>Ga0163153_10007577_pt1 | contig 11632 bp, 16 predicted proteins | sample OliLakLV19MP6IB1_FD_148629 | JGI IMG/M metagenome (GOLD analysis project Ga0163153, IMG submission 148629) | Freshwater microbial mat bacterial communities from Lake Vanda, McMurdo Dry Valleys, Antarctica - Oligotrophic Lake LV.19.MP6.IB-1 | ecosystem: Environmental > Aquatic > Freshwater >... | reverse complement strand
ATCCCGAGGTCGTGGACGAATGGATTCGCGTCTCCGACCGTGACTCGTTCCTGACGGCCCGGCGGCTTGCGCGCGAGGAAGGCCTCCTCGTCGGCGGTTCGTGTGGATCCACGGCGTGGGTCGCCCTCCAGGTTGCGGCGCGGTTGGGCCCCGAAGCTCGCGTCCTGATGCTCCTGCCCGACGGTGGCCGCTCGTACCTCTCCAAGTTCTACGACGACAACTGGATGCTCCAGTACGGCTTCCTCGAGCGGACGACGCCAACGCCGGCGATCGACGAGGTGCTGCGCTTCAAGCGAGGCGAGGAGACCGACCTGCCCGACCTCGTCACGATCGAGTCGACGAAGAAGGTCGGCGTCGCGATCGAGTTGATGCAGCGCTACGGCATCTCCCAGTTGCCGGTCGTCCGGCGCGGCACGGCCAACTCGCTCGCGGACATCATCGGCTCGATCCAGGAGCGAAGCCTGCTCGACCGGGTCTTCAAGAACCCGGATGCGCTCAACGAAGACATCGCCGTCGCCATGCAACCGCCGCTCTCGGCCGTCGACGTGCGCGCCTCTCTCGACGAGGTCTTCGCTGACCTTTCAGGGCCCAATGCCGCCGTCGTCGTCGGCATCGCGGGGAAGCCTGCAGCGATCCTCACTCGCTCGGATCTGCTCGAGTTCCTGGTGCACCGCCGCACGCACGTCGATCTGGCGTAACGGCTACCTCGCCCGGATCGGAGGCGCTGCTGCGTCTCCCTCGCTCATCCCCGTGGCGGGGGCGTTGCGACTCTCACTTCGGATCGTCGCAAAGACTGCGCCGATCACGATCAGCGCGCCGACGACGGTCGCGAGGTCGTGAGATTCGCCGAGGAAGACGCTGCCGAGGATGATCGCGACGACCGGGTTGACGTACTGGTGGGTGACAACCTGTGAGATCGGTGCGTGATGGAGGAGCCACGCGTAGGCAGTGAATGCGACCAGCGATCCGAAGATGGCGAGGTAGGCCCACGCAGCGAAGGAGGCCGCCGAGATCGCCTCTTTGGAGAGGTCGCCTCCTTCACCGACTGCGAGCGCCGCGACCACGAGCACCAGGCCGGCGCCGATCATCTCGTAGACGGTCGCGACGAAAGGATCCTTCGGCAGAGGCATCCGACGCGAGATGAACGACCCGGTCGACCAGGCGATCGAGCCGCAGAGCATGATCGCGAGCCCGGTCGCCGCAGAGCCTCCGGAGATGCCGGATGGGCCGATGATCAGGGCGAGCCCACCAATGCCGACGACGGCTGCGACCTTCGTCGCGGTCGCGACGTGCTCCCGGGCGAGAGTGCGCCAGAGGATCACCTGAAGCGGCACGGAGCCGGCGATCATCGCCGCCACGCTCGAGTCGATCCGCGTCTCCGCGAGGGTCACCGCCCCGACGCCACAGGCAAGCAGCATCACGCCGATGATGAGGGCAGCACGAGCCTCCCGCCACGGGACACGCAGCGGCGTCCGCCGGAGCGCAAGGATCGATCCGAGCAGGAGGCCGGCGACGGTGAACCGCAGCCCGGCGGAGAGCAGCGGCGGCATCGTCTCGACCGAGACCTTGATCGCAAGGTACGTCGAGCCCCAGACGATATAGACGATCCCGAGGGCGGTCCAGATTTTCCAGCCTCGGGCCATTCTCTCTCTAACGCTCCCTGTCTCTCATTCCATCTCAAACGACCCGCGCGGCGGAATCGTGAGATCGATCAGCTGAAGCTCGTCTCCTCGCCGAGATGGATCGTGACGCCGAGCCCTGCCGCACGGACCGTCTCGACCATGGGTTGCACCGACGTGTAGTCGTAGCGTCTCCCCCGGGGCGCGGCCCCGCGATGTCGATTCCGACGACGCCGCGCTCTGCCCAGGAGATCGCCTTGTCGACGATGATCGCGTTCCGACGCGCGTCGAATGTGCGATCCATGATCAGGATCAGGCCGGCGCGGACCTGCGGGTACTCGAGACGTGCGCGGTCGAGCCCACGGATTGCGGCGAGGATGATGTGGTCGAGGTAGCGCTCGCCGCCGCGGTTGCGCTTCATCGTGTCACTCTACGCGGAGCCCCCGGAGGGGCTTACCCCCGGACGCGGAGAGTCACGATTGCCGCCAGGTAGGAAATGGCTGTGATCGCACCGAGCCAGTTGTACGGGGCTCCGTCATTGCCTCGCGCAATGTCGACGAGGAAGGCGATCAGGATCACGGCGATCAGGAACGATCCCGCGAACGCGGTTGCGCGGATGTCCATCACCCTGCATCGAACATCTCCTCTACGGTGGTTTCGAACGCGTGCGCAAGCGCGAGCGCGAGTGGAAGCGACGGGGTGTACTTCCCCGTCTCGATCGAGTTGATCGTCTGTCGTGAAACGTCGAGCGTCCGGGCCAGCTCCGCCTGGGAGAGGCCCCGTTCGAGTCGTCGTTCTCTGACGTCGTTGTGCATCTATGTCAAGTTAGCTTGACATAGAGTGTATGTCAAGCATGCTTGACACTCGGGCTGTTGCGATCAGGCGGTCGTAGCGGCGACGAACGCCTGCAGCTCCGGCAGCACACGCGGGTCGATCGTGTGTGGCACCGGGGTTTCACGCCAGAGGAGATCGGCGCCCGCGGCCGCCATGCGCTCGGCCGCCGCGCGGCCGAACTCGACCGGGATGACGGGATCGTGGGAGCCATGTGCGATCGCAACCGGGTACCCCTCGAGCCTGTCCAGGTCGAGCTCGAAGCCTTCCACCTCCGGCATGAACCCCGACAGCGCCATGATGGCCGCCGGGCGCGGCCGGCCCTTGCCGAGCCCGAGCGACCAGCTCATCACGGCACCCTGCGAGAAGCCGCCGAGGACGACGCGCTCGATCGGCACAGGGAGCGCGTCGAGGAACGCGGCTGCGGCCTCGAAGGTGGGGAAGAACGTGTCCGGATCGGGAGTGGGGATGCCGCCGAGCCGGTACCAGTGGGCGCCGCCGGGCGGCAAGGACAGCGGGCCGCGCGGCGTGATCCCGAGCAGTCTCCGCTCGGGATCGAGCGCATCGAGGAGCGGGAAGAGGTCGCGCTCGTCCGCTCCGCGACCGTGGAGCAACACGAGCGCTCCGTCGGGCGCCCCTGCAGCGGGACGCTCGAGAAAGCGCAGCGGTTCGGCGATCATGCGACCCAGGAGGCGCGCGGATCGGGGAGGGGGGTCAGCACCGGCTCGATCTGCGCGCGCAGGTGCTCGAATGCCGGCGGCAGGATCAGCGCCTCGCCGAGATGATCCACCTTTTCGTCAATCGTGAAGCCGGGGCCCATGGTGGCGAGCTCGAAGAGGACGCCGCTCGGCTCGCGGAAGTAGATCGAACGGAACCAGAAGCGGTCGATGACCCCGCTCGCCGACTGCCCGGCGCCGCGGACGGCGTCGAGCCAGGCATCCTGCTCGTCCATGTTCGAGCCGAAGGCGACGTGGTGCACCGTGCCGGCACCGGGAATCCCGGCACCGGAGGCGGGCGGTGGGTCGTACGTGTAGTGGCCGCCGCGCACGGCCCCGCGCACCTCCCAGGAATCAGCGCCTGTCGGTACGAATCCGAGTGTCTCCTCGAGCAAGCGGCGGCTCGCCTCCGGGTCGGCCGAGAACGCGCGCACGGTGTCGAAGCCCTGGAGAGCGACCTCCGCCGGAACATCGGGATGGCGTGCGATGAGCGGGGCATCGGTCGTCGAGACCACGGCGAGCTCGAGGCCGAGACCCTCCGGGTCGTCGAACCCGAGCTGACCGCCCGACCGGCGTGTCATGACGCCCGCTGCGCCAAGCCGTGCCTCCCAGAAGTCGAGCGCCTCGTCCGAGGCGACGCGGAAGGTGATCGTGTGCACCATCCCGGCGCCTGCGCGCCCGCGCCGGGCGCCCGGGTACTCGAAGAACGTGATGTCTGCGCCGGGGCTGCCCTCCTCGTCCGCGTAGAACAGGTGGTACACGGTCGGGTCGTCCTGGTTGACCGTCTTCTTGACCATGCGTAGGCCGAGCACGCGCGTGTAGAAGTCGACGTTGCCGGGTGCGTCGCCGGTGATGCAGGTCACATGGTGGATTCCTTCAAAGCGCATTGCGATCTCCTTGTCGCCGTCGGAGGCGCGGGTAGACGGACGCCGTCGATTCAGGGATACTTGCGGGAACAAGCGAAATAATTGCACATGCAAGTATCTTCTGTCAACTCCTCTCTCTCATCCACCGAGCTCGCCGCCTGGCGGGGCCTCCTGCGCACTCACGCGGCACTCGTCCGTGACCTCGACGCCGAGCTCCAAGCCCAGCATGACCTCTCCCTGCACGAATACGAAGTCCTGCTCACACTTGCCGACGCGGCCGAAGGGAGAATGCGGATGTCGGAGCTCGCGACGGCCGTGGTGCTCAGCCAGAGCGGGCTGACGCGCCTCGTCGACCGCCTCGTCCGCGACGGGTCGGTCGCGCGAGTCCGGTGCGAAGGCGACCGGCGCGGCCTCAACGCGGAGCTCACCGACGCCGGCAGACGCCGCTATCTCGAGGCGCGCACGAGTCACCTGTCGGGCGTGCGCAGCCGATTCCTCGGCTATTTCAGCGACGGCGAGCTGAGCACCCTCGGCGGCTTCTGGGAACGCGTCTCCCCCGGCGCTACCGCAGAATGATCCGCCCCGATAGGCTCCCCGCGTGAAGATCGGCATCGTAGTGCCGTTCTCGTGGTCGTTCTGGGGCGCAGTCGTCGAGCACGGCGAGCTCCAGGCTCAGGCGCTCGAGGCGCGTGGTCACGAGGTACGGCTCGTGATGGGGAACGACCCGCCGGGTCAGTTCACACGCGTCCTCCATCCGCGGGTCGGACGGCACGGCGACCCGCCGGCCAACGTGATTCCGATCGGACGTTCGGTCATCGTGCCGGCGAACGGCTCCCTGCCGAACATCATCCTCAGCCCGCGCGCCATCGTCCGGATCCGGCGCGTGCTCGAGCGCGAGCGCTTCGACGTCCTTCACCTCCACGAGCCGATGACGCCTGTCACGTGCATCTCGGTTCTGGCCATGGCAACATCGCCGATCGTCGCGACGCATCACGCCTCGGGCGATCTCGGGTACATGCGTGGTGCCGTGCCGGTGTACGGCTTTCTCGCGAACCGGATCGACAAGCGACTCGCCGTTTCGGAACGGGCGCGTGACTCGGCGGCCCGGTGGTTGCCCGGTGACTACGAGATCGTTCCGAACGGCGCGCTCATCCCGGACGTGGCGGACCCGTCCGGGCGTGAGCACACGGTCACCTTCGCGGGTCGGCAGGAGACGAGAAAGGGCCTGCAGGTGCTCCTTCGCGCCTGGCCGGAGATCCACCGGCGCACCGGAGCCCGGCTCCAGGTCTGCGGGGCGGATCCACTCGCCGTCCGGCTCCTCCTCACCCGCCTTCGGGTTCCAGACGAGGGGATCGACATCCTCGGCTTCCTGTCTCAGGATGAGCTGACAGCTCTTCTGGCGCGCACCAAGGCACTCATCGCGCCGTCCCTCGGAGGAGAGAGCTTCGGCATGGTCCTGACCCGCGCGTACGCGTGCGCGCTGCCCGTCGTTGCGTCCGACATTCCGGGCTATCGCGAGGTGCTCACCCCCGAAGCGGCCGTGTCCGTCGTGCCGGACGATCCGACCGCTCTTGCCGGCGCCGTCGTCTCCTTGCTCGATGACGAGTCGCGTCGTAGTGCGATGGGGGCGGCCGCCCGCCAGGTCGCACTGGAGCGCTATGCCTGGAGTGACATCGCCGCTCGTCTGGAGGGGATCTACGAGCGCGCGATAGCGGGAGCCCGGGTGCCGGCAGCGTGAATCGGCTCGTCGCACTCGGCCGAAACCCCTGGGCTCGCGGGCTCTTCGTCCTCGCGTCGCTCGCAGGAGCGATTGTCGCTCTCTGGTGGCGGGGCCCCGAGTGGACGACGGTGTATCACGCCTTCGACTTCGTCTCCTGGCGCTGGGTGATCGTCGGGGTCCTGCTCAATCTGCTCTCGGTTCTCGCACGCGCCTTCTCCTGGCGGCTGACGATCAACCAGGCCCTGCCGCCGCCACACCCCCGGTTCGGGCACGTCTTCTCGGCCTTCGGAATCGGCCTGCTCGGCAACGCCGTGCTTCCCGCCCGCGCCGGCGAGCTCGCGCGCGTTGCCGTCCTGCGCCGGCACCTTCCCCACGGCAAGGGCACGAGCGCGACGCTCCTCGGAACGGTGTTCGCGCACCGGCTCTTCGACCTCTTCCCCGTGGCGATCCTCGTGACGTGGGTGCTGTTGACGGCGAAGATCCCGCACTGGGCAGTCACGAGCATCGTCATCTTCGGCGTCGTCGGCTTCGTCCTTCTCACCGTTGGGCTCGTCTCCGCGGGCACGGGACGGGGTCGCGTTCACGATGGCATGGGCAGCCTCGCCGCGATCGTGACCATGGCGCGACAGGGACTCGCCGTGCTCCGGGCTCCGATTCCGGCACTGGGAGCCGCGTTGTTCCAGTGTCTCGGTTGGCTGATGCAGCTCTTTGCCGTGTGGGCCGTGATGGAGGCGTTCGACCTCGATCTGCCGTTGCCGGCCGCCGGGCTCGTCCTCGTGCTGATGAACGTCGCCACGATCTTCCCGCTGTGGCCCGGCAACATCGGCCTCCTGCAGGCGGCGGTGGCGCTCCCACTCGTGCAGTACGGCGTCCCCTACGGAACGGGATTCGCCTATGGCCTCGTGCTCCAGGCCGTCGAGATGTCCGTCGGCGTGGGCGTCGGGCTTTTCTTCCTCGCGCGTGAGGGCATCTCGCTCGCCTCGCTCAAGACGATGGAGGAGGAGCAGGAGTCCGAGGAGAACGCTCTGCTCGCGACCGCCGTCGAGGCGGAGCGCGAGAGCGCTCCCGTCTAGCGCTCGGATCGACTTCGAGACGCTGGGAAGATTTCTCGCACGTCGCGCGTCTAGTGGTTAGATTCGGAACATCACATCGCAGCGCAACGCTCGAAAGGAGCACGACATGTCGGATACCGAGAAGATCGCATCTGGTGACACCCCCGATCTCGAGAAGATCGCGAACGATGACGCCGAAGACTTCGAGGGCCACAAGCTCGCCGAGTCCAAGGTGGAGCCGAAGGTCGAGCCCGATTTCGAGGGTCACCGGATGGAGTTGAAGGTCGAGCCCAAGTTCGAAGGCGGCGCGAGCGACTAGACCGCTCTGTCGGGCACCGAGCCCGAGGGAGAGGATGGAACGATTGAGCCCGGTGAGAGCCGGGCTCAATCTCTTGGTGGTCTCGTCCTCACCGATGATTGCCGCGAAGCGGCCCTGCCTCGCTACCGAGCGAGGCGGCCGAGGACGGCTTCGAGCGCCTCGAGCAGCCGAAGGCCGCTCACCTCGTCCCCGGTCTGCTCGAGCAGTGCCGCGATGCGAGCAACGACAGCCTCCCGGCCGTCGCCCGTGTCGGCAACCGACCGTGCCCGCCGGGCCGTCTGCAGAAGATCGAGGCCGATCGCCGCCTGGTTCGCGAAGAGGATCAGGAGGTCGATCTCGCCGATCGAGCCGGCGCGGTCACGCGCCCGATCGAGAACCTGGAGAACACCGAGCGTCGTCTCGCCGTTCACGAGCGGGACGGCCATCAGCGCCTTCGGCACATATCCGGTCTGCTCGGCCGCCTGGCGGGCAAAGCGCGGGTCCTGCTGGAGGTCGTCGATCACGATCGGCTGCCCCGTGACGAGCACCCATCCTGCGATGCCGGTACTCGACGGAATCCGCATACCGACGAGGTCACCCTCGCCTTGCCCGGACACCGCTTCGAAGACGAGCTCGTCGGTGTCCCGGTCGAGCAGAAAGATCGAGGAGGCCTCGGCGCCGAAGATCGCCCGGGCGACGTCGACGATCGACTGGAGGAGCGCCCGATGGTTCTCCTCCGACGGCAGCATTCCGGCCGCGACTGCCTCCTGATAGCGGTTGACGTCGGTCATTCGGTGCCTCCTGTGTTCGCAGCCGTCAGGTAGAGGACGCTCTTGAGCTGAAACGGTGTCAGATCGCGGTGCTTTGAGAGAACGAGGGCCGAGAGGCCGACGATGTGCGGCGCGGCGAAGCTGTTCCCGGTGCACCGAAGGGTGCTGCCACCCGCCCAGGCCACGTCGACGTCGACGCCCCGGGCAAAGAACTCGACCGGAGGGTCGGGATTTGCGTACCATTCGTACGAGTCGGAGCCCTCGTGGCTCCCGACGGAGATCACCGAGGAGAACCGCCACGGGTAGCTCTCGACCGGCATGTTGTGGGCCGAGGCAACCAGCACCGTGCCCTGAAAGTAGGCGCTGTCAGCGAGCTCGTGGAGGAGTTCTGCAAAGCTCCGCTTCGTCGTCGAGAGGCTCAGGTTGACGATGTCGAATTCGCGTTCGATCGCGTGACGGAGTCCCCCGAGGATCAGCTCGCCGCTGCCGGTGTTCCCCTCGCCGAGCACGCGGATGCTGTGCAGGCGGCACTGGGGCGCGAGGGCGCGGACGATCCCTGCGCAGGCAGTGCCGTGGCCGCACACATCGCCGAGTTCGTCCGGCACGATCGTCGTCTCGTCCCCATCGATGTGGACGGCGACAGCGCTCTCGAGACCTCCGACGAGAGGATGGTCGCCATCGACGCCACTGTCGAGGATGCAAACGTCGACACCCTCACCCGTTGCGCCGCCGATCGCCCAGTCCCGCGTTACGCGATCTGGCCATTCGGCGGGGATTCCGATCGTGCTGGCGGCTTCTGCCGTCAGGCTCCAGGCGGGAATCACCCGTCCGCTCACCGGAGCGCTCGCTCTCGAGCGGCCGCCGCGGCGGCCGATAGTCGCGCTGCGCTCTCGGAGTGCTGATCGCCAGGCACGACGGCGAGGTTGATCTCCACGAGGTGGGTTGCAGCGCGGACCGCAGCTTCGGCGAGCACCGCGGCGACAGAGGCATCGGGCCGGAGATGCGGCGCCCCTTCCCCTGCGGCGAGTGCGGCCAACTCCGCGACATCCGCCGCCGCCTCGCCGATCTGGAGCGGAACCTCGGCAGCGCGGACGAGCGCTGCTCCGATGGCGAAGTCGCGCTGCTCGGGAGAGCCGGTGCGATCACGCATCGTCACCAGCACCTTCTCGAACGCCGCGGCATCGTCCTCACCGAGTGCGATCAACCTGGCCCGGAGGGCCCTTGCCTGGGCGGCGATCCCCGCGCCGTCCGTCCACGTGCTCGAACCGCGTCCGACCATCGTGACGAGCGCGGCCGCCATAGCCGCGGAGACCGCCGCTGCCGTACCACCGCACGGCGACGGTGCCGGAGCCTCGAGCGCGTCCAGGAAGCCATCAAGGCTCACGGTGGAGCCCGGTGGCCCCATGTCGTCGGTGGGCACGCTCACCCGGCGAGACGCTTGCGCAGGTGCTCGACGACGACGGGGCTCGGCTCGACTCCGGTAGCGCGGATTGCTACCTCGAGATCGGCCACAACGGATGCCCGGAAGGCAGCGTTCGCCTCGGCGCGCTCGACGAGCGCATCGAGCTGAACGCGAGCGATGGGCAACTCCTGCGCTGCTGTGACCCAGCCGGCCGGGGCCGATGGGAGCAGGCGCAGGAACTCGCCAAGGCGCTCTTCGTTGTGTGTCGTCATCTGATCACCTGTCCACTAGACGGAGGTGGCTGCAGGTTTCTTCCCTCGAGTTCGGTGCGGAGGTGGCCGAGGCACCGCGAGATCCGACTTGCGATCGTGCCGGCCGGGATGCCGAGCTCCTCGCCGATCGTGCGGTAGCTCTCGTCGCGGCAGAAGAACCGGTCGAGGACATCCTGGCATTCCGTGCTGAGTTGCGTGAGGCCCGCGCGCACGGTCATCGCCTCGTCGAGCTTCGCGATGACGTCCTCGGCGGCTCGATCCTCGGGCTCCTCGACGAGGACGGTGCGACCCGACGACCGCAGGTGGTCGAGGCAGCAATTGCGCGTGAGCTGTCCGATCCAGGGGCGGATCGCGTCGTCCGAGCGCAGCGAGCCGAGTCGTTCGTACGTCTTCGCGAAGACGTCCTGGAACACATCTTCGGCGTCATGCTGCGGCAGCCGAAACGCCTGCGTGGCGATCGCGTAGACGTAGCGGGAGAACCGCTCGACGAGCGCACTCCACGCAGTCTGGTCACCGCGACGACAGCGTGCGACAAGATCTGCGTCCGACGGCTCGACGTCCAGCCCGACGGTCATCTCCCGCTAGCGAGACTGAGCGGTACGCAGCATCCCGGCAAGGGTCTCGAGCAGCTTCCAGGCGAGCTCGGGGCGTTCCTCGACGAACGGCCGGAAGCTCCACACAGGGAGTGCATAGGCGACCATGGGCGTCGTCGCCGTCACGGTCGCAGTCCTCGCGGACTTGTCCACGAGGGCCACCTCACCGAACGAGGCGCCTGGGCCGAGCGTGGCGACCTGCTCTCCCTGCACGCTCACCGAAGCCTCGCCGCTTGCCACGATGAAGAAGTTCAGCCCGTCGGATCCCTCGGTAGCAATGGAGGCACCCTCGTCGAAATGACGCTCGACGAACTCGCGCGCAAGATGTCCCGCGGTCTTGTCGTCGAGGTCGGAGAACAACGGTACGGCGCGGATGAGATCGACGGATGGCTGGGGCATGTGCTGACCTTACAGATCGGAAGTGCCCTTGTCACCTGCGCTCGCCGACAGCTCCTCGATTCGACCTTCCGCCGCGTCGAGGAGTGCGGCACAGCGGCGGTGGAGTTCCTCGCCACGCTGCCACAGCCGGATCGCCTCGTCCACGGCGACGTCTCCGCGTTCGAGCCTGCCCACGATCTCTTCCAGCTCGAGCCTCAGCGCCTCGAACGTCTCCTCGTCGCCGCTCACGTCCGGACCTCCTCCACCGTTGCCGTCAGGCTCCCGAGCGCGAGCTCGACATCGACGCGCCCGCCCGGCGCCGCGTCGGTCGCGTCACGCAGCGCGACGCCGCCCGAACGAACGATCGCGTAGCCACGGGTCAGTGTCGCGCGCGGCGAGAGCGCCTGGAGTCGCGCAGCGGAATGGTCGAGTGAGACCCGCCGGCGCTCGAGGAGGAGCACAGGCGCGGCCCCGAGCCGGTCACCGACGCGGTTCAGTCGTTCGCGCTCCCGTCCAAGAGACCGGCCGACGGAGGTGTCGAGCAGTGCCCGCTGGCGCCCCAGCGCTGCCTGGAGCTCGTGCAGATCCGGCACCACGAGACGGGCGGCGGCCGTCGGCGTCGAGGCGCGGACGTCGGCCGCGAGATCGCAGAGCGGCGTGTCCTGCTCGTGGCCCACGGCGGAGACGACGGGGACGGGGCAGGTGGCGAACGCCCGCACGACGACCTCGGAGCTGAAGGGCAGAAGGTCGTCGAAGCTGCCGCCGCCGCGGGCGACGATGGCGACGTCCACGTCGGGGTGTGTGGAGACGCGCTGCAACGCTCCGGCGATCGCCTCCGGCGCGCCCGCTCCCTGCACCCGGGTCTCGGTGATCACGATGTGTGCGGCCGGGTACCTCGACTGGATTCCTGTCAGGACATCACCGCGGGCAGCAGCATCCGCACCGGTGACGACGCCGATCGCGCGGGGGAAGCGGGGGAGCGGTCGCTTTCGCTCCGCAGCGAAGAGTCCTTCGGCGGCGAGCAGGCGCTTGAGACGCTCGATCGCGGCGAGGTGATCACCGAGTCCGATGCGCTCGATCGTGGTGGCGCGGAAGCTGAGCGCGCCCTTGGCCGC
>Ga0163153_10007575_pt1 | contig 11634 bp, 14 predicted proteins | sample OliLakLV19MP6IB1_FD_148629 | JGI IMG/M metagenome (GOLD analysis project Ga0163153, IMG submission 148629) | Freshwater microbial mat bacterial communities from Lake Vanda, McMurdo Dry Valleys, Antarctica - Oligotrophic Lake LV.19.MP6.IB-1 | ecosystem: Environmental > Aquatic > Freshwater >... | reverse complement strand
GCGCCAGGTGGTAGAGCTCCCACACCGGATCGATCACGTGGCCGTCGTGCGTATCAATGGCGTGGGTCTCGTAGCGCGTGTGACCCGCTAGGTGGAATTGGACGACGCGCTCGTGCGGAACCGATCAGATGTACTCGGCGGGATCAAAATCGTGGTTGACGCTGGAGACGAAAACGTTGTTGACGTCCAGCAGCAGGCCGCAATCGGCTTCGGCTGCCATCCGGCTGATGAACTCCCATTCGCTGAACGTCGAATCGGCGAATCCGACATACGTACTCGGATTCTCGAGCACCAGCGGCCGCTCCAGGAAATCCTGAACGACCCGAATGCGGTCGACAACGTGCTTGAGTGTCCGCTCGTTGAGCGGAATCGGCAACAGGTCGTGCGTATTGAGGCCGGCCACCCCAGTCCAGCAGAGGTGGTCGGAGACCCATCTCGCGTTGGTTGCGTCGGCCAGTCGCTTGAGCTTTTTCAGATAATCAAAGTTAAGCGGGTCGCTGCTGCCGATCGACAGCGACACTCCGTGCATGACGATCGGATAGCGCTCGGCAATCTGGTCGAGCACGTATCGCGGCCGGCCACCCGAATCCATGAAGTTCTCAGAAATGATTTCGAACCAGTCGACCTGCGGATGGTTTTCCAGAATGTGCGGAAAGTGAACGGTCCGCAGTCCGACGCCCAGACCGAGATTGGCATAGCCCATGCGAGATGGCATCGCATTCTCCCGAAGCAGGAAAAGGAGGCGAGCGGCGGGATGCCCGAGGAACAGCCAGAGAATTCTGGCACCTTAACATCCCACCGACTCGCCATAAACGCGAGCTGGCCGCTCAGCTCGCCTTTGGAGCCTGTCCGAACTTCTTGCCGGCCTTCTTCATGGCCGCTTCAAAGTTCGTGCGAGCTGACTTCCAAGCCTTGGCTTCAAGCGGAACGGCACACGAGCCCATGCCTTTGCACTTGTTTTCGCCGGGGTGAGCGCCGCATCCGCCGAGCCCCGCGCAGTCGTTCATGCCATTGCAGGCATGATGAGCTGCAGTCGCGCAGTGTGTCATTCCAGCGCAATCATTCTTCTTGCCACCGACCTCGCCCTTGCAACTGGCGTTCAGTCCGCGGCACACGTGGGGTTCCTGCAGGAGCAACGGCTTCCTGGGATCCTTCTTGCCCGGCGGTTCGGCTCCCATTGCGTTGCGGGACACCGAGGCGCCGGCTAATAGTCCTCCCAGCGCGGCCGCGGTCAATTGATTAAATTCACGGCGGCTGACACTTGACGATCGCATGATAGGGTTCCTCGCTTGAGTGCTCCGTGTCCGGTGACTTGGAAACGGGCGGTGCAGCTTCCACTCCCTTAACCGTACTGCGGCCACTCGGACTGATCAGTAAGATGCCTAACAAAGCCCAAATCTGGCCAATGCAGCTTCGCAGGCACGCGTCGGGTCATGAGCGCCCATAGTAGCGGCGATAAATGGACTCGCACGCACGCAGACCGCAAAGCTGGTAAATCAGACGTAGGGCGAAGTTGGCGAGGATTGTCCTGAACCAGCCAAGTCGGACATATCGCCGGGCGGAAACGAGGGCCGGGCGGTCAAGGTAGACAGGTGTCCCGAGTCGCCTTAGGCGGCTAGACAGCTCGATGTCTTCCATGATCGGCTGGTCGGGAAACCCTCCCTGCCGATCGAGCACCTCGCGGCGGAAGAACTGGGCCTGATCTCCATACGACGTGCCTCGGCGGGCGCGACGCTCGTCCCACCATTCGGTTATGCGGAGCAGGCGATTGGAACTATCGAAGCGGTGGCCCAAGCAACCGCCCGGGCAATCGGGACGCTCGAACAATCCTTGCCGAATGGCCGATAGCGCGCCAGCGGGCAAAATCATGTCGGCGTGCACAATCAGAATAACGCGGGCATGACTATCCCTTAGTGCTGCGGCGATCTGAGTCCCGCGACCGCGGCAACTGAGTGGTACGACCGTCGCACCGTGACGATTGGCCAGATCGAGCGTGTGGTCCACCGACCCGCCGTCGGCGACGATCACGCGATCGCCGCCTTCAGTCTGTAGCACAACGGACTCCAGCGTTTTTCCAAGCGCAGCCTCCTCGTTGAGCGTCGGAATAATGACGGCAATTCGCATTTCGCCGTCGAGGGGATTCATGTGCGTTCGTTGCAGCGCCGCTGGTAGTTCAACCAGTCCTCCAATGTGTCGATGTCGTGAAGCGTTGGCAAGAGCCCAAACGACCAATGGTGCTGCTCGCAAGACATCTGGTGGGCGGCCAGCGTGTTGGGAGTTGACCAAGGGATGCCGCGAAAAAAGTCTGGAACGCATCGCGCCAGCCCGACGAGATAATAGCCCCCATCCGCGGCCGGGCCAAAAACAGCCTCTTGGTCGCGCAGAATCGTAAATGCCGCCTCGACACACTCTGAAGTCAGGTCGAGGCAGTCCGTTCCGATGGCGATCGCCGGCGCTCCTTCGGCCTGCCAGTGGTGGAACGCGGCGCTTAGCCTGTCACCGAGCCCTCCCATCGGCTGCGGCCACCAGTCATCCGCCATGAAGTGCCACGGAGAAAATGCCTCCAGCGGCGCTCCATCGTAGCAGGCCACCAGCCGCGCCGAGCTGCGAGCGGCCTGCACGTTCTGCAACACGATGCCAATCCACTGGCGATAGAGATCGGCGGCTTGCTGGGGGCCGATCGCCTCGGCAAGCCTCGTTTTGACTTGCCCAGAGACGGGATACTTCAGGAATACAAGCAGCGTACGCATCGCTTCGCCGACGGGTTTTATGTGACGACGGCGCCTTGACAGCCGGAGCCCGCCCCGGCCGTGCAACCAAAGCAATGGCGACCGGTGTTGATCCGCCGGCCAGCGAGCTGGGCAATATCGAACTCGCGAATATGCCGTGGCACGCCAGGCGTCAGGCCGAGTTCCAGCATCTGATTGAAATCACAGTCGAACAGGTTCCCCTGCCAATCAACGGAGATAGTGGAACGGCACATGACACCGGCAGCCGCAGCCGGATTGAACGCACCAATCAACTTCTCCAGGTACGCTTCGTATTCCCCTGTGCGGAGCAGATCGTCCAGAAAGCGGCTAATCGGCATGTTGGTAATCGTGTGCAGTCGGGTAAACACGATGCCATATCTTGCGGATAGCTCGCGACGATATTCGGCCTCGAGCGGCTCTTGCCGAGGTGGCAGCACGGAGCCATGTGGATTGTAGACAAGCGTTAGTGTCAGTGCGTCGCTGCGACCGTAGCCGAGAGCGTTGAGTCGTCGTAATGCTTCAAGAGAACGCTCAAAAACGCCGTTGCCGCGCTGTCGGTCGACGTTCTCCGCCAGATAACAAGGCAGTGAAGCCACCACTTCAACGCGCTGTTCGGCCAAGAATGCGGCCAGGTCTTCGAAACCGGGGGCCACCAAAATCGTCAGATTCGAGCGATCAATCACGTGTCTTCCAAGCCGACGCGTCTCTTCGACGAGCCAGCGGAAATGGGGGTTCATCTCGGGGGCGCCGCCAGTAATGTCGACCGTTGGAATATCGGTCACCGCCAGCACGTCAAGACAAGCAGCGACCGTGTCACGGGACATGAGCTCACGGCGGTCCGGCCCGGCGTCGACGTGACAATGCCGGCATGTCTGATTGCAAAGCTTGCCCAGATTGATCTGGAAAACGTCCATGCCCGTCGCCCGCAGCGGGTAGAGGCCATGGCGCGCCAGCAACTGATCAAATCGCGCGATCCGCGCCTCGGAGGGGCTCTCCAGGATACGCCGCTGTTCCACAGCGTCCGCCAATGGGCTTTCCCGTCGTAAGAGTGTCAGTGGCATGGTCTCTGTGCTCCATGTCGATTACACGGAGCATTGCTCCTGTGAGACTTCACTACGGTTTACATGCGCGACAGGCGTGCGCAACATACCCCACATTGTTTGCCAACGCTGGTCGTCGAATTCGGCCAGGCCCAGTCGAACCGAGTGCGCATCCTCGCGAAGGCGAAATGTACGGAACGTTCGGTCCCAAAGCGGCAGTATCGATGCAAAATTCGAGTCGGTCTCAGGACGCCACTGGCTATGGTGAACGCGATGCATGGCCGGTGTCACAACCAGCAACGTGAACCCGTAGTCCAGCCAGCGGGGAAATCGCACGTTGGAGTGGTGAAACAGTACCACTGGCAGCAGCAATGCGTCGTACAACGCCAATTGCCATAACGAGAATCCAAGCACGGGCACCAGCGCGACCCGCGCAAGGCCGGACATGACGATCTCGCCCGTGTGAAACCGCACGCCCGTCGACGCGTCCACCGCTGGGTCACTGTGGTGCATGCGGTGAAATCGCCACAAGAACGGAACCGCGTGGTTCAGCCGATGCCAGACATACATCCAAAAGTCCAAGATCACCAGCGCGACGGCTGTCGACGCGACCGCAGGAATCGATAGCTGAGGTAACAGACCCGAATCGCGAAAATAGGTTTCAACTACCACGAGAAGAGTTCCGATCAGGGCCGTTGCGATGACCGCGTTCGCCAATCCGAGCGCCAAGTTCTTGCCGTCGTGACGAAGCCGCTCACGCTTGTTGGACCAGAATTCCAAGAAAAATGGGAATTGATGCTCTGCCAGCCAGAGCACACTCAGGGCACAAGCGGCCACGATGGTCTTGGGTTCGATCTGGTAGTGCATGCGCCGCCACCTTGGGGGTCTAGCCGTTCAAGACAATTCTATCGCGTCCAAGTCAGCCAGCGGCGAAAAACTGCCTGTACGAGTGGGGTGAGACGTGTGCGGCTGTAGGCGTCGGCTGCTTTCTTGATCACTTCGGCCTGGGTGGGGTACGGATGAATCGTCCTGGCAATTTGCTTCAGGCCAATGCCGGCAGTCATCGCCAGCGAAAGCTCGGAAATGATGTCGCCGGCGTGGGCGGCCACGACCGTAGCTCCTACAATTCGGTCGGTTCCCCTACGGACATGCACCTTGAGGAAGCCTTGCGCTTGGCCATCGATCACGGCACGGTCGACTTGCGAGAGCGGTACTTGAAAGGTGTCGATTTGAATCCCCTGTTGCTCCGCGTCGTGTGGGTAGAGTCCGACGTGTGCCACCTCGGGATCAGTATAGGTACACCAGGGGATCGTTAGCGAGCTGGTTTTTGCCCGTCCTTTAAACAGGGCATTCTGAATGACAATGCGTGCCATGGCGTCGGCGGCGTGCGTAAACTTATAGCGGGAACATATATCACCGGCGGCCAAGATTCGTGGGTTAGTCGTCCGCAGCCGATCGTCGACATGCACTCCCTCGCGATGGTCGTACTTCACTCCTGCGGCTTCCAGGCTAAGGCCCTCGACGTTGGGAATGCGGCCCACGCCGACTAGGATTTCGTCGACTTCCAAATGTTTCTCACCTTGGGGCCCTCTTATTTCCAGCGTCTTCGATTCCCCGTCGTGCGCTGCCCGCTCGATCTGCACACCGAGGTGGATGCGGACGCCGTCTTCGCGGAGGGCTTGCGCAACGATTTCGCTGGCGTCGGCATCCTCCCGGCCCAAGATCCTTGGCGCCACCTCTAACAGGTCAACCGTCGAGCCGAAACGAGCGAAGGCCTGCGATAGCTCGCAACCGATCGGCCCCGATCCGATCACCGCTAATCGCCTTGGCAGCTTGGTCAGCGAAAAGACCGTCTCGTTCGTCAGATAGCCCGCGTCGGCAAGCCCTGCGATCGTGGGCGCTCCAGCCCGGGCGCCGGTTGCAATAACTGCCTTCTTGAACCGCAGCACTTGATCGTCGACGCGAATCGCGTCGCGGCCTGCAAAACTGGCGGAGCCAAGAAAGACGTCGACTCCCAACTCGGTCAAACGGCGCGCCGAGTCGTGGGGGCTGATGTTGGCCCGGAGCTCTCGCATCCTCTCCATGACTGTTGGGAAATCTATCTCCACGCCGGCCGGCACGCGAACACCAAACTCACCTGCGCGAGCCACATCCGCCGCCGCTCGACTCGCGCGAATGAGCGCCTTGGAGGGCACACACCCGTAGTTCAGGCAATCGCCTCCCAACAGGTGCTTCTCGACCAGCGCGACTTTCGCGCCGAGGCCGGCTGCACCAGCGGCCGTCACCAGGCCGGCCGTTCCGCCACCGATCACCACGAGGTTGTAGCGGCCCGATGGCGCAGGATTCTGCCAGTCGCTAGGATGTACTTGGGCCACAAGCCGCTGATTGTGAGCGTCCCACGGAGCAACGGCATGTGGCGTTTCCATTTCACCCTGCATTGCGAACCTCAATGAACCGGCGGACGTAGATTGCCCGGTGATACTGCTCATGAGCGGATCCCAATAATATAGAGTCCGTCACATCCACTGTCGCTCGAACAATCAATTGTCGATTAAGCCTTTCCACTTCAGTGGGCATCGACCTGCTTCACGACAGTCTCCAACCGTTCCTGCAGTTTTGCAGGCGAGACATATCCCTCGACCCGATCGGCAATGCGCCCATCCGGCAGAATGAGCAAGGTGGTCGGCACCCCGGAGACCTTTAGCCGAGTTGCAATGCTCGCCGAGTCATCGGCATTGACGATCACCGGCACATATGAATCCTGAATGCGTCGCGCCACTGCGGGGCTGGAAAGCGTATTGGACTGCATCTTGCGACAATAGGAGCAATGCGATGAGGTGACGAACAAGAGCAGCGGTCGGTTCGCTGCCTGCGCCGTCTGCCACGCCGACTTGACATCCGTATTCCAGGCGATCTCCTCGGCAATCAAAGTCGCCGATTGAATCGTCACCAATACCGCGAATACCGCACCAGCCGCAAATGTGCCTCGTGTCACGAAACGTCTCCTACTTGAAGTGTTGAGTGGAAGGGAGAGTCACATTTCTGTATTCGGACCGCGAAGGCCGGCCAGTACGTGCTCTGGCTCACAATTGCTTCTCGCCAGCAGGCGGACGCGCGGACGAAAATGCAAACGTCGTCTGAGGCACTTTTCCGATCGCGTCGCTAACGGATCGCATCGACTGCATTTGCTTCATGAGCCGACCGCACTCAGGGCATTCCATGATGTGCTGTCGGACCTGCATCGCCCGGGCGGCATCGAGCCGATTTTCCATGAGTTCCGGCAGCAGAGATCGGACTTCGTCGCAGGAGATCCCGGCAAACTGAAACGGCCCCGTGGAGGCTGGTGGCTTCGTGCCGGGCCTGGCGAAATAGCCCGCGGCGAATCCAATCGACGCTGCAAGGACCACCATCATTGCCGCCTCACGCAATAGCGCGTTTCGCCGCCGAGACCGCGCACGGCGAACGATTCCGCCTACTGAGCTGGACGGACAAGGGGTCCAACGGTGATCAACGCTCTCGGAAGTCATCGCGTGCTTTGTCGCTGAGGAATTGTCTGCGGTGCCATTTGTTGATCGCAATCACATGCGCACTGTGCGGGGTGTCCTGCGCTCGTCCCGCGTCGAATGGTCTCGGCGGTAAACAACCAAATTGCCCCGAGCAGGCCCATTTGTACGATGGGAAAGTCCGTCCACGAGGCGACCACGAATAGACAGCGGTGAATGAAATACGGCCTCTGATAATCGCTCGCCGCGGGCAACCACGTGGCGGCCTCGCGCGAAATTACGTCAACGAGGGTTGCCGCGGCGAGCGCTACCAGCGCGAGACCAAGCTGCCGTCGTCGGTCGCCGCTTAGCCGTCGATTCCCGGCGACGCTCACCGGCAGTAACACCATGAACCATGCCGCATGGCACGAGACCAAGGCCGTGGCCGTTGGCCCGCATCCCCATGGACCGCACGCCGCGTGGTCCCAGGATGTGCGGACCTGAGCGAGTTGGAGAACACCCCAGAAGGCGCCCACCCAAGCCGAGATCCACACAAAGTTTCGCAACATCGCATTCATGTGCTTGCTCTCGCGGCCCCTTCGTACTCCGGCCCTTCTTCTAATCTCGTCGACTCGATGGATTAGGTCTGTAAGCCAGCACACACTGCCAGGACCGAAAGCATGTAGTTATTTCTGCAATCGAGTCGGCGACACAGCGAACCGCATGCCGGCTTGTCCGCTCATGAGACGTTCTCTCGCTTCTCGGCGCGTCGGTGCGAGTCCTGGTGTCTCGGCACCAATCAACTGGCCAAAGACCCAACCGACTCGCGGCCCATTGAACCTGCATAAATCCATGTCGTCGTCTGCCGCGACATCCACGGAGTGCCGGCTTGAGGCCGACCACTCTCCCTCGGCCGTCGAGCCCGAGTTGCGCGTTGCGCGAAACATTATGAAGCCAACGGAGATCAAAATCATCACACTAGCTGCGCCGCGTCCGACCATTGCAGAATCCTTTCTAAACAGTTTGGACGTCGAGGTGTGCCGCGTGGTTCTATCCCTGCCAGGGGGCGCGGCAATGGGTGCCAGAAAAACGACCTTACCGACCGCGAGCAGTTCTCTGCGTAGCCTGGTCATTGAGGTTCCAATCGTATTCAAGGTACGAAACACGCGCCGCGCCGCTTCCCGCTAACTTCTTGCCAGCTTCATCGGGCAAGTACGACGAGATGTACTTCATTTGCTCCGCGGTGGTTTTGCCGAAGTCCGTTGCGAACCATTCAATAATCGACGAGATCTTGATGGTTTTGGCGCCGACGTCGTACTGGAAGTTGCTGGACTTGGCAAAGAAACTCCGCGCGTTTTCGCCGAGCTGCTGTTCGAGTCTGTCCGCGGTGTACGCCCGGTTCAGTAGGCGCGGACAGCCTCCGGATGCGCACACGATGGCGAAGTGGATCCGAGGCTCGCCCATCGGTCGCAATACTTCGTGCTCAATCTGGCTGAGCGAGTAGGTCTTGCCGCCCACGACCAGCAATAGATCTTCCCAGATGTTGTAGCCGAACAATTTGGGCGTGTGGTTGCGAATGCTCGTGGTCGGGTATTCACGCAAAATGCCCTTGATTGTCACCGCGTTGTAGGCATTGATCCAGAAAGCGAGTTGTGCCTCGCGAGTCGCGCGGGCAGTCGTGCTGGCATGCGACAGGGCATCCAGGTATCGATCCAGCGCCGTGACATCGGTCGTCGAAGCCTTCCATGCCCGGTAGTTCACGAATCCAGCGTCATCAACGTACCGGCCCAGCAAATCGTTCCAGGCGGCATGGGATACCTGGTCCATCGAAACCAGCTTTCCGGCGGCCACGCTACGGCCCACTGTGACCTTGGTCCCCGCAAGGCTCGCCGCGGGTCTGGACGCGAACAAGAGTTGCCAGCCGGCAATGGCGATGACAAGTGCGACAGCGAATTTCATGACAACTCCTTTTATCATGCGGAACAATTGAGGACTCATTGTCGTATAGCGCAACTTCGGACTACGGCGAACGTGCGCGCGTCCAGGTTGTATTGGTCCAAATCCATGTGACGCCTAACGTGGCGCTCCGCTGAGCGGAGTTTGCGGCCCGATATCCAGGATTCCGCTATTTGCTCACCTCAGCGCAGCAGCGCGATGCGTTTCTGCGCACTCCGCAGTGGAAGCTCTCCAAGCCCAAACGGTACCTGCAAGCAAGATAGCTATAGTTACCTTTTTCCCATTGGTCACCAAATGCCCTCAAAGTTGAACCTGAGGTCAATCACCCGGAAGGCGCCGCTGCAAGTGTGATTCCGACACTCCAAATTATCGACGGATCCGGACTGAGTGTCTGTAACGTGAATCACAGTTGCCCTTACCACACGGCTTCATAGCCGGCTGGCAGCAGGTTCCAGTCCGCGCTGTAGACGTGGACGCGATTCGTGGGACCGCTTTTGTCGACCAAGGGTCGACCCTCATGGGCCCAAGCGAGAATGCTGCCACGGAGGTTGACGACGTCAAATCCCTCGCGCTGCAAGCTCTCGGCATACTTGCCGCTCCGCGCTCCGATCGTGCAATAGGTCACAACGAGCTTGTCGTGGTAGTGATCCCGGTGCTCTTCGAACCAATCCTTGGAAACAGCATCTGGAATCATTGACACGCGGCGTTCCTCTTCGGGACGAACATCGACGATCACCAGCGGCTGACGCTTGCCCAGTTCGGTGAGTTCGTCGACCGACAGGTCGCGAACGGCAGGAAACGACCGCTTGAACTCGGCGTAGCGCTCGCTGATCAGTTGCCACCTTTCTGCGTCGTTGTCGTTAGTGGCTGGGCGGCAGCCGGCGATCGCACCCATTGCGATTACCAGCGCGGCAAGAACTCTGGGCGTTTTGCTCAAGACCTGGGTCACGGACGGATCCTTTGCCGAGTTCGCAACAAAGGGCATGACAGCAGCGCGTGCTTTCCGATCAGAAAGAGGATCGTGCGACCCGCGCGAATGCTGCCTAGCAGCGTGCCGCTGATCTTGCTTTTCCCGATGCGCCGTCGATACGGAACCGGCACCTCGACGATACGCAGCCCTTGCCGTACCGCCTTGATCTGCATTTCGACGGTCCAGCCGAATCCACAGTCGCGCATACTGAGCCGCTTTAACGCCGAATACTCGATGGCCCGAAAAGGTCCCAGGTCGGTGTAGGCGGCTCGGAATAGAAGCCGCATCAGGAAGCAGGCCAGCCAATTCCCGAAAACGGCCTGCGGGGGCATCGCGCCGGACTCTCGCTGTCCGAGCGCTCGCGAACCTAACACCAAATCCGCCTGACCATTAAGAATTGGCTCAACGAGCGACGGCAGTAATTCCGGATGATCGCTGTAGTCGGCATCCAGAAACGCAATGACTCGGGGCGTCGAACATCCCGCGCGAATCGATTGCTCCACGTGCCTCAGACCGCTCAGGCAGGCCGAGCCATAGCCACGAACTGCCTCATAAAGCACGGTCGCGCCACCACGTCGGGCAACGTCTGCCGTGTTATCTGTCGAGCCATTGTCGACCACGATGACTTTCACTGCTCGTGGGAGATCGGCCAGCACCCGTGGCAATGACTCTTCTTCATTCAAGGCCGGTATGACAACCACAATACTCGAATGTTGCTGGAGGGATGTTGCCACTGCAGGCGATTGAGGCGGCCGAGCGCTCGGGCGGCTGACGTCGGCGTGCGGCAACGCCTCCGGTATGTAGGGGCGAACTCGATCGATCACCGGGAGCCCTCCGGGCCATCACACAGGTGCGCCTGAACGCAGGCATCGAATCGTGGCTAACCGATCAAGTCTAGCGGATGGACGATTCTCGAGTCTGTGAGGCGTCTTACATTGGGGCGGGCAGAGCTAGGGCTCCTTGGGGGTCCGCCCTTGCGGACTCGCTGATAGGCGGCCATCATGAACGTGTGGCAATTCAACCATTTCGTTCGCGCCGCTATCGCTCTGGTGTTCGGTTTCGCGTCTCGAACTATGTCGGGGCTCTCGTCGAATTATGGCCGAGAAGGTCTGGTATCTCAAGCAGGTCGACTGGCTGAGCCAATTGACTGCCGACGAGGCGGCCCGGCTCGAAGCGCGCGCCATGACGCGAAAGTTTAAGAAGGGCGAGATGGTCTACTTCCCGCAGGAGGCGGGAGAGACGGTGCTGCTCCTGGCGGTAGGCCGAATTAAGTTGAAGAACGTTACGCCCGATGGCAAAGAGGCCATCCTGGCGTTTATTGAAGAGGGGGAATTGTTTGGTGAGATGGCCCTGCTGGACGGCTCCCCTCGCGGTGAATTTGCCGAGGCGGTTCTGGAATCGCAGGTCATCGCCGTTCCAACCGCTGACTTACAGAC
>Ga0163153_10007574_pt1 | contig 11634 bp, 12 predicted proteins | sample OliLakLV19MP6IB1_FD_148629 | JGI IMG/M metagenome (GOLD analysis project Ga0163153, IMG submission 148629) | Freshwater microbial mat bacterial communities from Lake Vanda, McMurdo Dry Valleys, Antarctica - Oligotrophic Lake LV.19.MP6.IB-1 | ecosystem: Environmental > Aquatic > Freshwater >... | reverse complement strand
GGGCTTCGACGAATTGACCGAGACCCATTCGGGTCGGGACGCGGCGGCCATCGCGGCCATCGACTCCCCCGCGCTCGCCGTGGTCGGCGCCGTCACCGACATCTCCATGGTCGAGACCGCCCGTCGGGTGCTGCGGGTCCGGCCCGCGCCGATTGTCGTGGCGCTGGTGCCCCCGGCCGCCGACCAACCGGTCGGATACCTCCTCGCGTTGGGCGTCCGCGGCGTCGTGTTGCGGGGCGGACCCACCGTCGAGCTGGGCGACGCGGTCGAAGCGGCCATGAAGGGCGGCCAGTTCGTCGCCCGCGGGCTGCACCGGTCGCTGGCGGGGACGGTGCAACCCCGAGAACCCGCAGTCGACCACGGCCTCTCGGCCCGCGAGCGCGAGGTCCTGGCCCTGCTGGCCGAAGGCCGCTCCAACCGGGAGATCGCGTCTGCCCTGTCGGTCACGCTGGCCACGGTGAAATCGCACCTGGTGCGGATTTACGCCAAGTTGGAAGCCAAGAACCGCAACGAAGCACTGGGCAAAGCGGTCAGTCTCGGGCTTCTCGGATGACGATTCGTTACTAGAGGCACTTCCCGGGGCCTTCACAACCGGGCCGTTCTCGCCGATGAGTAACGACGGAACCGCCCGCTTGAGGGGTCTCTGATGTCGCTCTCTGACGTGTCGAACATCTTGTGGCGCGAGCGCCAGTTGCTGGAGCTCCTCGTGTTCAAGCTCGAGGAAGAACAGCTCGTGCTCGCGGCCGGCCGCAACAAGTGGCTGACGCACGCCACGCGCGAGGTCGAGACCGTCCTCGACGAGATCAAGCGGGTCGAACTCGAACGCAGCATCGCCGTGCAGGACCTCGCGCGAGAGATGGAGATGTCCGACGCGCCGAGCCTGAGCGATCTCGCCACCGTCGCGCCGACCCCGTGGGACGGCATCTTCACCGAACACCGGCGCGCGCTCCTCGAACTCGCGCAGGAGATCGACAGCGTCGCGAAGGCCAACCGCGATCTGTTGCAGCGGGGCCAGCAGGCCTCGCGCGACGCGCTCCTGTCGATGGGTGAGATCGACATCGAGGCCTACAACGCGAGTGGGGCCGTCACCGATCGGACGCTCGCGATGCGTCTCGTCGACCGGGCGATATAGCAATGTCTGACTTCGCCGGGCTCCGAGTCGCACTCAGCTCGCTGTACGCACAGCGGCGCGGGCTCGAGCTCGCGGGTCACAACGTCGCGAACGCGAACACCGAGGGCTACTCGCGCCAGCGGGTCGACATGGTCAACGTCGGACCGCCGCTCGTCCCTGCGTTCTGGTCGCGCTGGCAGGGCGACGGCGGTGGGGTCGAGGTGTCGCAGGTGCTGCGGTACCGCGACCAGTTCCTCGAGATCCGCGCCGCGCTCGAACACGGCGCCAACGCGCACCTCACGCAGTCGCGCAACGCACTCGACCGCCTCGAACAGCTCTTCGCCGAGCCGGGCGACCTCGGGCTCGCGGGCCAGTTCGGCGAGTTCTGGGCCGGCTGGGACGACGTTGCCAACAACCCGGCCGGCGCCGCGGGCCGCATTCAGCTGCTCGAACGCGCCGACACGCTCGCGACGGGTTTCAACGAAGCCTCGAACGCCATTACGCAGATGCGGCTCGACACCATTTCGGAGCTCAGCACGGTCGTCGACGAGATCAACGCGACGGCGGCCACGGTGGCGCAGCTCAACCAGGCCATCAAGAACGCGTCGGTTGCGGGTCTCACGACGAACGACATTCAGGACCGGCGCGACCTGCTCGTCGGCAAGCTCGCCGACCTGGTCGGCGTCACGATCCGCCCGGGCGAGTACGGCCAGGTGAACCTCTCGATCGCGGGGACGCAGTTGGTCTCCGAGGAGCGGGTCGAGGAGCTGACGCTCGACACGTCGGCGGCGCCGGTCGTGATCCGCTGGGTGAAGGACAGTTTCCCGGCTTCGGTGAGCTCCGGGACCGCCGGCGGCAAGCTCGAAGTCATCAACACGACGTTGCCGGGCTACCAGGCCGACCTCGACGCGGTCGCCGTGCAGCTCCGCGCCGACGTGAACGCATTGCACTCGGCCATCAGCGGTGCGCTCCCCGTCGCCTCTCGTGACCAGAGTGCGTCGGGCAACCTGCAGTTCGACATGTCGCTCAACGGCGGGGCGTTCGCGACGGTGACGGTCGCCGGTGCGGACTGGACCGCGGCCGGCGGGGCGGCCGCTCTCCAAGCGTCGATGCAGGCAGCGGTCGACGCCGCGATCGGAGCCGGCAACGCCACAGTGGCGGTGACGGGTGCCGCGGGCGTGCCGCTCGTCATCAGCATCACGCCGACCGGTACGAACGCAACCCGCGTTCGAGCGCTGGGTGCGAACACGGGGTTCTCGACCTTGCTCGGCGGCACCGCGGTCGGGGCTGACGGCATTGGCGGGCGGCGGTTCTTCGAAGGCACGACGTCGGCCGATCTCCACGTTTCCGCCGACATCGCGGGCAACGGGAACGCGATCGGCGCGGGAGTCGCGTCGGGCGGTCCCGTCGACGGCAGCCGCGCCCTCGAAATCGCGGAACTCGCGACTTCGGCGAGCGGCCCCGACTCGTTGTATCGCTCGTTCATCGTCTCGCTCGGCGTCGAGGCGCAGACGACGCAACGCCGCCAGGAGATCCAGGAAGTATCGATGGAGCGCGTGGACGAAGCCCGCAACGGAGCGTCGGGCGTCAGCATCGACGAAGAGATGGTCAACATGGTGCAGTTCCAGCAAGCGTATGCCGCGGCGGCCCGCTTCATGACGGCCATCGACCAAATGCTCGAAACACTTATTCGCGGCACCGGCGTCGTCGGTCGATGAGGGGATGACGGATCGTGCCTTCTTCTGAGTTCCGCATTGCGCATACTTCGCTGGCGCGCCGCTCGCTCAACAACCTGCAAGACAACCTCACGCGCCTGGCCCGTGTGCAGGACGAAGTGTCGTCGATGAAGAAGCTGCGTAAGCCGTCGGACTCTCCCGTCGACACGGTGTCCGCGATGCGGCTGCGTTCCGACATGGGCCGCAACGAACAAATCTCGCGCAACCTCGACGACGCGATGGGATGGCTCGGGGTCGCCGACAACGCCATCACCAGCACGGTCGAACAACTCGCCCGGGTCCGTGACCTCGCGATCCAGGCCCGCAATGCCTCCTCCGACAGTGTTGCCCGCGGGGCGCTGGCGAGCGAGGTCGAAAAGATCCGCGAATCGATTCTCGGTCTGGCCAACACCCAGTTCAACGGCCGGGCGGTCTTCGGGGGCACGGCGTCGACGACCGCGGCCTACGACTCGAGCGCAACGTACGTCGGGTTCTCGTCGGTCATCGAGCGGACCATTGCTCCCGGAGTCCGGGTTCAGGTCAATGTCAACGGCGACGATCTCTTCGGAACCCCGGGCGACGATCTCTTCGGTGAGCTGACCCTGCTCGCCAACGCGATCCGGACCAACCCGGCCGACCTCGACACCCTCGTGACCGACCTCGACACCCGGACGACCACCGTGCAGACCCGCCTGGGCGAGGTGGGCGCCCGATTCAACCGGGTCGAAACGATGAAGGACCGCAACAGTGCGGATGCGCTCACGATGAAGCAGAACCTGTCGAACGTAGAAGACACGGATATGGCGCAAGTGTTGATGGAGCTCCGGATGCAGGAGGTGGCCTACCAGGCGGCGCTCCAGGCAACCGCTCGTGCCATTCAGCCGTCCCTGATCGACTTCCTCCGGTAGGTGGCGGGCATGATGGAAACCAACCTCGCAGGCCGATCGACCGAGTGCGTGGAGATCACGTTCGCGGCCGGCCTGCCCGGGTTCCCCGATGCGCACCGCTTCCAGCTGACACCGTGGGGGTCGACGGACACGCCGTTCACGCTCATGACGTCGGCCGACGACCCCGAGGTGGGTTTCGTCGTCGTCCCGCCCTGGGTTTTCTACCCCGAGTACGAATTCGACCTCGACGACGGTGCGACCGATCGCCTCGCGCTGAGCGAGCCCGAGGACGCCGTGGTGTTCTGCGTCGTCACCCTGAAGGACAAGCCCGAGGACGCGACCATGAACCTCCTCGGCCCCATCGTGGTCAACCGGCACACCCTCGAAGCCGCGCAGATCGTGCTGCCCGCGTCGGGCTACAGCGTTCGCGCACCGCTCGCCATCGCGAGCTGAGACGCCTCCCTTTCTTCCGTATTACGTGATGCGGTCCCCAACGCGGGATTGTTCTCGCGCGTATGCTGGGTCGTGCGCCCCACACGGCGGGCCGCCACGGAGGGAGGACCCCGTGCTCGTGCTCACCCGACGAGCGAACCAAAGCATCATGATCGGTCACGAGATCGTCGTGACCGTTCTCGAGGTTCGTGGCGACCAAGTGCGGTTGGGCATCAAAGCGCCCCGCTCGATCGACGTACACCGCGAGGAGATCTTCGCCCAGCTCCAGCAGGCGAACCGCGACGCCGTGAAACCGTCGCAGGCCGCGCTCGACTCGCTCTCCGAGCTGAAGACGCCCGCCGCCGACGACGACCGCCGCTAACCCGTGCGTCGGTAGAGGGTAAATATTACCCCCTAGCGACGCACCGTCAGTCGAGTGCGGCAGTCAGGTCGACGACAGGTAGCCCGAGCGCTTCGGCCACGGCCGCGTTCGGAACTTTCCCCGCGCCCGTGTTCACGCCCGCGGCCAGCGCCGGGTCGGCCTCTACGGCATCCCGCACACCTCGGCTCGCGAGTTCGAGTGCGTACGGCAGGGTTGCGTTCGTGAGCGCGTACGTCGACGTGTTGGGCACCGCGCCCGGCACGTTGCCGACCGCGTAGAGCAGGACCCCATGTTCCTCGTACACCGGCGCCGAGTGGGTGGTCTCCCGGATTCCCTCGACCGTGCCGCCCTGGTCGATGGCGCAGTCGACGACGACCGCCCCCTTCTTCATCGAGGCGATCATGTCCTGGCTGACGAGCACCGGTGCCCGCCCGCCCGGCAGGAGTACCGCTCCGATCACGAGGTCGGCGTCGGCGACGGCGCGGGCGACAGCGCCGCGGTTGCTCGCCAACGTCATGATGCGGCCCTTGTGGATCTGGTCGACCCAGCGCAACCGGTCGAGGTTCTTGTCGAGAAGGAGGACCTCGGCTTCCATGCCCTGCGCAATCCAGGCCGCGTTCCAGCCGACGTTGCCCGCGCCGAGCACGACGACACGCGCGGGCCGCACGCCGGGCGCGCCACCAAGGAGAACCCCGCGGCCGCCCTGCGCGCGTTCGAGGAAGTGCGCGCCGATCTGGCTCGCCATGCGCCCCGCGACCTCGCTCATGGGCGCGAGCAGGGGGAGCTGGCCGCTGGGCAGTTGCACCGTTTCGTACGCGATCCCGGTCGTTCCCGCGTCGAGCAGGGCGCGGGCGACCTCGGGGTAGGCAGCGAGGTGCAGGTAGGTGAACAGCACAAGGTCGTTGCGGAGGAACCGGAACTCGTCGGCTTGCGGCTCCTTCACCTTCATGACGAGTCCGGCGCGGGTCCATACGTCGGCCGCCTCGTCGACGATTTCCGCGCCCGCGGCGCGGTAGTCGTCGTTGCCGATCCCCGAGTCGACGCCGGCGTCGTGTTCGATCAGCACCTCGACCCCGCGGTGCGTCATCTCCGCCACGCCGTCGGGCGTGATCGCGACCCGGTGCTCCTCGGTCTTGGTCTCGCGCGGGACACCCACTGTCAGCGGCTTGGCGGTGAGAGTCATGGGGTCAGTCTCTACCCAGTTGCGGCGCGACCTCGCGCATGAACCGTTCGACGGTATCGGGCGCGCCGAAATCGGAGAACTGGAGCACGAAGCCCTCGACGCCGCGCTCGACTTCGGCCGCGAGCGCCTCGGCTACCTCGTTCGCCGTCCCGGCGATGACACCGCCCCACGACCCGAACCGGCGTTCGACAGTCGCGACGACTTCGTCGCGTTCCGCCGCGAACGCCGCGAGCCCGATCGGATGCTGCACCGACACCCGGGCCGAGCCCGCGAGCGGTCGCAACTCGTCGAGGCGGTCGAGTGCGTACGCGGGACAGTTCCACCAGTCGGCGTACTTCGCCACGATCGGCATCGTGAGTTGTGTTCCCCCGCCGCCGATGTGCACGGGGATGCGCTCCTGTACCGGTGTCGGCCGGCCGGTTGCCGCACGCAACTGTGTGTACTCGCCGTCGTAGTCGAACGGTTCACCCGCAAACATCAGATCGAGGATGTCGAGGGTCTCGCGCAACTTCGCCGCGCGCACGCGAGCCGGTTCGGGTCCGAACCCGTACGTGGCGAGCTCGTCGGGCACCGAACCCCACCCGATACCGAGGTCGAGGCGGCCGCTCGACACGACGTCGAGCGTGGCTGCCATCTTTGCGAGCAAGGCGGGGTGGCGGAACGGGTTGCACAACACGAGGTGCCCGAGCCGCACCCGCTCGGTGCGGGCCGCGAGCGCGCTCGCGAGCGTCCATCCTTCGAACGTGTCGACATCGGGCGCCATCGGTGCCGCGAGATGGTCCATGAGCCAGACCGAATCGAACCCCGCCGCTTCGGCGACGAGGGTGCGTTCGAGGATGCGTTCCCAGGGCATGCGGATCTGCGGTAGATAAAGGCCGAACCAGGGCACGGTGGCGACGGTAGTTTGCGCAACTCATGCGAGCCGTGGTCTTCGACTTCGACGGGGTCATTCTCGACACCGAAGGTCCACTGTTCGCGGCCTGGCGTGAGGCGTACGTCGCGCACGGATGCGAACCGATGACCGTCGAGGAGTGGTCGGTCGAGATCGGGACCGTGGGCCAACTCGACGTTCTTTCGGTTCTGCGGCGACGCTCGGCGGTCGCCGTCGATGCCGGCGCGGTGGAAGCCCGCCGCCGGGCTCGGCGCGACGAGTTGCTCGCGCTCGAACCCGTGCAACCCGGAGTGGTCGCGTGGATCGAGGCCGCGCACGCGGCGGGAATGCCACTCGCGATCGCATCGAGCAGCGACGAATCGTGGGTCACGACCCACCTCGAACGGATCGGTCTGCGCGAGCACTTTTCGCATCTCGCGTGCTACCGCCCGGGTGGGCGCGCCAAACCCGCGCCCGATCTCTACCTCGAAGCCTGCGCGGCGCTGGGTGTCGATCCGCGCGACGCGCTCGCGGTCGAGGACTCGCCCAACGGGATCGCCGCCGCGAAGGCGGCCGGCCTCAGGTGCATCGCGGTCCCGCACGCGATCACGGTTCAGCTCGACCTGTCCGCGGCCGACCTGATCGTTCCGTCGCTGGCCGACATCTCGCTCTCCGACACGTTGGCGCAACTACTGCGCTAGCAGCGACCGTTCCACGGTTGGTTGCCCTGCCACTCGTAGAGCACCCATGCGAGGTCGTCCTGGTCGAACTCCTGCGCGCGTGAAGGCAGCACACCGACGAGCTCGATGCGGCCCGCCTGGCTCGCGGTGACGTTCCACGTCGTCACGGCGAACTGGTACGCGCCGTAGTACCCCGACGGGTTGACGGCGGCGTAGTTCCCGCCGCTCTCGCGGTCGCGTGTGCACACGAGGAAGGGTTCGTCGTGGCGGGGGTGGGTGCCCCGCGGTTCGGGCACGACGGGCGTGGCCGCGGGCGGGACCGGCGTCGGGGCTGCGGGCGCCGATGCCGCCGATGGTGCGGCCCCCGTCGGTCGGGAGCGGGCGGCTTGGCGGCTGGCCTCGGCCGCGCGCGCCGCGGCCTCGTTGGCGGCCTGCGTCTCGAGTTCGGCCAGCCGGGCGTCCAGGTCGTCCTGCTGCGCGCCCAGCTCACCGGTCAGCTGGGCCTGCGCCGCCCGCCGGGCGGCGAGGGCCTCGCGGTGGGCGCCGAGGTCGGCGGCGGCGGTGTTCAGGGCCTCGATGGCGCGTTGGGCTTCGTCGTCGGCCCGGTCGAGCAACTCCGCGGCGCGGGCGCTGGCCAGCGCGTCCTCGCCGGCGAAGACCGGCGCCAGCGGGCTCGGCGATCCCGTGTACAACTCGACGGCCTGCGCGGACGCGATGTCGCCGAGTTGTTCGGCTTCGGCGCGTGCATCGGCGACCTGCTGTTCGAGCGTGGCGATCTCCGCGTCGATGCGACCCGCTTCAGCTTGGCTGTCGAACCAAGCATCCGCGACTTCCGCGATCTCGGCGCGAGTTCGCTCGATCTGTTCTTCGGTTGTGTCGGCGCGTGCGGGGACAGCAAGTGCACTGATGGCGACTCCGCACGCGACCGCGGCAGCGCAAAGGCGGAACCGGGGCACGGGGTGACCCTAACGAAGGGATTTCTAACCGTCGAAAGCAAGGCTCACGTTTCGTCACATCGACGTCACCATGCGCGAAAAACCCCTGGTCACGTTATAAGCGCGCCACCTTCTACCGGAACAGTTTGTCCAGTTACATAGCGCGCGTCATCGGAACACAAGAACGCGACGACGTCGGCGAGATCTTCAGGTTGTGCGTAACGACCGATCGGAATACGCGTACGCGCACGTTCTTGCGCGTCGGGCGATGCAAACACGCCGTTCGTCATCGGTGTGTCGACCCCGCCGGGACATACGCAGTTCGCGCGCACACCGTTCGGTCCGTACTGCACTGCGAGCAAACGCGTCAACGCGTCGACGCCGCCTTTGCTCGCGGTGTATCCCGCGCCGAACCCGTGGCCGCGCAACGCCGCCGTCGAAGCAATCGTGACAATCGCACCGCCACCGTCGACAAGTTGCGGCAGCGAATGCTTGATCATCGAGAACGTGCCGACGAGGTTCACCGACAGCACGTGCACGAAGTCATCGACGCTCACGAGGTGCGCGGGTTGCAGATCGGGACCGTGGAAGATGCCCGCCGCCGTGACGACGCCGGAGATGCGGCCGAGGTCGGTCGCCACGGCAGTCGCAACGGCCGCGACCGCGGTGTCGTCGGCGACGTCGCACTCGTACGCCCGGCTCGTTCCGCCCGCCAAACGCACGGTTTCTTCGGCGTTCGGGCCATGGAGATCGACGACCGCGACCGCCTTGCCGTCACGAACGAGTCGAATCGCCGTCGCTCGACCAATTCCGCTTCCACCACCGGTGACCACGACAGTTCCCATGGCAATGACGTTACGCTCACCCGCATGACGAGTGTCGAGGACACGCGCGCCATGCACGGCGTCGAGGACCGCGTGGTCATCGTCACCGGCGCGGGCAAGGGCGTTGGCAAGGGCATCGCGCATCACCTCGGCAAGGGCGGCGCGCGGATCGTCGTCGCGGAGTGGAAGCCCGGCTTGATGCAGGACACCGTCAATGAACTCGATGCACTCGGTGTCGAGTGTCTCGGTGTCGTGTGCGATATCCAGCAACGCGAACAGATCGACGCGATGGTCGCGCAGACCGTCGAGCGGTTCGGTCGCGTCGACTGCATCGTCAACAACGCGCAGACGTTCCGCCCGATGGCATCGGTTGCCGAAGTCAGCGAATACGACGTCGACGTCTTCTACGGTTCGGGCGTGAAGGGCACACTGTGGGCGATGCAAGCGGTGTATCCGCACATGCGCGAACAAGGTTGGGGTCGCATCGTCAACTTCGCGTCGTCGATGGGTATCACCGGTGGTCGCGGATTCGCGGCGTACAACGCGTCGAAGGAAGCGATCCGCGCGCTGACGCGCACGGCCGCGCGCGAGTGGGGTGCCGACGGCATAGCGGTGAACGCGATCGCACCCGCGGCCGCGACCCATCACGGCGACGCGGGGAAGCAGAGCGAGGGCTACCGCATCTTCATCGAGAACTGTCCCATGGGTCGCCAGGGTGACCCCGAGCTCGACATCGGATCGGTCGCGTGGTTCCTCTGTAGCGACGCGTGCCGCTACATCACCGGCCACACGTTCATGGCCGATGGTGGTGCATTCATGTGGGCCTGAAGACGGTGATGTGGGCATGACGGGTCCCGGAGATTGGCCGTCGGATTCGTGGCCGCGGCCTTCGAACGCGCCCGGATTCGGCGCGTCCCCGCCGCCCGCCGGTACCGCACCACCGGGATACCCGCCGCCCGGCGGGTGGGCGCCGCCCCCACCGCTGCCGGGGCAGTACTACGGACCGCCGCGCACGAACCCGCTCGCGATCGTCTCGCTCGTCGCCGGCCTCGCCAACTTCGCGTTCTGCGGCGTCGGCGCGATCGCGGCCGTGATCACCGGTCACATTGCCCGCGGGCAGATCAAGCGTTCGAACGGCGCCGAGGGTGGCGGGGGTTTCGCTACGGCCGGGCTCATCCTCGGCTACGTCGGCCTCGGCCTGGCCGCGGTGGTACTCGTTTTCATCGTCTTTGCCGCGGCAAACGCCGACGACTGGGAGCGCAACGAGCTCCGCGACGAAGCCCGCGAGTACGTGCGGTTGGCGGAACTCAACGCGTCGGCCTCGGGTGAGGGCGCGCTGCACGACCCCGACCTGCTCGCAGTCGCGTACTACGACTGGTCCGAAGACAACTTCAGCGACGACGACATGCGGCTCGCGACCGGCCGGTTCATACCCGGCGCCACCCGAGCCGACTGGGAGGCTGCCGGCTGGCGCATCGAGCTCGGCGGTGACGCCGGCGTCGACGTATGCGCGACGATCCCCGACCGAGCCGGTGAAGACGTGCTCATCGCGAACGGCCGGTGCAGCTTCTGAGCAGATCGTCGACGGCGCGGACCGCACGCGGCACGGCCGCGTCGTAGCCCTCTCCGTCGATGTGCGGACCGATCAGCTCGAGGTCGAACGCGCCCGGGTAGCCGGCGTCGAGCAGCGCACCCACAATGCGCGCGAGGGGAATGTCGCCGTCGCCCGGGACGAGTCGATCGGGCGTGCACAGTGTTCCGACGCGGAAGTCGGAGACCTGGACGAGCGCGATGCGGTCGACGCCGGTGTGGATCGTCGAGAGCAGGTCGCGCTCGGCCCAGCACGCGTTGACCTCCATGCACACCCCGGTGTCGAGGCGGCGGGCGAGGTCGATGACGTCGCGCAGTGTGTGCACGAAGCCTACGTCGACGCGTAGCGAGTTCGTGTGCTCGATTGCGAACTGCACGCCGGCAGCCCGCGCCGACGCGAGCACGGGCTGGAGCGCGGCTTCGAGCGCATCGGCCGCTTCCTCCCACGACAACGGTGTAGACGGTCCCGTCGTGAACACGAGCCGGTCGGCGCCGATTGCCTGCGCGGCGCCGATCGCGCGGACCAGTCGTTCGCGTTGCGTGTCCCACTGGGCCGGGTTCGCGAGTTCGAACGGCCCGAGGCCGATCAGGTTCCCCACGCGGAGCCCGCGACCGATCGCGTCGGCGACGAGCGCGGTGCCGTCGTCCCAACCGTGCGCTTCGAGCTTGGCGACGGAAACGCCGACGTGGTCGATGCCGTGCCGCGACCAGAACGCGAGGTCGTCGGTGAGCGACAGTTTGTACGTGCAGATGGCGCTGACGGAGATGCGCGGGTTCATGCTCAGCCGAGCGTCGTGCCGCGCGCGCTGCTGCTGCCGCCGTCGAGCGGAAGGTTCACGCCGGTGAGGAAGCCCGACTCCCCGCCGGCGAGATACACGGCGGCGTACGCCACGTCGGCCGCGGTTCCCAACCGCGTCAAGTGCATCGCTTCATAGCGCTGCCGACGTTCGTCGGTGATGTCGGAGTCGCGCCGGTCGTTCAGCACGTAGCCGGGGCTGATCGTGTTGCACCGGATGCCGTCGGC
>Ga0163153_10007567_pt1 | contig 11643 bp, 11 predicted proteins | sample OliLakLV19MP6IB1_FD_148629 | JGI IMG/M metagenome (GOLD analysis project Ga0163153, IMG submission 148629) | Freshwater microbial mat bacterial communities from Lake Vanda, McMurdo Dry Valleys, Antarctica - Oligotrophic Lake LV.19.MP6.IB-1 | ecosystem: Environmental > Aquatic > Freshwater >... | reverse complement strand
TCCTTACTCTGTTCATGAGACAGACTTCCATTCCTCGACATGCACCACCTCCTTTACCCGCATTGCACCAGAGGTGTTGCATCGATCAGTAGAAATCACAGCGGATGAAAGAATGGTTCCTGAAAAAACAGCGACGATGATGATGAGACCCCGATGCACAGATGCGTTCACCCGTGTTCATCCGCTGTCATCCAGTTCATCCGTGTTCCAAGGGTTTAGCGAATGATCGCCGTCATCGGAGGCAGCGGCCTCACCCAGCTCGACAACCTGGAGATCACGCGCCGCCAGATCGTGCGCACGCCCTACGGAGAGCCGTCGGGGCCGCTCACATTCGGGCGCATCGGTGCGGCCGAGGTGGTGTTCCTGGCGCGCCACGGCTCGGGCCACCGCCTGGCGCCGCACGAAATCAATTACCGGGCGAACCTGTGGGCGCTGCAGTACCAGCAAGTCACGCGCATCATCTCGGTGTGCACCGTCGGCGGCATCGGCGCGCCCATGGGCGCCGGCGTGATCGCGGTGCCCGACCAGATCATCGACTACACCTGGGGGCGGCCCTCGACCTATTTCGAAGGCTCGGAGCAGCCCGTCACCCACATCGATTTCACCCAACCCTACGATGAAGCGACGCGCCGCATGCTGGTGGATGCGGCGGGCGCCTGCGGGGTGCCGGTTTTCGACGGCGGCACCTATGCGTGCACGCAGGGGCCGCGGCTCGAAACGCGCGCCGAGATCGACCGGCTGGAACGTGACGGGGCCACGATGGTGGGCATGACCGGCATGCCCGAAGCCGCGCTCGCCCGCGAGCTGAAGATCGGGTACGGCGCGCTGGCCGTGGTGGTGAACCCGGCCGCGGGCCGCGGCAGCAGCGCGCTGGCGGTATCGATGGAAGAGATTTCGCATGTGATGGAGGGTGCGATGGAGAAGGTGCGATGGGTTGTTGCAAAGGTGGTGGAGCGCCATGCCGGTCCGTGACGTCCTGAGGATGGGCCATCCCGTGTTGCGGGAAAAGGCGGCGGAAGTGCCCGCGCTGGACACCCCGGAGCTGCGGGCGCTGGTCGCCGACATGAAGGAAACGATGGTGGCGCAGAACGGCGCCGGCCTCGCCGCGCCGCAGATCGGCGTGAGCCAGCGGGTGGTGATCTTCGGCGTCGAGGCGAACCCGCGTTATCCCGATGCCGAGCCGGTGCCCTTCACCGTGCTGGTGAACCCGAAGATCACGCTGCTCACGCGGGATGTCGAAAGCGACTGGGAGGGTTGCCTCTCGGTGCCCGGCATGCGTGGCGTGGTGCCGCGGTACCTGAAGCTGCGATACACCGGCTTCGACGAGGAGGGCAATCCCATCGATCGCGTGGCCGAAGGTTTCCACGCCCGCGTGGTGCAGCACGAATGTGACCACCTCGACGGTATCCTGTACCCGCAGCGGATGACCGACATGCGCACGTTTGGTTTCACGAAGGAGCTCTTCCCCGGCGAGGAAATCGCCGACGACTAGGTGGAGGCGACACATGGCAATCGGGCAATGGGGTGTGGCGGGCGCGTACAGGATCTACTGACAAAATGAAAAATCGGCGCATCGTGGAACTCATGGTGGCGGGCGCGTTGCTGTCGCCCGTCTTCGCCTCGGCCCAGCTCTTCAAGTGCCAGGCCCCGGACGGCAAGGTCGTTTTCAGCGATACGCGCTGCGAGGGGCCGGCGGCCGCGGCCAAGGTCGAGAAGGTGGACCCGAGCGGGCGCCACCAGCTCACCGACGCCGACAAGGCCCGCATCCGCGAGCTGGAAGTTGGCCAGCTGGGTGCAAAGGTCACCGACGAACAGAAAACCGCCGCCAGCCTGGAGATTTCCAGCATCCGGATCGGGCAGGAGACGCGTCTGACTCCCGAGCAACGCAAACGGCGTGAAGCCATCAATGCCGAGCTCGCGGGCCCGGACCCGAAGAAGCGCAAGGACGCGCTGAACGCGCTGCGCACCCTCTACTCGCAATAAGGAGTCTCCATGGCCGAAATCGAACACGACTCGGGCCGACCGGCCCCCACGCGCACGGCGCACATCCTGTACATCCTGCACGCGCTGGCGCCGTTCACGCTCTGGACGCTTTCGCTGCTCGCCGTGATCATCGGGGCGTTCAACCGCGACGCGGTGCGCGGCACCTGGGTCGATTCCCACTACTCGTGGCTGCTGCGCACTTTCGTGTGGGGCATCCTGTGGCTGGTGGTGACAACCGTGATCTTCACCATCACGCTGATCGGCATCTTCCTGCTGTGGGCGCCCTGGGGCATCCTCACCATCTGGTACCTCTATCGCGTGATCCGCGGCTGGCTGCGCCTGAACGACGGCAAGCCCGCGCCCGCGTGAAACACTGGCGGCTGCTCCCGGTTGTCCTGGCGCTCGCCGCGTGTGGCGGCTCGCAACCACCGGCCACGAAGGGCGCCGCGGGAGATTCCGTGGTGGTGACGCTGGGCCACGCCGGCCCCCTCACGGGCTCCATCGCGCACCAGGGCAAGGACGATGAAAACGGCGTGGCCCTGGCCATCGCGCAGGCCAATGCGCGCCAGCTGAAGATCGGCGGCAAGGCCGTCACCTTCCGCATGTCGAGCGAGGACGACCAGGGCGATCCCAAGGTCGGCACGCTGGTGGCGCAGAAATTCGTGGATGCGAAGGTGGCGGCGGTGATCGGCCACCTCAACTCCGGCGTGACCATCCCCGCATCCGAAATCTACAACCGCGCCGGCATTCCCGTGATCTCGGGCTCGTCGACCAATCCGGACCTGACCGAACGCGGCCTCAAGGGGGTCTTCCGCACCGTGGGCCGCGACGACCAGCAGGGCCCGGCGATCGCCGCCTACATCGCGGGCGAGCTGGCGGGCAGGCGTGTGGCGATCGTCGACGACAAGACCGCGTACGGAGAGGGCCTTGCCGGCGAGGTGGAAAAGGCGCTGCGCAAGGCCGGCGTCACCATCGTCGGGCGCGAGCGCACCACCGACAAGGAAACCGACTTCAAGGCCATCCTCACGCGCATCAAGAACAGGAATCCCGACGTGATCTTCCACGGCGGCATGGATGCCACCGGGGGCCTCATGCTCAAGCAGGCGCGCGAGCTCGGCATGAAGGCGCACTTCGCCTTCGGCGACGGCGCATGCACCGAGGAAATGGCGCTGCTCGCGGGCCCCGCGGGCGAGGGCATGGCGTGCTCGCAGGCGGGCATTCCCGCCACCGCGGCGAGCAAGGACTTCCGGGATGCGTTCACCGCGAAGTACGGGCCGACCAAGCTCTACGCGCCGTTTTTCTACGACGGCGCCAACGTGATGATCGCGGCGATGGTGAAGGCCGATTCGGTCGACCCCGCGAAGTTTGTCCCCGAGGTCTACAAGCTCTCGCTCGCCGGCGCCACCGGCAAGATCGAGTTCGACGCCAAGGGCGACCGCAAGGATGCCGAGATGACGATCTTCCGCATGGCCGGTGGAAAGATCGTGCCGGTTGCGATCGTGAAGGGCGGGGTACTTACGCCGGTCAGGAACTAGGCTCAGCCTGCGGAAAACCCGCCGTCGACGAACAGCACCTGGCCGGTGACGTAGTCGCAAGCGGGGCTCGCGAGGAAGAGCGCCGGGCCGCGAAGGTCGGACAGTTCCCCGTTGCGCCCGTTGAAGGTGCCGCGCGCCATCTGATCCCAGCGCGCGCGGTCCTCGACCACGGGCGCGGTAAGCGCCGTCGCGAAGAAGCCGGGTGCAATCGCGTTCACCGTCACGCCGTGGGGCGACAACGCCTGCGCCTGCGCGCGCGTGAGCTGCGCGATGCCGCCCTTCGATGCGCCGTAGGGCACGCCCATCGGAAAGGCGCGCACCGATTGCAGCGAGGCGATGTGGATCACGCGGCCCCAGCGGCGCGCGATCATCGCGGGAGCGAGCGCCTGGGTAAGCAGGAACGGCGCGTCGAGGTTGATTGCGAGCACCGCATCCCACTCCGCAGGCGTGAGATCGAGGAACGGCTTGCGGATGTTGATGCCGGCCGCGTTCACGAGGATGTCGGGCGCGCCGAAGAAGGAGGGCGCGGAGTCCGCCGCGCGGGGGAGACTCGCGCGATCGGACAGCTCTGCGGCAAGGGCTGCCGCCTTGCCGCCCGCGGCGGCGATCGCGGCGCGAGTCTCGTCGAGCGCGCTTTCGCGCCGAGCCACCATCACCACCGCGGCGCCGGCACCGGCCAGCGTGGCCGCGATCTCCCGCCCGATCCCGGAACTCGCGCCGGTCACCAGCGCGACGCGCCCCTCGAGGCCGAAGAGCGCGACGGGATCCACGGGCTCAACTCTCGACCCGGGTGCCGAGCTCGAAGCGCTCGCCGGGGAAGTATTTGGCAAGCCGGTCGTCGGCGGTGCGTGCATGCGCCTCCATGCCTTCGAGGCGCGAGATGCGCGCGGTCGCCTGCGCCACGTCGTGGTTCGCGGCGCGGCTCGCGCGCTGCCAGGTCACGGTCTTGATGAACTTGTGCACCGAGAGCCCACCGGAGTAGCGCGCCGCCCCGCGCGTCGGCAGCACGTGGTTCGGGCCCGAAGCCTTGTCGCCGAACGCGACCGTGGTTTCCTCGCCGAGGAAGAGCGAGCCGTAGCACTTGAGGCTGGCGAGCCACCAGTCGAGGTCGCGCGCGTGCACTTCCAGGTGCTCGCACGCGTAGGTATCGGAGACTTTCGCCGCCTCCTCGCGCGTGTCGCAGAGCACCACCTCGCCGTAGTCGCGCCAGGCGGCCCCGGCGGCATCGCGCGCGGTGGCGGGCAGTGCAGCGATGAGCGCCGGTACCCGGCGCATCACCTCGTCGGCCAGCGCGCGCGACGTGGTGAAAAGCCAGGCAGGCGATTCGTGCCCGTGCTCGGCCTGGCCCACGAGGTCGGACGCCACGATTGCGGGATCGGCGGAATCGTCGGCGATCACCGCGACCTCGGAAGGTCCGGCAAAGACGTCGATGCCCACCTGCCCGAAGAGCGTGCGCTTGGCCTCGGCGACATACTTGTTGCCCGGCCCCACGACGATATCCGCGGGCCTGCCGCTGAACAGCCCGAAGGCGAGCGTCGCGATCGCCTGCACGCCGCCCAGGGTCATGATCACGTCGGCGCCGGCGACCTTCATCGCATAGAGTACCTGCGGATGGATGCCTTCCCCCCGGTACGGCGTGGAGCACGCGATCACCATGGGTACGCCCGCGGCCTTGGCCGTGGCGATCGTCATGTAGGCGGTGGCGATGTGCGCGTAGCGTCCCGTGGGCACGTAGCATCCGGCGACGTTTACCGGGATGAGCCGTTGCCCGGCGACGAGGCCCGGATGCACCTCGGTGGAGAATTCGCGCATCGAGTCGAGCTGCGCGAGCGCGAAGCGGCGCACCGCGTCGGTGGCGAACTCGATGTCGCGTTTGACCGTCGGGTCGATGGCGCGCGTGCGCCGCTCCACCTCGGCCTGCGAGACCACGATTTCGCCCGTCCATTTGTCGAGCTCGCGCGCGTACTCGCGAACCGCCGTTTCCCCTTCGCGGCCGATGCGCCCGAGCATCTCGTCGACGACCTTGCGCGCGTTGCCCGACTCGGTCTCGGGGGTCTTCGCGGCCTTCTTCAGGTATTGGGTGGCCATGTCTTCACTTCCCGTAGATGTATTCCGGCAGCCAGAGCGCGATCTGCGGGAAGACGATGATGAGCACGAGCCCGAGCAGCTGCAGGCCCATGAACTGCATCATTCCTTTGTAGATGTCGCCCAGGTCCCACTCCGGCACCACGCCCTTGAGAAAATAGGCCGACAGCGCCACGGGCGGCGAGAGCCATGCGGTCTGCAGGTTCACTGCCACGAGGATGCCGAACCACGCCTTGTCGAAGCCCATCTTGTCCACCAGGGGGAGCAGGAAGGGCACGACAATCAGAACGATCGGCACCCATTCCAGCGGCCAGCCGAGCAGGAAGATCAGCGCCATGATCAGCAGCAGGGTCCAGTAGGGCCCGAGGTTCATGGCGAGCAGCGTGTCGGTGAGCATCGCCGGCGTGCCCAGCTTCGCGAACACCGCGCCGAAGAAGTTCGACGCCGCCACCAGGAAGAGGATCAGCACCGAGATCTCCAGCGTCTTCACCAGCGAGTCCTTGAGCCTGAGCCAGGTGAGGCGGCGATAGGCGATGGTGAGCGCGAGCGAGCCCGCGGCCCCGCACGCCGCACCCTCGCTCGGCGTGGCGAATCCGAAGACGATGCTGCCGAGCGCGGAGAGCACCAGCGCCGCGGGGGGCACCAGGCCCTGGATGAACTGGAGCCACACCGCCCCCATGCTGGTCGGCCAATCCCTCTTCGGCAGCGGCGGCCCGAGCTTCGGATTGATGATGCAGCGCACCATGGCATAGCCGGTGAACAGGAGCGCCAGCAGGATGCCGGGCACGATCGCCGCGGCGAAGAGCGTGGTCACCGGCACCTGGAGCACCGGCCCCATCACCACCAGCATGATCGAGGGCGGTATCAAGATGCCGAGGGTGCCGCCCGCCGCGATGAGGCCCGCGGACAGCTGCACGTCGTACTTCGAGCGGATCATCGACTTGCCGGCCATGATCCCGAGGATCGTGACCGAGGCGCCGACGATCCCGGTGGCGGCGGCGAACACGGTTGCCACGAACATCACGGCGAGATAGAGCGAGCCGTGCACGCGGGCGAGCATCTTCTGCACGGCGTCGAACAGGCGCTCCATGAGGTTCGCCTGCTCCATCATGATGCCCATGAACACGAAGAGCGGCACGGCGGCGAGCGTCTGCTCCATCATCGACGCGTTGAACTGCAGCGTGAGCAGGTAGAACACGAGCTTGCCGAAGCCCCAGTAGCCGAAGACGATCCCGAGGAAGATGAGGGTGAAGGAGATCGGAAAGCCCGCGAAGATCCCGAGGAGCATCGCCCCGATCATGAAGAGGCCGATCATTTCCTGGCTCATTCCGGCCACCGGCCTTTCTGCAGCGCGTACACGCACTGCAGCGCTTCGGAGATTCCCTGGATCACGAGGAACGCGATGCCAATCGGCACGGCGCTCTTGATCGGGCCCAGCAGCGGCATCCACGCCGTGTCCATTCCGCGCTCGCCGCGGGAAACCGCGGTCCACGCCCACTCGCCGGAGACCCATACGCAGATCACCATCGCGGGGAAGAAGCAGACGAGGTAGAACGCCAGGTCCGTTCGCGCCTGGTTCTTGACGCTCCATTTCCGGTAGAGGAAGTCGGAGCGGATGTGCACGCCCTTGGCGAGCGCATAGGCCGCGCCCAGCATGAACATCCCGCCGTAGAGCATGCGGCTCATGTCGTAGGCCCAGATCGTGGGCGCGGTGAACGTGTAGCGCATGAAGACTTCGTAGACCATCGAGAAGAGCAGCGGCAGCGTGAGCCACGCGAGGAGGTTGCCGGTCCAGTGGCTGAAGGTATCGATTCCGATGATGATCTTCGCCATCCACCGCGGCATGTCGGCGGGCATCTTGCGACGCGGATCGCCGCGCCGGCCGGCGATCATCTCGTCGGCGATTTCAAGCTTCTCGGCCATGAAGGCGGTTCCTTCCCGATGGGCGTGTGCGCAAGCGCGTCATGGAACGGGCCGCGGGTTCGCCGCGGCCCGTCGAGGCTGCTCGAGACCTTATTTCTTCTGCTTCTTCAGCTCGTCGGCGTAGGCGTTGCCGAGGGCCGCGTTGGCCTTCTGCGCGCGCGCCCAGTACGGGATCGCGACTTGGGCCCAGGCCCTCTGGCTGTCCCAGACCTTCTTGAAGAACGGGTTGGCGGCCGCGTTCTTCTCGAAGTTCTTCATCGCCGCAGCGCTGTACTCCTTGAAGTAGTCGGCCGGCGTGTCGTGCAGGATCACGCCGTCCTTCTCCACCAGAATCTTCAGCGCCTTGCCGTTCTCGTCGATGCGGTAGGCCACCGACTTCATGAGCGATGCGTTGGCCGCGACCTCGATCGCCTTCTGCTGCAGGGGCGAGAGCGACCTATACACGTCGCCGTTGATGTACAGGTCGGCATTGACCACCACCTGATGCAGGCCTTCGAGGTAGTAGTGCTTGAGCACCTTCTGGAAGCCGAAGGTCATGTCGGGCTTGGGACAGCACCACTCGGCCGCGTCGAGCACGCCCTTTTCCAGCGCGGGCAGGATGTCGCCGCCGCCCATCGCGACCGCGGACACGCCGATGTCGTTGTAGATCTGGCCCGGGATGCCCGGCGGCGAGCGGAAACGGAGCTTGCGGAAGTCGGCCATGCTGTTGATCGGCTTCTTGAACCAGCCGAGGGCCTCGGGGCCGACGGGCTGCAGGATGAAGCCCTTCACGTTGACCTTCATTTCCTTCCACAGCTGGTCGTAGAGCTCCTTGCCGCCGCCGTTCAGGTACCACGACAGCCAGGCAAAGTTGTCCATGCCCACGCCCGAGCCCGCAGCGGGCGAGCCGAAGAGGGCGGCCGCCGGATGCTTGCCCGACCAGTAGTGCGTCCACGCGAAGCCGCCTTCGATGAGGCCCTTGTCGACCGCGTCGAGCGTGTCGTTCACCGCCACGACGGCACCGGCGGGCAGCACCTCGAAGGTCACGGTGTTGTTGGTGAGCGCGGCCACATCCGCGGCGAAGTCCTTCAGCATCGTCACTTCGTCGGCGCTGGTGGGAATGACCGATTGGACGCGGATCTTGACCGTCTTGCCCTGGGCGAGCGCCAGGGTCGGCACCAGCACCAGCGCGGCCAGGAATGCGCCGGCGCGGGCGAGAGCCCCTCGAGCTTGAGCCATCGTTGTTCCTCCTAGTGTGGCGGCCGCTCTGCGCCGGGCTCGCCGGGTTTTGTGACCCGCCTCGCGGCGGGCAAGCGCAATGCATGCGCTTGCAGGGACACTAGACTCGGAGCCGCTGCGGGTCAAGGTGCAGTGCACCATCGAGGTTTCCGCAAGCGCTTTCATCGCGGTGTAGATGCCGGCGGCCCGGTCGTTCGCGCAACGACCGGGCCGCCGCCCTAGACGAAGGCCTTGTACTTCTCGAGGTGGCGAACCGGCACCGAGAGTGCATCGCGGCGGAACGGGTCGCCCAGCTCCTTGGTGACCATCATCTCGATGATCGTCGCCTTGCCCTCGGCCTGGCGCTTGACGGATTCCTGGAGCGCCGCGCCCACGTCGCCGACCTTGTCGACCACCACGCCCTCGCAGCCGAAGGATCTCGCGATCGCCGCCCAGCTCGGGTTCTCCAGCTCCACGCCCTGGTAGCGGCGCGAGTAGAAGTCCACGTGGTTCTTCTTCTCCGCGCCCCACTGGCCGTTGTTGAAGACGATCACGGTGACGCCGATCTTCTCGCGCGCGCAGGTGAGCATCTCGTTCAGGCTGATGCCCCACGCGCCGTCGCCCACGTAGGCGATCGCGGGCCGGTCGGGGCAGGCGACCTTCGCGCCGCACGCCACCGGGAATGCATAACCGCAGTTGCCGAAGCTCATGGCCGCGAGCATCGAGCGCGGCTCCTCGAAGCGCAGGTATGAATTCGCCACGGAGCAGATGTTGCCGATGTCGGTCGAGACCATCGCGTGCCTGGGCATGGCGCGTTCCAGCGCGCGCAGCATCTGGCGCGGATGCATCGCGGACGAGCCCTTCGCGATCTCGACCGAGTAGGCATCGGTCTCGTGGGCCCAGTCGCCGAGCTCCTTCTCCCACGCGGCTTTCTCGCTCTTGATCGTGGCGTCGCGTTCGGCCTTGTTCTGCTGGCAGGCGAGCGATTGGCCCTTCAGGCGCTCGACCAGCGCGGCCGCGGCCGCGCGCGCATCGCCGTTGATGCCGACGGAAATCGGGCGCACCAGGCCCAGCATGTGCGCATCGGCGTCGATCTGGATGATCTTCGCGTTCTTCGGCCAGTACTCGATGCCGTATTGCGGCAGCGTGCCGAATGGCCCGAGCCGCGTGCCGAGCGCCAGCACTACATCGGCCTGGGAGATGAGCTTCATCGCGGCCTTCGCGCCCTGGTAACCGAGCGGGCCGGCCCACAGCGGATGCGAGGCGGGGAAGGTGTCGTTGTGCAGGTAGCTCGTGGCGACGGGCGCGTGCAGGAGTTCGGCGAGCGCCACGGCCTCCTTCATGCCATTGCTGAAGATCACGCCGCCGCCTGAGACGATCACCGGGAACTTGGCCGAGGCGAGCAGCTTCGCCGCTTCGTCGAGCGCCGCAGGGTCGCCGGGGCCGCGCCCGATGCGAACCGGCTTCGGGATCTCGCATTCGAGGTCGCCGTAGAAATAGTCGCGCGGGATGTTCAGCTGCGCGGGGCCCAGGTCCAGCATCGCGCGGTCGAAGCAGCGTGCCGTGATCTCGGCCATGCGCTTCGGATTGTTCACGTGGCCCTGGAACTTGGTGATCTTGGAGAAGATCGGCAGCTGCTCGGTCTCCTGGAAGCCGCCGAGGCCGATGCCCATGGAGCCGGTCTCGGGGGTGATGAACACCACCGGCGAGTGCGCCCAGTAGGCCGCGGCCACGCCGGTCACGAAGTTGGTGACGCCGGGGCCGTTCTGCGCGATGCACACTCCATGGCGGCCCGAAACGCGCGAGTACCCGTCCGCCATGTGGATCGCGCCCTGCTCGTGGGCGACCGGAATGAAGCGGATGCCTGCGGCCGGAAAGATGTCGAGCGCATCCATGTAGGCCGAGCCCACGATGCCGAAGACGTCGGTCACGCCCTGGGAAACCAGCGTCTCGACGAAGGCCTCGGAGGGCGTCATCCGCTGCTTGCCTTGCACGACTTTTCGGTTCGCCTGGGTCATGTCGTTCATGGGGATTCCTCTGGGATGTGAATGGCAGGTCTCGGTCAGCGGAACAATACATCAGCCCTGAAGCCAACGCAACAAATGTTCTGTTCTACGGAACGAAACGATTGCCTGGATGGAACAAATGGAATAGGCTGCGGCATGGCTTCGATTGTCGAACTCCCCGAGGAGCGCGCCCGCCGCGACACGGCTGGCGAGAACTCCTCGACTCTCAAGGCCTTGGCGGTGCTGGAGGCGTTAGTGCGCGCTCCCAAACCGGCCACCCTGACCGAGCTGATGCAGGTGACCGGGCTGCCGAAGCCCACGCTTCACCGGACCCTGGCGCTCTTCGAGGACGCGGGCTACGTGCGGCGCGAGCCGGCGGGTCGCGCCTATGCGGTCGGCCCGCGCCTGGCATCCCTGGGACTCGCGATCCTCAGCAACGACGCGGTATCGACGCTGCGGCGCGCGATCCTGCGCCAGCTCGTGGCCGACGTCGGCGAGACCTGCAACCTCTCCATGCTGCGCAAGGGCGAGGTGGTATATCTCGACCGCGTCGAGGCCGACTGGCCGCTGCGCCTGCACCTGCCCGTAGGCAGCACCGTGCCGCCGCACTGCAGCGCGAGCGGCAAGCTGCTGCTCGCCTGTCTGCCCGCCGACGAGCGCTCGGCGCTGGTCGAGGCGTTGCCGCTGCCGCGCCATACCGACCACACCATCACCGATCGCACGTTGCTCGCGCGCGAGCTCGACCGCATCGTGTCCGCCGGGTACGCGGTCGACGACGAGGAATACGTGCTGGGCGTCGCGTGCGTGGCCCTTCCGGTGCGCCTCGCCGGCGAAGTGGTCGCGGCGATCGCCGTGCACGCGGCCACGGCGAGGCTGCCACTGCAGCGCGCCATCGAGTTCGTCCCGCGCCTGGC
>Ga0163153_10007566_pt1 | contig 11643 bp, 13 predicted proteins | sample OliLakLV19MP6IB1_FD_148629 | JGI IMG/M metagenome (GOLD analysis project Ga0163153, IMG submission 148629) | Freshwater microbial mat bacterial communities from Lake Vanda, McMurdo Dry Valleys, Antarctica - Oligotrophic Lake LV.19.MP6.IB-1 | ecosystem: Environmental > Aquatic > Freshwater >... | reverse complement strand
GCCCGTCTGCCGGTCACCCAAAATCAACTCACGCTGACCGCGCCCGATTGGAATGAGCGCATCAATGACGGTGAGACCAGTCTGGAGCGGCACGGTGACGGGCGCGCGGTCCATGATGGCCGCAGCAGGACGTTCGATGGGCAGGCGCTCGTTGATGGCCACCGGCCCATTGTCATCAAGCGGCCGGCCGAGCGGATCAACGACGCGTCCCAGCAATCCGTCGCCCACAGCCACATCCATGACCCGGCCCGTGCGCTCCACTTCATCGCCGGCGTGCAAATGCGAGTATTCGCCGAGCAGCACGACGCCGACCTCGTCCTCGTCCACGTTGAACGCGATGCCAAACAAGTCTCCAGGAAACTTCACCAGTTCATCGAAGCCCACGCCGGGCAATCCGGAAACCTTGGCGATGCCCGTTGAGACGTTGGTGATCGTGCCCACCTCGCGCAGCGTCAGTTGCGGCGTGAAGTTTTCCCGCACCTGGCTGATCCCCGCGAAGGTGCGGTCGAAGACATTTTGAAAATTTTCAGGTGCAGTAGTCATTGGCCTTTGAGGACAACTTTTGGCTCGTCATGCTTGGACTCGGCTTCAGGCGCAGATTCAGGCATCGTTTGCGCTTCGGCCTTGGCTTCTGCTTCAGGTTTAGATTCGGTTTTAGCTTCCGGCTTGGCGACAGGTTTGTCCTTTTCCTTCAGGAGTTCGCCGACACCCTTTTCCAGTGACGCGAGATAATCCGCGATGCTCCACGCCACTTTTTGTCCATTGGCGGTGAGTTCGATTCCACTGACCAAATCCGGCGCGGTCTCGAACCGCACGCGGATTTCAGCCGAGAAAGTTTCGTTGAGCGCATTCAGGATCGCCGCGCGTTGCTCTGGCGGCAGGTCAAAGGCGCTGCGCAGGAGCGCGGGGTCAGACGTGGTCTTGAGGGATTCGCCAAGTTTTTCTTTTGCCGGGCCGTTCAGCTCGCGCAAACGCCGGGTGAACACCTCACCGAGGCGTTCTTCCAAACTCGTCGTGGCAAGGTCCGTCAGCGCCTTGCGCGCAATGGCAAACACCTCATGCTGCGTGCGGCGGCTGATGGCTTGATTCAGATTCTGGGCGTCGTTGCGCAGCGTTTCCTGGAGCTTGGCACTCAAGGCGTCAGCCGCCTTCCGCGCTTCGTCGAGGAGTCGCTGACGTTCGGCATTCACCTCGTACGTCGCCTTTTCCAAAAGCGCGGCGCGCTGCTGATCGAATTCCTCGTTCTTGTGCTGAAAGTCGTCGCGATCTTTTTTGGCTTCAGCCTTTTTCGCGTCGGCGTCCGCGAGTTCCGCCGCGATCTTCTTCTCCCGAGTGTCGATGGCGTTGAGAATGGGTTTGTAGAGAAAGCGCTTCATCAACCAAACGAGGATGAGGAAGTTGAGCGTCTGCGCCCCGACGGTGAACCAGTCAATTAACATAGTTCACTTTCCAGCGGCAGCAGTCGCGCCGGCGATGACGTGATTCCAAAACGGGTTGGCGAAAATCAGAATCATCGAGACCACGAAACAGTAAATGGCCGTGGATTCGATCATTGCCAGACCGACGAACAAGGTGCGCGTGATGGTGGCGGAGGCGTCGGGTTGTTGTGCCAACGAAGAGAGCGCCGTCGAAACGGCCTTACCTTCGCCGAGTGCGGGCGCCATAGTGCCGAAAGCGGTGGTGATGCCGGCGGTGACGATGGAGGCAACGGCAATGAGGGTCATGTTATCCATGGTGTGTCCTTTGGGTAGTTGGTAGTTGGTTCATGTTTGGAGCGCTGGCTCGGGTTTGGGTTCGCGCGTGCGCGTGGCGGCGGCGATGTAAACCGCTGCCAAAATGCTGAAAATGTATGCCTGAACCATGCCGGTGAGCAGACCGAGGGCGGTCATGATGATTGGAAAAATGAACGGCGTGACGGTCAGCAGAATCCCAATGATCATCGCGCCGCTCATCATGTTGCCGAACAGCCGGACGGCCAGGGCGAGCGTGCGCGAAACTTCGCTGATGATATTAAACGGCAGCATGATGAGGGTCGGTTTGATGTAGGATTTGAGGTAACCACCCAGTCCTTGTTCGCCGATGCCGAACAGCGGCACGGCCACGAACACGCACAACGCCAGTGCCACGGTCGTCGAGAGCGAGCCGGTCGGCGGTTCGTAGCCGGGGATGACGGTGCAAAGGCTGGCCGTGGCGACGAACAGAAAGAGCGTGCCCAGAAAGCCGAGATATTTCTCCGGATGACGCAGGCCGATTTCTTCGATTTGTTTCGTGATCCCAGTGACGACGATTTCCAAGAGGTTCTGCCAACGGGAGCGTTTATGGTCCGTGGACAGTTTGCGCGTGATCAGCTTCGCGCCCAAGGCCAGCACGAGCATCAGCGCCCACGTGAACACAATCGTGGCGTTGAGTTTGAAAAACCCAGATTGCCAGAAAACGATCTCGTCAGGACTAAGGCGCATGGCGGGTTTCCTTCATTGGGGAGTTTCGGTTTGCAACCGGCGTGCGGGTCAGCCACATCACGCTGAAACGCGCGACGACAAATCCCAGCAGGCACGCCACCAACCGTTGCCACTGACCACCGCCCACAAAGTAAAAGCCCACCAGGATAATGCCCATCCGCAGCACCATGCTGCCGAAGAACCAAAGCGCCGGTCGTGACGACGACACTCCCTCGCGCACCGTCCACCAAAGGCCGCCGAAGAAAATCGCACCCAGCGCCGCGCCTCCGACACCCGCCAGAATCAAGGTCAGCGTTTCATTCATCGTCATCCTCCTGTTCCTCGCGCATGGCTTTCTCTTCCTTGGACACCCAAAGCCACGCATTGAAACAACCGATCACGAGTCCGGCCACCAACAGCGCCAGCGTCCACGAGCGGCCGCCCGGATACCGCTTGTCCAGCCAGAGACCCAGCCCCGCGCCGAGCAGCGTGGGCACGACCACCGACCAGCCGATCAATCCCATCATGCCGAGGCCGAACCAGACGCCCCGCGAGGAGTGGCGCCGCGCCCGGAGCTTGCGCGCCGCCTTCGTGGCGATCTGCCCGGCGAGGGGCGGCCCAGCTTTCGCGGCTTTTTTGGATGGTTCGTCATTCATGTTGAAAGTTCGCAAAGCGGCGGAGAAATCCCGTTTCCAATTTCGCCATGACCGAGCGGGTGTTCTGCTCGTGCTCGTCCAGGGTCAGAAACTCCTGCTCCACGGAATCGCGCAATTGATCCAGGTGCGTTCCGCCAATCGCCCGCCGCACGGAAACGAGCACGTCTGCGCCGGTCTTGACCAGCACCCCTTCATCCACGGCCACGAAGACCTCGCCATCCGCAGCGGTTTCGTAAATCAGAATTCCAGGTGCAAGCGCCGCGACGAAGTCCAGCCGGTGCGGCAACACTCCAAACGATCCCTCGCGCGTCTCCGCGACGATCCGCGACACGCCGGTTTTCTCGGCGAAGATCTGGAACGGCTGAAGGACTTTAAGATTCATGTTTTGCCTTTCAACTTCGCTTCTTCAATCGTCCCGATCATGTAGAGCGCGCTTTCCGGGTGGTCTTTGAACTCATCGTTCAGGATTCGTTCGCAGCCATCCAGCGCGTCCTCGCGGCTGACGAACTTGCCTTTGAGGTTGGTGAACTGCTCCGTCGTGAAAAATGGCTGAGTGAGAAACCGTTCCAACCGGCGGGCGCGGGCAACCACGTTGCGGTCCTCCGGCGAAAGCTGCTCCAGTCCGAGCATGGCGATGATGTCCTTGAGGTCGGCATACTGCGCGAGGGTTTTGCGGATGTCCTGCGCCAGCTTGTAATGCCGTTCGCCGACGACGCCCGGTGTGGCCATCTTGGAACTCGATTGCAGCGGATCAATCGCCGGATAAAGCCCCTCGCTTGCCCGCTTGCGCGAAAGCACGATGGACGCGGAGAGATGGGAGAACGTATGCACGGCCGCCGGATCAGTGAAGTCGTCCGCCGGCACATACACCGCCTGGATCGAGGTGATCGCGCCGGTGTCGGTATTGGCGATGCGCTCCTCCAACGCCGACAGTTCCGTGCCCATCGTGGGTTGATAGCCGAGCCTCGACGGCATTTGCCCCATCAAGCCGGACACTTCCGAACCGGCCTGGATGAACCGAAAGATATTATCAATGAGCAGCAACACATCGCGATGCTCGTCGTCGCGGAAATACTCGGCCATTGTCAGCGCCGCGTGGCCCACGCGGAAACGCGCGCCCGGCGGTTCGTTCATCTGGCCGAAGAGCATCACCATGTTCGGCAACACGCCGGCGGCCTTCATCTCGCGGTAAAGCTCCTCGCCTTCGCGACAGCGTTCGCCGATGCCGCAAAAGATGCTCACGCCCTCCTGATGTCCGATCATGTTGTGGATCATTTCGGTGAGCAGGACGGTCTTGCCGACGCCCGCCCCGCCGAACAGTCCCGCCTTGCCGCCCTTCTCCAACGGCACGAGCACATCAATGACCTTGATGCCCGTTTCAAAAATCTCGGACTTGGTGGAACGTCGTGCCAGCGGCGGCGGGGCGCGATGCACGGAGCGCCATTGCACATCAGACAACTCCGGTTCGCGATCAATGGCGTGGCCGAACACGTCAAACATCCGTGAAAGCACGCCATTGCCCACCGGCGCTTGCAACGGCCCGCCCGTGTCCTCCACCGCCATGCCGCGCGCCAGTCCTTGCGTGGGGGTCAGCGCAATTCCACGCACATGCCGCGCGTCACGCTGCGCCAGCACTTCGATGACGGTTTTTTGGTCTGCTCCGGCGTGCAGCACCGAGTAGATCGGAGGCAAGCGTTCATCGAACCGGATGTCCACGACACTGCCGCGCACCGAAACCACGGAGCCTTGATTTGCTCTACTCATGGCGCATCAGATTCTCATAACTTGGCCCGAGCCCACCGGCGGCATTGGTTTAGGTTACTCGACGGTAAAACCAACTTTGATGGTGACCTGCCAGTGAGCGACCTGGTTCTTCTCGATGCTCCCGCGGGTTTCGACAATCTGGAACCAGCCCAGATTCTTGATGCTCTTCCCGGCTCGTTTCAACGCGGTGTTGACCGATTCCTCAATGCTCTTGGTCGAGGTGCCGGTGAGTTCGATGAGTTTATAGACTTTGTCTTTCATAAAGTTTGGGTGCTCAGTTTTGGTGGCGGCGAATGGGCAGTGCCTTGGTGCTCCATCGCGGCATTGACCATGATCATCTCGGTGACATTCTCGAGCGTCAGCAGGCCGACCATGCTACCGCCCGCCACAACCGGCATCGTGGCGCACTGCCGGGCGCGCATGGTTTCCACGGCGCCCTGTAACGAGGCGGCTTCATCTACCGTCTCCCAATCGCGGCACATGCCCTCGGTCACGACAGCATCGCGGCGCCCCTCGGAAAGTGCCTTCACCAGATCGTTGCGTCGCAGCATGCCGACAGGTTGCTCATTCTTCATTACGGGAAAATCCTGCTGTGAACCGGCGAGCAATTCAGTCACGGCTTTGGCCAGCGTGTCCTGCGCTCCGAGGGTGCGGTAGCGCGTCATCATGGCATCGCGCACGCGCAAACCTGCCAGCGCAGATTGCATCTCGACCATTCCAGCTTCGGCCTGCGCACCCAGATACACGAAGATGCCGATGAAAATGAGGAACGGGTTGTAGAAGAACCCGAAGATGGCGAACAGGATGGCCATGCCCTGACCCACATTGGCGGCGATGGCCGTGGCGCGCCGCCGGCCCAGGCGCATAGCCAACAGCGCACGCAGGACTCGCCCGCCATCCATCGGGAAGGCCGGCAGGAGATTGAAGGCGACCAGAGTCAGGTTCAGCAGGAGAAGCCGTTGCCAGAAGGAACCGCCGGTCGCACTGATTTCCTCCAATGGAGTAAAGCCGCCGGTCGCCGTCAGCCCGACCAACAGGACGGCCGCTATGACCACGTTCACCGCCGGTCCGGCCAGCGCGACCCAGAGTTCCTGCATTGGTTTCTCCGGCATCTTTTCCAGGCGCGCAATGCCGCCGATAGGCAGCAGGGTAATATCGCGTGTCTGGGTGCCGTAACGACGCGCCATCAAGGCGTGCCCCAGCTCGTGCAGCACCACGCAGCCGAACAAGGCGACAATGAACGCGACACCCTGCAGCGTGGCCGCAATACTGTGACTGGCACGCCAGTAATAGAATCCGAGAAAGGTGAGCAGCAGCAGAAACGTGAAGTGCAGGTAAACGTCAATGCCGAGCAGTTTTCCAAGTTTAAGCGACCATTTCATTGCGGATCAATTTGCCGAGACTTCAGTCAACCACTTTCGCGCGCCAACGGCATCGGCATGGTCGAAGTATTGGACCGTTGCTTTCGTAAACGGCTTGCAGAACGTCGCCATCCCTTCCTGCCATTTCTTCTCGCCCACCACCGCCAGACGTTCGATGTCGGCGAAGTGATGCATCGCAAACTTCGTGTCCGCCCACAACGCGCGGGCGGTCCAGCCGTGAAAACCGGTCATGTCGAACAGCACGTTCAGTTTTCCGTGCTCCCGAACGAGTCGCTCGAACTTGGGCACAAAGTGCTCGTAATCCGCCGTGGCCAGTTTTCCGCTGACGTGAGCCGCGAGCCGTTTCCCGCCGTTTTCTTCACTAATTTGAATGGGCATCTTGATTTCCTTTCATAGGTTTGAGGTTAAGACGGTCATGGCCCGCGAAATTTCCGCAGCCACCGGCGATCAATCACGATCGCTTGTAGAGGCCACAGGTTAAATGACGAAGCCACGGAGTGTGTAAACGCTTCATGGTATCGTCTCGGTAACAACTTAAGCCGTGGGCGGGCCTTCGCCTATGGGGTGTTCACCCCATCCAGACAAGCGCAGATTGCTTCAACCACCCGCTTGGTCTCGCCGTGGTCATTGCCCCAGTTCGCCACCACGCCCGCTTCCGAATGTTCTGCGTTCAGAGACTTTGGCGGATGGATTTCAATTCTCGTCGCCGTTTCGCGGTGGTTTTGGGATAAGCCATCTTCAGTTCGTTGAACGCATCCAGGACAATTTGGGAAACAATCAACCTGGCATTCTCCTTGTCGTCGGCGGGAACGACATACCAAGGCGCGTCAGCGGTGCTGGTCGCCGTCAGACAATCCGCATACGCCTCCATGTATTGCTTCCAGTGCTTGCGCTCTTGAACGTCCGCCATGCTGAATTTCCAATTCTTGTCCGGCTCGTCAATGCGCGCGAGAAAGCGCTTCCGTTGTTCGTCCTTGGAGAGGTGAAGAAAGAATTTCACGATGCGCGTGCCGTTGCGGTGCAGATGTGCCTCCAGGTCCACGATGGACCGATACCGCTCCTGCCAGATCGCCTGCGCGTCGATGAGCTTCAACGGCAATCCTTGGCCGTGGAGGATCTCCGGATGCACCTTCACGATGAGGACCTCCTCATAGTAGGAACGATTGAAAATGCCGATCCGACCGCGTTCCGGCAGACGGCGGGTGGTGCGCCAGAGAAAATCATGGTCCAACTCCTCGGCGCTCGGCTGTTGGAAACTGAAGACCTGGCAGCCCTGCGGATTGACCCCGGACATCACATGGCGGATGGCGCCGTCCTTGCCAGCGGCATCCATTGCTTGAAAAATCAGTAGCAAGGCATGGCGGTTGGAGGCGTAGTGCAGCCGTTGCAGATCGCTCAACTCCTCCACTTGCTCTTCGAGCAGTTTTTTATATCGCTTCTTCGACTTGCAGATCGGCTTCACCCTCGTCGGCCACTTCTTGAGCGCGACTTTTTCGCCGGGCGGCACCCGGAAATCCTGGGAGTTGATTTTATTGTTCATGCCTCGGTGGGTTGTCCGTGAATGGATAAAACCGGCTCTGTTTTGAGTGCTTCGCGCACTTGCCCCAAGCGACTCTCAAACCGTGCCCTGTCGTGCGGGGACTCGATGGTGCGTCCAGCCAATTCGGCGATGCATTCCACGTGTTCACGGAGCGCCTTTCGCCGGCATGGGCTGGCCGTCACGCTGGCGATGGTTTGAAGTGCGGCGAGCATCCGTAACATGACGGCGACGTTGCCTTTGGCGCTTTCCCGGATTTGATCGAAGGCATCGGACAACAAGCTTTGAAAGCTCGCTCCGATGGCGATCACTCGCAGTTCCCCGTCCTCGTAGCGGAGCGATGCGGGAATCTGCTGGGGTGCCAGTCGGGCCAGAATCGTCGTCAGATAATCCACGCACGTCACCGCCGTCGTGGTGTCGTTGATGCCGGGTGAGAGTGCTCTCAACGCTATATCCACGAGCTGCCGGATGCCAAAGGCCGCGTCCTGTTCCACTGTGCGATAGCGGCTGACGCTAAAAGTCGCCAGCAGCGCGGCCGTCGTCTGGGGATTCGGCGGAGCCTCCAGAGCAAGCGAAACCAACGCGGTGTTTTGCACCACGAATTCGCCAATGCCTCGCTCCATCCGCACGACGGTTTTGTGCTCGCGTGCCAGGCGCAGGAGTGCGGCGTTATCCACATGCTGAATGTAACCGCTCTGCCCGGCCAGCACAGCCTGCCACTTCCACCCGGTCAGATCGTGAGGTGATGGGTCATCATCGGCTTCGCCCGGTCCGTGACCCAGGTGTTTTGGAAAGAGCCGCTCAATCGCCCGGACGGTTTCGTCGGCAACGGAAGCGATGATGCTGGAAGCCTGAATCGAAGAGGCGACATGGTGAATGAAGAAGATGAGCACTCCCACGCCACCGACCGCCAGCACGAAGCCGAAGAAGACCGCTAGGCTAGGAACAAAGGCGCCCTCGTCGCCGCCACGAATCGTCCGCAACACGATCAAACAATACGTAAAAATGCCGGAGAAGATTCCGAGCACCGCCTGCGTGAGACGGCTGCTCATGAAGTTCCGCAGGATGCGCGAGGTGTATTGGCTCGAAGCCATCGCCAGTGCCACCAAGGTCATGGAGAATGTGACTCCCACGACCGACATCATCGAGCCGGCAATCGTGGACAGCATTCCGCGCGCTCCCGCCGCCCCGGCCCCGAAGAGCCGCGGCCATTGAGCCAGCCAGCGGTCACTCCCGGAGGAATCAGTCTCGATCAAGGCCACCGCGAGCACGACGCTGGCTGCGACGATCAGCGAAGGCAGGAACCAAAGGCTCGACCGCAGATTGCTCCAGAGAAGTTTGAGTTGGTTCATCGCTTCAGTTCTTAGGGTCGGCGGTCAACCCGGCCTTGGCGGGTCGAACGCTGGTGGTGGCCCCCCAGGAGATTCTCTCCCTCGTCCACCGGCTTGGCTTGACGGGCCTGCTCCTCAAGAATGCCGGCCTCGTTGGACAACCCCGCTTCGGCCTTCGTGGAGACTGCGTCCAATCCTTCCGAACGCGGTACGTCGCCGGAGGATTTGAGCGATTCAGCTTCTTTCGTCGCCTCCTGTTTGCCGTCGAGGATCGTGATGGGGACGCCGCGCGGGAACACGACTTCTCGTGCTTCGTCCGGCATGCTGATGCCGTGCTGCTGAAAGGCGCGTTTCACGAGCCGGATCACGGAAGACCGCACCTTGAGCCAACTGTGGTCATGGCCATTGAGCCAAAAGTAGATTCTTAAATTGACGGTCGCTTTGCCCAGGTCATCCGCCAGCACCCAGGGCTCTGGCTCCTTCAAGACCGCCGGGTGATCCACCAGCACCTTCAAGGCGACCTCCTGGGCTTCATCAATCGCGTCGTCGTAACCGATGCCGACGACGAAGTTCTCGCGCCGGTTGGGGGTGGCCGTGAAGTTTTGAAGCGTGCTCTTGTAAACGGCGGAGTTGGGGACTTGCACGAGATTGCCGTCGAGGGTTAGCAGCACGGTGGTGCGGATGTTCAACTGCTGCACATAGCCGGTGACTCCGACGATTTCGACCATGTCGCCCGTTTCAAACGGGCGCTGGATGCTCAAAAAGATGCTGGCCAAAAAGTTCTCCGTAATGTCCCGGAAGGCGATGCCGACCGCCAGGCCGACCAGGCCGGTTCCGCCGACGATTGTCAAAGCCAGTTGGGTCAAACCGGAGACACGCAGGACGATATAGGTGCCCGCAAGAAACACGATCACGCCCAGCCCCCCCGCCAGGACGCCGCGCAAAAGTTTCGCCCGGATACGCCCGCCGAGAAACCTTCGGGCGCTGCGCGCAGTTAACCAGCCAGCCCCCACCGACAAGACCAGGATAAGCAACGCGACGACGACAAACGGGAGGGAGCGGATGACGTCGTGCGACAGTCCCGACAGCCCGCTGCGCGCCCCGCTGAAGTCCCAGGCGGACGGCTGGGACACTTCGATCCGGTTGGCCACGGCGACCACGTCCTGGGTGTTGCGCGCCAGGTCGCCCGCCCACTTTTTGATCTCATCGCTGTCGGCACGGCCACTGAGAAAAACCACGCCGTCCACGACTTTGACTTCCGGAGCATTGAACCAACCGGTGGCCTCCATGACGCTCTGGAGGCGCTGGCGAATCTCCTCGTCGTAGGCGAGTGGCTGCACGGCCACCGTTGCCGGCGCGAGAGAAAGCTCCTCTGTCTTTGGAGCAGGTAGATTCTGCGGGCCGGCCGCGTCTCCCTGCCCCATGACAGGCGTCGTCAGCGCGCTCCACCAGAGGAAGCCTGACAAGGCCGCACGCAAAACTCCGGGGTGGCGGCAAGTCGCTCGTCGCACCAGTAAACGCAGGAACCAGAGGCTCGACCGCAGATTGCTCCAGAGAAGTTTGAGTTTGTTCATGAATCACCTCCGGGGCTGGCGGCGAGGGATCGGTCCGAGCTGCCGTTGCCTTTCGCACGGACATCTGCCTGCGCCGCGCAAAAGCAGACTCCGAATACGCCAACGCAACTGGAGAGATACACCCACACCAGGAACGCCATGACGCCGCCCAGTGCGCCGTAGAGCACGTTGAATTGCGCGAAGTGGGCCGCGTAAACCAGGAACAGCCATTCGCCAATCCAGATCAAGACCGTTGCGGCCAGCGCTCCAATCCAGACCTCGGAGAATTTGGTGGGCCGGCTCGGGGCCAGCCGGTAAATCATGATGATCCCGCAGAACAGAACGAGCCACGGAATGAGGTTGAAGGCCAGGGTGAACGCCCAGTTGGGAAATTCGAGATGAGTAGCGAGCCAGCGGCGGGTCAGCCGCGCGATGCCCGGCAGCAGGATGCCCAGAAACGCAGCGCTCATCGTGATGCCGAGCAAGCCGAGGCTTTTCAAAGGCAACCGCCACCAGTTGTAAATGGGCGAATGCCAGATGCGGTTCGTGGACCGAATCAGGGTGCGCAGGAATTTCAGCGAGCCCCAAAGCAACAACGGAAATGCTGCCAGGTTGATTTTCCCGCGCTTTTCCAGCACGCCGTGAATATTCGCCATCGCACCGCGTTCCTGTTCGCCGGTCAGCGGGACATATCGTTCGATCCACTGAATGACCTCGCGCGTCGCCACCTCGCGCTCGACAAACAGTGACCCTGCGCTCACCAGGATGAAGACCAGCGGCAGGAGTGACAGCAACAGGTAATAGGCAAAGGCGGCGGCGCGCTGGTCGCCATCCACGTCCGCCCAACGTGTCCGGGCGTGTTTGATGGCTTGCCACCAGTTCGATTGCTTCCCATCACGTAACCATGTTCGCATCATTTTCAAACGGATGGTCGAAAACGCCTCCCCCCGAAGCGAGCTGCGGGCGGCAGGCGATGACAATG
>Ga0163153_10007565_pt1 | contig 11644 bp, 10 predicted proteins | sample OliLakLV19MP6IB1_FD_148629 | JGI IMG/M metagenome (GOLD analysis project Ga0163153, IMG submission 148629) | Freshwater microbial mat bacterial communities from Lake Vanda, McMurdo Dry Valleys, Antarctica - Oligotrophic Lake LV.19.MP6.IB-1 | ecosystem: Environmental > Aquatic > Freshwater >... | reverse complement strand
GGAAGGACCGCGAGAGTCCCGGCCATTGCTTACGAGGTAAGCGGCGTGGTGCGTCGATGGCATTCGGCTGGTGGTGCGCCGCAAGGTCACACCGTCCGACCCTGCCGCCGGTTACGGCCTCGTCAAGGTGCCGCCCCCGCCGGGCAACGGCTCCAGGCGGCTGCCTGATTTCGACGCCGCAGCAACCCCGCTACCCCGTCGCGCCGTGCCGCGATGACCGTGTTCGTGTCGGTGAGTGTCGCACTCGAGCTCGAGCGGGCCAGACGTGGACTCTCGACATTCTGCCGATGTCCATAAACATGGGCTAAAATATGGTCATGAAAAAGGTCAGCGTCGCGGAGGCCAAGGCGCAGTTGTCGAGTCTTCTCGACGAGGTGGAGCACGGGGAGGCGGTGACGATCACGCGCCACAACGTGCCGGTGGCGGAGATTCGCCCCGTTGCGCATCTCGATGACCGCCCCCGCCCGTGGGGCCTCGCCAGCGGCACGTTCGACGTGCCGGACGACTTCGACGCTCCGCTGCCCGGCGATGTCCTGGATGCCTTCGAGGGACGCGCGCGGCGATGAGGCTGTTGCTCGACACGCAGAACTGACGCTGGTGTCCGCCGATCGACTCGTGCGCCGGTATCCGATCAAGACCCTCTGGGCTGGAGAGTAGGCGTGGACACATCGACCCAGCCCCTCGAAACGCCGGCCGACGTAGACGCCCGGCTCAAGACCGAAGTCGCCCGCCGCCGCACCTTCGCGATCATCTCGCACCCCGACGCCGGCAAGACCACGCTCACCGAGAAGCTCCTGCTCTATGCCGGCGCGATCGAGCTGGCCGGAGCCGTGCGCGGCCGCAAGACCCAGCGACATGTCGTCTCCGACTGGATGGACGTGGAACGCGAGCGCGGCATCTCGGTCACCTCCGCCGCCCTCGACTTCGACCTCGGCAACTGCCACATCACGCTGCTCGACACGCCCGGCCACCAGGACTTCAGCGAAGACACCTACCGCACGCTCTACGCGGTGGACAGCGCCGTGATGGTGATCGACGCGGCCAAGGGCATCGAGGCGCAGACCCGCAAGCTGTTCGAGGTGGTGCGCATGCGGAACCTGCCGCTGCTCACCTTCATAAACAAGCTCGACCTGCCCGGCCGCGACCCGTTCGAGCTGCTCGAAGAGATCGAGCAGGTGCTGGGCATCCAGACGGCGCCGCTCAACTGGCCGATCGGCAGCGGCGATCGCTTCCGCGGCGTGTTCGATCTGCGAACGCAGGAAACGCGCTTGTACGAACAGGTGAAGGGTGGCGGCTTCCGCGCGCCCGTGCGCACCAACGACGCCACCGACCCCGTGCTCGTGGATCTGCTGGGAGAAGACGCGCACGCCACGCTCATCAGCGACACGTCGCTCATCAAGGGCGCCGGCACGCAGTTCGATCGCGCGGAGTACCTGGCGGGACGCCAGACGCCCGTGCTGTTCGGCAGCGCACTCGACAACTTCGGTCTGGAGACGCTGCTCGAAGTACTCGAGCACCTCGCCCCACCACCGGGGCCGCGCGAGTCCGACACCGGCATGGTGTCGCCGCTTGCCCCAGGGTTCTCGGGCTTCGTCTTCAAGATCCAGGCGAACATGAACCGCAAGCATCGCGACCGCGTGGCGTTCGTGCGCATCTGCTCGGGCGTGTTCGAGAAGGACATGGCGCTCACCAACGCGCGCGTGGGCGACACGGTGCGGGCGACCCGTCCCTACAAGTTCTTCGGCGGCGGGCGCGAAACCGTGGAACGCGCCTATCCCGGCGACGTCATCGGCCTGCCGAACCCCGGCAAGTTCGCCATCGGCGACACGCTCTACAACGGTGCGCCCGTGCGCTACCCGCGCGTGCCGCGCTTCCCCGCCGAGCACTTCGGCCGGGCGCGGCTGCTCGACCAGCGCAACAAGCAGTTCGAGAACGGCGTCACGCAGCTCGAGGAAGAGGGCCTGATGCAGGTCGTGTTCCCGGTGCACGGCCGCCGCGAGCCGATCCTGGGCGTGGTCGGGCCGCTGCAGCTCGACATCGTGGAGGCGCGGCTCAAGCAGGAATACAGCGTGGAGTGCAAGATCGACCAGATCTCGTACACGGCCTTGCGCTGGGTGAAGTGCGACCCGCAGACCTTGTCGGACCTCGAGAATCGCTCGTCGGGCATCCTCCGGGCGGTCGACCGCGAGGAGCGACCCGTGCTGCTCTTCGAGTCGCAGTGGCACCTGAGCTACCTGCAGCAGCAGAATCCCGACCTCGAGCTGGCCACGGTCGGCTAGGGCTAGGACCAACGGCCGGGCCGATGCAGGTGGGGGCGCGAGGGAATGCCGTTGACCTGCGCGGACCCAGTAAGGCACAGTGCAGCGTCCATGACTGCTCAGCCTGCTAGTCCCACGCCCAACACCCTCAGTGGCCTGCTGGCCCACGCCGACGCCTCGGCGACGGCCATCGTCCTGCCGGACCACGACATCCGCCTCACCTACGGCCAGCTCCGCGAGCAGGTGAGCAGCCTCGCCGCCGCACTGGCCGCCGCCGGAGTGCGGCGCGGGGACCGCGTCGGGATGGCGCTACCGAACGGCTTGCCAACCATCGTGGCGTTTCTCGCGGCGGCGGAGGTGGCAACGGCCGCCCCGCTCAATCCGGGCTACAAGGAAGACGAGTTCAAGTTCTACCTCGAGGACACAAGCGCCGCCGTCCTGCTGCTGCCGCCTGACGGCGCCGAGGCCGCCCGCAAGGCCGCCGGCGACACGGTGCCGATTCTGGTCGTGGACATGGACGCGTCGGGCACGGTGACAGTGAACGGCAAGACCGGCGGACCGCCAGTGGCGCCCCCTGCGATCGACGACGTGGCGCTCATCCTGCACACGAGTGGCAGCACGGGCCGGCCCAAGCGGGTTCCGCTCAGCCACGCCAACCTCACGATCTCCGCGCAGAACGTCGCGGCCAGCTACGCGCTCACGCCGGCAGACGTCTCGCTCTGCGTGATGCCGCTCTTCCACGTGCACGGTCTGGTCGCGTCCACCCTTGGCACGCTCGCAAGCGGCGGCACGCTGGTGGTGCCGGCCAAGTTCAGCCCGTTGTCGTTCTGGCGCATCGCCCGCGACGTGGGCGCCACGTGGTACTCGGCCGTGCCCACGATTCACCAGCTGTTGCTGGCGCGCGTGGACCCTGGCGCACCGAAGCCGGCAGGAGCCGAGAAGCTGCGCTTCATCCGCTCGTGCAGCGCGTCGCTGCCGCCGCAGGTGATGCACGACCTCGAGGCGGCGTTTGGCGCGCCGGTGCTCGAGGCCTACGGCATGACGGAGGCCGCGCACCAGATGGCCACCAATCCCCTGCCACCCGGCGAGCGCACGCCCGGCTCGGTGGGACCAGGCTCGAACGTGGGCATCACGATTCGCGACAGCGAAGGGCGCGTGCTGCCCACGGGGGAGCGCGGCGAGATCTGCATCTTCGGTCCCAACGTCGTGACCGGCTACGAGAACAACCCCGAGGCCAACGCCACGGCGTTCTTCGACAGCTGGTTCCGCACCGGCGACCAGGGCTACCTCGACGCGCGCGGCTACCTCACGCTGTCGGGACGGCTGAAGGAGATGATCAACCGCGGCGGCGAGAAGATCTCGCCGCGCGAGATCGACGAAGTGCTGCTCGCCCATCCGGCCGTCGGCGAGGCCGTGTGCTTCGGTGTGCCGCACAAGATGTGGGGCGAGGAAGTGGCCGCCGTCGTCACGCTCAAGAGCGCGGCCACGGCAGTCGAGCTGCTGGCGTTCTGCAAGGAGCAGCTGGCCGAGTTCAAACGTCCGAAGCAGATTTACATCACCGACACCATTCCCCGCACGGCCACGGGCAAGATCCAGCGCCGCGTCGTGGCCGAGGCGTTCACACCGCCGGCATGAAGATCGTCATCGCCGGCGCCGGGGCGATCGGTGGCTACCTCGGGGCGAAGCTGGCCCGGGCCGGGGCCGAGGTCGTGCTCTTCGCACGAGGCCCGCACCTGGCCGCCATGCAGGCCAACGGCCTGCGCGTGGTCGGTGAAGCGGACGGGGACTGGGAGGTGCGGCCGCAGGTCACCGGAGACCTCGCCTCGATTGGCCCTGCGGACGTCGTGTTCCTGGGCGTCAAGGCGCATGCCCTCACGGGACTGGCGCCGTCGCTTCGTCCCCTCCTCGGACCAGACACCGTGGTCGTCAGCACGCAGAACGGCATCCCGTGGTGGTACTTCGAAGCCCATGCCGGCGATCTGACCGGAGTGCGGCTCGAGCGCGTCGATCCGGGCGGCGTCATCGCGGCGAACATCGAGCATCGCCGGGTGGTCGGCTCACTCGCCTACTTCGCCACCGAGCTCGCGGGTCCGGGCGTCGTCCGCCACATCGAAGGCAATCGCATCAGTTTCGGCGAACCCGACGGCACCAAGACCGACCGGATGAAAGCCGTGGCAGAGGCGCTCATCGCGGCGGGGTTGCGCTGCCCCGTGACGACGCGGTTCCGGCACGAGATCTGGGTGAAGCTGCTCGGCAACGTGGCCTTCAATCCCCTCAGCGCCCTCACCGGGGGCACGCTCGAGGAGCTGGCCCGTCATCCGGACACGTCGCGCCTGGTCCGCGAGCTGATGGCGGAGACCGAGGCCGTCGCCGCGCGGCTGGGGATCGAGCTGCCGATTTCGATCGACCAGCGGATGGCTGGCGCGGAGAAGGTCGGCGCGCACAAGACCTCGATGCTGCAGGATTACGAAGCCCAACGCCCGATGGAGCTTGAAGCCGTGGTCGGCGCCGTCGTGGAGTTGGGCGAACGGCTCGGCATGTCGATGGCCGCAACGCGCGCCGTCTACGCCTGCGCAAAGCTGCTCGACGCGCATCGCGGCGAACGGGCGGTGGTGCGAGAGTGGACCCGGCCACGCGATGGCCGGCCGGCCGCCTGAGCCAGCCCCCGACAGGAGGACGAACCGTGAACGTGAACAATCGCTGGTTTCAGCTCATCGCGTCGCTCGTCGCGATGATCATGATCGCGAACCTGCAATACTCCTGGACACTCTTCGTGCAGCCGTTGCAGGCCGCTACGGGATGGAAGCTGTCAGACATCCAGACCGCCTTCACCCTGTTCATCCTGTGTCAGACCTGGGTACAGCCCCTCGACGGATGGCTCATCGACCGGCTCGGCCCTCGTTGGTTCATCACCGCGGCCGGAGTGCTGTGCGGTCTGGGCTGGACTGGCATGGCCTACGCCACCTCGCTCCCGATGCTCTACGTCCTCTACTGCGTGGCTGGGGTGGGTGCGGCCTTCGTCTACAGCGGCTCGATTGGCTCGGCACTCAAGTGGTTCAAGGACCGTCGCGGCCTGGCCTCGGGCATCATGGCGGCCGGATTCGGCGGCGGCACGGCCCTCTTCATTCCCTTCATCTCGCGGACGATCGCGGCAGAAGGCTATCAGTCGGCCTTCATCGCCACCGGCATCGGCCAGGGCGTGGTGATTGCGCTCGTGGCGCAGTTCTTACGCCATCCGCCCAGCGCGCCGGTGGCCGGGCAGCCGGCGACCGCCGGCTCGGCAGCGGTCGGCACGCGGCAGTTCACGACCCTCGAGATGCTGCGGACGCCGCAGTTCTACACGATGTACGTGATGTTCGTGCTGATGGCCACGGGCGGATTGCTGGTGACGGCGAATGCCGGACCAATGGCCAGGTCCTGGGGCCTCTCGGCCGCGGCGCTGACCCTGGCCGCCACGCTCAGCCCGCTGGCCAACGGCGCGGCGCGTGTCTTCTGGGGCTGGATCTCTGACCGGCTCGGACGCGAGAACACGATGATCCTCACGTTCGTGCTGCAGGCCATCTGCCTGTTCCTGGTGGTCGCCATCGGGCAGACGTCTGCCGCGTGGTTCTCGTTCACGCTCGTCCTGGTCTACTTCACCTGGGGCCAGATCTACTCGCTGTTCCCGGCGACGGCGGGCGACTACTTCGGCACCAGGCACGCGACCTCGAACTACGCCGTGCTCTACACCGCCAAGGGCACCGCGGCCATCATCGGCGGGTGGTTCGGGGCGATTCTGTTCGAACGCTCGGGCAGCTGGACTCTGGGGTTCTACGGCAGCGCGGTGATGGCGCTCATTGCGGCCGGCATGGCCGTGGCGCTGCGCGCGTCACGGGAATCGGCGCGCAAGATCGCCGCCCTACCCGCGGTGGCGAAGTAGTGGCGACGGCGACCGAACTCGCCGCCGAGATCGCCGCGGCGTATGCCGCCCGCCGGCTCATGCCTGCGCTGTCGGCGCGCGACCCGAAGTTCGACCTCGACGCGGCCTATGGGGTGGCAGAGGCACTGCTCCAGCGCCGCCGCGCGGCCGGACACACGCCAGTGGGACTCAAGGTGGGCTACGCCAACAAGGCCGTGTGGCGCGCGCTCAAGCTCGACACCCTCGTGTGGGCGCCCCTCTACGACGACACGGTGAGTGAGGCCCACGGCGGTCGCGCGGCTCTGTCGATGGGCGCCATGATCGCGCCCAAGATCGAGCCGGAGATCGTGCTGGCGCTGGCGCGTCCCGTGCCACCCGGGCTCACCGACCCGGCCGCCGTCCTCGCCCATGTGGCGTGGATCGCCCTTGGCTTCGAGATCATCGACTGCCCATACCCGGACTGGGTATTTCAACCGTCTGACTTCGTGTCGGCATCGGGGCTGCACGCCGCGCTCATTGTCGGCCCGCCCACCCAGGTGACGCCGGAGGGCATTCCCGACCTCGTAGCGGCGCTGGCTGCCTTCGCGATCTCGCTCGCGCGCAACGGCGCGGTGGTCCGGCGCTGTGCGTGGGCGAGTTGGCCTCGGCGCTGGCCGCGCGCCACGCAGCCGCGGCGCTCACGCCCGGGGCGCTCATCAGTTCGGGTACGCTGACCGACTCGCAGGCGATCGCCGCAGGCGAGGCATGGTCGGCCCACGTCGACGGCCTCGCCGTCGCCGACCTCACGCTGCACATCGAGACGTAGGCCACGGTGGCGCCCCGCTGTGCTGAGTTCCGCCAGTCCGAGCCGACGGCGACCTTCCGAACAATGGTCCGTGCTCAGTCGGCCGTGAGCGCGTGGATGTCGTTCAGGATCCCCGCGGCGGTCACTGCCGCGCCCGCACCCGGGCCGCTCACGACCAGCGGCTCGTCGCGGTAGCGATCCGACACGAACGTGATGATGTTGCGCGTGCCCGACGCCGCGCCCATCGGGCTCGTGGCGGCCACCGGCACGAGCGTGGCCGTGATGCGCTTGGGCGTGGCGCTCACCACGTAGCGCAGCACGCGCCCGCGCCTGGCCTCGGCCGCGACGCGCACGCGCCAGCTCTCGTCGAGCTCCGGCATGCGCGCCAGGAACGCGTCGAGCGGCAGCGCCTTCATGGCCTCCGGCACCAGGTCCACCGGCGACGGTGGGCCACCGCGGTAGCCGAGCAGCCGGCCCAGGATGAGGCCTTTACGGCCGGCATCCGCGCCCGACAGATCGTCGCGCGGATCGGGCTCGGCGTAACCGCGCGCCATGGCCTCGCGCACCGCCTGCGAGAAGGGCCGCCCCGCCGACACTTCCGACAGAACGAACATGAGCGTGCCGCTCACGCAGCCGTCGATGCGGCGCACCTTGTCGCCGGTATCGGCCAGCTTGCGGAAGGTATCGATCACCGGCAGGCCCGCGCCCACCGTGGCCTCGTAGCGGATGCGGCGGCCGGCCCGCGCCGAGGCCTCCAGCAGCGCTGTGTACTGTTCCCACGAGCCGGCCAGCGGCCGCTTGTTGGCGAGCACGATATCGAAGCCCTGCTCCGCCACCGTCTGCAGCAGGTCGGCGGTGTCTTCGCTGGTCACGTCCACCACGATCGGCCGCGACACGGCGTGGCCGGCCATCCAGATGAGCGCCTCGCGAGCCGTGGCCCGCGTGCCGCCCAGATCCGCCAGCAGAGTACCGGCGTCCTTCTCACGCGCGAGCCGCAACAACCGCGTTCGAGATATCCCCTTGGCGTCGAAGACGTAGCCCGATCGATCGAGCAGACCGACGATGCGCACGTGACGCGCGCCGTTGAGCGACGCGATCTGGTCCGACAACGCCCGGCCGACGCGGCCGAAGCCCAGCAGCACCACATCGGTCGAGGGCGTGGTGCGCACCGTGCCACCGCCGATCTTCGAGAGCTGGAAGGCGGCATGCACCTGGCGCGCCGCGTCGGCCGCGGCGGAGGTGGCCACCACGAACGAGATGTTCCGCTCCGATGAGCCCTGCGCGATCGCCACCACGTTGATGCCGCCGGCGGCGAGCGCGGTGAACACGCGTCCCGCGATGCCGGGCGCACCCGCCATGCCGTCGCCCACGACGGCCATCACGGCCATGTCGCCGCGCGCCTGCACGCCGTCGATGAGCCCGCTGGCAATCTCGAGCGCCAGCGCCTTGCGCACGGCGCGCACGGCGCGATCGGCTTCCTCGGTCGGCACGGTGAAGCCGATCGAGCTTTCCGACGAGCCCTGGAAGATGGTGGAGACCGACAGACGCTCGGCGTCGACTGCCGCGAAGGTGCGCGCCGCAATGCCGTGCACGCCCACCATGCCCTTGCCGGTCACGGTCACGACCGCCTGCTTCGGCAGCAGAGCCAGCGCCTTCACCGGATAGCCCGGCAGCGACTGGCGCGCCGATACCACCGTGCCGGGCAGGTCGGTGTTGACGAACGAGCGCACGTGCAGCGGGATGCGCGTGCCGGCGAGCGGAATGAGCGCGCGCGGATGCAGGACCTTGGCGCCGTAGTGCGCTACCTCCGCGGCTTCCTGATGGTGCAGCGCAGGGATCACGCGGGCATCCGGCACCAGCCGGGGATCGGCCGTGAGGATGCCGGGAACGTCCTTCCACAGCACGACGCGGCCAGCGCTCATGGCGCGACCGAGCACCGTGGCGGTCAGATCCGAGCCGCCGCGACCGAGCGTGGTGATGCTGCCGTCGGGCGCCCGGCCGATGAACCCGGGCACGACCGGCACGATGCCGCTGGCCACGAGCGGGCCGAGCACGCGGCGGGCGGCCTTGGTGGTGTCGGCCTGCAGCGGCGTGGCGCCGCCGTGGTGGTCGTCGGTGTGCACGACCTCGAGTGCATCGACGGCCCGGGCCTTGGCACCGGCCCGCTGCACCGCCGCCGCCAGCACCAGCGCCGAGAGCTGCTCGCCGCGCGACACCAGGGCGTCGCGGGTGCGCGGCGCCAGATGCCGCAGCACGCTCACCGCGCGGCACACGTCGCGGTATTCGGTGACCGCCGCATCGATGGCCCGCTGCGTGACCCGGCTGGCCGCCCTACCGCCCAGGGCCGCCCGGGCCACCTGCCGGTGCCGCGCCGCGAGCACCACGGCGCAGCGTTCCGCCTCGGCCGTACGGCCGGCAGCGGCGTGCGTGGCGCCCTCGAGCAGCAGGTCGGTCACTCCGCCCAGTGCTGAGGCCACGACCACGAGGGGTCCGGGATGGGCGGCAATTCTCTGTGCAGCCCGGTCGATGGCCTTGCCATCGGCCAGCGCCGCGCCGCCAAATTTCCAGACTTCAAGGGGTTGCCGGGCGCTGCGGGTCACGGGACTGCTCCTGTTCAGTTGGTGGGAAGAGCCACAAGCCTACCGCACGCCGAACCTCGACCGCGGGAAGGGGCGAATCCGACGTAAAATAGGGGGATGATTTTGAGCGCAAAAGACATCGGTACCCTGGTGGACCACACGGTTTGGCAGCGCGGCAAGGTCGTGGACGTGGCGGCGCCCTATGCATTCGTGCACTTCCCGTCGCTCGAAGACACCGAGCAGGGGCCGCTCCGCAAGGTGCAGTCGACCATCGAGCACCTGACCCGGTCGAGCGTGCAGTCGGATCCCGTGTTCGACGCGATTCCGAGCGCCCTCTCGCCGGCCAAGGCCAAGGCCGGCGCCAAGCGCAAGAGCGCCAAGGCCGCCAAGACGGCCAAGGCTGCCAAGGCCGCCGCCGAATAACCCGCCCCGTGTCAGGCCTGGCCGCCAGGCCCGGCGCTACAGCCCGTAGCGCTCCTTCAGAATCGCCGTGTGGTGCGCGAAGTGGCCGGCCATGAGCCACACCAGCGCCCGCGCGGTGACGCGATTGTCGCTGGCGGTGCCGGCCCGATTGAGGGCGGCTTCGTCGAGCGTGCGCACCAGGGTCACTGACGCCTGCCGTACGGCGCGCAGTTCGCCCACCACGCTTGCCACCGAGCGGCCATCGAAGCCGGCGTGCACCTGATAGGCGTTCTCATCGAAGCCCGCCAGCGCGGTGGCGTCGCCGCGCGCGATGCGCAACAGGCGATAGCTGAACACCCGCTCGGTGTCACTCATGTGGCCAATCACCTGCGCCACCGTCCACTTCCCCTCGCCGTAGCGGTGCCCGGCCTTGTCCTCCGGCCACGTCGCCATGTACGCCAGCACGTCGGCCTGCTGGTTCAAGAGGTCGGTCGCGCTCTCGACCGACGCGGCGGCGTCGAGGTATTTCTGGTAGTAGGGCGCGTAGTCGCCAGCGGCGGGCTTCTGAATGGTCATCGGCGGGCTCCTGTGATGGCGGCCGTGAGCGCGTCGGCAATCGGACCGAGGCTCGACAGACCGTAGACGTCGCGGGGGAACTGGGGCAAATAGAGGCGCGGGCGGTCGGCGAAGCGCGTCGCGATCTCGTCGAGGTAGATGCGTTCTTGCGCACGGCGCTCCGTGAGGAACGCGTCGGTGGTGTGTTCGGGCAGCACGCGGTTCACCACCAGACCGCCGATCTTCACACCCGTGTCGTCGAGCTGCGCCAACGCCCGCGCGGTCTCTTCGATGGGCAGGCGTTCGGGGATGAGCACCAGCACGAAGGCCGTGGTGCGGCCGCCAATGAGGCGGGCGCGCAGGGCCTGCAGGCGCTCGAAGCGATCGCGCAGCGACAGCAGAATCGGGTCGTCCTGGTCGTCGCCCGCCACGCCCAGCATGGCCCGGCGGGACTTGGTGAGTGCCTTGATCCACGCCTCCATCAGCTCGGGCATGCGAATCAGGCGCAGCGTGTGGCCGGTGGGCGCGGTGTCGAAGATGACCAGGTCGAAGCGCGTGTCCTCGCCGCGGATCAGGCCGCCCATGCGGTCGAAGAGCGCCACTTCCTCGGCGCCCGGCATGCTGGCGGCCAGATCGATCTGCTTGTGCGCTTCCTTCAGGATGTTGGGGCCGAACAGCTCGCGCACGCGCTCCTTCACCTCGATCACGTAGCGCGCCGATTCGGTGGCGGCGTCGATCTCGAGGGCCCACAGGTTGGTCTGCAGTTCCACGGGCTCGGGCCCGATCGGGTGCTCGAAGATGTCGGAGGTGGAATGCGCCGGGTCGGTGGAGACGAGCAGCACCTTCCGCCCGAGGCGGCTGGCCGCGAGTGCCATCGCCGCGGCGCAGGTGGTCTTGCCCACGCCGCCCTTGCCGCCGAAGAAGAGCACCTCGCGGTCGAGCAGCCCCTGCATGGTCAGCAGCACGGCAGGCTGCCGAGCGGCGAGCGGTCCATGCCCATGCGGCGGTGCCACAGGTGGAACTGGTCGAGCAGATGCGGGTAGAGCTCGAGCAGGTAGAACGCCGCCGGATTGGGCAGCCCCACGACTTCCATGTAGCAGAGCAACAGGAAGTAGTCGTTCAGCTCCGCCGCCTCCAGCCTGAGCTCGCGCTCGTAGCGGCCGTAGGC
>Ga0163153_10007564_pt1 | contig 11644 bp, 3 predicted proteins | sample OliLakLV19MP6IB1_FD_148629 | JGI IMG/M metagenome (GOLD analysis project Ga0163153, IMG submission 148629) | Freshwater microbial mat bacterial communities from Lake Vanda, McMurdo Dry Valleys, Antarctica - Oligotrophic Lake LV.19.MP6.IB-1 | ecosystem: Environmental > Aquatic > Freshwater > Lake... | reverse complement strand
ATCCAACACATAGACCTGACCCTCTGGCCCTACGGCGATATCAAATGGCTCGACAAAATCCTCCGACCCGCGCAGTTCGCCCACGGTTGTGCCATCGGGAGTGAGCACCAAGACGCGCTTGTTGCCGGTGTCGGCCACATAGAGACGATTATCTGGGCCAACGGCAATGCCTTTGGGCTGATTCAAGCCGGCCGCTACCGGTCGCACCATGCCACCCAACGGTTTGCCGCTGATAACAGGCGGAGCCGGCGTATCGGGGTTAAAGATCAGTTGCGCCAAATCCGGCATGGTCACGCGCGCATAGTTGGCTTGGGGCGGAAAGAGCACCTCCGGCGGCACGGGTTGCTGGCCGCCAAAGGGGGGAACCCAGTAGAGATTGATATGCGTATGATCGGTGCGGTCGGCATAGCGCAGGCGAATATCGTGCAGACCACTTTCCAGTTGGATCGACCCTTCCTGATAGTCATTGGGCAGCAGGCTGGCCGTAATCTCCTGCCCATCAATAGTCAGGCTCGATTCATCAATCGATTCAAGGCCAAAACGATAGACGCCGCTTTGCGGGATGGCGATCTTGCCGCTCCACTCCACGGTATAAGGACGGGGCATAATCGGGTTGTGAAAATAGAGATTGAGCAACGGATTGATGCGTTCCAGCGCGGGCGTTCCTTGCCAGTCGCCGTTGGCATAATATTTTCCCAACAGACCATTACTGGTGACGGGCGGCACATACAGGGCCGACGTTGGGATCAGTTCCGGCCCACGGTCGGGTGGGCGCCAGGAAAGGCTAAAGGGGCCGGCGCCGCCCACGGCGCGGATGCGGAGCGCGTGGGTCCCTTCGGCCAAAATCAACCCTTCGGCCAAGTCGCCTTCCCCAGCCATCACCCGCTCCTCACCGATATAAAGCTCGGCATAGGCCGGCGCCTGTAGAAAGATCTGGTGCGTACCATAGTCTTTGACATTCAACACCCCCTCCCACTCCACGGAAAAAGGCAAGGGAAGCGGTGATTGGGTCGTCCAATCGGCCTGAACAGCCAATTCTTTGCGCTCTACCAGGGCCGCGCCGGACCATGTGTCACCTCCATAATAGCGCGCCTGCAACCCTTGCACGCTAAGCAGATCCTCATGCGTTAGGTAGGCATAGTAGACCACCGCCGGCCCACCATTGGGCGGGCCGAATTCTTCAAAGGTGGCCGTCGGGTAATAGTGCTTGGCCTCTGCAAAGAGAGAGCGACTGTCCGCATCAAGGATCAAGGCGACATTCTTCCCATCCGGCCAGATCATCGGCAGATGATCGGTCGTCTCCAAGCGGCCATAGGGCTGCACACCGCGCGCCAGGAAATTGAGAGCGGGATGGCCATGAAAGTAGGAGATTACATAAACCTCAGTCTCATCTCGTTGTGCTTCTAGTTCAGTCAACAAGCCGGCAGCAATCGTTTCCGGGGTAGAGAAAGCATTCCAACTAGCGAAATCTGTGGCCTGACGATAGAAATAGGTGGTAAAGTTGGCATAGCCACTCCAGAGTAGCAAGCCACAGAGTGGCAACATAAAGAATTGGGCATAGGGGCTGCCGCCACTGTTTAGCCATGCTTGCTGCAACGCGTAGAGGGGGAGCAATGCCAGCAGATAGACAACCGGCTGGGTGCCAATGGCGCGCAGCGATTGGGGCGCTTCAAAGCCAAGCGAAAGAATGCCGCCCAACAACATAATCCCCAACCAAAGCAGCAACAATAGCGCACGTGGCCGCCAGAAGCGCACCAGACAAAGACCAACCCCAAGCACCAGGAGCGCGGCGAGAGTGTTGTCTAGCATCGGCTCACCAGGCAAATTATGCCGGCCATTGGGGTCGCCCCGATAGTTGAACATGAGCAGATGTTTGCGCACATTTTCCAGTACCATCGGCAGGTGTTGGCAACGCGTTTCCCATGTGGGCGAAAGTTGGGGGCAGAACTTCTGAAGGGCTGGCGGCAAGGCACTTGCTGGCATTTTTTCGGCAAAGATCGAAGTTTTGTTCGTGCGCGCAAAATAGACATCCGGCTTGGTATAGGCAAAGAGCGCCAATGGCATCACCACCAATGCCGCCGTTACAAACATCAGGATGATCCCCGACCAAGTGCGCCGCAAGAAACCCCGCTGCAACAGGCTGGTCAAGAGCCAGAAGAGTACGATCACCCCCACAAAGAGTTGAAAGGCGACATAAAAGCACAGACCAAAGCCCAATGCCAGCCCAGCCAGGGCGTAATCCACATAACGCCCCCGCCGAAACGCCCGAAGCAATAACCCAAGCGTGAGCAGTTCAAACAAGGGGGTGCTGATGTTATACATACCAATGCGGCTGAAGTTGACACTCCAGCGCGCCACGGCCACCAGAAAGGCCAAGGCCAACCCCCAGCTACGCCCCAAGAGTTCGCGACCGACCAGATAGGCAGCACCCACCATTGCCACGCCCATCACCACACTCACAAGCCGAATCGATTGGGTGGAAATCTCCACCGTGCGAAAGAAGAAAGCAATCAGGTAGAGATAGTGGGCCGGTACGTTGATCGACCCCTCAAAGATCGGTCGATAGGCGGGATCATTCAGAATCCGCAGCGTCAATAGGCCGGCCTCGGCCTCATCGTACCAAGTGCCAAAGGGCAATTCATCAAAACGCCAGAGGCGCATAAAAAGCGCAAGCGCCGTAATCGCCAGCAATAGCCCGATTTGCCACCAGCGCCACGGCCCAGAATCGCCTACAGGATCGCTTACAGGATCGTCGTTCTGGTGCAACGTCATTGCAGCAGTTGACTTAGGTTTTGTACCCCAATCCAAGAAAAAGGCAAAAAGCAGAATCAGCAACAGACTGGCAATATGCAGCCACCACGCCTGCATGGACGGACGTTCGACATTGATCTGAAAGGTGCGCAGCGACCAATACGCTGCCCCCGACGCCAGTAGTCCTGGCAGCAGACGCCAAAGCAAGCTCCAACCACCGGCAGCCCGCAGGCTGGAGGCCACTGGCAAGGCGCGGCGCAACTGGGCGCGAAAAGGCAGCACAAAGAGCACGAGCGCCAGGGCAAAGAGGAGCATAGCTGCCTGCCATTGCTCGGCGCGAAGTTGCTGTTGGGCGAAGAGAGCAAGGACGAGCGCAACCACGCCCAGCATAAAGCTGTGAAAGCGGGGCACACGCTGGATCTGCGCAAATTTACTGGTCATAGAAGATTATTGCACCAAGAATTCAAGTGGATTGGTTAAGCGGCCGAAGTCACGGATTTCAAAGTGTAGATGGGGTCCTGTGCTGTTGCCGGTGGAGCCGACCTTACCGATCAACTCACCTTGCGCCACCACCTGACCTTCCTGCACCAACACGTCGCTTAAATGACCATACAGGGTCACATAGTCAATGTTGTGGTCAATAATGACAAAGAGTCCATAGCCCTGGTTGTTCCAGCCGGCGCGCAAGACCACGCCGCGATCCGCCGCCGTCACCCATGTGCCGGCCGGCGCGGCAATGTCCAACGCCCGATGATCATAGCGATAGCCCTGGGTAAGCCAACCAGCGAGCGGCCACTGAAAAACCCCACTGCCATAGGGCCAGTTTTCCGGTACAACACCCGGTTGATTAGCGGGTCGCAGCGCATGATCATTGATCTGGCGCACCTGTTGCAGTCGTTCGGCAAAGGGGCCACCCACCGCCAGCACACTAAAGGGTGACGTATTCACCGGTTGATGAAGCATCCAGGCCAAAAAAGCTGTCGAGTCATTGGGTGCCGCCGCTTGCCCAAAAGTGCTCGTTTCAACCGCAGACACGGATGGGTTCACAGATGGATTGAGCGGAATACGCAAATGATGTCCTGGCTTCAGTTGCACCGATGCCAACGGTTCAGTCTGGAGCCGATTCCAGGGCAGTGCATAAAGTTGAGCCGGCGTCACTCTGTAGCGTGTACTGAGCGTTTCCAGCGTTTCACCGGGCACCACTGTATGACACCACTCATCCGGCTCCAAGAGATTAAGTGTATTACCGATCACCAACGGCTGCTCTGGTGTGAAATCGGGTGAGATCGTGCAAGGCATCAGCGCCAGATCCAACCCCACTTCCAGCGCCACGCTCCAGAGTGTATCACCAGCCTTGACGGTATAGCTTGGCGGTGCACCTTCCGCGTGATTCGGATTGGGTGCCGGCGTCGGCGTGCTGACGGCTGCCGGCACAACAATCGGTACTTGACCAAGTGGCGCGGCGCTAATGGGCCACACAGCCAACCGCGTTACAAGGCAAACAAACCCAACGACAAGCAGGGCAATGACGATAAAGTTTTGCTTCAGTTTTCCAGGTTGAGCCGCCATACACTCCCGCCCTGAGCATCCGCGATCCAAATTTTGCCCTGTCCATCCACGGCAATCCCAATCGGCTTAACCAGCAACCCCAACGACTCGGGTAGCTTTTGGCGAAAGATCACCTCCCCAGCAGGACTCAACTTTAAAACCGCCCCAGCCTCGGGCTCAGTGATATAAAGGAAATCCTGGGCATCGACGGCCAAATGAGGGCTATCAACCCCATTCGCACTAGGAATTGTATACTCGGCCACGATCTGCCCCATTGGGTCGAGACGTAAGAGGCGATGTTGCTCGATCTCTGTCACATAGATAACGCCGATGCTATCTACCGCGACATCAACCGGCTGCGCACGGGGGATGGGGATGACTTGCAGCACTTCACCATTGGCACCAAGCTTGACTATGCGCCCGCCGGCGGTGTGCGCCACCCATACCTCACCTTGCGGCGTGACAAAAAGGCCGCGCGCCCGGCCAACAAGCTCAGGATCAGCATTCAACAGACGAAGGTACGCACCATCGGCGGCAAAAAGCTCAATGCGTCCCGCCGCCGGGTCCAATACATAGATCTGACCTACGGCGTCGATGCCAAGATCAAAGGGTTCCTGCAACGGCTCAGCGCCGGCCGTCTGTTCAAAAAGCACAGTGCCATCGGGGGCCAACCCCACCAGCCGCCGGTTTCCCGTATCAGTAATATAGATGCGCCCATCGCTGCCAACGGCCACCCCGTGGGGTTGCGTAAACGCACCATTGGCATTATGGAATATGGTCACTTGTTCGGCGGCTACATTGGTGGTCGTGGCCGGCAATTCGCTGGCGGTGGCCGGTGCGGCCGCGGCAACCAAGCCAGTGACATCGACAGCATAGGGCAATAGCTGTTGGACGGGCAAAGGCTGTTGACCACCGCCCGGCCAGTCCCAAGACAGATCAAGCGCCTCCGCACCCCCATCTTGGACATACTGTAGGACGACATCATGCAAACCGGCACTCAATTGCACGCGGTTCTCCACATAGTTTGCGCCATGTAGACCACCATTGTCAACAATCAATTGCTCATCAAGATACAAAAGCGCACCATCGTCGGCATTGATGCCCAAGACATACGAACCATCACCGGGTGCCCAAAATTTACCGCGCCAGATCACACTGTAGGGGCTAGGTAAGATAGTCGTTGGCCCTACCACGAGATCGTGGCGGATCGCCGTAGGTGCGCCTTCCCAATTATTGTTTGGATAGTAGGCACCGATCAGACCAAAGGTGGGCGCATCTAGAGCCAGCAACGCGGTTGGTGGCACCGGCTGTTGGGGAAAGGGACCGCGCCACAGTAAACGCACCGTGGGGGCGGTTACGGTGCGATTGGCTGGCCCAACGGTGGTTTCGGTCATAACGACGGTTACCTGGATGGGGTGAATCCCCGCATAGAGCGTCGTGGTTGTAGGCGCTGTCACCCTTATTTGATCCCCTGCTTGATCAGTCCCTTGAGCTGCCCCTGCTTGACTAGCCACAACGTGATCCCCTACCGTCAAGGTAAAGGGATAGCGCGTCTCCACGGTAAATTGGTAGTGCCCATGTAGCTGAACCTGAAGTGATCCAGACCAATGGACGCGATAGGGCGCCGACACGGGTGCAGCCCCACCCACTTCCGCCTCTATGCGTTCCGCCAGTAGCATTGTTGGCGCACTGGGTGACTCAAGAGAATAGTAGCGCGCCACCAGACCCCGTGCTTGGCGTTGAACAGACAGCGGCAATTCAAAGGTATTAAACAAGAGCATGCCCTGTGGATCGCGGTGTTCTTGCCAATGGCCTTGTGGGTAGAAATGTTCCAATAAGGGACGAAGCTGGCTGCCAGTGGGACGCACAAGATAGAGCAGATCGCTACCAGCATCCGCAGCAGCCCCACTTTCAGACACACTTGAAGACGCTGGTTGGAAAGGAATGCGACTCTCATCGAGCAGGATATACGGCTTGTTCCGCGCCGCAAAGTCAACAACATTATTATCCGCATACCTGCGATCCAGTAAAATCTTCATGGTGGTACTATCGATGGTCGCCATATAGCTCCCCACCGACCATTCGCCAATGTTAAAGGCCCGGTGTACATCGATATTCGTGACCTGATCATAAAAAAAAGTTTTTAGTTCTGTATAGGCAAAGAGTACCACCATCGCCGTGGCACAAACCGGCCACAGTAGACGCGCTTGCCCGCGCCAGGTTGCCACGGTTGCGCGCTGTAAAGCATCGGCGGCGACACCCACGAATAAAAAGAGCAGTGGCGCCAGCCCAATCACCCGCCGCGCCGACGGGGTCTCGCGCGTTACCGATAGAATGCCCGCCGGGATAACAGCCATGATCCAGACCAATAGCATAAACATGGCTGGGTGACGCCAATAGCGAATGGCATAGAGCAAGCCCAACACAAACAGGGCGCCACCCACCAAACTCACCATTGGCGCGCCAGGCAGGTTATTCAAGGTAGCCTTATCGCCCACCAAGTTAAACATGGCAGCATAGCTACGGACGTTATACCAAAATGGCTGCCAGCTCCCGACGGCTTCAATTTCATCAAAGATCGAAAGTTCTCGGATCCGCAACAGGATCACCTCGGTCTTTTGCAGCATATAGATCAGTAAAGGCAGCAAGCCAACGAGGGTGCTAAACGCAAAGAGCAGTAAGCGGGTCAGATTTCCCCAGAACTCACGCCAGTTCGCAATCAGCCAAAAGAGTGCAAGCAACGCCACGCCCAAGGGCACGACACGAAAGGCCGTATAGGTGTTAAAACCCAAAGCCAGGGCAAAACCAGCCAACACAAAATAGCGTGGCACACGCTCGCGCATTCCCCGGTATAAAAAGTAGAAGAGCCAGATCAGCGCCAACGGCATCATGATCAGCTCATAGATAATACGGCTAAAGGTAATGTGCCAGCGACTTACCGCTAGGAGCGCCGTAGTGAGCAAGGCGACTGAGCGTGAAAATAGCGTGCGAGCCAGGATATAAAAGCTAAAAACCGTCACGGTTCCCACCAAGACGGAGACATAACGCATGGCCGGTACATCAATACCAAATAGCTTAAAACTCAAGGCGATCAAATAGGTAAAAAGCGTAGCCTGGCCCCGGTTTGCTTCGGAGTAGGGCGTATAAGGTGCCCCGGCAAGCCACTGTAAAGCATCTTTGGCATTGTTACTCTCGTCCGATTGCAGACCGTAGGGGTAGGCTTCCAGATTCCACAGACGGACAACCAGGGCAATAAGCACAATGCCCGCCAGCACCCACCAGTCCCACTGGCGACCCTGGTTTTCTGGGGTGGGGTCTGCTGCTAGGCGACTGACGTCGGGATTCCACCACCCGACTAACAAGCAGATCGCAGCCGCGCCCCATAAACTGAGACCTAGCGGATCAGAAATATCCTGCCAAAGCAGCCAAGCGGCGCCGGCAGCCGCAGCCAAGGCAAACAATGTACCTACGGCAGCTAACCAAGCGCGTGCGGGTAAAGAACCGTTACTGCGCACCCTAGGCGCCGGTCGCACGACCGGCGCCGGCGCCCCGTAGAGAAAAAAGAGGCCGGCAAGGCCAAAAACAAGTGCAAAATCCAGGAGTGTAGTCTGCTCGTCGAAGTCGGCATGAAACCAGAAAGCAACGCCCAACCCGGTAACCAGGAATATCCACTTGCGCATACCGATTTTCCCTTTACGGCGCTGGTTGGAAAGTCATCACTCGTTGATTGTTGGCATCGACGACCAGAATGGCGTTGGTCGCCGGATCAATCGCAATACCGGTCGGCAGATCAAATTTATTGGGTTCGCTGCCAAAGTTGCCAAAAGACGTTTTTAGCTCACCGGCCTGGTTATAGACCAAGACACGATAAAGCTGTGGATCAGTGGCATAGACATCCCCATTCGCCGCTACCGCCAGGTAGGGTTTGGCGACAATATCTTGTGATTCCCAACCAGGCACCGGCCACTCGGCCACAAAGTCCAGCGTCGGTGTTAGCTTCTGAATGCGCCGATTCCAGGCGTCAGCAATAAAGACACTGCCATCCACCGGCGAAACCGCGATCCCCACCGGTTCCTCAAAGCGCCCCCCGATCACACCGCCGCCGCCGATCTGTTGTACTAACGCGCCATCGGGCGTAAATTTGAGAATACGCTTGTTACCCGTATCGGCCACCAGCAGATTGCCCTCCGCATCGATCGCCAGCCCGCGCGGCCCAAAGAGCGCAAAGGCGTCGGTCAACTCGCCACCGGTGCTGCTAAAGACGCCCCACTTGGTCACAAAGCGGCCATCGGCCTCAAAGACTTGGATGCGCCCATTCCAGGTGTCGGCGACAAAGATGCGCCCTTGAGCATTGACGGCGATTCCCCACGGTTCATAGAACTGACCGTCACCCAGCGCCAACGGCCCGTCACCATCGGGGTCTTTACAGCCGCCGGCAATGCCTTCTGCCAATCGGCAGACCGTGCCAAAGGTATGGACAAAGTTGCCGTCACGATCCAGCACCACAATCCGGTTATTGCCCGTATCGGCGATCACGCGCATACCATCGGGGCCAACGCCCAGCGCACGGGGCGTAAAGAGCGGCTTATCGCCATAGACGGCGTTGTAAATGGTTAGGGCGGTTTGGTCAATCTCATTGGCGCGCGCCAGCGCCTCGGTACTGTTGTCTACTGTTGCGGACGGGGCGACCCCTAGATCCCAGATCTGCGCAGCCAGATCACGACGCACCCACATCTCAAACTCATGACGATGGGGCCACTGGGAGAGGTCGCGGAATTTGTTGTAATCGTTGGTGTCCCGATAGCGGCGATAGAAGCTGATCTGGAAGATTCGCTCGCGCTGTTGCGGGTCAAGCAAAGCATTGCGCAGCCGTTCCCAGGTCAGGTTAAAATAGTCCATATCCGGCCACCAGACCAAGCGATAGGTGCGCTTGATATAATCACGCGACACATAGGGGTGTACCTTTTCATAGTTCTTGGGACCTACCAGGATAATCGGCGCGGTCATTGAATCGCTGTTGGGCGCGCTGCCATAGAACTTGTGGTTGGGGTACATGCGCATATACCAACTGAACGGCCAAGAGCTGTCGTCATCATAGGCCACGACGATGTTACGGCCACCCGCCGTGCGTTCGCTGATCGAATCGATCTCATTGAGCGCCCGTTTTATATCAGGCGAGGCATGAGCGTAGACCAGATATTCGGTCGCCATGTCAAAATTGCGATAGGTGAGCATGTAGGAGAAACGCAGGGTCAACACAAAGAGCAGCGCCACCAGGCCAACGCCTACTAGACGCGCGGTGGTTAGCCAGCTCAACCGCTGCGCCCAGCGTATGATGAAGTAGCCAAGTGCCGCGACAATCAAGAGCGCCAACATACGTTGCACCGTGCCGGCAATCGCACTCACCGCGCGATCATAGGAGTGGGTGACGCCAAAGATTGTCAGCAGCGCAAAGATCAGCGCCGGTGTGACGCCGAGTAACCAGAGTCCGCGTACCGCACGTACAGCAGCCCAATCAATGCGTTGTAAGAGGCGACCAAACCACCAGCCGCCAAAAATACACATAGGCAGGGCAATATGGGTCAGCAACCAGGGCATCTTTTCGCCCGCGATGGTATATGCCAGCCAAGCCGCGACAACCCACCAAATGCTAAAGATGGCGAAGTAGACCCGGTTGTGGCGCAATACCTCCGCTTCAGCGGCCAGATCGCGTCCATCGCGTAACCGATCGGTCGGCTTATTGTGTTCAAGCTCTGCCGGCAAGTCATTCGCCGGGACAGGATCCCAGTCGCGGTTCTGCCAGAGCCAATAGACAACTGCGCCAACCCCAGCAATGGTCAAGAGCCAGGGCAGAAACTCATAGAGGCTGCCTAACAGGAGATAATAGTACCACGGTTGACCGCCACGCGCCACCTCTTGTTGCGCCAGCCAATAGCCCAGGGAGCCAACAATGCCGGAGGCCAAACCATTGCGCAAATTCGTGAGAAAGGTCGTATAGAAGAGAATATTGATTACCCAGAAAGCGCCCATCAATTGACCCCACGTCGCAAAGGATAAAGGTGAAGGTCGCGCGCCTTGTCCTTCTTGTTGCTCTTCGCGTGCTGGGCGTAATCCATACCAGAAGTAGGCCAACCCCGCGGCAAGGGCGGTCAGCATCACCACAATAAACGCGACCGTAGCCATTTCGTTGGTCGTCCAGCCGGCAATGTTGTCAAATTTCTCCTTTAAATTCCAGCCCAACACGGGCAGGAAAAAGGCAGAGGTAAAAGGCAAAACCAGCGTTAACATCAAAACGGCCAAATCCACATTCACACTTTGGCGCAATCGCTGCCACTGGTCCCGCTTGATATACAGATAGAGAATAGCCAGCGCAATCAAGCCGGCTAGGACCAGCACACCAAGACCGAGCATTTCAAAGCGATCACTACGCTGGAGAAGTTGCGCAGCGCCATCACCGGCCGTCTCAGCTTCTTTGCTCAGGTCGCGGGCGCGTATGTGTAAGAAGTACCAGATGCCACCGGCAATCGACAGCGGCGCAACCGCGGCCCACAGTTTGTGACCAATCACTTGCCACAGCGCCAACCCCATAAAGAACGCACCCAAGATCGCGCCGCTGATAAAATGCGCTTCCATTGACAAAATGCCAAAGGCCATACCCACCATGATCAAAGAAAGCCATTTGCGCTCACGCGTGTCCAAATAGCGAAAGGCGCCATAGATCCAGAGCAGGAGAAAGAAAGCAATGTAAATATCATCGCGGATATAGCGGCTGTGAAAGAGCAAGCTGGGACTAACCGTCACCAGCACACCGGCCACCAAAGCACCGGTACGCCCAATATAGCGACGAAAGAACCAGGTCATCAGCACAACCCCAATGCCGGCCAGCACCGGGAAAAAGCGCGCCGTGGCATCATCAACACCAAAGAGTGTGTAGGCCAGGGCGTTGGCATGAAAGAGAAAGGGACCATGCATCATCGGGTTGTGCTCATATTTCCCCGTATCATAGAGATAGTAGGAATAGAGCGAATGCAAGCTTTCGTCGTGGCTCATAGCCCGCTCACCCACGTCGACAAAGCGCAGGAAAGTGGCAACGATCAGCAAGACAACCCAGGCCGTCGTCTCCCAGTTCAAGGCTACTAGGGAAAAGAGTGGACGATCCAGCAGGGGCGTGTCAACCGAACGCACAACACCCACGTCCGCAACTGTTCTTGTGCGTACTTGCTCATGCTCGGCAACCGGGGCATGACGCCCATCCACGGGTTGCACCAAGGTATTTGGTGTCAATTCTTTGGTGGTCATACAGATTCTTACTCCAAAACTTCAGTGGGTATTGGATATTGGGTAG
>Ga0163153_10007560_pt1 | contig 11652 bp, 10 predicted proteins | sample OliLakLV19MP6IB1_FD_148629 | JGI IMG/M metagenome (GOLD analysis project Ga0163153, IMG submission 148629) | Freshwater microbial mat bacterial communities from Lake Vanda, McMurdo Dry Valleys, Antarctica - Oligotrophic Lake LV.19.MP6.IB-1 | ecosystem: Environmental > Aquatic > Freshwater >... | reverse complement strand
TTGTGTCGCGATTACCTCAGCGCTCGACTCGGTGCCGTCAGCAAAGGTGAGCTGAATCGCGGTGGCATTGGTGATGACATGTAAGCTCGTGAGAACATCGCCGCTGTCGTTGATCACCACACCAGTCCCTAAGCCACTGCCTTCCTCTTCATCCTCCTCGCCGGGCGTATGCACCTGGATAAGCACAATCGACGGCTGGATGACCTGGTAGACAAGCGAAGAATAGGCCGGCGCCGGTGTGGCGGCAGCCATCACTTCAATAACGCCCTCATTCACTTCACGCATCGTCAGTTGAGGTGGCGTTGGGAAAAGCCAGTTATAGAGCAGAAGGGCCGCAAACGCGGCTACTACACCAGAGGCAAACGGCAGAGCGCGCCGTCCATAGGTGCGGAGAGGTTGTAGGCGGCGTTGCCACAGGTTTATTTGTGAAGCAAACGATTCGTTCATACCCTTCACGAATAAATTCGGCTACGAATAGCACAAAATTTCAATCTCTATCAACAATCTGCTAGCATTATAGCACTTTTTTTGTGATAGCAACATGAGACCATCATAAGAAAATCAGCGAGCCATACTCAGGCAAGACAAGAAGACAAGAAGACAAGAAGACAGGATTGCTCTACTGAGCCACTGATTTACCGATTTACTGATTTACTGTCCTACTATTTCCGCTCCATAATACCGGCGTTCTACCTGGCCGGCACAGCGCGCAAGGATTCGCCCAGATAGATGGTATATTGGGGGTCAGCTTCGGTGCGCGCACAGGGGTTTAAGGAATCGAGTACGCCCGCTGCGCGGTATTCAATGAGCACATCGCCACTGTGTTCCCGAATGAGACTACGCGCCAAATTAGCCAGTTCGTCATCGGTAAAACAGTAGCCCTCGCGGTCGCTATGCGTCACCCAGACCATCACTGCGCCCAAGCCGCGCTCCTCAACCGAAAACATCGTATCGCGCATGACACCTGCATGTGTAAAAGTCGGTTGCAGTCGCTCAGTGGGACAGGCCGTCAGTAACAGTGCCGTTGTCAACAAGAGAAACACCAAGCAGAGGGTACGCCGCTTCAGTCTACTTTTTATCATTGTCGATCATCCTTTCATAGGTAGAACTTGTGCGCTGGGAGCGCACAAGTCATGATATACTCTATACGACAGTAGAGCATCGACGTTGCAGAAACTTATTCCATGCAAAGAAGTTGGCGTAATGCCGACCCTTTTATAGCAATCTACTATCCTCCGGCGGCGCTTTGTTGCCGCTTGCCGGCACCCTTGAGCGCGCCGACATAGTAATCGCGGTTCAGCATCCCGATAAAATCAATACTGATCGCCTTGGGACAGGCGGCTTCACATTCGCGGATGTTGGTGCAGCCGCCAAAGCCTTCGGCGTCGTGCTGTTGGATCATGAGGATGGCCCGGTCGTAGCGTTCGGCCTGGCCTTGGGGCAACAGGTTGAGATGTTCTGCTTTGGCCGCGGTGAAGAGCATGGCCGACCCATTGGGACAGGCAGCTACGCAGGCGCCACAGCCAATACACGACGCGGCATCCATTGCCAGATCTGCGATCTTTTTGGGGACAGGAATGGCATTAGCATCAGGCGCGGCACCGGTGGAGATGGAGATATAGCCGCCGGCCTGGACAATGCGGTCAAAGGCACTGCGGTCGACGACCAGATCCTTGATCAACGGAAAGGCCGCAGCACGCCACGGCTCGACCACAATGGTATCGCCATCTTTAAAAGTGCGCATGTGAAGTTGACAGGTAGCTACCGCTTTTTTCGGGCCATGCGCCACGCCGTTGATCATCATGCCACACGACCCACAAATGCCTTCACGGCAATCATGGTCAAAGGCCACCGGCTGCTCGCCCCGGTTTTGCAGTTCTTCATTGAGCTTATCCAACATCTCCAAAAAGGAGGCATCCTGGCTGACCCCATCCAGTTCATAGTCGGCCAGGCGACCGGCCTGATTCGGCCCTTTTTGCCGCCAAATCTTTAGGTGTAACTTCATGGTTTGCTTGCTTTCTATTGGGTAAGATATTGGGTATTAGGTGATTGGTAATTTCGACAAGCTCAATTACCAATCACCTAATACCCAAATCCAATATCCAAATTTATTTATAACTACGCTGGCTCAACTTCACATGGTCAAAGGTCAGTGGTTCTTTATTTAGGATGGGTGCTACGCTGTCGCCGGCATATTGCCAGGCGGCCACGTAGGCAAAGTTCTCATCATCACGTAGCGCCTCGCCATCGGGGGTTTGGCTCTCTTCGCGGAAGTGACCACCGCAGGATTCGTTGCGTTGTAGCGCATCGACACACATCAATTCGCCCAATTCAAGAAAATCGGCCACGCGACCGGCTTTTTCTAAGGCTGGATTCAACTCGTCATTGCTGCCAAGCACATTAACATTCTCCCAGAACTCGGCGCGCAAGGCAGGAATCTTGGTCAGGGCCGTGGTCAACCCTTCGGCGGTGCGCCCCATACCGCAATAGGTCCACATAATGTGACCCAGTTCTTTATGGAAAGAATCAACGGTACGCTTGCCTTTGGCGCCCAAGAATTGCTTGACGCGACCTTGCACCTGGGTCGTTGCTTCCTTCACCGCATCATGGCTCTCAGCAACCGGCTCAAGTTTGGTTTGTGCCAGATAGTTACCCATTGTATAGGGAATGATAAAGTATCCATCCGAAAGCCCCTGCATCAACGCACTAGCACCAAGCCGATTGGCACCGTGGTCAGAGAAGTTGGCTTCGCCCAGCACAAAAAGACCAGGAATTGTACTCATCAAGTTATAGTCCACCCATAAACCACCCATCGTATAGTGGACGGCTGGGTAGATGCGCATGGGCGCCTTATAAGGATTCTCACCAGTAATATTGTCGTACATATCAAAAAGATTGCCATAGCGATCCCGAATCACCGGCTCGCCCAGACGCTTGATGGCATCGGTAAAGTCCAGATAGACGCCATTTTTCAATTCACCTACGCCATAGCCATCATCAACGACGGTTTTGGCGGCGCGTGAGGCAACATCGCGTGGCACAAGATTGCCAAAAGCCGGATAACGTTCTTCCAAGAAGTAGTAGCGCTCGCTGTCGGAAATCTCATTCGGGTTGCGCTTGTCATCTGCCTTACGTGGCACCCAGATACGTCCATCGTTACGCAATGATTCGCTCATCAACGTTAACTTGGATTGCTCTTCACCGGCCACGGGAATACAGGTAGGGTGAATCTGGGTAAAACAGGGATTGCCAAAGAATGCACCGCGTTTATAGGCGCGCCAGATGGCTGTAGTGTTGCAGCCCTTGGCATTGGTGGAGAGATAGTAGGCATTGCCATAGCCACCGCTTGCCAGTACAACGGCATCCGCCAGATAGGAATCAATCTTGCCAGTGACCATATCACGCGTTACGATACCGCGGGCGCGTCCATTGACCACAATTAGATCAAGCATCTCCGTGCGCGGGTGCATCTCAACTTTACCGGCGGCAACTTGGCGCGATAGGGCCTGATAGGCACCAAGCAGTAACTGTTGGCCGGTTTGCCCACGTGCATAGAAAGTGCGCGAAACCTGCGCGCCGCCAAAGGATCGATTGTCGAGCATCCCGCCATATTCGCGCGCAAAGGGCACACCTTGGGCGGCACATTGGTCGATAATGTTGCAGCTATTCTCCGCCAGACGATAGACATTGGCCTCACGGGCGCGATAATCGCCCCCTTTCACCGTATCATAAAAGAGACGATAGACGCTATCGCCATCGTTTTGATAATTTTTTGCGGCATTGATACCACCTTGCGCCGCCACACTATGGGCGCGACGGGGGCTGTCTTGGTAGCAAAAACTCTTGACATTATAGCCGAGTTCAGCCATTGCCGCCGCCGCCGCACCACCAGCCAGACCGGTGCCGACAATAATGACTGTATATTTGCGTTTGTTGGCCGGGTTGACCAATTTCATTTCAAATTTATGCTTTTCCCACTTCTGCTCAATCGGGCCAGAAGGGATGCCGGCGTCCAACGTTGCTTCGGTAAAAACCGGCATCGTTTTCACTACCGGCAATGTAGTTGTAGCCATCTCACACTCCTCAATTCTAGTAGAGTCTTCCAAAAAATAAATCATCCATATGGGCCTCATGTTGCGTGATTCGTGATTCATAGCGAACATGCGGCGTATAAGCAACCCTATTGGAGTGCCGTAATGCCCAGTATCACCGCAATCGGCACAATGGCAAACCCGATTGGCACCAAAAGTGCTAAGGCCCAGGCTAACCCACGGATGGACGGGGTTGAATTTCGATTCACCAGTCCCAGCGTCTGAAACATGCTCCAGGTGCCATGATAAAGATGAAAACCGAGCGCCGTCACACCGAGCAGATAGAGCACCACATTGATGGGATTTTGAAACCCAAGCACCAAGTTATGATAGGCATCTCCTCGAAGGTAGTCAGTGTTAAGCACAGAAAAGCCCCAAGTCAAATGAGCCAGATGGTACACAATAAAGAAAAAAATCGCTACGCCCCCCCAGCGCATAGTCAACGCTGCATAATCCGCCGTAACGCGCTTGGTGACAATATAGCGTTGCGGGCGAGCAGTTTGCGCCTGCCGCGTCAACGTGACCGCCGCCCAGATATGCGCAAGGATCGCAACAATCAGCACCGTCCGCGCGATCAGCAAAAAGTGCAGAGGTCCCAAAATTGGCTCGCCAAAGACGCGCAACCCTTCAGCATAGGTATTAAAATAGTCAGCGCCAAAGAAAACTTTGAGATTGCCATACATATGGACGACCACATAGCCAATCCAGATCAGGCCCGTGACTGCCATAATTACCTTCTTGCCGATCGTCGACCGCGTCAATGTCATTACTGCCATAAACCACTCCTCTTTACTATTGTTAAACCACAGTATGATTACAGTATGGGTACAGAAAGATTATTGATAGTCGGCCAAGACACTACTTCCATCTATGATAAAGATAGCACAAGGCCGATACTATGTCAGGAGGGCAGGATACAGATATGCTGTAATACTATTGTAATACAGAGACAGATGAGTTGCAATTACTTTTAGGAGTGGGAAAGATTGAATGTTGTAGATCCCAAAGCCGGTAGTAAGCGAATCGCTTACTACCGGCCTAGAAATACAGTCCACTTCAGTGGACTTGAGTTATCAGCCTCAACTTTAGTTCAAGGCTGAATCGCTAAAAATCACTATAGACAAGCACCACGGCTTGCCAGGGTGCAAGCGTGATCCAGCAACGCTGGTCAACCTGAAAGTGTTGCTCGCTTACGAGATCCTGCCAACGACCGGGCCAGGGCGTTTTTAATTCGATTTTACGTGCTATACCCCCAAAGTTGAGCGCAACCGCCACAAAATCGGCAAGATCACCCCGCTGTTCCCCATAGAGCCGGCGTTCAAAGCGCACAATCTGCTCACTAGCAAAATCATCAGCATAAAAATCAATATGATCGCTCGCCAGGGCAAGGTGACTTCGCCGCGCCGCCACCAGTCGCTTGACCAGCGCCAAATAACGCTGATAACCCGGCCGTTGCACTTTGTCCCAATGCAACGGCTGAAAGTCAATGGTCCGTGGCTCATCTTCCCCAAATTCTTGTCCAGCGTAGAGCATGGGTATGCCTGGTGCCGTAAGCACAGCCACTAAGCCTAAAAGCGCTTTGGCTTCCGCCAGTTGGTGAACAGTCATACCGGCGGGACGTACGATATGACCTTGGGAGTAGAAAATAATTTCATGTTCCGGTCGCACCTCATCATGGCTACACGAATAATTCACAACCTGGGTCGCCGTCGTGCAACCCGCCTCGCGAAAACCGCCGATGGCGCGCAAGATATCACGCTTTTCCCATTCCCAGCGTTGATTGAGCACATCATCCAAGACGTGATGAAAATCCCCATTCCAGTAGGCGTCCAGTGGCGTCTCCTGCACAAGCTTGGCGGCGCTTTTGTCGGGATTGGTGCCGTCCAATTGCCAATACTCGCCGATCAGAATGCAATCCGGCTTTTCCTGGCGCGCCGCCCATCCAATCGCGCTAATGCCATGATAGGGGTCAAAGCCGGCATTCATCGGGTTCTGGCTGTCATAATCGACGCCACAGACCCAATCAAAGCGAAAGCCGTCGATATGATAGTCACGCAACCAAAAACGCACAACATCCTGAAAGTAACGCGTCGTTTCGGGGGCAAAATGATCCCAGTCTACGCCACCCCAGCCATTGACGGCTTGGGATGTATGATGAAAGAAGGGATTCCAGTCGGCAAGCAGTTCACCTTTAGGGTCATACATGGGCGGATAGATCTGGTAATAGGGATGTTGGCCCCAAGCGTGGTTAAAGGCGACATCCAGAATGACCGCCAAGCCGCGTGCATGACAGGCATCGACCAGTTGCTTAAAATCATCGGGTGTACCATAGCTTTGGGCGGGAGCGAAGTAGAAAACAGGGTTATAGCCCCAACTTGAATCACCCGGAAAAGCTTGAATCGGCATAATCTCTACCGCGTTCACCCCTATCTCGGCCAGGTAATCGACATAGGGGAGCATGGTGCGAAAGTCACCATAGTGGGGACGATTCGCCAACCAACTACCGGCGAAGTCGCGCACACATAATTCATAGATGATTAACTCGCGCAAAGCCGGCGTTCGCCACTGTTGATCACGCCAGACAAACGGCGGTTGAGAAGCCGGCAAGTAAGCCCACGGTCCTTGATCGGTCCATTGCATCTGGGTGGCATAAGGATCGCCCACCCAAACATGGGATTGATCATCAATCGCCACATAGTAGCCATAGCGGCTTTCACCGGGGTGGGGAATGGTGGTCCACCAGATGCCACGGCCATCGGTCACCATCCGGTTGGCGCGGCTGTTCCACTGGTTAAAATCACCAACCAAGCTGACATACGGTTTGAAGGGTGCATAAAAAACAAAGGTAACACGGTTGGGAACCAGTAAATTATGGTGGACCCCACCACGAATATCGATCGGCAGCATGTTGACGCCACTGGCCTGTGTTTGGAGCGAATTGGTTGTTGAATTGCTCATTTCGTTCATCCTCGATCAATATACTAAATAGATAAAATGCTCTTGCTTGCACAAAAGCGGTCTTTGATCGTAGCGAACGTTGCGTAAGGGAGGGAGGGTTCCAAGCTAGGTTTGGTGATTGGTTGCTGATGGTTAGTGATTAATGACGCAAGGCAAAATTATGGCTCTTGAAGATCCCGGTCAACCTGGGTCAGCCAGTCATCATCGCGAAAACTAAAAATTTCACCCGAACGGTTGCGGCTCCAGGGGCCGGCAAGCCAGTAGACAAGTCGCGCGGCATCCAGCGGTGACACAAGTTGACCCGATGCTTGAAAATCGTGAAACATTTGGAGATCAAGCCGACTGTCACTCGTATCAACGCTGCGCAAATCAGCTTGCATCTCGGTGTCTACCACACCGGGGTGTAAGGCGTTGACCGTAATACCCGTGTTGGCCGTTTCTAGGGCGAGGATACGGGTCAGTTGATCCAAACCGGCTTTGGCGGCGCCATATGCGCTTAGCCCTGGCACAGCAGAGCGCCCCAATCCGCTGCTAACATTGACAATACGCCCATAACGCTGCTCCATCATCGTGGGCAAGACGCCATAGATGGTAAAGAACGGGCCAATCAGATTGACATGAATATTGTACGCCCATTCGTCCGGGTCGGTTTCGGCAATTTCCTCAATCGGCCAAATGACGCCGGCATTATTGACAAGGATATCAATATGTTGAAAGGTGGAGACCGCCTGTTCAATCAACAACCCAACTTGCCCTGGATCGCTGACATCGGCTGGTATCGCCAACACCTGCCCGCCCATTTTGCGCAGATGGTTGGCCTGCTGCTCCAGTGCTTCTGGCGTACGCGCCGTCAAAACAACGCTGGCGCCGGCCCGTACCAAGCGTTCAGCAATACCAGCCCCCAACCCGCGGCTTGCTCCTGTAATGATTGCGACTTGTCCTTGCAGTTTCTTACGCGCCATAGTGGTATACAGTTTACCAAAGAGCGATCAAAAGGTCTATTTTGCAAGTGACCCTTAGACAATTGCTAAAGACAAGGAGACAGGGGAGCGTCCAAAGAAAAGCGACTAGGGAAAATTCCCTAGTCGCTTCTTGGGTGGTCTGGACGGTTCGCCTTCCATACAGACCGAATCTGTGGATATTTACGAGCGCAGATATTTTTCAATGTCATCTACTGATTTGTAGAGTTGATCAAATTGTTCTTTAGAGGTGATCCAAGCGCCTTCCGCCGAGTCATCATTCCCCGTTGGGCGGTATTTCCCACCGCCCCGTTGCGCCAGGTCACTATCAGACAAAATTTTATCCAAAACATCATAATTTGTATTACGCACCTTGTTACCCATCATCGTCTCCTATAAGATCCAAACCATTTATCAGTACTGTAGTGGTTAACTTGTTCGTTGTTTATCTCGTCGTTATTTCACTATTGATGACGGGCCAAGCCCCCGAAGGTTACGCTTACAACGTACGTCATAGTACGTATTTACCTATTGCCAATTTACCATAGAAATTACTTTATTTGGCATTACAGTTCCATAACAAAAGGTCTATTGTGCTAATTTCTCAGCCCGCCCCTTGACCACACCTAAGATATGAGCTTGAAAGTCGTTGAGAAAAAAGCGCGTCCACACCCTACCATACCGATTGAAGCGCGTGGTCAAGCGATGTTCGCTGATCAGGTGAAGGCGCACCTGATTGGCAGCCAACGGCTCAATGATAAACTGGCCCTGTAGCAGATCAAAGAAAGGGCCGCCAATACCGTTAAGTGGCATAGGTAGTCGCTCCGGCTCGACAATGTTGATGTCAAAGCGCAAGGTGCGATACGGTTTCCAAGCTGTAACTGGTTCGGCGAAAGTTAGACCATTTTCATAGCGCGCATACCGCACGCCGCCCATACCCTCGACGGGCATGGCGGCCTCCTCCGGCCATGGAAAACCCGCGAAATGATAGAGTCTGAATTCCCGTTCATGCCGCTGAATCGGCGGCACACGAATGATATTGGCCCACACAGTTTGTGCATCGGCAGTAATCGTGATCGTCGTTTCTACGCGCTCGATCGTCGTTGCCAGTGGGAAACGCTGCTCAATCGGCCCGGCCAGGTAGGGCGCCAGCAGCAAAAGACCAAGCAGCGACGCATGAAGTTGGTTGCGCTGGTTTTGGCGACGCGCAAGCGCGCAGACAATCACGCTGCCCAGGATCGTCATCGGCAACACAATCGGCAGCGCCATTGCAATGCAGATTGCCACCTCCCAGGCCAACAACAGCACGGCCACCAGCCACAACAGACAAGCCGCCGCCCCAATTCCAATCACGCTTTGCCAGTTGGTGCGCACAGCGAGCGGCGCAAACCAGACCGCTAACACCCCCATCGCCAACGGCCCCAGTAATAGAAACGCCAGCGAGAGCGTCACCATCACCGTTCCACTGGGCGAGTTGTGAAACATATAGCGCAACAACAACCCATAGCCAATCGCCAACAGCAGGCTGACTACTGTGCTATAGCCTACCCACCGCCTATTTACCGTTTCCGATTGCATCAGCGTAATAAACACTTTCTATCTTAAAAATCGTTCAACGGTTGCAGGTTGTGGGTTGAACCTTGAAGTTTGAACCCGAAACCTTAAACCTTGAACCTGAATAGAATAGAGCAACAATTTAGCCTAACTAGGACTTACGCAAGACGCAGAGAATTCGATCAAATTTGCCGCATTTTAACCGAGAAGCGTAAATGTCTTTTTCCATCTCGCGTAAGTCCTACTAACTAATGACTGTCTTGTTAGGCCATTATAAAAGATTGCTCCATAGTTCCGAACTTGAGGACTTAAATAGAGTTGCCCATTGAACACCTGTTGGATTGCGCCTGCAAGTTCTTGAAGCTTACCCTTAACAATGTAACCGCGTGCACCAGCCAAAAGTGCTTGCTGTACATATATCTTCTCTTGATAGGCAGAAAGGATAAGACATAACACTTCAGGATGCTGTATCTGCAACTTACTAACGAGTTTAATTCCATTCATACTAGGTAGCGACATATCACTGAGCGCAAGATTTGCCTTTAGCTTCGGCAAGCGCCCAAGCACTTCTTCTGCTGTGGCAGCTATGCCGCATACATGGATGCCAGACACATACCGCAGAACCTTGCTGATTGCACACTGCATAAACGGATGAGCTTCGATGATGTAGATGTTGATGGGCATAATTGATCCTTTCACTCTACACTACAGCTACGTTATATGTGATTTGTGTCCATTAAGTGCTATTTCTGAAGCGAATGAATGAAGACCTGATGGGATTGACGCAAATCTTTGGTACTTGGATCATGTATATTGTGGCTATAACAGAGGTGGGAAAAAGGATAGATGGGTCGATGATGGGTTAAATCGTAAGCATAGGTATCAAACGCTCGTCGGTATAGCGTTTGCAGAGAAAATGAGGCTTTTTTCTTTGTAAACGCTATACCGGAGTAGCTACTTTTTGTGTAGCAGTAGTGGACTGCAAGAAGAACTAGCGCTTTGCCACTTCTTCCACCTTATCAGCAACGCCTTTAGCCATTTTTGCTGCACCATCGGCTGCGTCATTGAGCGTTGTCTTGACCGTATTCATCATCCCGTGGGCAGAATCTTCGGCTGTATCGCGCTGTCGGCTGGAAAAGCTATCCCATTCTTGTTGCGCTTGCTCCTTACTATAGCCGTAGCGCGCTTGCAGAACCCCAACTGCGCGATCTGTCGAGCCTTGTATTTGCAGCATATCATCATCAGTCAGCTTACCAAAGGCTTCTTTGACTTTACCCTTCATCTCAGTCCATTTTCCACTAACAATATCGTTGTTCATTCTCAGTCTCCTTTTATTATGTCTATAGTTTGTGTTACTTTATTCGATACCAACGCCAATTACATGCTAGGTGATGGGCTGCGTGGTGTGTTTTCTTGCAGAGTTGCCACCACATTTTTTATACAAAGCATCGGTAGTTCAACTATACTAAAGATAAAAGTCAGTAACGATGTACATAGATATAGCTTTGTGATACATTGAGCGCTCTTCTATTTTTAACAAAATGTTGACCGGAATAATCCCTCCCGTACATCGCCATTCCTCTATTATTGGTTGTAAACGTATTTCGTATTTAGTTTCCAGTGGCAGTATCCTGTCTGAATACTGTACACTGATTTCTGTTTACTAATACTGGTTACATGGATTTTAACCGGAGGATAGATTTATGCTTACATGGCTGATTTTAGGATACTTTGCAGCTTCAAAGCTAAAAAGCCGGGTCAGCCCCGGCTCTTTGTCTTTACGTTTAAAAAAGTTATCATCTCAATAAGTAGCGGCGGACACGCCAGACCTGACAGGTTTTCGGAAACCTGTCAGGTCTTTACCCCGAAATATTGAGAAGATACTAAAAAAGCAAAAAAAGGACGAGGATCTGATGTCCTCGTCCTTTTTAGACTTCGATGACGCTTTATAGCAGCGCAATCTGCGATGAGTGGCGTTTGATGCCAAAGCACTCTGTTTCACGGCGCGCTAGGTGAGCGCTTACCTCAAAGAAACCATAGGTACGGCGTAGGGCACCATAGCGTTGATTCAACAAGCCTTGGAGATCGCC
>Ga0163153_10007557_pt1 | contig 11654 bp, 10 predicted proteins | sample OliLakLV19MP6IB1_FD_148629 | JGI IMG/M metagenome (GOLD analysis project Ga0163153, IMG submission 148629) | Freshwater microbial mat bacterial communities from Lake Vanda, McMurdo Dry Valleys, Antarctica - Oligotrophic Lake LV.19.MP6.IB-1 | ecosystem: Environmental > Aquatic > Freshwater >... | reverse complement strand
CCCCGAAGCCGCCGGTCAGGCTGACGGCGGCTTCGGGGTGCGCGCCCACCGGGCGTAGATCAGCAAGCCCAGCGCCACGACCACTAGCCCGCCGCCGATGTAGGCCCATTCAATGTGATTGGCCATGCCGCCCACGGGCAGCCAGCCGGTGCCTTGCAAGAAAAATATCAGGCCCACCAGGGCCAGCAGAATTGCCAACACCACTAGACCGCGCTGCATCTGACACTCCTTGAATTGATCCCAGACGACACGCCGTGAATATACCATCCTTTGGCAGGCGTTGACTGGCCGGGCCGGCCGCTGGTGCTGCGCTCGTACATGCCCGAGCACGGCGTGCTCTTTAGCGATGGCCTGGAGCAGAACTACCTGAGCTTCAACGCCGGGGCAGTGGTCACGGTCGGCGTGGCGGCGCGCAAGGCCCAAATGGCCTACACACCAAGCCAGGAGGAAAATTAGGAGTTTCGGATGGCCCACCACCGCTTGTGAAATAGCGCAAAGCGAGGCAGACTTAAGCAGTAGGCGCATCACCTGCGTTCGCCTGTCGGTTTGAGGATTGGGGAAGGCCATGCCGGAAAACTCACTGCCAGATGCCGACCCAGCCGCCCCGCCGCCGGGGGCCACGCCGGGCGGCGCGGGCCAGAACATCATCTTCGGCGACGCGGCGCACATCGGCGGCAGCGTGATCGCGGGCGGCGTGACTTACGGCTACACCGCCGCCCAGGTCAGCGCGCTGCTCAACGACGCCATCGCCGCCGCGCGCGACCAGACCGCGCTGGCGCCGACCACCACCTTTGACGAGCTGGCCGCCCACTACATCACCATCGCCAAGGCCTTCAGCGATGGGCGCGCGGTGCCGTTCCTGGGGGTAGATGTCAACCTGTGCGGCCGGCCGGCCGGTGCGCAGTGGCACACCCAACACTACCTGCCCAGCATCTCCGAACTGGCCGAGTACCTGGCCGACAACTTCGGCTACCCCGACCCCAACCGGCGCGACCTGATTCGCGTGGCCCAGTACGTGGCGGTCATGAACGGCGATGGGCCGCTGTACGACAACCTGCGCGCCCTGTTCAACATTGACTACACGCCCACCGCCCTGCACCAACTGTTTGCCCTGGCCCCGGCCGTGCTGCGGGCCAAGGGCTACCTCCAGCCCAACTTGCTCATCATCACCACCAACTTCGACGACTCGCTCGAGCACACCTTCAAGTCGGTCGGCGAGCCATACGACCTGGTGACTTACATCGCCGACAAGGAACGGCGCGGCAAGTTTATGCACTGGCCGCACGGCGGCGAACCGCGCCTGATTGACCAGCCCAACAAGTACGATGAGCTGCCGATTGACCTGCCCTCCTGCCGGCTGCGGCGCTCGATCATTCTCAAGCTGCACGGCGCGATGGACCGGGCCGACGCCGAGAAAGACAGCTACGTCATCACCGAAGATCACTACATTGACTACATGCTCCACGACTCGTCGAACTCTATTCCAGCCCCGCTAGCGGTCAAGCTCAAGAAATCGAACTTCCTGTTCATGGGCTATAGCCTGCGCGACTGGAACCTGCGCGTGATCTTGCAGCGCATTTGGGGCATGCAGCAGCGGGGCTACAACTCGTGGGCGGTGCAGCCCAACCCCGAGGCGCTGGAAAAGAAGTTTTGGGGCAAGCGCAACGTGGACATTCTGAACGTGCGGCTGGAAGACTACGTGGCCCAACTGACGCTGCGGCTGCGCGAGCTGCCGCTGGTCGAGGCCAAGCCATGAGCCGCGCCCCGGCCGACGGCGGCTGCCCGTACAAGGGGCTGATCCCCTACACCGAACAAGACGCGGCCTTCTTCTTCGGGCGCGAGCAAGACCAGGCCATCATCACCGCCAATTTGATGTCTACCCGGCTGACGGTGCTGTACGGGCCGACCGGCGCGGGCAAAAGCTCGGTGCTGCGGGCCGGGGTGGCGCACGCCCTGAACCTGTACGCCCAGCAAAACTCCGGCGACGACGGCCAGCCCGACGTGGCCGTGCTGGTGTTCAACAACTGGCGCGACAACCCGGTGGCCGGGCTGGCCGGCGCGATTCACACCACCGTGACCAAGGCCCTGCGCGCCGCCGACCGGCCGGGCGTGGACGAGACCCTGCAGCTCGATCTAACGGCCGCGCTGGAGCGCTGGGCCAGGCACTTCAAGGGCGAGTTGCTCATCATCCTCGACCAGTTCGAGGAGTATTTCCTCTATCACGCGCACGCCGACGGCGACGGCACCTTTGCCGTCGAGTTTCCTAAGGCCGTCAACCGGGCCGACCTGCCGGTCAACTTCGTGCTGTCGCTGCGCGAGGACGCGCTCTCGAAGCTCGACCGCTTTAAGGGCCGCCTGCCCCAACTGTTCGACAACTACCTGCGTATGCCGCGCCTGACCCGCGCGGCGGCGCGCGAGGCCATCACCGGCCCGCTGGACGAATACAACCGGCGGCAGCCGGACCGGCGCGGTCACATGAGCATCGAGCCGGCGCTGGTGGAGGCCGTGCTCGAGCAGGTGCAGACCGGGCGCGTGACGCTGGCGCGCGAGGGCAGCGGCGGGAGCGAGCCGGTTCCATCGGAGGCCGGCCCATCCATCGAGACGGCCTACTTGCAGTTGGTGCTCACCCGCCTGTGGAACGAAGAACTGCGCCAAGGCTCGCGCCAACTGCGGCTGCGGACGCTGACCGCGCTCAAGGGCGCCGAAAACATCGTCCGCACGCACCTCGACACGGTGATGGGCGAATTGCAGCCGGCCGAGCGCGACACCGCCACCGAGGTGCTGCGCTACCTGGTGACGCCGTCCGGCACCAAGATCGCCTACACCGCCACCGACCTGGCGATCTATGCCAAGACGCCGGTCGCCCGCCTGACCCCGGTGCTCGAAAGCCTGACCGGCTCGGGCGTGCGCATCTTGCGTACCGTCGAGCCGCCGCCCGACCAGCCCCAAGCCACGCGCTATGAGATCTTTCACGACGTGCTGGCGCAGGCCGTGCTCGACTGGTGCGCGCGCTACGAGCAGGAAAAGGAGAAGCGCCGGCTCCAGGCGGAGATCGCGCAGGTGCAGCAAAAGGCGCAGCAAACGCTGCTGGAACGGCAGCGGGCGCAGGAATTGCTCGACGCCCGCAAGCTGGCGGAGGCCGAAGCGCGCCGGGCCGAAGACCAGGCCCGGGCCGCCCAGCAACTGCGCCGCCGCAACCGGCTGGTCACCGGGGCGGCGCTGGTGGCGGCGCTGGCGGCGCTGGCCGCCCTGGTGTTTGGCGTGCTGGCGGGCCAGAGCCGGAGCGCGGCGCTGAAAAGCGCCGACACCGCTCAGGCCGCCAATATCTTTTCGGATGCCAGCTTGCGGACCGCGCAGGCCGCCGCCACCGAGGCGCACAACCAGGCCGTGATTGCCCAAACCAATGAGGCAGCGGCGCAGGCCGCCCAGGCAGCGGCGCAGGTCGCCCAGGCAGCGGCGCAGGTCGCCCAGGCCACAGCCGTCAGGCTCGTCACTGAGTATGCGAATATCGCCGACCAGGCGGGCACCTCGGCCGCCAGCGCCCGCGATGCCCTGGCAACCCTGGCCGCCGGCACCGCCGCCGCCGCGACCCCCGATATAACGGCCACCGCGGCCGTGGAGCAGAGCCAGGCCGACGAGGCCGAGTCGCAGCGGCTGGCCGGGCTATCGGGCGAGTTTGTCAATAACAATGAGCGGCTGGCCCTGCTGCTGGCAGTGGAGGCCTACAACACCTTTAGCTCGCAGGCGGCCACCGACGCGCTGCAGGCGGCCCTCAACGTCAGCGCGGCCTATAGCCTCGAGCCGCTGCCGGGCTTCGACACCCGCCTGGAAGGCAAAATTTACGATGTGGCCTTCAGCCCCGACGGGCACACCCTGGCGGCGGTCAGTGACGCGGGCGAGATTTACGAGATGGCGCTGGGGGGGAATGCCGTGGCGCAGTACCGCAGTGATCAGCCGGGCCGGCTGTTCGCGGCGGCCTTTAGCCCCGACGGCCGATTGTTGGCCGTGGGCAGCGATGTGAGCGCGGCCAACAACATGTGGGAAGCGGCGGGGGTCAGCACTGGCAAACCCATTCGGTCGCTCGGCGAGCCAGATGACTGGCTGATCAGCATTGACTTCCACCCCAGCGACCCCAGCCTGATGGCCTTGGGGCGGGTGGACAGCGACATCTTCCTGTGGGACTGGGGGCAGTCGAGCGTGGTGAAAAAGCTGGCGGGGCACGCCGATGATGTGTGGGGCGTGGCCTGGTCGCCGAATGGCGAGTTGCTGGCCTCCGGCAGCGCCGACAGCGACGTGCGGCTGTGGGAGGCCGGTACCTGGGCCCCGAAGGCGCTGTTGGAAGGTCACACCGACATCGTGCGCAGCGTGGCCTGGTCGCCCAACGGCACGCTGCTGGCCTCCGGCAGCCGCGACAACACCATCATTTTGTGGGACGTGGAGAGGGGCGAAAAACAGGCGCTGCTCAAGGGCCATACGGGCGAGGTCCGCAGTGTGGCCTTTAGCCCCGACGGCAAGCTGCTGGCCTCGGGCGGCGCGGACGAATTGATCTTGGTGTGGAATGTGGCCGACCAGTCCATCGTGGCCGAAATCAAGAACAATGACAGCGTGGTCACCAGCCTGGCCTTTGCCACCGTGGACGGCGAGGTGCTGCTGGCCGCCGGCAGCTATGATCGCACACTGAAGCTCTACCGGGTGCAGGGCGACCAGCAGCAAAGCGATGGGCCGCTGACCGCCCAGGCCTGCCAGCGCGCCCAGAGCAATTTCACCGTCGAGGAATGGTTCCGGTTTTTCTCCGTGGACTATCGCGTGACCTGCTCGGACTACCCCGCCGGCGACTGAGGGGGCGCGACCTAACGCGGCAGCGGCGCGGCGGCGAGAGTGACCGCTGCTGCAGCCGGCTGCCCAACCCCGCCGCCTCGAGGACCACCAGCCCGCCGGTCAGCATAATTCGGTAATGATTCGGCGCTACGCTCATGGCGCTGGGGGTAACGCGCGATCAATTACACGCCCTGGGAGCAGACATGAGTAAATTCGTCCTTCGGCTGGGCCTGGTTTGGGTGGCCGCCGTCAGCCTGGCCGGCTGTGTGCTCGCGCCCTTTCCGACCCTGCCGACCCCTGGCGCCGCCGGCGCGCAGGCCGTTGTCTACCCAATGGTGCAGGGCTGGTATGCGGGCCAAGCCCAGTGGTACTACAACCTGGGGAGCAACACGCCGCTCGACCCGGCGGCGCCCGACCGGGTGCTGACCGCGCCGGTCTGGGTGTTTGTTGCCGGCATCAATGCCGATGGCAGCCCCGAGATGCTGCCGGGTCAAGACAACCTGTTCGATACGCGCGCCGGCCAGCTGACGTACACCGACCTGTGGCAGGCCACGTTTGTGACGCCCGCCGCCGGCTACGGGGCGAACTCGATCCGTTCAGCCGCTGATCTGGTGCCGGCCGGCCTGACCGCCGTCCCCCAGGATCTGTTCGTGAACTGCCCAGAAGTGCCGCCGGGTTCCTCGCTGAGTGACCGCGCCTTGCCGCTCAAGACCGGCTGGGTGCGCGGCGAGCAGATCACCTACTTTGACTTTGGGCCGACCGACCCGCATCCCGGCAACGTGTACGTGCTCGTCACCGGCTTCGCCGCCGATGGCACGCCGCAGTTGGTGGACGGGCAGTACCTGGTATTTGACGCGGCGCCCGGCGCGACCGGCTACAGCGATTTCTGGCGCGTGCAATGGGTGACAGTCGGCGCGGGCTACGCGGCCAACAGCCTGCGCTCGGCGGCCGACATTGACCCGGCTCAGGTCACTCCGAGCAGCCTGGTGATGAACTTCCCGCACCTGTAAAGCTGCGCTCGGCCACGCCCTTCTACAGCGTCTGCACACATTCTCCACAATTTCCGGTTATGGTTTCCACAGTGCCGCCCAACAGGAGAATGCCATGACGACCAGCAGCAAGAACAGCCCGCCGCCCGTAGAGCGCGTCGCCATGGGGCGGATTTGGTGGGTAGGCTTGGGGGCCGTGGCCCTGGCAGCGCTGGTCAATGGGCTGGTGCGGGCGCTGGCCCTGGCCCTGATGGATGTTGACCCCGGCTTCATGCCGCTGGTGTCGCCGGCCTTCCTGCCGCTCACGATCATCGGCGGCGGCGCGGGGGTGCTGGTGTACGCCCTGGTGGGCTGGCGCGTGCGGCGGCGGCCGATCACGGTCTACCGGATCGTGGCCGGTATTGCGTTGCTGCTGTCCTTCCTGCCCGACCTGGGGCTGGTGGGCAACATGCCGGGGGCCATCCCCGCCACCGTGGGCACGCTCATGCTCATGCACATCCTCACGGCCGCCATCGTGGTCGGCCTGCTGACCACGGCCGCGCGGCAGGCTTAGACCTCGGCCGATAGACCTCACCCCCGGCCCCTCTCCCGCAGGAGAGGGGTGACTGTTGGCGCAGTAGGCGCTGATGGCAACCGGCCTGTCCTACGCACCGCGCCGTAGCTCCCCTAACCCCCTTCGTGTAATTCGCGCGCAGCAATTCGTGGCCGATGGTTTTCGCCTTTGGCCTTTCGCCATTCCGGTTACAATACCCCTCGGTATCCCCTGTTAAGGTTACTCATGACTCTTTTGACTATCACGCCCCTCACCCTCACCGGCCGGTTTGTGCGGCTGGAACCCCTGACGCTGGCGCATGTGCCCGACCTGACCGCCGCCGGGCAAGACGAAGCCATCTGGCGCTACATGCCCTACCCCAACATGCAGACCGAAAACCAAATGCAGGCCTGGGTCGCCGACCGGCTCTACCGGCAGACGCTGGGCGGCGACCTGCCCTTTGCCGTCTACCACCTGGCCGACCGGCGGGCCGTCGGCGCGACGCGCTATATGGACATCCAGCCGACCAATCGCGGCCTGGAGATCGGCGGCACCTGGTACGGCGCGGCTTACCAGCGCACGGCCGTCAACACCGAGTGCAAGTATCTGCTGCTGCGCCACGCCTTCGAGACGCTCGGCTGCATCCGCGTGCAGTTGAAGACCGACCTGCGCAACGAGCGCTCGCAGGCCGCCATTGCCCGCCTTGGCGCGGTGCGCGAAGGCGTGCTGCGCGAGAATATGCTCATGCCCGACGGCTACCGCCGCAGCTCGGTCTACTTCAGCCTGCTGGCGGCCGAGTGGCCGGCGGCCAAGGCCAAGCTCGAAGCCCGGCTGGCCGCCTAGGGCGATGCCGCCGATTGATCCTGCCGTCTTGCGCGCCCGCACGGCCGCCCTGCCGGGGAGGTTTCTCGACGCCGAGGCGGTGGCCGCGCTCGTGCGCCGGCTGCTGGACGAGTACGCCGACCGCACCCACCGGGCCAGCCCGCAGCTCACCTCCAGCGCGGTCGCCAACGCTTACAAAGCGCCGGCCCCAGTGGTGCGCGCCATCGTCAACGCGCTGCGCCTGCCGGCGCGGGCCGACCCGCCGGCGGCGCTGCGGGCGGTGGCGGCCATCTGGGCCGGCGGCTCGCGCGAGGAGCGCCGCATCGCCGCCGAGCTGCTGGGGCAGGTGGCCCTGGCCGCGCCCGCCGAAACGCTGGCGCGGATTGAAACCTGGGCCCCGCAGATCGAAAGCGCCGAAACGGCCGAGGCGCTGGCCGAGCTGGGTTTGGGCCCGCTGATGCTGGCCGACCCGCCGCAGTACCTGGAGCACGCCCGGCGCTGGGCGCACAGCCCCGTGCGCTGGGTGCGGCGTTTGGCGCTGGCCGCCCTGCTGCCGCTGGTGAAAGACCGTCAGTGGGATAACGTGCCCGGCGCGCTGGCGGTGCTGCGCCCGGTGATGACCGAGGCCGACGCTGAGGTGCGCCGGGCCGCCGCCGGCGTGCTGGAAAAGCTCGGCCCCAAAAGCCCGGCCGAAGTCAGCCGCTTCCTGCGCGAGCAGGCCGTGCGCGCCAACAGCAACACCCGGTGGATCATCCGCAACGCCCTGGCCGGCGTGCCCGACGCCGACCAGGCCGAGATTATCAAACTGCTGCGCTCTTGAAGAGGAGGTCAGAGGTCAGAGGGCGGAGGGCGGAGGGCGGAAAGTGCGAGTAGGCAGGCGGCAGAGAGCGGGGAGAGTGGCTGTTTGGCCAAGGGGGGCGTGACTGTCACCATCGAGACGGGTTCTCACCGCAGGCGGTAGTTGTGAGACGCAGTATCTGACCGAAACCAATTTTTCTAGGTGGGCGGTGGGCAAGCCCACCGCCCACCTAGAAAAATTGGCGGCTGGCCCAAGTCGGCTGCGGCCATAATTCACGCGTACACCCTGCGCCCGGCTTACGCCAGACGCTCTCCCCACCAGGCGCTAGCCGTCACCCCACCCCTGGCGTGGACCGCGTCCTCGCGCTCCCCCACCTCGACCCTGGCGCGGCCTGTGTGCTCCCACGCCCCCCATTCGTGCAATTCGCCCGCAGCGATTCGTGGCCCAAGGTTTTCCCTCTGAATCCACAGCTTTTCGCGCCCTTTACGACTCACCCCCGCCTCGGTTATAATTCGGCCTCATCCTGACTCGACCCGCGCGCGGGCTGACGGCCAATGCCGCTACCTCGCCCCCGGGTGACCTGCCATAAGGAGGGCAGACGTCATGCCGCTTCCTCCCGCTCAAAAGCTGAAAGTTATTGACGACTTCAAAGTGCACGCGAGCGACACCGGTTCGCCCGAAGTGCAGGTGGCGCTGCTCACCAACCGCATCACGCAGCTCACCGATCACCTGCGGACTCACAAAGGCGATGAGTCCTCGCGGCGCGGCCTGCTCAAAATGGTCGGCCAGCGCCGGCGCCTGCTCTCATACCTGAGCTCGCGCGACCCGAAGCGCTACGAAGCCCTGACCGATCGTTTGGGGCTGCGCCGGCGCTAACGCCCCGACCGCCCAACACGTAGATGGAGCCGCCCGGTGCGCCCATCTACGCGTTTCATTTTTATGCCGGCCGCAAGCCCCGGTTGGGAATTGGAGAGGGTTTAGCAAGCCGCGCGCTTGCTCGGCCGCTTCCCAGTCCCTAACCTCCTTGCCCCGGCCTTTAGGGCGCCCTCCCCGGACGCCCTGGCATGGAGGATACCAATGCCTGAAGCGAAAACGTTTAGCACCACCATCGGCGGCCAGACCGTCACGCTCGAGACCGGCAAACTCGCCAATCTCGCCGGCGGCTCCGTCACCATCCGCGTGGGCGACACCCTGCTGCTGGCCGCCGCCACTATGTCGCGCGAGCCGCGCCTGGGGATTGACTTCTTCCCGCTCAGCGTGGACTACGAAGAGCGCCTGTACGCCGCCGGCCGCATCCCCGGCTCGTTCTTCCGGCGCGAGGGCCGCCCGAGCGAGGGCGCCATCCTCACCTCCCGGTTGATTGACCGGCCGCTGCGCCCGCTCTTCCCCGCCGACCTGCACAACGATGTGCAGATCATCGTCACCGCCCTGTCGGTGGACCAGGAAGCGCAGCCGGACGTGCTGGCCATCACCGCCGCCTCGGCCGCGCTCGCCATCTCCGATACGCCCTTCGGCAAGCCCGGCTTCGACGGCCCGGTGGGCGCGGTGCGCGTCGGCCTGATTGACGGCCAGTTCGTCACCAACCCGACCTTCAGCCAGATGGAGCAATCCACGCTCGATCTGCGCCTGGCCGGCACCCGCACCGCCCTGGTGATGGTCGAGTGCGGCGCCGAAGAAGTGCCCGAAGACGTGATGGTGCAGGCCCTGCAGTACGGCCACGCCGCCATCCAGCCGCTGATTGACCTGCAAGAGCAGATGGTGGCGCAGCTCGGCAAGCCCGCCCGCGACTACCAGCGCTTCACGCTCGACCCCAAGCTGGTGGCTGCCGTGACCGCCAAGGTGGGCGACCGGCTAAGCAGCGCCTTGGCCGGGGGGACCAAGACCGAGCGCAACCAGGCGATTGACGCGCTGACGACCGAAATCTTGGCCGCCTACGCCGGCGACGCCAGCGTGCAGCCGGCCAACCTCAAGGAAATCATCCACGACCTCGAAAAAGACGTGGTGCGCACCCGCATCATCAAAGACGGCGTGCGCCCCGACGGCCGCGGCCTGAAAGATATTCGCCCGCTGGCGGCCGAAGTCGCCATCAGCCCGCGCGCCCACGGCTCCGGCCTGTTCACGCGCGGCGAAACGCAGGTGCTCACCCTGGCCACGCTCGGCACCCCGCGCGAGGCCCAGGAGCTGGACACGCTCTCGCCCGAGAACGAGAAGCGCTACCTGCACCACTACAACTTCCCGCCCTACTCGGTCGGCGAAACGCGCCCCATGCGCGGCTCGTCGCGCCGCGAGATCGGGCACGGCGCCCTGGCCGAGCGCGCCCTCATCCCGGTGCTGCCCAGCAAGGACGAGTTCCCCTACGTGCTGCGGCTGGTGTCGGAGGCGCTCTCGTCCAACGGCTCGACCAGCATGGGCTCGGTCTGCGGCAGCACCCTGGCGCTGATGGATGCCGGCGTGCCGATCAAGGCGCCCGTGGCCGGCATCGCCATGGGCCTGGTGATGGACGCCCACGGCTTCGCCATCCTGACCGACATCCAGGGCCTGGAAGATCACCTGGGCGACATGGACTTCAAGGTGGCCGGCACGGCGGTCGGCATCACCGCGCTGCAAATGGACATCAAGATCAAGGGCCTGACCCCGGCCATCTTGCAGCAGGCGCTGGAGCAGGCGCGGGAAGCGCGCGGCCAGATTTTGGACCTGATCGCGAGCGTGCTGCCCGCGCCCCGGCCCGACCTCTCGCCCTACGCCCCGCGCCTGACCATCATCAAGATTGACCCGAGCAAGATCGGCGCGATCATCGGGCCGGGCGGCAAGGTCATCCGCAAGATTCAGGAAGAAACCGGCGTCAAGATTGACATCGAGGACGACGGCACGGTCTTCATCGCCGCCAGCGACGGCCCGGCCGCCGCCCGCGCGCGCGAGATGATCATCGGCCTGACCGAGAGCGCCCGCGTCGGCCAGATTTACACCGGCAAGGTCGTGCGCGTGACCGACTTCGGCGCGTTCATCGAAATCCTGCCGGGCACCGACGGCATGGTGCATATCTCGCAGCTCGCCAGCGAGCGCGTGAACAAGGTCGAAGACGTGGCCCGCGTGGGCGACGAGTTGACCGTGATGGTGACTAACATTGACGAAGGCGGCAAGATCCGCCTGAGCCGCCAGGCCGTGCTCGAAGGCTGGACGGCCGAGGAAGCGCTGGAGCGTGACCGCAAGCCGTCCGGCGGCGGCGGGCGCCCCAGCGGCGACCGTGATCGCGGCCGTGACGGCGACCGGGGCCGTGGGCCTCGGCGCTAAGCGGCGCTTCGCTGCGCTCGTAAGCAACGCTCTCTCACGGGCGGGTGGACGGCCGAGGCCGCCCACCCGCCCGTTTGTTTTTGCGGCCCGAGGGCCTCGTCACCGCACCAGGCGATGGTAGTAGTTGGGTGTGTCTAATGCGCGCGAGTGGCATCGGGGCGGGCGAGGAAGTTGGGAGGCGACTGGTAGAGGCTGTCGTGATGGAGAGTTGGCGAGTCAACCCGGCTTGGGCGTTGCAAACATCCTAAAGCCACCTCTCACGCTTACAAACGGCACACCGCTCGGGGCGGGATTAGACGATTTTTACGTTTCCTCAGCACGTCATGCGTTAACCGCCCGGCCGGCCCTTCTGATCGCAGCCCGCCAATCTATAGATAGATTCGGCACTTTCGCGTACAATCGT
>Ga0163153_10007556_pt1 | contig 11654 bp, 11 predicted proteins | sample OliLakLV19MP6IB1_FD_148629 | JGI IMG/M metagenome (GOLD analysis project Ga0163153, IMG submission 148629) | Freshwater microbial mat bacterial communities from Lake Vanda, McMurdo Dry Valleys, Antarctica - Oligotrophic Lake LV.19.MP6.IB-1 | ecosystem: Environmental > Aquatic > Freshwater >... | reverse complement strand
GGGATCTCTGGCAGGCCAAGCACGGCGACGCGGCCGGAGAGATCGCCAAGGTCAAGTCGTTGAAGAAGCAGCTGGCCTAGCACCGCAGCCGCACGATCGCGGCGCCGCGGGTTTCGGTGGTGGGCGGGTCCTCCCCGCGCGCGCGGGGAACACGCGGATGGCCAAGATCCTGGATACCGTGCTGCAGGTTCCTCCCCGCGCGCGCGGGGAACACGTCCCCCCGTCGGCGGACATCTCCAGATAGAACGGTTCATCCCCGCGCGCGCGGGGAACACGACTGCAACTGCGCGAACAGGGTCTGGATGTTCGGTTCATCCCCGCGCGCGCGGGGAACACTCCTCTACCGCCTCGATGTCCCCGATGTGGCGCGGTTCATCCCCGCGCGCGCGGGGAACACTGGAGCCGCTGGGGTACCTGCCACCGGCGGAGTACGAGGAGCAGTTTCACCAGTCCCAACTGGCTCACAGCGGAGCCGGCGGACTCACCTAACCGAGCCTCCGGAAAACCCGGGGCGATTCAGAACGAGCTTCAATGGAGCCGCGCTCACGTCAGCGCGGATACGAGATATCCCGCGACGAGTCCAGTGCTCCACCGCCCGCTTCAATGGAGCCGCGCTCACGTGAGCGCGGATACCAGAAAGAGGGCGGGAAGCCCGACGAACCGATCAAGGAGCTTCAATGGAGCCGCGCTCACGTGAGCGCGGATACCCGATAGGGAGGGGACATGCGCCGCTACGAGTTAATGCTTCAATGGAGCCGCGCTCACGTGAGCGCGGATACAACACCGTGCTCGGCTACTTCAAGGCGGCGCTGAGGCTTCAATGGAGCCGCGCTCACGTGAGCGCGGATACCTGGGCAAAACTGCACACCGACATGCTCGGCGACCCGCTTCAATGGAGCCGCGCTCACGTGAGCGCGGATACCTGCCGTGATTTCCTGACCAAGCCCGCCGGCGACTGGCTTCAATGGAGCCGCGCTCACGTGAGCGCGGATACTCAGATGGACCTCGCCCAGCGGATCGATGTCATCGAGCTTCAATGGAGCCGCGCTCACGTGAGCGCGGATACGGCGGGCGCCGAAGAGCTGCGCAACCTGTTCCGCTTGCTTCAATGGAGCCGCGCTCACGTGAGCGCGGATACGCCGAAGGTGCCGTCTCGCGGGAATGGATCGATGAGGCTTCAATGGAGCCGCGCTCACGTGAGCGCGGATACGTGAACCCGGTCCCGGCAGTGAAGGTGGCCGATCCGCTTCAATGGAGCCGCGCTCACGTGAGCGCGGATACGCGCCCACCCGATCTGCGATGCGGCGGCTGTGAATGGCTTCAATGGAGCCGCGCTCACGTGAGCGCGGATACGGTGATAGCAATGCGGTGGGATATCTATCGGTCGCAACGGCTTCAATGGAGCCGCGCTCACGTGAGCGCGGATACTGCAGCTGGGCGTGCTGGCCCTCGGCCCGAGCGATGCGCTTCAATGGAGCCGCGCTCACGTGAGCGCGGATACACCGCACCTGGCGCTCGGTGGGGCGTTCAGTGGGCTGCTTCAATGGAGCCGCGCTCACGTGAGCGCGGATACAGCCCGGCCAGCCCGCTGCGACAACTCGCCATGGACAGCTTCAATGGAGCCGCGCTCACGTGAGCGCGGATACCGGCAACATCTACCCAAACGCCAGGTTCTACCTGCGGCTTCAATGGAGCCGCGCTCACGTGAGCGCGGATACAGGCAAATGCTCATCGTCGTATGTCAGAGTAACAAAAGCTTCAATGGAGCCGCGCTCACGTGAGCGCGGATACCGCCCGGGCCATAACTGGCGATGCCAGAAGCACTTCCAGGATGGCATGCGAGCGGGGGCTAAACATCGACTGCGAAATCATGCCTGCCAAGCCCATTCCTTTCTCAACTCATAATGGATTCACGGGTTATCTCACGCGAGCGCCCAGGCGAGCCCGCTCACCACTACCCTGCTCGCCTCAGACGATGACCGCGGTTTCCGCTTGAGGAGCGGGAAGTGGCTCTCCAAGATACTCGAAGGCGACCGCGGCGCGACCCTCTGTCGGCCCAATGTCCACGATCATGACCCGGTCCTCGGCATGATGAATGATCCCACCCAGGCATTCTCGCATTTTCATTTTCTCGACATCGGATAGACTGCAGAGGAAGACCGAGTACTGCACCGGGTCACCAAAGCCGTGCAGTTTCTTGAATACCTGCCGGAGCCGCTTCGGATCGCTGACGTCGTAGGCGACAAGATAGCGGTGGCGCATACTCGTCAGCGGGTGGTGAAGGGACGGTAGGCCGGGATTTCCCCGAGAACGACCGCCCGCAGCACCCGAGCCTGCAGTTCGATGATCCGCCGATAGCTGACCGTGTAACCGAACATCGGGTGGGTCACCATCTGGTTCAGCCGGCGCTCGAATCCCTCCAGCACAGTCTTTCTCCCGCGCGGGGTCAGCATCACACCGCGCGCCCGCTTGAGGAAATCCTGGGGACGGAGTTCACCCTGATTGAAGAGCGTGAGGCAGACGGAATCCGCGATCAGTGCCCGGAACTCTTCGCAGAGATCCAGCGCCAGCGCCGGCCGGCCGTACTTCGGCGCGTGATAGACACCTCGAAAGACTTCGAAACCGACCGACTGCGCGGCGACCAGGCACTCCTTGATCAGCACCGAATACAGGAAGGAGAGGACCGCATTGACCTCATCCCTCGGCGGCCGGCGATTGCGGCCCTGCTCACGAAAGACATTGCCTGCCCATTCGCCGGCACCCCGGAACAGCCGAGGCAGCGCCCCGAAATAGAGCTGCGCGCCCATACCCTCAATACCGAGCAGCGTCGCCACATCCGTCGTGTGCCGAGCCTGCCTGGCATGCAGCGCCAAGCGGCCGAGCAGCCTGATGTCCCGCTCCGGCAGGTTACGGCGGAGGAGGGTTCGCTGATTCAGAATCTTGCCCGACACGAGCGCCCGGGCGACCGCCAGCGCGGCACCATTCTCAATCATCCGGTGCTGGGCGATACGCACCTCAATATTTTTGTGAGGCAGCCCGCTGGTCATGCCGTAGAACCAGCCCCCGAGACTGAGGTAGATGATCGGGATCTCCCGGTTGAGCAACTCACGGAGCGCCTGGGTCGTGATCTGAACGTGGCCGAAGATGGCGACCTGCGAGAGTTCCATCAGGCGGACCTCCCGGACCGTCGATTTCTTCGTGGAGACCACGATCCTTTCATCCCGCTTGCCGATTGTCGTACCCTGCTCCTGCACGTACAGCGGTACCCGATCGTCCCGCCCGGGTACGAGGCGTCGTGGCTCCTGCTCCGGTTTCGGGTGGCGCAACTGGTTGATCTCGTCAGGCAGGCAGATGCCGGCGAGAGAGCAGCGGACGCACTTCGGGCTATCCTGAAGCGGCGGGGGGAGCCTCCCCTCCGCCGCCAGCCCACGGAGCCCGGTGACGGCGTCGCGCGTGAGCTGTTCGAGTTCCGCGTCGAAAGGAACCTCTACGCGGGTTTTCGACTCCGCGAAGTACAGTACTCCCCCATCACATTCGTAGCCGTTGTCACGCAGAATCAGCCCCTGCACACAGAGCTGCACCCGCTCCGGGTCGAAGGCACGGGCCGGGATGTCCGGCACGGAGCCTCGCTTGTAGTCCACCGGAGTGGCGCGGCGACCGTCCACCTCAAGCAGGTCCAGCCGGGCAATGCAGCCGAGGCTGGGGGACGAGAGCGTCACGGAGCGGGCAACAAGGCTGCGAGCTTCCGTATCCTCAGCCTCCGGTATCTCGGTGGCAGCCTCAACGTCCACTCGGCGGTGGGTCCACCGCCCGGAGACCGTGTCCGCATTGTCGTCCCACTCGCCCTGGACCCACTCGAGGTAGGCTAGGCGGGGACAGTAGACGTACTCGTTGACCATGCGCGCGGGCACCAGATCGGGAGTCTCGCTCATGGGGAAACTATTGCGGAGTGGTGTGACATCGCGTATGGTATATATCACTGATATATCTCAACGGAGATCTCCGATGCCCAAGGCACCAGAGGACCGCGAGCGCAGGAGTTCTGGCCGAGCCCGGCTGTTCTGGAATGGGCGCTCGCAGGCGGTCCGCCTCCCGCAGGAATTCCGGTTCGAGGGAGATGAGGTACTGATCCGGCGGGAGGGAGCGCGGGTGATTCTTGAGCCGGTGGCGGAGCGAGGGTGGCCCGAGGGCTACTGGGAGGTGCTGAAGACCGGCGCGCCGCTGTTCGAGGACTTTTCACTGCCCCTGCCGCTGACACCGGGCGGGACCGATGTGGATCTGGATCGCCGGTGACTCATCTGCTGGATACCAGCGTGTGCGTCGAGGTGCTGCGCGGAAATCCACGCGTCACCGCGCGCCTCTCGGCGCTTCGGGCCACCGACGTAGCGGTGTCCGCGATGACACTCGCCGAACTGTGGCATGGCGTCCGAAAGAGCCAACGGGCCGACGCCATGCGTGAGGTGGTGGACCGGTTCCTGGCACCGCTCAACGTGGTGCCCTTCGAGCGGGCGGCGGCCGAAGCCCATGCGGCGTCCCGGTACGCGCTGGAAGGCAAGGGTCATCCTATCGGCGAACGGGATCTGATCATCGCCGCGACAGCCCTGGCGCATGGCCTGACGGTCGTGACCGGGAATCTTCGCGAGTTCACCCGGGTGCCCGGGCTTCGAGTGGAGGAGTGGGGACGGGGGTAGGGGGATGGAGAAGGGCGCAGAATGCCGGAGGGCCTCAGGACCCCAACGCCGCGAACAGTCCAACACCATGGAAACGGCCCGCACCAAGGCATATCGGACCAGGCACTCTCACGGGAGCATTGCGCGCATCCCGCCAGGTGAGCATGACGTGATAGCGGGCGAACTGCCTCAAATGACCGGGCACCCCGTAACGATCGGCCAGGTCGGTACCGGACCAGAAGCCGACCTTGCGCCACTGGAGTTCCGCCTGACTCGACAGCACCCGAGAGAAACCGGCCTGAGTAATCGCCTTCCGGAGCAGTCCATCCACGCGAGCATGGAGTTGATCCAGCAGTCCCCTCTGTTCCTCCGCGCTGACGCCGCGGCTTAGCCGCCGCCGATAGTGTCTGGGGTCGTCATAACCGGGGAGGACCACCGGCGTGACGGTCGCCCATGATGCAGCAGCCTCGGTGTAGCAACGGATGGTCCTGTCGTCCGCGGATATTGGAGATAGAAGCGCGACGGGTTGATTCGTGTTCTCGTCAATCAGCTCCTGGCCTGCCAACGCACGCCTGGCCCAGGCGATCTCGGGTTCGCAGTCGCCGGCGAAGGCGGCAAGAATTCCCCGCCGGATACTGCCAACCACCCGGGTGGTGCCCCACCCCCGCCCCTCAAGGCTGGGCAGAGGCAAATAGGCGAATCTTTTCGGCCCAACCGCGACGTGGCGAGTATCGTCTTTCGATTCACCATGACCGAGGACGAAAGAGTTGATCCGCTCGTCGGGCCAGCCAACCCGCGCAGCGGTGCGCCGGGCCACATGCCGCATCATGCCTGCGACGGTAAGTGCTCGCCGGACGACATCGAACGGACGGAAACCACTGGCATCGAGCTTCAGCAAGGAAAAGGCGGCGACCGGGCGGCTTGGCGGGTCGGTCGCGCGCCGGTACTCCACGCTATCGTACATGGTCAGCGGCGGCGGGGCGGTGAACGTCCAGCCATCCGGGCTCAGACGGTCGAGAAACCGGGCATGCCGGTGAATCAAGGCTTCGAGCGTGCCTTCCTTCGGCACGCGTAATCCATCAGTCGTTGTTCCGCCAAGCGGCAGCCAGCGCTCCCCTGACAGACTATCCAACTGCTCGTCGGACATGATTGCGCCATGCCCCACGACCATGTCTGCGCCCCAGCCCAGGGCAATGACGCTGCGTGCGATGTCGGAGAGCGTGGCAAGATGGCCCCGAACTTCGTCTGTGAGCGGGTCCGGCAGGGACCAGAGGTAGTGGACGGCGTCGCCATCGCGCAGGAGTGTAGGGCGGACGGTCTTCATCGTTCGGTGCGTCGCCGGATTGGCATCGCCGACATTGGAGTAGTTGCCGCGGCACCACGCCCGCGCGACGACGTCCATCGCGTTGTTGGGCACCGAGAGGCAATAGCCTGTTGAAGCCCTGACGCCGACTGGGGCGACCATCGTCGGCACGCGCTGCTGCTCCAGCCACTCCAGAGCAGATTTCAGCGACTCCAGGCGTTGCTGCCCCGCCGCCGCCGCGACCAGCGCCTGGAACACCCGCAGCGGCGACGGCGGCCACTCCGGTTCACCACCGTCCCGCCGGCCGTGGAACAGCGGATCGAGGAAGCGCATCGAGAGATCAAATTGCAAAGGCATCTTGTTCTCCGGTCACTCGGCCTTCTTGGCGTCGGCCCCGGCCCGTTTCTTCTTCTTGTCCTTGGCGTCCGCGACGTCCTTCCTCGCCGATTCCTTGTCGAACTCAACCTCACGATCCTCCCCGATGCCAAATGCCTCGGTAGCGGCCTTGGCGTAGGCGAGCGCGTCCGGATGCGTCAGGGCAGCGTCTTCACGCCGGCCATCACCGTAGACCGCCTTGAACTCACGCGGCTTTTCGGGATCGAGCACGAGATTGCAGCCCTGCCTAAGGTAGCCGGATGGTGCGTGAGTGAACGCGGTCAGGGCAAGACCGAGGACGTAGCGACGCAGAACCATGGTCTTCTGCTCGTCGCTGCCCGCAGCGAGCAAGCGTAACGCGGCGAGGTGGAGTGTAGAGTCGCGGCGGATGCCACCCGCGGCGATGACGCCGCCATGGGTGGCAGAGCCTTGTACGTCATGAAGAAACCCCCTCTGTGAAAGCGGGTTTTTCGTCTTCACCTTACCCTCAGTGGTCCTGAGGCCCTCGGGCTCCTCGAGCAACCCTTCATCCACATAGTCGACGGCCGGCACGTACGCTGCCGAGCGCGTCAGTTGACGAACATCGAGCGCCCGAATCGTCGAGGCGATTAATCGCGGCAGCTTGGCCTGTGTGTCACGGGAGTCCCACGCGCCGAAGACGAGCGATGTCGGCGCGATCTTCGCCAGCGGCTCGGCGTCACCGTTCAACACCGCCTTAAACGCCTCCTGGAGTTTCTGCTGCAGCGCCGAGCAGCGGACGATGGCGTCGCCGGCGCGGTGTCCCGCATCGAGCAGATTCACGCGCTTGTCGCCAGCCTTCACGACGACCTGTGGTACCAGGCGCGCGTAGTCCCCCTTGGCAAAGAGCGGCTCGATGCGGTTCGCTTGGGAACCGACGCTGTCGATCAGACAGACGTTCTTGCCGTCGGTGAACTCATCAATGTTGTAACCGCCCTTGAAGGCCTTGTCTTCGCTGGCGGCGAACGTCGCCGGGAACAGGACGCCGTCGTGGCCCTCGACGGGCATCAGGTGCTCCCGGATCACCAGCGCAGCTGGGCCAGTGTCCGTCAACCAGGCGTCAAACTGTTCCAGATCGCTCATCCTTAGCTCCTTGCAAACGGGGTGGCCGGCAGGAATGCCTTGTGCTTTCTCTGGTCGGTCCGGAAGGCATTCTCGAAGCGGAAGCCGCAACTACCGACGTGCGGTAGCAGGCCGCAGACCGCCGTCGGCGCAATGCGGGCCTCCAGCGGGACGGCCCATGTATGGTAGTCGAACACGCGCCATGTGCTGGTGGGCATGGGCCGAAATCGCTGCAAGCCGACAAGACACAGGGACTCAACCGCAGGAAACGCAACCGTTGTCATCCCTTTGAGGGCATCGGGAGCGAAACCGATATCAAGAGATCGCGCACTGGCTCCACGTCTTGCGTCGAAATAAAACGGCTCGCGCTTCTTGCCTTGCTTCAACTTGCTATTGTTAGCCTTGCCCTTGGTATCTGGAACCGGATCGAAGACAACACGCCCATCGTTGAGTGGATCGGCACACGACGTATCTAGAGCGCTTGCCATGGCGCGGTAGATCACGCGGACGTTCATCGAGCCAGCCCAAGGCTTCAACGATTTATCGGTCCACCAGTCAAGCCGCAACAGAGGTAACGGGTCAGGCAGCACGAGATCCAGAGGCTGCGCGTTGCTGTCTCCCTCCGCCTCGTCATCTTCGGCATCTTCGGCAATGTCGCCATCCGCAGTGTCAATGAGAGAGGTCTTTAACCTGTCCAGAAGCACCGGCAACGAGCATCCTTCGTCAGCACGGATGACGAACCGGTCGCCTTCGAACCACCCTTCCGCTCCGCCCCAGAGCCGATCCGCCAATTCCAGCAGGCCACAGCAGGCGAAGAACTGGCCCGGATTGGTCGGGTCAACGCGGACGCGGATCGCAGCTTCGGGCTGCTCGCTCATGGCACGGCCTCGTCCGTCGGAGTCGAGGTCGGGGCGGTAGCCCCCACGCCCGTCGCTTCCCCCGGCTGGGACGCGAGGGCATCCGCAGTCCGCACCAGCGACTCGAGATACGCCAAGCCCCACCGTCCATACTTGCGCTGGAGCCGGGCAAAGCGGCGAGGAGCCTCGCGCGCAATCCTCGCTGTGCCTTCCTCGGTACTCTCGGGGTCAAACACCTCGTCGGCGGGAAAGTGCGGCCGTGCCCGGCCGTGGTGGGCGGCAATGAAATGCAGGACGAGATCCTGCACATCGAGCGTGAGTCGCTGGAAGTCAGGAACGTGCGCAAGATCGAGGAGCGATCCGAATTCGTGGCGGTAACCGCTGAGGTCAACGGGTCGCATCTTGCCCCCGGACTTTGCCAGTACTTGCTCAGGGTAGCACCGGTTGCCGATCGATCGCTGCCAGATCACTCGGCGTTTGCCTAGATCGTGCCACCGAGCTGCCAGCGTGACTGCCAAGGCTTCCGGATCGCTCAACCCGAGCCTGGCGACGAGCGAACTCGCGAAGCGCTCGGCGGATAGAAGGTGCGGCTCAAGTTCCTGCGGCTCCAGGGCGGTGCGTGACCCGTCGTCGTCCGCAGAGCGGGGCAGCACGTACCAGAGCCAGTTCCGTCTCCCAGGCATCGCTTCGCCGTCATCCTGGTCATCGTCAGCATCAGGCTGGGTGTCGATGGCCAGCACCAGCCTCATGCCCTCGGGCGGCGCATCGTTGTCCCACACTCTTCGACGACGAGGCTGACCGCGCTCGTCCTTCCACTCGTCCGTGATGTCATAGCGAATGGTCTCCTCGGCGGCAGCGCCGCCGTCGAGTATGCCGTTGATCAATCCCCCCGTACTTGGCGGCAACAGCACGGTACAATTCGCCAAATTCACCTCCGGTTTGTTCTTTGGATCCTTCTTCACGAGTTCTGTCAAAGCGAGGACTCTGACATTGCCCTCGGGATCGACGAGCCATGCAGACAGGTCTGGACACCGTTTTGCCATGGTCTCCAGATGCTTGAAGACCCGTGCGGTACGGTCACGAAGCAGCTCGTGCTGCTTGAGCGGGTAGTCCTCCAGCAGAGCTTCCGGCTTGTACTTCTCGATCAGGGCACCGGTGAGGCATCCGACCTCTTCGCGCCAAGCGACGTGGGTCTCGGACGGCTCCCACTCGGCGACCCCATGGAGCCAATCGGCCACCGGCGGGCGGCCAGGCAGCTTCTCACGGAGCGATGTCAGCGCCCAAGTATCGAAAAGGATGTCGGTTGCGGGAGGGATTTCCGGCGGTGGTGTGAAGGCGGCCTGCCGCTCGGCAGCAGGCAACCCGTTCAACACGGTAGGACTGGCGTCGTGCCGCCTGGCAGCGTTCATGGGAAGACTGATGAGCAACTTTAGCGTGTTCCACCGTGCCTGCTCGTACACGTCATCTTTCTTCTTCTCGTCTTGTTTCTCTTCGGACACGACGTTGATCCGCGCATCACCGTCGCCGAAACGATTCACCCGGCCGAAGCGCTGAGCCATGCTATCGAAGGGAGTCAGATCACAGACCAAGTGGTCGGCCGAGATGTCGATCCCCACCTCTCCGGCAGAGGTACACACAAGATAGACGGTGCCCGACTGAGGGTTGACTCCCGGGTTTGGTCTCGGCATGAAGCGAGCGAAGATGGGGTCCTCCTGCGCCAGTGCGTCGCGTTCGAGCCCGCGCATGGTGCCAGTCAGGACTTGAACAGCGAGTTGCCTCTCGCGGATCTCGGCTGTGACCTTCTCGACGTACTCCAGTTTTCGGAGAAAAACAAGGATCGCTTGGCCGCTCGCCTTGTGCTCTAGCGCGCGCTCGGTGATGGCAGCGGGCAGCTTGGCCTCGTCGGCTGCGGATGAAAAGATGATCCCTTTCCTTGCCTCCAGCCGTTTCCCCAACACCTGGTGGGAGCGGTCGGCGTGAGTCAGCAAGGACTGCTCACCACCACTGCGCGACGTGGCGGTCAGCGCCATCACCTGGAACCGACGGAACTCGCCGCACCGCTTCTGCTCCGACTCGACCGTGGCGACGAGTTCCTGGAAGGCTGGCTCCAGATGGGCCTCGTCGTGGACCAGGAGTGCGTCCTGGCCGAGGAAGCCGGCGTGGAGCGGGCGGGACTTGAAGCCGCGGCCATAGCCGGCGAACAGCAAGCGGCTCCCGATCATGTCCACGGTGCCGATGATGATGGCAGGGCGCGAGGGATCGCGGCTCCAGCCACCGTCATCCGCGAGTTGTCCGCGCAAGGTGCTTACCGTGACAGGGACCTCGCCGTTCATGCCGAGGAGTGAGGTCCCGGCGAGACAGGCTCTCAATGCGGAGAGCGCCTCGCGCTCCTCCGGCTTGAATGGGCTGTCTCCGGCGTCTGTCAGCCGGTCCAGTATGCCGCGCGCTTCATTGGTAGCCTGATCCACAACGGTGCGGCGATTCACCACCCACACCAGGCGGCGTGGCAACGAGAGCTGCCCCGAAGATGCTTGCCTCGCGAGCGCCAGCAGCCAGATCGGGATCAAGGACGTTTTCCCCGTACCCGTCGGCAAGCTGACCAGGGATGGCACGTGACCGGAGGCGAGCATCGCAAACGCCCGTTCCTGCCAAGGGAATGGCGTGCGGCCTGTCAATAGGCTGAAATAGCGACGGAAGTATTCGTCCTGCTCGAAGCCAGCACAGGGCGTCACAGACGTGTCGCACATCCTCCCTCCCAAGCCCGCTTCGCTCATTGGTCGGTCCGCCGTCCAAGAAGTGTCAGGATGAACTTCAGGGGTCCGCCAACTGCTTGGCCGGCAGGGCCACGAACTGGCTTGGCAACCCGCGGGCTACTGGTCATCGAAACCGATCAGGAGGTTTTAGACATGACAGGCGCTGGAATGGGGCGCACAAAGCCGACCACGGATACGGAGGCTTGCCGGTCGTCCGCTCAAAGAACGTCGGGTAACCGAGTAGCTCGCCGGGTTGCACGAAGGGGCTCACAGATCTGGGGGAATCGCTCATTCCACCGGACTCCAGGCACGCGGGGAGGGGCTGTCAGGACCAGGGAAAGCTGCGACAGGGGTGTGACAGTGCCTCCACGCCGAAGCGAGCGCAAGGAGGCTTGGCGCCTCAGTGTCCCCTCAAGCGGCTGAGGATCGCTCGGATGGTAGCGGCGCTCTGGTGACGGAGTCGTGCATTTGAGGGTGGAATATTACATGAACGCGTGGGGCAGAATCGCCAGGCATCGCACCGTTCCGCTGAAGCAGTCACCGGGGCGGGAGGTCCCTGCTTCACGCATCGCGTTTCCCACCATGATTGCCCCCCCGCACTTTCCCGTGCCCGCCC
>Ga0163153_10007555_pt1 | contig 11655 bp, 7 predicted proteins | sample OliLakLV19MP6IB1_FD_148629 | JGI IMG/M metagenome (GOLD analysis project Ga0163153, IMG submission 148629) | Freshwater microbial mat bacterial communities from Lake Vanda, McMurdo Dry Valleys, Antarctica - Oligotrophic Lake LV.19.MP6.IB-1 | ecosystem: Environmental > Aquatic > Freshwater > Lake... | reverse complement strand
CTTCCACGGCCGCATCTCGGCGGAGGGGCTAAGCAACGCCGCAGGAATTTCCGGCATTGTGCACTCTATGACGACGTTCGTCCTTTCGTCGAACGCGCCGCCCACCTGGATCAGTAAAAACTGATCACCGGGCCCAAGCGCGGCAGCCACTTCAGAGATTTTCTTGTTGGCATCTTCAAGGCCAGCGAAAGATCCAGAGACGTCCCAGAGAGCGGCAACCGAGCGAGACGCCCATGCGCCGGACGGCAAGGGCGCGGGGCGCTTCTCAGGGGATTCAGCGCACCCCGAACTAACAAGTACCAGTCCCACCTGCGCAACACCCAGCGCGAAACGGTATGCTTTATTCACTTTCTTGGGTCTCCTTCACGCAAAGGGAATTCTTCGCCTATTTCCGGCTCCATGTTGCGCAGGGCCAATCGTGCCTCATATTGCGTGATCTCATAGTGTCGGTCTAAATCACGTTTCTTCTCGTCATGCGCCAGTTTCTTTCGTTCGGTCTCGCGCTGAGCCTCCGCCTTGGCCGCCTCGTGCCGTTGATGCTCGGTGTCCATCTGCCGCTTAATGGCGGCTTGGTCGAGTTGATGACGGCGCTCACCGCGGCGACTCCGCTGCTCGGCACCATCGGCCGTCCACGGAATAAGTGAACGTAGAAAGGCGAATAGGTGTGAGCGGAATGTTAGTACGGGCTCAATGATGCGATTGATTGCCGACGAGAAGGGCGGCCCCAAATTGGTTATGAACGAGGTCACCGCGAGGATCAGTATCATCAACCCGAGCATCGGTGAACAGAGATACCAAACGATTTCGCCCTGAGTGAATGCGGCGACGCCCCACGCTGTCAAAGCCCCCGCGACCGCGAGGAAGGCAGCGATAATCGCGCTGAGGAGCGGCGTATCAAAAAGACGGGGCATGATGGCTGGCAACCCTTCTCGGGCTACCCCCGATGGCACTTCTCCCGCTTCACCGCCGATTATGACGACACCGCCCGTCGGTACCGCGGCGATTGCCGCGCGGGCCAATGCCTCCACCTCGCCGACATCGGCTGCACGTTTCCAAGCGAGAACACCTTGAACGCCAGTTAACCCAATCAGTACGGCAAGTATGGCGACGCGGACCAAGGGGCCGCTAGCCTTGTGAAGTAGGTAACCCAAAGCGCCAGTGAGGACCACCATGCCAAGCGCAAGCGGTCGCGGCGATAGGTCAGACGGCCAGACCACTCGAATGGTATCGCGAAGCACGGCATAGTCCGCGATAGCCGAAGCGATGAAACTAGCCAAGAGGACAACGTGTAAGACGGCGTCCACCAATTTGAGTTGCCCTGTTTTGGATAGCCACCGCCTCATGCGATCAAAACCCAAACTCACCGGACTGGCCACCGCCCCCGCCGCGCCGACCACGATCAGCACAACGCCGAGAGCGAGTGAGCGTATGACACCGGCAGTCAAAAACATGGCCATCAGCGCGAAGAATAGAAACCAGCCTGATTGCGTAAATAGCATATATCCTCTCTTATAAAGGGCAAAGCCCGCGAAACGGCGCGGGCTTGCCGGAGAACAGCGCGGTGGACGCGCTGTTCATACGCTCTCTCTAGATACCGAAAGAGAAGGTCAGCGAAACGGTTAGCCACCGCTGAGGCGGCCGACTAAAGTAGCCCTTATCCGTGTCGCGTGCAATGAAGTATTTCGCGCTAACACCGAATCCATTGTATTTCGTTGCCCGACCGAACAAGCGAGCCTGTAAGTACGGCCCTTGAAAGGTTTTCTGGGAGCAAGGGCCACAATCAATATTTTCGTAAACTAGGACCCCGTTTTGGTAAAAGGACCGAGTAGGCACGTACTCGTATTGACCAACGTTCCCATAGCCACCACCCAACCCAAGTGCAGCGCCGCCCCCCAACGGAACGTTGACGCGGCCGCCCGAACTAAACATCATCTGATAGTTCTTGGTGTTACGGTTCGAACCGTCAGAAACCGACAATGTCTGTGTGTCTTTGGACGTGCCGAAGCCAAAGTCCATGTTGACGATATCGGCACTAAACCAGCGAGTAATCGGAATACTCATACCCCCACCGACAAGGAACGAACTCGAATAGGTGTTGCTTGCCTTTCCCATGGGTCCCATACCGCCCACATTGATCTCCCACGATATGGGTAACCGAGGTCCTTCTCGCTGTTGGCTCAGCAGAATGCCCGGCAATAGAAATACCGAAACCATCATGCATGCGAATTGCTTCAGGGACATTAGTTGTTCTCCTCGACAAGATTGCGGTCGGAGTTTCTTAAGACAACCGCGCCGCGATTTCTATCGAGGCATTTGCCTGACCAAATCCAGAAGCCGAGCATCCAAAAAGTTGGCCACACTGCCCGTAAGTCTCCGAAATGACATGCCTTACGGGCAACCTGAGGTCGTCCAAATCCGAATTCAAGCAGCGTGCCGGCGTTCCCAGTGGGATGTTGATCAGTCGCTGGATCGACTCAGTACGGAAACCTCAGTTGCCGCATCGCAAATTGCAGGCCGTTTCAGAATCTCGAGTGTTTGCTTCCGACGCTGGGGTTTCGGTTGCCAAAGGTACGCGAGAACCTGGTGTCCTGCCGTCGTTATTATCCATTTCTCGGAGGATTGGCACAATCGCTTAGTCAAAAAGCCGTACCGAGCTTGTACCGCTTTCCTCTATCCGCTTCTTGCACTTCCACTTCGCTCCCTTGTCGAGGGTCTTCCCCTAGTTGCAAAAATCTGTCACCCTCGCGGAGCCACGTGACGTATTTAGATGCTTGCGTAAGCTCTAATGGGGTGACTGATTCCGCACGCTTGTTGGTGACGTACCTGAAACGCTGTGCAAACACCAATATTTTGCAGGCATGTGCAAGGCCAACTTCCACTCCAGCTTTTCCCAGCCTCTTGCCGATCAGAGCCTTAAGTGCCTGCCAATCGCCAGCGCGGAGAGCGGTTTCGACGATCTTCCGGCAGTCTAGAGCAACAACTAAATCAGCTTTTGAAGGCTCACGCGGAGGTGGCTCGACAAACTCGTTACTAGCCACTATCTCCACCCAATGGGCATAACTATTTCCGCGCCGGAGAATCCTAGTTAGTATTGAATCCGTCGATTTCGGCCGGTACTCCGCTTGCGCCCCCATGCTCACCGCCAGGCCAAGCAACGTACGAAGCGCCCGCACATTGCCATCCCATATGATTGCTCCATTCAACTGAGAGTTAACGAGGTTTCGAATGTCGCGCCAAGTCAGCCGACGTCTATCATGCACAATGGCGTGGGGAACCCTGTGTTCTCCCTTCGCCGTTTCCTGCTCACTTTCTGTTAGCCGAGTAATCCGCTTGGCCTGTAGGTCGTTCCACACTAACTGCGCGATCGGCGGGATGTCTGCGGGCCGGTCCTGTAGAGGTGCAATCGTGATGATCCGGTCCTCGCAGCGAAACAGAAAATCTGCTCGGAGCGATTTGCTCGCCAAAAGTTCTGTTACGTTCGCATTGGTCGCGCAAATCAGCCAACAATCCGTTTTGTGTGAGTTCTCCGTTTTGTCGCCTGGAATCGAGAATGTAGCTGGTGTTTCGTCATCTGTAATTATGCGCAAGAGGTGAGCTTGGACAATCGGGGGTGACGTTTCAAAATCATCGAGAAAGACCACCCCTTCTGTAAACCGTTCCAACAGCCCCTTCCGCTCGTCTACGTACGTGAACACACCCTTATTTATGCCGAACAGTTCCCCATATGCGGCCTGCGGATCGCCCTCAAACGCGGAACTACCAAAAGCATAAAACCGTTTTCCTTTCTGGACTTTCTGGGCCTCACCACTCGCATTTCGATCAAATCGACAAGAACTCTTGTACAAAAGTGACGCCGTCTCTTCCTTGCCGGACCCCGACGGTCCGAAGATCATGACTGGGTAACGATGGCCCACACCTCCCGCGCCTATCCGCTCGATCTTTCTCCGCAGGTCTCTGGTCTGCTTACTGAATCCACGGAGTCCAGTTGTTCTCTTGAGCTCACGGAATGCCGACAATACAATATTCTGTTGGTTCTCAGTCCACATTGTTACCTGGTCCCTCTCAATAGTGGAGTAATCCAGGCGATCATCATCAGTAAGAACCCACCAATACCGATGGTTCGTCGCTACGGTTCTATCGGTGAGTGACGAGTCACTGTCTAAGCTACTCAACCACGCTTCTATAGATTTTTTCGGTGCTGCAATGACAAAGGGATGACCGGTCCATAAATATGGAGTTATGTCATTCGGCCTATCAATCTCGCGTTCTTTAACGTCCACGCCAATCCGGTCAAGTTGCGCTTTCCACAAATTGACAAATGCGCGGTCTGTCTTGTCCAGTGTGAGTAAGCAGAAGTCTAACCGCATCCCATCGGAGGGCACTATTGGATATCCTCATTCTCCCGCTTGATTCGTTCGAAGACATCAGTAAGCATCATTTCTAAGTCGCCTTCGCTTTTATTGTTCAGCGCGGAGAATCGTTCATGGACACATGCCTCCACAAACTTCTCTGCCTTGGCGAAGCCGCGGTACCCGCTCCAGACAATAACAAACGAGTTCTGGGCGACATTAGATTGGCGCAAGTTCTTATAAACGGTTTCACCCTTGAAGTCATCAGAACCCAAATATAGATCCATGATGACAATGTCGGGACTAGAGGGGGCCTCCTGAGGAACCTTGAAATCGGCGAACTCACTCACTTCGGCCTGGACCTCGGTCTTGGCAGTTGCTTTATTAATCGCTCGATTAGCCGCCTCTCGACATTCCTTTATATCTTCAATCACCCAAATAATCATTTTCGTCCTCCAAAGGTAAAGAAATCGACACGGTTATGCATTCTAATTCATTTGTGCAATCGATCTTTGACCCAAAAGCCTCGAAACATAAGTCTCGAATTAGTGGAATCCCTTTGCGCGACATGCCACTCCCCGCTTTCGCTGCAAAGTTCATAAGATTCTCATCTGACAAGCAGCCAGGGCTGGTGACCGTGATCACGTTCGATGATTCCAGCGAGACGCTTATGACCCCGGGTTGCGGACTGGCATAGCGTAAACAATTAAAGAACCACTCCTCCATAACAAGAAGGAGGACCGAGCGCCACCGAGATAGGAGAATTCCACTGGGCAACTGCAGGCTGATCTGCATTTGAGGATCGCCACCGCCGCAGAGCTGGAAGTGCGCCGCGGCGCCGTCCCATGCGTAATCCAGGATATTAGCAAGACACTCCGATTCGTGATTCCCTTTGAATTCTCTTTCGAATCGTTCTTCTACTTGTCGGTCGAATCGCAAAAACCTTTCAAAATATATATGCGCGAGTTCGTCGACTCTACGCATTCCCTGAATCGCATCGAGTCGTTGTGATTTTACTTCAACATGAAGATTTTTCAAATTTTCCCAAATGCGATTTGAGCTAGCGCCATGGCGCGCGTTCTGCCGGAAACCGATTAGAAGGCTTATCTTTTGTTCGGCGTTCCTAATCCTTTGTTCTGTCATCCTATTTTCTTGTTCTGTGTTTCTACGTGCTTGTTTCGCATTCCTATTCGATCGATACTGCAAAAAGCCTGCAATCATGATCAATGGAATCAAGTATGGAAGCGCATCTCGAACTCCGCGCCAAGCTCGTGCGGGCCAAAAGAGCCGGTCATTGATCTGAGTTTGCAGGGCGTCCTGTGATTCGCGGAGTCGAGAAATGTCTTCACCGGCCAATCGACGCCAGACACGTTGAAATCCTTCCTGTACGTCGTGGGACTCGATGGCGACCGGCCAATAGGGTAGGTCGGGGTAAGTGAGGGGCGATTTCAATACTCCTAGGAGTTGTGAGCGAAACTCTGAAAAGTCTCCCCAAACGCCGCTCGCCGCCATCGTTTTGAAGAGTTCATCAATGCCGTAGGATCGATTTCCAGACCGATCGCGTTTTCCCGAGGGCAAATGGCCGCTCGCGCTTAGAACGGTATTGAAGCGTTCGTCTTGAGAGAGAAAGCGTGCAAGAGAACGTGCAAGCTCTGGATTCCTCCGCGCCCTCAGAATTACCAAATCGCTGCCCCCGTGAAACGTGAGTGGGGGCACCAGCACACCCGCATAGTCCCAGAAGCGCCTTCGCTCCTTTGATTCTCCTACTCTTGCTTTTTGTTGTGTTTCAAAGTCTTCATACCAGCGGCTTAGAAACGCAAACGGTTCAATCACCGCGCGATAACGTCCGTCTATAAACGCGCGCGCCGATTCCTCGTGCGACGACTCCGGGAATTCAACAATCCGGCGCTGTTCTCCGCTCGCTAATAGAATCGTTGAATTTTCGGCTAGATAGTCTGGGATAGAGGTACTCTGATTATCAGTAAGATTGACGTAATAACCGAACCAGTTCCTCTTAAATACAGAAGAGGCTTGACCTGACAGCGCCAAAGGAAAATAGTCATGTAAAAGGTTCAAGGTGAAGCCAACTGGGAGGCTGAGCGTATCCCCCGGTTCGGTTCCATCGCGGAACGACTTCAGCAAGGCCGGCCACGATGCGTTTTCGAGTCTCAATGGATGGTCTTTTGGATCGTCCAAATTCTTTCCTTTCCAAAAAAAGATTACTCGAACGTCGTTCAGAAAGGAGAGCGCCGCTGCTGGGGTACTTCCGATATCGCGGAGCGGCAGGTCGCTAGAATCTAGTGGCTCAAAGGAGTCTAGCATTGACTTACCCTCGAAGTACCCCGCCCACGAGGTTCCGATCTGAGTAAGGTCAGGTAACACATCCAAGCCAGTCGATTGATCGGAATTCAACAAAGTGAATGCCTCGTCCCAAGTGATAAAGCGTACTGCAACCGTAACTGACTTGTCAGAAGCGAAACCGGCAAGGGTTTTCAAGGTTTCAACCTGACTCGCAATGATCTGAAACCGGGGGACATTGAACTGTGGATTCCACCCTTCCGTACGCATTGCAAGTGGGCCCTCTAGGTTGAGGATTCGAACATGGTTTTTGAGGTGTTCCTCGCGAAATGCCCTCATCTTAGCTGGTAACTCAGCCGCAGGTATCGCCTTTGGCTGCCCTGCGTTTTCAGAAGGCATCAGCCAGATGGTCACAGACTCTCTTTCATCTTGCGCGGCTGCGTTGCAGGACGCAATGCCGACCATCATCAATCGAATAACCAAGGTGCGTAGGCTGGTTCGCATTTGAGTCTGCTCGCAGGGTTTACTCTAGCACTAGAGGGATCGGTTCCAACTGATAGACGCGAATCCAATCGATTGTGAACACTGCGGGGAAGACCGTCGTTTTGTCCGGGTATCCAGGCCATTCGCCACCCACCGCCAAATTGAGAATCAAGAAGAACGGGCGGTTAAATACCCACGGCGTTCCCGCTGGTAAAGTCTTCGGGCGAACCGTATGGAATCGCGCACTGTCGACAGTGAAGACTATCTCTGATGGGCGCCATTCAACCGCGAATTCGTGAAACTCGTCGCCAAAATATTTTCCCTTCGGCAATTGTTGTTTTCCTGAAATACCGTCCTTTCCGGAGTAGCCGGGACCATGCACTGTACCATATGCCGAGTTCGGCTCCTTTCCGATGTGCTCCATGATGTCGATCTCACCACAATTTGGCCATCCTTCCCTTGGGAAAGTGACCCCGAGCATCCAAAATGCTGGCCAGAGACCCTGGCCGCGAGGAACTTTCATTCGAGCAACCACTTTCAAGTATTGACCCTGGAATTTGCCCAAAGTCTTGAGGCGCGCCGAAGTAAAGCTGCCGTCCTTTTCTTTTACTGCTCTGATAACCAGGCTACCGCGTCCATCTCGCTGGGCGTTCTGAGGCAAATCAGTATATGATTGCAGCTCCTTGTTGCCCCAGCCTCCGGCTCCCAGATCGTGGACCCAACGAGAGGCGTCTGGTTTCTCACCAGCTTTACCGTTGAATTCATCTTGCCAGATCAAGCGAGGTTGACCGGCAAGAGTGAGACAAACAAACGCAATGGCCATCAAAGCGAAGACGAACCTTTTCATGCTTCCCCCCCCCGACCGAATTAGGATCTCCGAGAATGATCCGCTTAACGGATGCTGATAGACACCGGGTTTGACTCAACCCCATCTACGAGCAAGCGCACCGGCACGATACCGCGCCCTGAGAGGGCGAGCGGAAGGGGACCTAGGTTAACCTGGTCCAATCCGTCAAATTCTCCTTGTTCCCGCGAGTATAGGACCGGCACGTTCTGATCTCCAACGAACGCTTCGACACCTTTTTGCCACAGCCGAACACCCGTGCCGTACAGTATCAGATACGTTGAACCCGAGGTAGCGATGGGAAACGGCTTGGGGACAAAAGGATCTTGAGGCCGAGGCCGCTCAAATAATGGCTGCTGATCGGGCTGCCCCGTGGGCGAAACCGAAAGCACAAAGCCGGCTGGGACCCCTTTGCCATCCCCATTCATCGTAAACATCCCCGGAGCTACTGGTTGTGGTTTTATAGCGAACGACTTCGGGGGGTGCCCATCTCTCCGGAGCACCAATATCGAATCGACGGAAGGCAACTGGCTGGGCATAACCAGATTGACCTGCTGCGGCGAGACAAACGCGAGTCCGGCTTTCGATTCACCGCCAGCGTTGATTACGACCACTTCTTTGATATCCCCTAGCCGCTGTGGCAGCCTCGGGGAGTTCGCGCTCGCCGAAACCGCGCTCAGATCGGACCCAAACAAACTGACAAATGAAAGCGAAGGAGAGACGGGGATGAGAGAGGCTGAATTGACGGCGCTATCGATCCCCCCCTTGCACCGTTGATTTTCGCGCCGGTCAATCAAATCGTACAAATCGAGCTGAGCGAGCGCCCGATCGGTAATGACGACTTCATCGATCATTGATCGCGCCCGCACGCACGACCCCACCCCGCCAATGCGCCAAGGCGCGAGCACATCCTGATATACAAGAGGTCGCTTATTCACAGGAACCCCGTTTACGTAGAACGTCGCTACGGCACCGCTGATTCCGAGCGCCAGATGGCTCCACGTATTCATTGCGATAGCGGAAGAAGGAAAATCGCTCGGACCGATAGCGAGCTGGAGTGAGGACAGGGAACTGGTGCAGCCGTCCCCGCGACCCATGATGTATTGAGCCGGGGCCGGATCTAGACGACGGAACCAAAGATCGATGGTAAGACTTTTCGCGGGATCGAACCTCAGCCGACTCAACGCCGGAATGCTCACCGTCCCAGAACTGAATTCGAACGCCGAGGAGGAGATGCCATTGCCGTATTGGATGACGCCCTCAGCGCCGCCATTACTTGCGCCCGTGACATCTACGGCGTCTTTCTTGTCAGCGGTCCACCAACTTCTTGTCAGTTCGTCGGGACGTTTACACGCACGGGCACCGCTCTTCACGAATCGGGCATTCCTCAAGTAGACAGTCTGCGGCCCGGACCCATCGAATACCACCTCCAGTGCGACGTAAATTTGTTTTGCTTTCAGGCCACCAAACCCCGAAAGCGGAAACGTTCTCACCTGCCATTCGCGAGTCAGAGACCAAGATTGCTTAGCCTCTCTCCCGTCGTCAGGCATTGTGTTGTCCTTAATTCCAATTTCAATAGTCCGGCCATCTACTTCGCCGCGCATTTCGACTTCCAGCGAGTCAAGGTGAGAAATATCGAGGCCTGGCCGCGATGCATTGACGGGCGGCCCAACAGTTATAAAGAACGCGCCCCAAGCGCCGCCGGGAAAGCCAAGCCTGAACTGACCGTTCTCAGGGAAGAGCCAGTCGGTTTTGCCTGCGCTTGTATTAATCCCAAGATCAAATGGTGGAAAGAGTTGATTGCCCGAGAGGATAAGTTGATAGGGCGGTGGGGGCGCCAACTGCCCAAAGGCGAGGGCACACGCCCCAGTGAAGACAACCGCAAAACGGGTTTCTTTTAACACGGCAATTCTCCTTTTCGTCTGAACGCAGTCACGACAGGTCTTTCGGCGCCCCCAGCCAATAGGGGTTGATAAACTCACGAGCCGAACATAGCGCAAACCAAGCAGTCGCACCAATGTGGGGGCGACTGAAATAAAGCCAAGGGTCGCCCCCTGTGCAGCGATCAAAGGCCGGCGGCGCCGCGACAGGTTGAGCATCACACTTCACGACGGGTGAAGGATAGAAGCTGAAGAGCGAAAAGCCCGTATCCAAACCGTCCCCCGAGGCGGCCGACAGCGCACCGGTAGGGAGCTGCGCCCTACGGACCAAATCGACGAGTCCAGCCCATTTTGATAAGTCCCCCAAAGCCCGATACGCCGTCGCAAGCTGGCTAGTGCCCTCATACCAGGTGTGGTCGCCAAAACAATTGTTGATGCTCTGCTTGAAGCCGTACCCGCCAGCGCCAGGCCCAACTCGAATCTGATGCTTGGCCTCGACATACCGAATCCCTGGCAAGAAGCGCGCGCCATCGCCACGGAATGCTAGGACGGCCCACGCGTGTATGTCGAGAGGGATAGGTATTTCGTCTTCCAACTGATCGTCAAGCGGCACCGAAATTCTACCGCAGTCGTCGGTACCAGCCAAAAGATACCGCCCCCCGGTAAGATCCCACACGCGATCGACGAAGCGTTTCGCGCGATCCGCCGCGTCGTTGTATACTGGCTCGCCGGTGGCCGCGAACAGGCGGCGAAAAAGAGGATATAAGTCCACCTGATGTTCTACCGCGACATAAAGCCGTTGGCATTGCCCCCACGGTGCGTCGATGTCGGTGGCACACGGGATCGTTCCCCCGAGGTTTGATTGCGAGTACTCCCAACCTTCGAATGAAGAACTGAATCCCGAGTCAGGAGATTGGGATGGGCGGCAGTTCCCGATGACCCAATCTGCGATTGCGCGCGCAGCCGAAAAAGACTCGCGGTCTGCGCTAAGATCGGCGTGCGCCAATAAAGCGAGGGCCACCCATGCCAAGTTCCCCGTATTGATTGACACCGAATAATGATCTTCCTGGAAGACCTTGGATTCCGTGTTCCAGAAGCCAGGGAGGCGGGCCACACGACGACCGTCTGGTCCAGGAACTGTGAGGTTCTCCCCGGCGCTTTGCGCATTCCGCATCGCCCCATATGGCAGACGGCGGTCCTTATCCTTAGCAAACAGAGCGCGATCCTCGGCAAGCGCCGACCGAAACGCTTCGGCGAGCAGCCTCGCCCGTTTCGTCTCCCCGGCGACGAGAAAAACCATGAGGGCCAGCGCATTGTCGTACACGAAAGCAGTTGAGCGTAACTGCGTATCCAAGCCATAGGCATGCTCAGCGAGCTTCCGCCGTAACATTTCGTCGCGCGATTCTGAAGGCGACGGTAGTGAAGCTTTCACGGGACGGGGCAATTCGTAGCTCGCAATGAAGCGCGGTTCCTCCAAACGTGAAGCCTTGAACTCGATAGAGTCCAGAAAAAAAACCTGAGGAACAGAGCCAGAGCAAACCCAGCCGAAGCCGATCAAAACGTTCCGAAGAAGACGATCCGGAGATATCGCTATCCGATATGTGCCCCACGAATCCGGGAGACCTCCGACCTTCAAGACTTGCTTGGCTGGTTCACCGTCCGCACCAAAGCAAAAGAACTCGACATCCGCAGTACCGCGCTCAGCCCTGGCGCGAAACACTAATTCAACAGCGCCGCTTAAGTCCAGGCCGATGTCCTTGTGGTCACCCCAATTATAAATGAGAGTAGATCCGACCGACAC
>Ga0163153_10007554_pt1 | contig 11657 bp, 7 predicted proteins | sample OliLakLV19MP6IB1_FD_148629 | JGI IMG/M metagenome (GOLD analysis project Ga0163153, IMG submission 148629) | Freshwater microbial mat bacterial communities from Lake Vanda, McMurdo Dry Valleys, Antarctica - Oligotrophic Lake LV.19.MP6.IB-1 | ecosystem: Environmental > Aquatic > Freshwater > Lake... | reverse complement strand
GTGAGGCCGTGAATTATATTCCGGATGGAACTGCGTCGCCAGGAACCAGGGGTGGTCTTTCAATTCGACGATTTCGACAAGCCGACCGTCCGGCGACAGCCCGCTCAGCACGAATCCCTTCGCGAGCAATTGCTCACGATACGCGTTATTGAATTCGTAGCGGTGCCGATGGCGCTCGCGCACTTCGCTCACCCCGTACATCTTTTGGGCCAAGGTGCCCTCCCCGAGCTTGCAGAGATAGGATCCGAGCCGCATGGTCCCGCCTTTAGCACTGACGGTCTGCTGATCCGACATCAAATGAATGACGGGATAAGGGGAGGCCTCGTCGAATTCCGCGCTGTTGGCGCCGACTAGCCCTGCGACGTTCCGTGCGAACTCGATCGTCGCGCACTGCATGCCCAGGCAGAGGCCGAAAAATGGAATCTGGTGTTCCCTGGCGTAGCGAATCGAGGCAATTTTCCCTTCGATCCCGCGCGCGCCAAACCCTCCGGGAACTAAGATGCCATCGACCTCGCGCAGGATACGCTCGGTCCCCTGCCGTTCGATTTCCTCCGACTCGATCCACTCGATGTTCACCTTCGTCTCATGATCGATGCCGCCATGGACAAGCGACTCCGCGAGACTCTTGTAACATTCCTTTAATCCAGCATACTTGCCGACCAACGCGACGGAGACTTCATGCTTGGGATGCTTGATCTTCTGGACCATGGCATCCCATTCACGCAGGTTCGGAGGACCGGTCTCGAGATGGAGCAGGCGTACGATCAGCTCGTCCAACCCTTCCTTCCGGAACACGATCGGCACTTCATAGATCGTATCGACGTCCTTGGCCGTGATGACCGCGTCTTTTTCGACGTTACAGAACATGGCGATCTTGCCCTTGAGTTCCGGAGGAAGATACCGATCGGTCCGGCAGAGGAGAATATGCGGCTGGATACCGATTTCCCTCAGCTTGTTGACGGAATGCTGCGTTGGTTTGGTCTTCAGCTCCCCGGCCGCTCCGATGTAGGGCACCAGCGTGAGATGGACATACAGCACGTTCTCACGGCCGACATCGTAGGGCATCTGTCGAATCGCTTCGAGAAATGGCAGGCTCTCGATATCGCCGACCGTGCCGCCGATCTCCACGATCGTAACGTCCACCCCCTGCGAGATACGCATGATGCATTGTTTGATCTCGTCGGTCACGTGGGGCACCACTTGGACAGTCCCGCCGAGGTAATCGCCGCGACGTTCTTTGCTGATGACCGAATGGTAAATTCGGCCGGTCGTGTAGTTATTTTCTTTGGTCAGAGTCAGGGACGTGTACCGCTCATAATGGCCCAGGTCGAGGTCGGTCTCCGCGCCGTCGTCCGTCACATAGACTTCTCCATGTTGATAGGGATTCATCGTGCCGGGATCGACGTTGATGTAGGGATCGAGCTTGAGAAATGTGATCTTCAACCCCCGGCTTTCGAGCAGGTTGCCGATCGAGGCTGAAGCAAGCCCTTTCCCCAGGGAGGAGACAACTCCACCTGTGACAAAAATAAACTTGCTCATCGGGGCCCCCATCTTGTCGGATCGTACAATTCGGACATGCCTGCCCCCATCACTTGGGAGAAGCTGCCTTCAACAAGCCTAACTCCCGCTTGATCATGTCAAACTGATGGAGCTTTTCCGCCACCACTTCTGCATCCTCCGGCGTATCGACCCGCAAGGAAGCATGTGTGGTTTCCCACACTCTGATCGGAATGCCATGCTCCAATGCGCGCAACTGTTCCAACTTTTCCGCGTCCTCCAACCGTCCGGTGGGGAGGGATGCCAGCTTCAGCAAGATCTCGCGCCGATACATATACAGACCGAGGTGAATGTAATGTAACCCTCCGACGGCCTGACGGCTGACATCGTCCCGTAGCAACGGAATCGGTGCGCGTGAGAAATACAACGCATTGCCGAATTGGTCCGTCACCACCTTCACCACTGAGGGATTATGGACATCCTCCGTTGAATCGATCGTGCGTTTCAGCGTGCCCATGCCTACGCCGCTCTTGATGAACGGCTCGATGAGATCCGCCAGCAAGTCTGGCTGCAACGGGATCTCATCTCCTTGTAGGTTCACGAAGTAGTCCCCGCCGACTTTGCGCGCCACCCCGGCGACTCGATCGGTCCCGGTCCGATAATCGCTGGTCGTGAGGACGACACGTCCACCGAATCCTTCCACAGCCTGTTTGATCCGTTCGTCGTCGGTGGCGACCAGGACCGACGTCACCAGACGACAGGCTGCCGCTTGTTCATACACATGCTGAATCATGGGCTTCCGCCCGAGCATGACGAGAGGTTTTCCTGGAAAGCGCGACGACCCGTACCGGGCCGGAATCACCACCATGACGGACGCGGCCGTATCAGTCATTGCCGAGGGCCTCCGAAAGTTGCTGTGCGGACAGAGTCGCGGTGCCCACCATACCGACGACGACACCCGCCGCATAGTTGGCCAGCGCCGCCGCGTCTCTCATCGACGCACCGGTCGACAGCGCGAGAGCCAACGTCCCGATGACCGTATCGCCCGCGCCGGTGACGTCGTAGACCTGCCGGGCTTGTGTCGGAATGTGCCAGGAGATTCCGTCCCCCTCATATAGACTCATCCCTTTTTCACCGCGTGTTATGAGCACCGCTTGGCATCCCAAACGCTGTCGTATGATGGCGCCGGCCTCGTCGCTCGCCTGATCGTCATCGCCGTGCACCCCGGCAGCTTGAGTCGCTTCAAGGTGGTTCGGCGTGATGACCGTCGCCCCTTTGTAGTAGCTGAAGTGTTCGACTTTCGGGTCAACGATCAAGGGGATCCCGCGAAGTGCCGCAAGCCTCGTAAGGTCCGCCATCAACGTCGCGCTCACCACGCCCTTGGCATAGTCCGAGACCACGAGACAGGATAGCTCCCGTAACCGCGATTCGACGTAGCGGAGAATCCGCCGTTGCATCGCCGGTTTGAGCTCCGCACGGCGCTCAACGTCGTACCGAACGATCTGTTGATTGTGTGCGATGACGCGTGATTTTCTGGTGGTCGGGCGGTCCTGGTCGATCACGACCCCGCCGCGTCCTGAACGGGTTCCCCCCAACTCTTTGAGGAGCATCCTGCCGGATTCGTCGGAACCGATGACGCCACAGAGATCCGCCTTGCCCCCCAAGGCCAGCACATTATTGAAGACGTTCGCGGCGCCGCCGAGCCTCAAGGACTCGGAGTCGACCTGGACCACTGGGACCGGGGCTTCCGGCGAGATGCGGCTCACACGGCCCCAGATATAATGGTCGAGAATGAGATCGCCAATGACGAGCACGCTGGCTTGGGGGAACCGCTGGATATACTGCCGGAGCGCTTTCGGAGACGCCTCGCCTCCGCGGCCCTGCCCCCCTGAGCTCGCCGCTGTCTGGCGCGTGGCTTTCCCTATTGAATGGCTTTTCCGAATCGATCCCATCTCACCCACTCCGTCCATTGACCTTGTCCACTCCACGACCAGTAGATGCGGAATGCCTTGCCGCGGATTTTCTCCTCGCGCACAAACCCCCAAAACCGGCTGTCTAGACTTTGGTCGCGATTGTCTCCCATCACGAAGTACGCGCCTTCCGGCACGGTTACCGGCCCAAAATTGTCGCGTGGATTGATGGTGCCATCGATGATCCCCGGATCGATCCGTTGCGTGAACAATTTATCATCGAGCACCGTCCCGTTCACCACAACGGCTTTGTTGCGAAGTTGAACGGTATCGCCAGGCCCCCCCACGATGCGCTTGATGAAATCTTTTTCCTCATCTTCGGGAAACCGGAACACGATCACGTCGCCCCGTTGCGGCTTGCCGAATTCGATGAGCGCCTGTGAGGCGTAGCAGTTGACGGGAGGAAAGGCCGCTTGAAACTTACACTGGCTGGGCCATTGAATGCCGTAGGACAACTTGCTGACCAGAATATGATCCCCGATCAACAAGGTAGGGATCATCGAACCGGAGGGAATCTTGAAGGCCTGGACGACAAACACCCGGATCGCAAAAGCCAGGAGCATCGCCACAACAATGGCTTCCGCATACTCGCGAACGAGCGATTTTCTGCCAAACTGTGCCACCGATGGCTCGGCAAACACCGCCAGCCTTCCCGCGGCATCCGTCTGCCCGTCGGGGGTCGCAGAGGTGAGATCGTCCGATGAGGGACGATTCGTTTCCCCGCTCATTCTTCACCGACTTTCAAGATGGCGAGGAAGGCCTCTTGCGGCACTTCCACGTTTCCCACGGATTTCATGCGCTTCTTCCCTTCCTTCTGCTTCTCGAGGAGCTTGCGTTTTCGCGTGATATCGCCACCGTAGCATTTCGCCAACACGTTCTTCTTCATAGCCCCGATCGTCTCACGCGCAATAACCTTGCTCCCGATCGCCGCCTGAATGGCAATCTCGTACATCTGCCGGGGAATGAGTTCCTTCATTTTCTCCGCGAGCTGACGCCCGCGGTGAATAGAACGCTCTTTGTGGGTGATGAAGGACAAGGCATCGACCGCTTCGCCGTTCAAGAGAATATCGAGCCGCACAAGATCGGACTGGCGATAGCCGAGCAGCTCATAATCGAGCGAGGCATAACCCTGTGTACGCGACTTGAGCTTGTCGTAAAAATCGAGGATGACTTCGTTCAACGGCATTTCGTAACTGATCGTCACCCGCGTCGGATCCAGAAACTGGATACTCCGCTGAATGCCGCGGCGTTCCTGACAGAGCTGGATGATAGCCCCCATGTACCGTTCTGGCGTAATCACCGACGCCAGAATAAACGGCTCCTCGAACGATTCGATACTGCTCGGGGACGGAAGCTGTGACGGATTATTGACCTCCAGCACGTCGCCCTTGGTCGTCAATACACGATAGACGACGGTCGGCGCCGTGGTCAGGAGCGTCAGATTATATTCACGCTCGAGCCGCTCCTGGATGATTTCCATATGGAGAAGACCCAGGAAGCCGCAACGAAACCCGAAGCCCAGGGCAAGCGATGTCTCCGGCTCGTACACAAACGAAGAATCGTTCAACCGCAGCTTGACCAGCGCATCCCGCAAATCTTCGTACCGGGCCGTATCGGTGGGATAGAGCCCGCAGAACACCAAGGGCTTCACTTCTTTATAACCAGGGAAGGGCGTACTCGTGGGCGATACCGCGTCCGTAAGTGTATCGCCGATTTTGACGTCCGCGACTTCCCGCATGTTGGCACAGAGATAGCCGGCTTCGCCGGTCAACAACTCGGACTTCTTGGTTCGCTTCGGCGTGAACTGCCCAACCTCCATCACTTCGAAGACCCGCTCGTTCGACATGACTTTGATCTTCATGCCGGGACGAACGGAGCCATCGACGATCCGGGCCAGCACGATCACACCCTGGTAGTTATCGAACCAGGAGTCGAAAATAAGCGCCTTCAATGGCGCATCGGGATCTCCGGAAGGCGGAGGAATCCGCTCGATGACGGCCTCCAGCACCTCCGGCACACCCTTGCCCTCTTTCGCACTGATCAAGAGCGCATCGGTCGCATCCAGCATCAGCACATCGGAAATCGACTGCTTGGTGCCGTCGACATCGGCACTAGCCAAATCGATCTTATTGATCACCGGAATGATAGTGAGGTTGTTCGCCATGGCCAAATTCACATTGGCAATCGTTTGCGCCTGCACCCCCTGCGTCGCATCGACAAGCAAGAGCGCGCCTTCACAAGCCGCCAAACTGCGCGAGACCTCGTAGGTAAAGTCGACGTGACCCGGCGTATCGATCAAATGCAAGGCGTACGTCTTCCCATCCTTGGCCTTGTACCGAATGGCGACTGCATGGGCCTTAATCGTGATGCCACGCTCACGTTCCAGGTCCATCGCATCAAGGATCTGCTCCTTGGCCTCTCGGGCAGTCACCGCGCCAGTTGCGTCAAGGATCCGGTCAGCGAGGGTAGATTTGCCGTGATCGATATGGGCAATAATCGAAAAATTTCGTATGAGGCTTTGCAAATGCTAACTCATTTCCCAATAAAATCGGTTCATTATAGATACCGCCTCCGAGGTTGTCAAAGCAACCGCCCCCTCGTATAATCTGCGACACAGACTGACTTTTCGTTACCTCCTACGATCTGCATCCTTCCCCGTTTCTTGCACATTCGCATTACGATGGCCAAGAAAAACCGCACGACCGCACTCGCTGATTGGGACCGGACCTATCTCTGGCATCCCTTCACTCAAATGCAAGAATGGGAACAGGAGGAGCCGCTCATTATCGAGCGTGGGAAAGGCTCCTACCTGATCGATACCGCAGGGAAGAAGTATCTCGACGGGACCTCCTCCATCTGGGTCAATCTGCATGGGCATCGTCATCCGGCGCTCGACCGTGCCATCAAAACACAACTCGACAAGATTGCGCACTCGACCTTCCTCGGGCTCTCCAATCCCCCGGCGATTCACCTCGCTCGTGAACTCATTCGGATCGCACCGAAAGGGCTGAGGCGGGTATTTTATTCGGATAACGGGTCAACCGCGGTCGAAGTGGCGCTCAAAATGGCAGTCCAGTACTGGCAGCAACGGCGTCCCGAGGCCGGCCCAAAAAATACCTTTCTGCATTTGAAGCTCGCCTACCATGGTGACACCCTCGGGGCTGTCAGCGTGGGTAACATCGAACTGTTTCATGGGCGATTCAAGTCGCTTCTGTTTCCCACCCTCGAAGCCGATCCGCCCTATTGCTATCGCTGCCCGCTCAATCTGACCCACCCTTCATGCCGCATGGCCTGCCTCGATCCGATTGAACAGATCCTCAAGGAGCGCCACCGTGAGCTGGCTGGCTTTATCATCGAGCCATTAGTCCAAGCCGCCGCCGGCATGATCACGGCCCCACAGGGCTATCTTAAAAAAATACGCGAACTCTGCACGAAATATCAGGTGCTCTTGATCGCCGATGAAGTAGCCACCGGCTTCGGCCGCACCGGAAAAATGTTCGCCTGCCAACATGAAGGGGTGACGCCGGACTTGATGGCAATCAGCAAAGGCCTAACCGGTGGCTACATGCCGTTGGCCGCCACGTTGGCTACTGAAGAGATCTACAAAGGCTTTCTCGGAGCATATGAAGACTTCAAGACCTTCTTCCACGGCCATAGCTATACAGGAAACCCGCTCGGCTGCGCCGTGGCGCTGGCGAATCTTGATCTCTTCAAGAACGAGAAGACGCTCGCTCGACTACAACCTAAGATCAAGACGATGGCGCGGTTGCTTCAACCGCTGAGACAACTGCCCCATGTGGGGGACATCAGGCAGCGGGGATTCATGGCGGCCATCGAGTTGGTGGAGGACAAGAAGACGCGGACACCCTATCCGCTCGAAGGTCGAATCGGACATCGCGTGACAGCGGAAGCGAAAGGCCACGGTCTCCTCCTGAGACCGCTAGGACACATCATGGTGTTGATGCCGCCCTTATCGACCGATACCTCAACACTCAGGCGCATGATAACAATCCTGCGCGAATCTATTACTACCGTGACAGACTCCTAACTTCTTCGATAAATACGACGCCTGCCTCGTCACCAATCCGTTCTCATCCTCCAGGACCTCGCCTCGCATTCCAACGTAGAGGAAAAATATAAAGATGTAGTCAGAGTCTTAGGTGAGACATACTCAAGGGTGGAACTCTCTAATCCTAGCCTGCTGAGGCATTCACAATCCCTGTTCCAGCCGTGTCTCTGCACCGCGACTATCGAGCTGCTCCTGGACGATCGGCGCCAAACAATCTGCCAGGCGTGCATTTCCCTCAGGGGAGTAATGAGGATCACCCTCAAGAAACAACATACTGGGCTCTCCCTGCTTCATGCATGGGCCAAGGTCCACATAGGGCACATGCTGCTCTTGGAGCGACTGGAAGACGAAATCCCTTCCTCGTCTTTCCCACCCAATGAAATCACCCCGGCCAGGCAGATAGACCAAAAGCGGAATCGCGCCCTCAGCCTCTACCTCCTGGACAAATCGAAGGAGGATCTCCACATCGATGGCAGCCGTTGCCGATTCCGAGACAAGAGACGAAGGATTCGGCCAGCGAGGAAAACGGGAAACCACATATCTCACCAAGGCCGAATGGTGATACCACCGCCACTGCCACTCCTCAGCTGCGTAGCCTGGCTCGTACTCGATGAACGGAAGGGACGTGACTGTCGGCAGCGCGAAGAGATCGCCTGGAGTAATAAGGGGACTGTTCAGCAGCTCCAGCTTTTCATGGAGGATCGCGAAGCGAGGTTTCGCAAAGGGACGTTGCCAGAAAGCAGGATGACCGAGAAAGGGATAGACGTTCATCGTCCGAAATAGATCGTGCTCTATGAACCCAAGCATGACGATGTTCGGGCGAAGCGGCTTCGCATCGCGGTGATACCGGAGATACGCCTGGTCAATTCCATAGGCATCGACACCGAAGTTGAGCACCTCGACCTTGTCGGCCAACCTGCCTTCCAGTTGTGCCCCCCAGGAGAACTGAAACGGAACACCTAACGCAAAGGTAAAAGAGTCCCCGACGATGGCCATTCGGTAGGGTCGCGCCGGTTCCTTATACGACATGCCGACGGTTGGACTTCGAATCCCCTCCTCACTGCTCAGGTAGAGCCCGTTCTGACTCACTCGACTTGGCGCAATCGTCCACCCCAATAAATTATCGGCTGTGAGGTACGAGATACTCTGGGGAACTTCTTTCAGAAGCCGACGATTCCAGACGGTGACTGCCTGCCAATCTTTGGGAAGCAGGGTTGTTCCAAATACCTCAACCCCTTGATCATTGGGTGTCGCACTTACCCGAACCGCCACCTCTCCTGCGAGGCCAACCACGCACACCGCAACAAGATTCATTCCAACTAACATGAAAAACAAACGCCGTTCCGCAGCCACATTCTTGATGTAGAGTCGAGTCAGGTACAGAGCTGGCAATACAACACCCAGCAATCCTGCTACGCCCCCAACAATCGTTCTCGAGTTGTTCGCCAGCCCCTTGTAGAGAGCCAAGCTGAGAACGAGCCACGATACCTCCAGAAGGATCAACAACGATGCAACGATCCACTCAGGCGTTCGCCCACGACCGAATCCTCCGCGGTCTCCAACCTGCGCAGACTTCACGATTTTTACAATTTTCTCACAATGATGTGTGCCTCGATCATAGTCCAAAAACCTGCGCGGGAATAGCTGCAGCTATCATCCGCCGGAGCAAGGCCGAAGATCTCACAGTCTCAAAGCGCAAACGAACATTAGCTGTGTGAGCTGTCACGCTCAGCATAGCTGGATGCCCACTGCAGAGTCTTAATAAAATCTGGAATCGGAAAGAGCACAGGCCGGCACGCCAGACCGTTTCATCCTGGCGATAAAGAATCCGTACTTCAAACGATAGGGAATCGGTTCCAGCGCACGCGTCATAACTTTTTCCAGCCAGTAGTGATTAATCGGAACCGCCACCGTCTGCTCTCCTCCCGTAATGACGCAAATGCGCCTCAAGAGCACATGTGGGGGTTTTCGATACTCCGCATCCACCCCCAATGCGATCTCCATCAGCTCTCGAGAGTTGAACGGGGCACTCGTCTCACAACCTACCGAATCGATGGCCGTGTATGTCATAGACGCCCAGTTGCCTTGCCGATGCTCCCAAAATAGCAAATCAAGCGCTGAGACATTTATATCCCTGGGCACCATCGCGTGCCAATGCTCTAATGCCTCCGTCACCAATTGGTTGCGTGAAAATCCAATAGCATTCGCAAGGAGGCGGGCATCAATGGACGGCGGCAGCTTACCGTCCTGATAGTACCATGCCCGAGCCACTGTTCCCATGGCGCCAATGAGTAGATAGTGGTTGGGAACATATTTCCCTAGGGTGCTGAGATGATTGATGCCCTGATCCCACCACATGTCTCCAGTATTCTTGAGAATCGTTCGCCAGAATCGCTCATCAAAAGGAACGCCGCTGAATGAATCAACCTGAAGACCAAAAACCTTGGCCTCACGCCTGGACAACACCCTGTCATAGTAGAGCGTATTGGGAACGTCGACGATGTACCTCGGGATGGTCCTACGCAGTTCTTTCGCGCAAGAAAATGACACTCGACTTTCATACCCTCCGGTCAAAGGAAGGGCCACAGGACCTCGCTGCGCCACTGCCACAATGAGGCCGTGAATGATCTCCGCCATCTTTTCAGCTGCCTCTTCGAGCGTCTGGGGGGCAACGCTCGTGGAGGGCCAGAACCTCTCGCTCGTTCGTCGCTCAATATCCAAATAGTGGTTCGGCAACAGTTGCCGGACATGCCGATACGGCGTCAACTCACAGACCCATGAGTTGTGGGATGTCGTCTCCCAGAATTGTTTGAGAAGTTGCTCATCAGGATGCAATCCAAGCCCGTCCTCGAACAGCCCAGGCTGAGAGGCGACCCAGAGATTCTGTGACGAGGGATCAGTATAGAAGAAGACGGATTTCAGCCCTCCTGCATCGTGATACACTCGCTGCTTCTCCAGTAGCGACACGAACAAGACCCATCGTCCACCAAGTTTTGCGAGAGCCTGCTCGAAATCGAAAAATGTTTCGCTCAAGGCCAGGAGACGTTCCAATACTTGGCTATTCCCCTGACCAGGGTTGTGAGGGTCTAGGATATGCCCCAAACAGACCACCATACGGTCCTGTTTACTGACCGTCGTCACCTCAAGCTCCGGATGGCATCCGATCAGTAGGGTTCGAGAAAACGGGATAACCGGCCATGCACGAAACGGTTCGGGCATACGAGGACCAGCCACAAACTGCCGCCGGTACAGCATGACAGGGTCAAAACTTTCAGGTTCGACCATATGACTCTCTCCCCTTATAACAATTAGCAGCAGGTAGTGTATGCCTGGGCATCCCTTAGGAATGAGTCGGGATAATTGCCACCTGTAACAGGATTCGTGAAGGGACACAAGAACTGCACGAGAAGAATGACCGGCTCACACAAAAACCACCACAGACATGATGCTACGCAATACTGATCGGTTCCCCGACCATGATCGCGAATGCCTCCTTGGCACTCTTTTCCTTTAGGAACACCTCTAGTTGACCATGGCTATTGATCAACGCATAGGGTTTAGTCATGGAGCCTTCGCTATAGGTCCTCACAAAACCATCGATAGGTCGAGCCCCCACACGTATAGACAGGATCTTCTCTCCTTTTTTGGCTTGAACCTCTTCGAATAGATTGGTAGTGATATTGGAGATCAGATTGCCGAATCGATCAATCGATACGACCGTTCCCACTAGTATGGAGCCCTGCCAGGTCGGCGCATCGACCGAAAGGCGAACAAGGCCCAGAATCGGTTGCCCGAACGAGACAAACGGCCGTCGTTTCGTGAGCCAGGCGGCGGCCGGAGCGAATACATCCCGGCCGTCGAAAGTGTTGCCTGGCGATGTCAGCCGATAGCCCTCATTCTCGATTTGCCTCACTTCCATCTCGCAGTCTTCCGCAAGGATCGGCGTCAAGAGACCGTTGTCGGGAGCCAGAAAGAAATACCGCTCACTTCGCATGATGATTGGACGTCGTCTGCTGCCGACGCCGGGATCGACGACGGCCACGTGCACAGTGCCTACAGGAAAATCTCGATAGCAGGATTTGAGAAAATAGGCCGCGTCGCCGACTGCATGAGGAGCAATG
>Ga0163153_10007551_pt1 | contig 11659 bp, 7 predicted proteins | sample OliLakLV19MP6IB1_FD_148629 | JGI IMG/M metagenome (GOLD analysis project Ga0163153, IMG submission 148629) | Freshwater microbial mat bacterial communities from Lake Vanda, McMurdo Dry Valleys, Antarctica - Oligotrophic Lake LV.19.MP6.IB-1 | ecosystem: Environmental > Aquatic > Freshwater > Lake... | reverse complement strand
CACCATGCCGCGGGCCACGGGCAGGTCGATGCCGTGGAGCACCTCGCGGCCGGCGTAGGCCACCCGCAGGTCCGTCGTGGTCATCACGTTCTGCATCCGGGACTCCTTGTCGCGCTTCGTGACTGGGTGGGGCAGCGGGCAGCGCTCACGGGGCGGTGATCGAGCCGCGATACCGCTGGGCGAACCGCCGCTGGAGGGTCAGCGCAACGAACGTCAAGCCGACCGTCAGGATGAGCAGCAGCAAGGCCGCGGTGGATTGGTACTCCCGCATCGAGTCGACGTACGGGCGCGGCCCGTACCTCGCCTGGAACACCGCTGAGTCAAGGGTGGTGACGCCGCTCAACAGCCCCACGCCGTTCTCCCCGGGCACGGCCAGGAACATGACGATCGCGAGACTGCCGGCGGCCTCGGCCCCGGCCAGGATGAGCGCGGTCACGATGTTCGGCGCCGCCCACGGCAGCAGGATGCGGCGCAGGCTGTAGCCGTCCGTCGCCCCCAGGGCGACCGTGCCTTCGCGGATCTCGCGCGGCGCGGATCGGAGCCCTTCCTCCGTCAGCCGGGCGATGATCGGCATCACGAGCATCGCCAGGAAGACGGCGGCCAGGATGAACGAGCCGCGCTCCGCCTGGATGCCGGTCTCGGAGGGGTACCCGCCGCGGATGACCAGCGACGGGAAGCTTGACGCGTCCAGGCTGGAGCTCAGTCGGACGACTCCGAGCGCGGCCGCGCCGATGATGAACATCGAGATCGCCCGGAGCATCGTCGTTGAGAAGCCGACGACTCGCGCGGCGCGTCCTGGGTACTCGCTCATGAACACGCCCGCGCCGACGCCCGGCAGGATCGCGAACAGCAGCGTGAGGGCGATCAGCAGGAACGTCCCGAGGATGTTGTGCAGGAACCCGATGTCGTAGCCGACGCCGCTCGCCGCATTCTGGCCCCAGGCGGTCGTCAACATGTCGAACCGGAACGAGCCGAGCCCGGACACCACGATCCTGCCCAGGACGAGCACGTAGCCCACGATGCCGAACACGATGGCCAGTGACAGGATCGGGAAGAGGGCGAGGTCCTGGCCGCTCGGCGACGAGGCCAGCAGGCGCCGGATCGAGAGCGACGCGCCGGCGGTCCCGAGCAGGAGCAGGAGCGGCCCGGAGACGACCGTCCGGTTGATGATGCCGTTCACGTTGCCGCCGAACATCCACGTGGGCAGCAGGATCGCGACGACCGCCGCGACCAGCGACAGGACGGCCAGCACGACGATGGGTCGATCGAGGGCGCCCGTTCGGGCGCGCTGCACCAGGACCGCCGCGCCGAGCGCCGCCGCGAGCAAGGCAAGGAGCACGGCGATCAGCACGTCCGTGTCGTTGACGAACAGGGTCAGGACGGCGACGACCATGCCGATCCCGCCGACCGCGAGCGGGACGGCGAACACCCGCCGCTCCGGCTGGCGAGCAGCCTCCGCCACTCCGGCCGGCAGACGCCGGCGGGACCGAACCCGGCCAGCGGGAAGGCTGGCTTCCTTGATCGCGGTCATGTGGCGACCCTCCGTCGTCCACGGGTCTGCAGGGAGGTGATGACGACAACTACGACGCCCGCCACGAGCAGCAGCACCAGGGCGCTCGAGTAGCCCACGGCGCACTCCGCCGAGGTGCACTGCGCGTCGAGCGTCTCGAAGGACGCGATCAGGCCGGCGCCCTGGGCGGCCAGGGTCGAGGTCCGTTCGAGGACGTCGAACAGTGGCTGCGGGATCGAGATCGCTGACCAGCCGACGGCGAAGGCGACGATGAGCGTGTCGCCGAGGGCCTTCAACACCGCGAGCATGGACGCGCCGATCATCCCGGGCAACGCCCGGGGGAGGACCACCCGGCGGAGGGTGTATGTCCGGTTCGCACCGAGCGCCACGGACGCCTCTCGCGCCGCGCGGGGCACGTCCCGCAGCGCGTCCGCGAACAGGGGCGTGACGAACGGGATGAGGAAGAAGGCGATGAGCAGGCCACCCAACAGCGTGCTGTTCCAGTAGTTGCTGAGGTCCCAGGGGAGTGCGCCCGCGCTGAAGGGCACGTCTGCCGGCGGCCAGGTCGCCGGGTCGGCGCCGATGGCCGCCGGGTCGAACGCGCCGAAGGTCGAGTTCGCCGCGAACTTGGGGATCATGAACACGGTGATGAAGATCGGGACCGAGATCGCGTAGACGATCGGCGGGATCCCGGAGAGAACGGCCACGAGGGGGCGGAGCAGCCGGCTGATCGGGCCCATGTACACGTCAACGGCGACGAGCGCGAGACCCAACGAGATCGGCAGGGCGACGGCCACCGCGACCAGGGTGATGAGGACGGAACCCCAGAGGGCCGGCAGCAGGCCGAACAGGCCGCCGCCGCTCTGCCCGCTGTACTTGCTGGAATACTCGGTGCCGAAGAGGGCCGCGATGCCCGGGTCGCTGACCACGGGAGCGCTGTTGACGACGAGCATGAGCACAAGCCCCCCGAGCAGGAACACCGGGATGAGGCCGAGCAGCAGCGACGCGTAGTACGGCCAGCGGCGCCGGACACGCACCGGGATCCGATTCGATCGGACGGCCACGATGCTGGCCACGATCAGGGCGACCAGGACGACCAGCAGGCCGATGAGGACTGGGTCGACCTCGACCGGCTTCTCGGGTGGCTTGGTGAAGCTGCTGTCGTCGATGGCCACCGGGATCGTCTCGCCCGAGACGCCCAGCGCGGCCGCGTTGCCGATCGACAGGCTCGACGTCCCATCGACCTTGCCCTTGACCAGGACCGAGACAAAGACCCCTTGCCCGTACGGCAGATCCGCTGCCCCGGGCGGGAAGAACACGCCCGCCTGCTGGAGGATGCCCGTGGTATTCGCCTCGGCGAGGGCGTCCTCCAGCCTATTGCTCTGTCCACTGGCAACGGCGATCGGGATCGCGCCGCTCCACGCAGGACCGGGCTCGATGCCGGTGATCTCCAGCTTGTCCGGCTCGAAGGTGAGATCGGTCGCGACGCTGCTGATGTTGCCGTCCGAGGCAGCGATCAGGAAGATCCGAGCCGGCATGCCGGCCTGGAGCGTGATGCTCGTGGGGGCGAGGGACACCTGCACCGGCGTCGTCGGGCTGACCGGCACTGCGGGCGCTTCCGTCGGCGTCTCGGAGGGTCTGGACGTCGGGTCCCCGCTGCCCGTTGGCGACCCGGAGGCGGCCGGCGCGCCACCGGCCGCCACGACGACGCTGCCGTTGACGACGTCAGGACGGAGCGCTTCGCCCGCCTCACCGATCATCGAGCCGCCGTTCAGGGCGATGATGGGCTCGCCGCCGGGGCCCGCCAGTGCGACGAGCGTGACCTTGAGAAAGACGGTGTCGCCCGCCGGGATCGCGCCGCTCCCCGGCAGGAGGAAGCCGGCGGAGTTCTCCAGGATCCCGGACTCGTTGGCCCGGCCGATGGCGAGATCCTTGGTGGCGTTCGTGCCGCGGTCCGCGTTGCCGAAGACGAAGACGGCCGATGCCGATGTGTACGCTGGCCCCAACTCGAAGTCCTTCACCGCCATGAGCTTCGAGTCGAATACCACGTTCACCTGGGCCCCCGTCGTCGGGACCGTCGCGCTCTGGATGACATTGACGACGAACTCCTGGCCCGCGGACACGTCCTGCGTCGCCGGGTCGACCCTCAGGGTCGGGTCGCCCTCGGCCGCAGCCGCGCCCGGGACGCTGCGCAGCCCCATCGCAGCGATCAGCAGCACGAGGGTCGTGACGGCGATGCCATAGCGGGACCGGCCCCGGGTCCGAGTCGGTTCGGGGCGGGAGGGACGCCGATCAGGGCGCCATAGGCTCAGGTTCACTGACCGGCGGCTCCCACATCGGGACGCGGGCGTCGTCGGACGCGCTGGAGGATGAGGAAGAGCACGGCGACGACGGCGGCGCCGAGCAGCGCGGCGGCGATGATCAAGGCCAGATCGGTCGTGGGGCCCGCGCTGACGGGCGGCGTCTGGATGGGCGCGCCGGTCGCACCGAGGACCTGTCCGCCGGACCAGATGAAGTCCAGGGCCTTGCGATCGAAGACCGTCCCGTCCTTGAGCCCCACACCTACCTCGAGGTGGTAGGTGGCGCCGTCCACGAGGGCCTGCGAGGGCGTCATGGACAACCCGACGCCGCGCGCGAAGGTCGGGACGACCGACAGCTGATTGCCGTTGGCGGTGGCCGTGGCAAGCTCCGCTCCTGACGCGTCCTGGAGCGTCGAGGTCGTGACCAGCTCGTTCGGCACCGCACCGTAGTGTGAGTTCCCGCTGTTGAGGAAAGAGACCGTGACCGGCAACGGTTGGCCGGGCAGGGCCTCGCCGACCGCGATGCCGGTGATCTCCCCCGTCTTCGTCTGGGCCGTATCGGTGATCTGGACGATCGTGCTCACGCCGAGCTCGACGCCGAACCCGACATTCGAGCTCGGGGCCGCGCCCGCCGGCAGGCCGGTCACGGCGAGGATGCCGTAGCGCGTGCCCTGGCCGACGTCGGCGGGCACGGCGATGGTGACGTTGACCGTGATGACGTCGCCCGGCTTGACCTGGACGCTCTCGGGCGTCGCCGAGATCATCGTTCGGGCGGAGTAGGCGCTCGCGTCCTCCGCGTCGGGCACGGAGTGGAAGCTGCCATCGGTACCCTGGGCCAGGCCCTGGCTCGTGATCGTGACGTCGAGCTCGGCGGCGGCTCGGAGCGTGAGCCTGACATTCGCGGTCGCACCCGGCTTGGCCGTGACGCTGATCAGCGACGGCTGGACCGACAGCGTCTCGTTGCCGTTCGGCCCGCTGGGCGGTGGCGGGATGGGGGTGGGCGAAGCGGCACGCACCAACCCGCCCTGCCCGAGCCCGAGGACGGCGACGATGGCGAAGCCGCCCAGCAGACGGCGGGTCGTGGTGTTCATACGCTCCATGTCCTGTGTTGAGACGGTCGAGGTGTGTGGGGGCGGCCGGTGGCCGCCCCCGTGAGGTCGTGGGGAATGGCTAGAAGGAGCTGACCACAGCGAAGCGGACGCTCATGCCGTAGCTGCCGGCAACGTCGATCGGCCGGGCCATCTGGGTGAAGGTCAGAGGCGCATTGACGTTGTTCTGGCCCTGCGCGAGCGTCTGGGCGTTGGGGCTGCTCGCCAGGTTCACGCTGGTGTCGTAGACGACGTTGCCGCCGGCGTCGATCTGCCGGTTGTAGCGGACGAAGAGCGGGTCGGTGAGCTTGACGTTCTGCGCCGTGTCACGCATGTAGCCATGGCTGACCGGGTCGGTGTTCTGGTCGACGACGCTCAACGTCCAGGTGACGTTGGAGCCGACGGCGCAGGTGAAGTCCGCGACGTTGTCGACGTTGCGAACAAGCGGGACGGTGACCGAGGCCGGGCAGGTCAGGGCGACATACCCGGCATCGACGGTTCCGGTGACGTTGGTCGTCGCCGAGTTGTTGGCGGCGCCGCCCGCGGTCACGGTGACCGTGGCGCCGCTCGACGTCGTCGTGGCAGGAGTGCCGTAGCCGGCGCCCGTCGTGCCGTCGAGGATGCCGCCGGCGTCGGCGCCGGTGGTGGGCAAGCTGATCGTCGAGGTGCCGGCCGCCGTCGCGAAGAAGGTCACTCGGGCGAGGACCGTGTTCGTGTTGGCGGGCAGGCTGCTGGTCCCGTCAGCGAAGAAGGCAGCGACCGCGGCCAGGTGGCCGCTGCCGTTGGCCGCGCTGATCGTGGATGCGCTCGGGAACACGTAGGTCGTGCCACTCGCGTTCCAGCCAGTGCCGAGGGCAGGCTTGGTCACGCTCGTGATCTGGAGCTTGGTGGCGTCGAAGTCCACGCTCGCCGACGCACCGCCCATGGCGACGCCCGCTTGCGTCTCGATATCGACGTAGAAGGTGCTACCTGTCGCCAGGCTGACGCTGCTTGGGCTGAGGCTCAGCGTGCCCGAGCCCGCTGCGAGCGCCGCCACGGGGGCGAGCACCGTTGCGACCAGGAACATGGCGCCGGCGGACAGTGCCGCCAGCTTGGATCGATTCACGTGGTTGTCCCTCTCTGGATTCGGTAGGAGGTGTCGAACGTGATGAGCGGTCACCTCTGGCTCGCGCTAGAAGACACTGACCGCCGAGAACAGGATCTGGATCCCGTACGCCCCGGCGCGGTCGCCTCCCGCCACGAACTGGCTGAGGACCAGAGGCACGGTCGCGGAGTTCGTGCCCGTGGCGCTGCTGCCGCCGGTCACGAGATCCACATCCGTGGCATACACGATCTCGCCGGCGACGATGGAGGCGCCAGAGAGGACATGCATGGAGTTGGCGAGCGCGAAGTTCGCCACGTTGTCGACGGGACGACCGGTGACCATGAAGCCCTTGTAGGCGTCGGTCGCCGGGTCGCTCGTGTTCAGGTTCCAGACGGTGTTCGTGTACACGGAGCACGGAACATTCGTCCGGTTCGTGTTGCCGCGAACGAGGGGCATGGCCACCGAGGACGGGCAGCTGAGGCCGATGAAGCCACCGTCCATGGTCCCGTTGACGTTGACATCCTGGGCGTTGGCGGGAGCGGGACCGTTGACGGTCAGGGTGACCGTCGTGGTCTTGACGTTCGTGCCGTTGTCCCCGCTCACGGTCACGCTGTAGGTGCCCGGCGTGGCCGCCGCGGTCGTGGTGAAGGTCAGGGTGGAGGGGGTGCCGACGACCGCTGCGGTCGGGCTGAACGAGGTCGTCACGCCCGAGGGCAGGCTGCTCGTCACCGACAGAGCGACGGTGCCCGCGGTCGGGGTGATCTGAGCCACGGAGACGCTCGTGGTGCCGGTGTTACCCGCGGTGATGGACACCGAAGCGGGTGTGGCCGCGATCGAGAAGTCGTTGGCCCCCACGACCGTCAGGTTGATGCTATCGGTCTGGGTCGTGGTGCCGTCGGTCCCGCTCACGGTCACCGCGAAGGTGCCGGGGGCAGCGGCAGCTGTGGCCGTGAAGGTCAGCGTGGAGCTCGAGCCGGCACTCACCGGGTTCGGGCTGAACGACGTGCTCACGCCAGCCGGCAGGCCGGTGGTCGAGAGCGTGATCGCGCCCGGCGTCCCCTGGACGATCGCGGTGGTGACCGTGACGTCGTTGGTGGCGCCCTGATTCACGGACGCCGACGCCGGCGCCGAGATCGAGAAGACGGGCGTGACGGGGGCAGTGCTGTTGACGACGTTCCCGTTGACGACCGAGTCGATCGTCAGGGCATTGCCGTAGCCGGCAGCGGTGCCGTCGAGCATGGCTGGACTCTGGTTCGGCGCCAGGACGCTGTCACCGACCGCCGACACAGTGAAGGTGGCCGAGTAGATCGTGACGTTGGTGTTGGCGGCGTCGAAGCTGCTGCCGTCGGTATAGAAGTAGCCGATGTTCGGGATCTGGCCGTTGGTGTTGGCCGTGGCGATGAAGGTCGCGGTGTTCGCGACGCTTGGGAAGCCGCCGAAGCCGGCGCCGTTGGTCACGACCGCCGCGCCCTTCGCGAGCGCGGTCAGCGTCAGCTTGGTGTTGTCGAACGCCAGGCCGGCGCCGGCGCCGCCGATGTCGACGGAGCCGTTCGCCACGATGTTGACGGTGAAGCTGCCGCCGGTCGCCGGCGGGTTGATGGTCGGGGCGCCGATCACCTTGATGGTGTTCGTGTTGCCGGTGTCGGCGAGAGCCGCCGCCGGCGCGATCACCGTGGCGACCAGGAACATTGCGCCGGCGGACAGGGCCGCCAGCTTGGATCGATTCACGTGGTTGTCCCTCTCTGGATTCGGTAGGAGGTGTGCACGCCTTGCCGATCAAGGGGTGTCGCGGTCATGCCGCGACACCGCCCGACCAACGAGACCTACGGGGCAACAAAGCCAGTGGCGCCCCACTGGCCCGTGATCCTGCCGATGTCGGACAGGCCGACGCCGCCGTTGTTGTCAACGTCGGCGCGGACCGAGCCCGAGATCGGGTCGGTGCGGTTCCAGCGGCCGGTGATCTGGCCGATGTCGGTCAGGCCGATGCCGCCATTCAGGTCGATGTCCGCGTCCGGGATCGGCTGCTTGGGGGGGACGGCGATCTGGATGAAGCCGACGGCGCCCGTGGCCGTTTGCCCCACGCTGGACGACATGTAGTTGACGATGTCCATGGCCTTGACCAGGCCGAGCCTGTCGGTCCAGCCTGTGCCGTTGCCGGCTCCCCATTTGGTCACCATCAGGGAGACCTTCGGGAGGGTGAGGAACAGCTGGCGCTTGGCACCGTAGGTGCCGCCGACGGCAGCCGTCGAGGCCGACGGCGCGACGAACGCACCGGAGCAACCGGTCGGGGCGAACGGTGTGGTGCTGCCGAAGGTGCAGGTCTGGAGCGAGAGGGCCTTCATGCAGCCTGCGCCACCGGGCCCGTTGGCCTGGAGGTTGGCGAGGCTGGTGTAGACGATCTGGTTGGCGTTGTTGCAGGCAGCATCGGACTCGTCCTCACTGGTGACGAGGCGCGGTAGGCCGGTGGCGGCGATGACGGTCGGCTCGCAGGTCGTGAACCCGGACGAGCAGGCCGGCCCGGTGCCGCCGGCGCCGCGGTCCGCCTTGAACAGGCGGTTGAGATCGTCACGGCTGCCAGAACCGGTGATGCGCGAGCGCGGCACGATCGTGCCGGTCTTGCCGTTCGCGCCGCCCAGCGACTGCCACGTCGTGATGGTGCCGTTGAAGATCCCGTAGACCTCGGCCATGGTGATCTGGGTCACGGGGTTGTCGGCCTTGACCGCGATGACCATGGCGTCGCCGCCGGTCTGGAAGGCCATGAGGCTGTTGTTCTCGCTCGAGCTGTTCGGGGCCGACGACGCGGCGATGTCGGTGACCGTGCTGGTGGTGCTGTTGTAGTAGGCGATCAGGGCCGTCTTGCCGGTGCCCGAGCCGCTGGCGACGAGGGCGACGGTGCAGCCGAGCTTTTGCGCGCTCGGCCACGCGGGCTGCGGGAGGGTCACGGCGCCCTGGAAGCCCGCTTGGGCCTGGGTGAGCGATGGATAGACCGTGGTGGAGCCCTGCTCCATGACGCACTCGCCTGCCGCGAGCGCGACCGTGGGTGCGACCGCGGCGACGAACGACGTCGCGATGATCGACGCGGAAGCCGCGATAGAAATGACCTTTCGGAGTGGCGAAGTTCCCAGTTTCATCGGAGGTCTGTCCCTCAAGTGAGAAGGTTGATCCTTGCGTGGTAACCTGCTTTGCCCATGCGGCGAGGCTCTGTGGCTGTCTGCACCTCCGTGTTCCCTCCATCGGTGGGGGCGCGCATCCGGTCGAACTCCCTGTTCCTGTCCGGATGCGGCCCGGTTGGTCGAGTCGGTTGTGGTCCTCGTCGCATGGGCATCACCCAGCGACGTCGTCGTGCCGCTCTCGTCGGCGCGCACGCAACGCGAGCCCGCCCAGAAGTCCGGCCGCGATGACGCCGCCGGCGCCGACGAGTGCGACGGGCAGGCCGGTCATGGCCGCGCCATCGATGTCGAGGTCGGATGGGTCGGCGGTGATCGCGTCCGGCCCGACGCACGTGGTCACCTGGGCGCCCGCGGTCGAGACCGGCACCTCATCCCCGTACACGTCGGACGCTCCCGAGATCATCTGGGCGTCGAACGGCCCGCGCGCCGGCAGCGTCAGATCGGTCTCGCCACACCCGACCGCCCGGAATCGGACGACGAGGAAGGTGGCCGCGCCGGCTGGCACGGCATCGGGTGGCGTGTGGGCGGCCGCGATCTGGGCGAGGCGCCCGGTCGTGTTCGCAGCCAGGACGGCTGCCTCGATGTCTTCGGGCAGGACGATCGGCGCTGACGCGTAGGGTGTTCCCAACGCGACGGACTCGACCTGCACGATCGCCGGGTCGAAGTCGATCGAGGCCTGGGCACCGCTGATCGGCAAGGGCGCATCCTGGACGACCTTCACGGTGAACGACGCGCCGTGCGCAACGCCGACCGTGGCGGGCTCGATGCGCAGCACCGGCTCAGCACTGGCGACCGTCGGGGTCGCGACCGTCGTCGCCATGGCCAATGCCACGACGAGACCGACGCCGACATGACACCAGGACCGCACCGCACCCCTCCGTCCCATCCGTGACCACTCCCCAGCACACCGTGACGAGGTCGCGTTAGCGGGGGATCGGCGTCGGGTTATCAACGGCCCCTTCACCGTCGACGCGCCAGTCGCGCGATGACGACGGGTGCGATCATCCCGGCCAACATGGCGGCCGCCAGGGCCATCACCACCATGAGACCGGCGATCAGGCCGCCGACTCCGAGGCCCACGAGCGCGACCCGGTTCATCGCCGATGCGTCGGGTCCTGGCGTTGCCGACCGCGTCGACGTCACGAAGGCGGCCTCCGGTGCGGGGCTCGCGACCGGGACCGGTTCGGCGACGGGCTCAGGTGATGCCGGGACCACAGGCGGCTCGCCCACGGTCGGGGGTAGCGTGATCCCAGGATCCGGTGGGGGCACCGGCCCGCCGGGCGCAGCCGGCCCGGGGGGCGTCGTCGCCACGGGGGTCGGCGTGGGAGTCGGCGTCGGCCTGGGCGTCGGCTTTGCCTCCGGGTCGCACGCCTGCACGACGCCCTTGACCGTTTGGATCTTCAGCGGGATCCCGTATGTGGCCGGGCGACCGTCGATGAGGGCCGAATCGGCCGTGTCGTTCGGTAGGAAGAGCGGGGTCTCGCCGCACGCGATGGCCTTGAACTCCACGCTGATGAAGTCGGCATCGCCGGCCGGGACGTTTCCCGGCGCGAGGAAGGCAGCCGAGACCTGATTGAGCTTGCCGCTCGCATTGGCCGCGGTGATCGCCGACGCGCCTCCGCCCTGGAAGAACGGCGCGGCCGCAAAGGCCGATGACTTCGTGATCGAGACCACCTGGAGGATCGCCGGATCGAAGACGATCGTCGCGGTGATCCCACCGGTGGGCACGTCCGCGCGCTGGACCACGCGCACCGTGAACCCGCCGTTCTCGACGACCCCCGTGTAGAACGATCCGAGCCTGATGGAGTTCCCGGACGGGAGCGTCGGCGTCGGCGGCGTCTGGGTGTCGCAGACCTGCACGACGCCCTTGACCGTCCTGATCGGGAGCGGCCTCCCGTAGCTGGCGTCGCGGCCGTCAAGGAGGGACGAATCGGTGGCGTCGTTCGGCATCAGGAGCGGTGTCCTGCCGCACCCGATCGCCCGGAACTCGACCGTGATGTAATCCGCTTCGCCGACCGGGACACTGTCCCGGCCGGGGAACTCCGCCTTGACGCTGTTGAGGACGCCGCTGACATTGGCCGCGGCGATGGCGTCGCTGCTTGCGCTCTGGCGCAGGTCGGCGGCCGCGTACGCCGACGATTTCGTGATCGACACGACCTGGAGAAGCGACCGGTCGAAGACGATCGTGGCGGTGATGCCGCCGGTGGGAACGTCGGCTCGCTGGACCACCCGGACGCTGAACGTTGCGCCGCGATCGACTCGAGTCGATGCCGGCTCGATCCGGATCGAGTTGCCGGGCACCGGTGTCGGCGACGGGGATGGCGTCGCTGACACTGACGGTGACGGCGTGCTCGACGTCGACGGCCCCGGGCTCCCGGATGGCGCAGGCGAGCTGATGACGCATGTCTCCACCGACGCCCCGACGGTCGCCACGCTGAGGAGGTTGCCGTAGGTCTCGGCGCTGCCGTCGAGCATCGCGGCGTCGGTCACGCCGGTCGGCAGACCAA
>Ga0163153_10007550_pt1 | contig 11660 bp, 10 predicted proteins | sample OliLakLV19MP6IB1_FD_148629 | JGI IMG/M metagenome (GOLD analysis project Ga0163153, IMG submission 148629) | Freshwater microbial mat bacterial communities from Lake Vanda, McMurdo Dry Valleys, Antarctica - Oligotrophic Lake LV.19.MP6.IB-1 | ecosystem: Environmental > Aquatic > Freshwater >... | reverse complement strand
GTACTGTCTTGTTTGGCATATTGTGCTTTAACTTGTAGAGTGCTTGCCATCATTAATGTCAAGGCAAACCATAAAATTTTCTTTTGCATATCTTTATCTTTTATTCTTAAATGATACTGCAAAAGTAGATTGGCGAGATGCAATAACTCGTTCACTTAAGTTAAGAATTACGCTCTAGCTCTTTTTTTCAAGAATTCTTGCTCTTAGTCTGCTTAATGATTGAGGTTTGATACCTAAATAGCTCGATAATTGGTGTTGTGGAACACGCTGAATAAGGCCCGGTCGTATAGGGGTTAGTACATTACAGTGGCTGGTGTTCTTGTCATTCGCTAATTCTTAGCACTACATTACCTTTTTTTCTTCCTAAGTCAACATACCTATGTGCTTCTATTATTTCGTCCATTTGAAAAGTCTTGTCAATTACCGCCTTAAATGCTCCTTTTTCAAATAGCTCTTTTAATAGCTGTAATTGTTGTCTTGTTTCCGAAGCATTTACAGAACTTACACTCTTATAAATTCCGTTTCCGTTCAAGAGTTTTTCACATTGTTTTCTGTTGGATTTACCTACTGCATCAAAAATTATATCAAACTTTTCTGTTTGTTTAGTAAAGTCTTCTTTGTCGTATAGAATAATGTTTGTAACTTCTAATTCAATAATAAGTTTTTGTCCTTCGAAACTGCAAACTGCGGTTATATCAGCTTTGTAATATTTTGCTATTTGGATTGCTGCCGTACCTACTGAACCCGTTGCACCGATAATCAAGATTTTAGGGTTTGACTTTTCGGCTATTTTTGCTTTATCCAAGAAGTAAATAGCTGTTTGTCCACCAAAAATTATAGCAACAGCTTCTTCGAATGTAGCATTATTGGGCATTTTAATTACATTGCTATTTTGATTAACTGCAATGTATTCTGCATAAGTACCGAAATTAAACCCTGTCATACCGAATACTTTATCACCTTCTTTGAACTTAGAAACTTTGTCTCCAACAGATTCAACAACTCCCGAAAAAACAGTTCCTAAAATGGGTTTTCTTGGTTTTGAAATACCTAAAACCAATCGCATTACGACCTTCAGAAATCCCTTAACATCAAGGCTTCTTACCCTTACATCTGCAGAGTTGACCGCAGTAGCAACTATTTTGACAAGAATTTGACTGTCTTTGGGTATTGGCTTTGAAACTTCCTGAATTTGCAAAACTTCAGGGGTTCCATATTTGGTGCAAATGACTGCCTTCATCTAATCATTGTAGTTTTAAAAATAATACCCAAAATGCAAGCCCGGCTGCCAAACTTTTCAACTACTGCCATGCTAAGCTCACCCGGTCCACCGCATTCTGAATAAACAATAGCCCTCATCTTTTTGCATTTTAATCTATTGAAGTCAAGTTGTACCTGATGAGCCCCCAACTGTCAATCCTAAAAGAATACACAGCCTATTTCTTTAAACTTACCTTGTAAATTCAACTACTTGGGCACTTACCGTTATCGTTCTTCTGACAAAGAAAGGGGCAAAACCACTGAAGTGTTCCTCTGTGATCACGTTGATTATGGCTTTGGAACCATTCAGCAAGTTGGCTTTCTTCATCATAGTTGAGTACGCATTTTCGTACAATTGCCTTTTGTTCATACCTCCAATGGCCAATACATAAGATGTCTCCGAACTTCCGCTTACCTGATCAATTACTTTGAAGTTGTTCTCACTTAAGTGTACCTCAGTGGCGTTTTGATTGTGGTTGGTAACAAGGGCGGTGCCGATGCCACATGAACTAAGAAATGCCGCGAGCAATAATAACACGGAATAAATGCCGATCTTTTTCATTGTAGTAATTATTTATTGTTATAGATGTATTAAAAATTAAACCCGAAATGCAGACCTGGTTCAGGTGTCCATTTTGGCCACTTGTCATCTTTTTCTTTAAACCCATCAGGCATTCTTGATTGATAAGGACGACCAGCAACACCAACTGATGGCTCTATAAAAAACCTATCCTTAAAGAGTTTAAAGTGATAGCCTACTCGATAAGTGTTGAATATAATGAAGGCATTTCCCACCTTATCACCGTTTTCATTCTTAAATGTTTGCCACATGGGCGTTGCGTGAACTGCTGCATAAAGACCTTTCCAAAAATACCTCTGATAAGCAAGACCAATACCATACTCTCTTATATTACCAGGAAATTTCTCTTCTGGGGTTCCGTATGCATCGTTATAAAAAGGGTTTATACCCAGCGGCCAAGAATGTTTCCAAGTGATTAATTCAATGGAAATTACATCTTTTCCTGTGATACGATAGCCTAAATTGAGTTGAGCAAAGCCTGGGGGGTTTACTTTACTAAAATTACCTAAAAGGAATAAAGTGCTGCCAACGAAACATCGTTTGTAAGTACTGTCTGTTTTGGCATATTGTGCATTCACCTGTAAACTGCTTGTTAAAACTAAAACAAGTCCAATCCATAAAATTTTCTTTTGCATATCTTTTTAATTAATGTTAAACGATGCTGCAAAAGTAGATAGGCGAGACACAATAACTCGTTCACTTAAGTTAAGAAATGAACCTTACCCTTTATCGTTCTCTATAATCCGTGCTCTTAACCTGCTTAATGATTGTGGTTTTATGCCAAGATAACTCGCTAATTGGTGTTGTGGAACACGCTGAATAAGGTCTGGTCTTTTTTGTAGTAAATTCAAGTATCGCTGTTCAGGTGAAGAAGTCTTAAACTCGTCAAAGTCGATTTGTTGTTTAACTAACAATTCTTCCGACAATATTCTACACATTATTTCAAACTTTGGAAATTTACTGTTTATTTCTACTTCCATATCAGAATTTGAAACTGTAAGAATACTGTCTTCAACACAACTAATGAAATATTCAGAAGGAGCTTTATTTATAACACAATGAGGTGTTAAGGCGTCCATTTCTGTGTAGAAAGCTGTTGTTTTTTCTTCACCATTTATGATGTAATATTTCCGTATACATCCTTTTAGAACAAAATAGTCATCCTGCGATTTCTGTCCTTCTTTGAGTAAAATAGTCCCCTTCTTAAAAGAGCGGAATATGTCTAACGAAAGTATTGCGTTCTTCTCATCTTCTGTCAGAGAAATGTATTTTGATATAAAGTCAAATAGTAAATTTTTCATTGTTTATTTTGTTGTTACTGTCGTCTGTTACACTCGCCACCAACGTGCGGCTCGCTGCTATGGCGGGATTTTGAAACGATCAACTGCCCCACGTGACCGAACGAAATTAAGAAACTAAAACTACAATGCATGTCCACCGTGGCAGTGTCCGAAAGGATGAGCAAGACAAATCATTTGCCACGGGAACAAAATTATTCCCATTATTATCAGTAGCAATTTGGATTTGAATTTACGCATTCATCTCAAAGGTAGTTAAAATTAGTGACCGGGTAATTTGGCTTTTTTGGTTTTGTGAAGATGCTTAATGCTTGGCGGGTGGGGATTTGGCTCTTGCCATAGCTTTGGTGTCGCGTTGGGTTTGCGCGGCTATGGCATGTGCCAAAAACGCTGGGCATTCGGAGGGGAATCTTTTTAAAAAAGCGAAGGGTCGGCCATTACTTCATTGTCAACCGAGTCTTGATCTGTTTTCTCAACCGTCTCGTTGGTCGCGTACTTGTCAATGTGGGAAATTTGTTTTATGTCAGCCGTTGTGTTTGAAAACTAATTTGTCCCGACCCTATGGATGGCAACATGTTTATACAAGGCATTCATGTCCGGTACATCCACAATATAATCATACCAGTCTTCTTTTACACTTCCCACCCCTTACGATACACTCTTCCCACAAATTGATTGGCTTCTTCCAGGTTGGTTATTTTCATATTCAAACCATCCCACAATAATTTTTTACGTGCAAAGAATTCTTGTTTCCCCTTACTGTTTTCTTTTCTTAACATAAAACTTCTGATGGCCAGGTTTCCCATCAATACGGTTTCCGTCATAGGGCCTGCATAATCAAAGGAGGACGTAAGCCCGCGATGCTCCGTACTATTAAAGCCCGCTTTGCAGGCATCTACCCATTTGCGTTGATGACCATATTCTGGTTCTTCTTCCTTTACTGCTTCCGGACCGAAATCTGTTGTGCCATCATTCAAAAATAGTTTTGGCATTAAGGGCGAGCTGTCGTTTATGTTGGTGGAGATCAATCCTTTTTCACCCATGATCAACACACCGTTAGCGCTATTAGCTCCTCCGATATCCATATTAGCCGGAATGATTTCAGGATGAGAAGGCCGGATGCCGCCATCACTCCAGGTCATTTCGATGGGTGATTTGCTTTTTGCTGTAGCGGCAAAATGCAAGGTGATAAAAGAAGACGCAGGGCATCCTTCCGGATTATAATCGGGTGTCCACATCTGCGAGTACACGGAGCCCACACTGCATTCCGCATCGGTGGGATAGTTAAGTCCTAATGTTCTGAAGGGTATATCTACCAGGTGGCAACCCACATCGCCAAGAGCACCCGTTCCAAAATCCCACCAGCCTCTCCAGCTAAATGGATGCAAGTTGGGAATATACTGTCGGTATGCTGCCGGCCCCAGCCAGAGATCCCAATTCAGATCTTTGGGTTTTTTACTTTCATCCGGAGCTGGCATGGCAAATCCTTGCGGCCATACGGGTCGGTTCGTCCAGATTTGAACCTTAGCTATTTTACCAAGCACACCAGAGTCCACCCACTTTTGCACCATGCCCAATAGCGGGTTCGATCCTCCCTGGTTTCCCATCTGGGTCACGATCTTATTTTTTCTTGCCATCTCCGTAAGCATGCGCGCCTCACGAATATTGTGCGTCATCGGTTTCTGCACATACACATGTTTCCCTCTCTCCATGCAATAAGCAGCAGCAGGACCGTGAACATGGTCGGGTGTTGATATCGTTACAGCATCAATGTCTTTCTCCTTATCCAACATCTCCCGATAATCAGCATAGAGTTTTGCCTTGGGAAAATTCTCAACCGATGCCTTGGCAGATCCGGAGAAATCCACATCACAAAGTGCTGTTACTCGTTCACGCCCTTTCACAGAAGCGTTTCGAATATCACTGGCTCCCTTTCCGCCAGCGCCAATGGCGGCTAAATTCAATTGATCACTGGGCGCTGTGAATCCCAAACCACCCAAGACATGCCGGGGCACAAGAAAAAACGAGGACGCCAGTGCCGTGTTTTTGATAAACTCCCTGCGGGATAATGCGGATTGTGTTTTCTTTTTATTCTTCATGATGGCTGGCTTAGGTTATTACAAATTGAATTGGAGATGAACTGAATAAAAATAAGGAAAAGAAAAGAACAGCGTGCCTCTTTTTTCAAATTTTCGCATACCTTTTTTAACAGCTGCTATAAACTCCGTACGAAATGATACCGTGTCACGTTCCGTCAACATTTCATTGGATGATACAATTCATCTATTGGAAGTTGTCTGCACGATAAAGTTTATGACCGGGTTTATCATTCAACAATTTTCCAATATGAATCTTTACGAGTTACTTTTCCACTTCTAAACTCCCAAAGGTCGCAACCCCGAACTTTAATTTTCACTCCTTTCAAGTTTGTTCCCGTGAGTGTCCATTCAGAAATTCCTCTATCACCATTTACCCAATGCACATCGTCTCCGTAGTGAACATCAGGAATACCTTTGAAACGTGCTGCAAGGGCTTCACGAACTTGCGCTTTGCCTATAAACCGTTGTCCATAAAACTCAGGGCCTCTTGGAAAATCAAAGGAGCAGTCATCAGCAAAAAATTCCATAATGGAATCAAGGTCATGACGATTGAATGCATCAAGAATTTGTTTTAAAGTTTCTACCGTGACAGTCTGTTGCATATTCGTCTGGGCTTGTGTAATCGTTATTGTCAAGCAAATCAGTAAGAAGAGTAAGATTACTTTTTTCATTTTTTATCTGATGAATTATCCAAATTAATTTCGTCACTTGTCAAAGTGAAAACTGGAGGGGCGAAAACCATCCTCACAATATAACCACTCCATCTCTTATAAAAAACAAACCTTATTTTATATCAGCCATCCGTCACTTTGTTGCTTTTCAGTTTAATATTTACTAACATCGGCACATCAAACTACTACCTATTGGCGCTCTCTTTTGGACATACCTCTCGCAAAGACTCCTGGTGGCTACGTCCGTTACTTATTTTCATAGGGCTATCTTCTTTTATTGGTTATGCCACGTGGGCGGCTTTTCAAGGTGAGCACTATGCCGTTGGCCCTTACTTGTCGCCATTTTATTCTCCTGAAATCTTTGGCAGTTCAAGCCACAGTTGGTTTGGCCCTCAGCCAACGTGGTGGCCGCTGATACTTCCTTTCTCTCCGGCCTTGCTCGTCTTGTGGGCACCGGGAGGCATGCGATTTACCTGCTACTATTATCGCGGAGCGTATTACAAATCCTTCTGGGCCGATCCGATCGCCTGCATGGTTACAGAACCACGCAAAACCTATCGCGGAGAAAATTCCTTTCCGCTGATCATGCAAAATGTGCATCGCTATTTCATGTACCTCGCGGTCATTTTTGTATTAATACTGGCATATGATGCCTATAAGGCCATGTGGTTCATTGACCCTGCCACCGGAGAAACTTCTTTTGGATTGGGAATAGGAACATTTGTCTTAGCCATAAATGCAACATTATTAGGTGGCTACACTTTCGGATGTCATTCGTTTCGGCATCTCATTGGAGGAATAAAAGATCAACTTTCCAAAGCACCGGTGCGAAAAAAATTATACAATTGTTCCTCCTGTTTGAACAAGCGCCACATGAACTGGGCGTGGGCCAGTTTATTTTGGGTCATGTTCTCAGATGTATACGTGCGTCTTTGTTCTATGGGTATCTGGACTGACTTTCGATTTTTCTGATGGCGTACGAAACTTTCAAATATGATGTATTGGTGATCGGCTCCGGTGGCGCTGGCCTTCGTGCTGCTATTGAAGCCTCTGCAGCCGGAGTAACGGTGGGTGTAGTATGTCGTTCACTGTTAGGCAAAGCACATACGGTAATGGCAGAAGGAGGAGTGGCCGCTGCCCTAGGCAATGTGGATGATCGCGATGGATGGAAAGTTCACTTCACCGATACCATGCGTGGAGGTCAGTATATGAACAACTGGCGCATGGCTGAACTTCATGCGAAGGAAGCACCGGATCGCGTGCACGAACTGGAAGCCTGGGGAGCAGTGTTCGATCGCACAGAAGATGGAAGAATTCTGCAACGAAATTTTGGAGGACATAAATATCCAAGGCTGGCGCACGTGGGTGATCGCACCGGGTTGGAGATGATCCGCACACTGCAGGATCACGGCATCCATCAGGGCATTGATGTTTACCAGGAATATACGATAATAAGTTTGTTGAAAAAGGGTGATCAGGTGGTGGGCGCATTTGGTTATGATCGCGAGAAAGGACTCTTCAAAGTTTTTCAAGCCAAAGCAGTAATCATTGCCACGGGTGGCATGGGTCGTATTTATAAAATCTCCAGCAACAGCTGGGATTGTACGGGCGGAGGAATTTCTATTGCCTATCACGCAGGGGCCGAACTTATTGACATGGAGTTCGTGCAATTCCATCCGACCGGCATGGTGTGGCCACCGAGTGTGCGCGGACTATTAATTACCGAAGGTGTTCGTGGTGAGGGTGGCGTATTGCGTAACAAAGATGGAAGGCGATTTATGTTTGATGATATCCCTGATCTGTACAAAGCTCAGACATCTACAGACGAAGAAGAAGGATGGCGTTATACACAAGGAGATAAAAATGCAAAACGTCCACCGGAATTACTTACGCGCGATCATGTGGCGCGTTGCATCAGGCGCGAAGTAAAAGCGGGAAGGGGTTCACCACATGGCGGTGTATTTCTTGACATCGCGTGGATCAAAGAAAAAATTCCGAATGCGGCTGAGCATATCAAGCGCAAGTTGCCCAGCATGTATCACCAGTTTAAAGAACTGGCAGGCGTTGATATCACAAAAGAACCGATGGAAGTTGGGCCTACTACTCATTATATCATGGGAGGCGTGAAGGTGAATGCCGACACACAGATGACGAGTGTACCGGGCCTCTTTGCAACAGGCGAATGTGCCGCAGGACTTCATGGCGCTAACCGCCTAGGCGGCAATTCACTTTCCGACTTACTCGTATTTGGAAAACGAGCCGGTGAGTACGCAGCAAAATATGCGAAAGAAAATGGTGACGTAGCTGTGGATGAAGATCAGGTTAACGAAATCGCAGCATGGGCGCTTGCTCCCTTCGAGCGTGGAAGCGCTGGAGAAAATCCATTTGCTTTACAAGATCATCTGCAAGAGATGATGCAGGACCTCGTTGGAATCGTGCGCAATGAAAATGACTTGATAACTTCCATTGAAAAATTGAACGAGCTGGAAAATCGCGCGGCACAGGTTGGCTGCAATGGTAATCGGGGTTATAATCCCGGATGGCATACGGCTATGGAGTTGAATCACATGCTCACGGTGGCAAAGGCAATAGCGATATCCGCCAAGGAAAGAAAGGAAAGTCGCGGTGGCCATTTTCGTGAAGATTTTCCTGATAAGAGCAGTGAGTTTTCGAAAGTAAATGTCACCTTAAAAAAAGACGGTGGCGGAAATATAGAAGTCAGGCAAGTCCCTAAAGCTGAAGTTCGTGAAGACTTGAAACAAATCATTGACGAAATGAAGTAATGGCAAAAGTTACGTTTAGCATATGGCGCACAAATGATGATGCCGGAGGACAGTTTCAAAATTACGAAGCTGAAATCTCAGAAGGCATGGTGGTGTTAGATGCCGTTCATCAGATTCAGGCCGAACATGCCAATGACCTCGCGGTGCGATGGAATTGCAAAGCTGGCAAGTGTGGATCATGTTCAGCAGAAATAAACGGACATCCTAAGCTGATGTGCATGACCCGATTGGACGACATGCCTCGTGATAAGCCCATTACCATTCAGCCGATGAAAGCATTCCCGGTGATTAAAGATCTTGTAACAGATGTCTCCAGGAATTATCGCATTAAAAAGAAAATTAAAAAATTTAAACCACGCAAGCCCGATGCCCCCGATGGCACCTGGCGCATGTACCAGAGTGACATTGACCGTGTGCAGGAGTTCAGAAAGTGCATTGAATGCTTTTTGTGTCAGGATGTGTGTCACGTGATTCGCGAACATCACTTACACGAAGAATTTGTCGGACCAAGGCACCTGGTATATACAGCAGCCCTTGAAATGCATCCACTGGATGTGGAAGACAGGCGAAAGGATTTGAAGGATGAGGGTGGAATAGGTTTTTGCAACATTACGAAGTGCTGCACCAATGTATGCCCTGAAAATATTACCATTACCGACAATGCTATCATTCCACTGAAGGAACGGGTTGCTGACCAGTTTTACGATCCGCTGATGAAGTTTTTAAGTATATTTGGTAAGAAGTAAAGTAAGTAGTAAGAAACAAATTGAAACGCTATGAACTTACAGGAATTAAAAAAAGCCGAGGAGAGTCCCTCTTTTAATTTAAAGCCGCTATCTAAAGATGCAATTGTCCCTGCCTTAGAGCGAGCAGAACATTACCGTTTGCTCAACCAGCCCGGTGTTGCTGAAAGCATCTGCCTTGATGTGCTCAGTGCAGATGCAGACAATCAGAAAGCTAATATTATTTTATTGCTTTCACTTACTGATCAATTTGGTCAGAAGCAAAGTAAAGCAAAGATGGCTGAAGACATTGCCAATAGTCTGAAAGATCCCTATTCGAAACTTTATTACCTCGGTATCATTCACGAGCGACAAGGAAATACCGCAATGAATTCATCTAATCCCGGTTCGGGCTTTGACGCTTATGAGTGGTACCTCGAGGCCATGGATTTTTATGAGAAGGCGGATGAAATAAATCCCTCCGGCAATGAAGATGTTGTGTTGCGTTGGAACACCTGCGCCAGAACTATCATGGATAATCATCTTAAAAGAAGACCGAAGGATAACTACGTTGATTTCGAATAAAGATTACATTATTCATTCGTTAACAAAATAAACCCCGGCTCTCACCGGGGTTTATCACTTCGCTGGCTACCCCATTCTCAAAAACTCAGGTTCTTTCCTTTTGCTTTTTCTTTGATCGCTTTGATCATCGCGGCATCGAGCATCGTGTCGCTCACTTCTTTGGGTGTGTTAGACACTAAATACTCCTGGCGTTTTTTATTCAGGCTTTGTATTTCATTCTGAATGGAAACACGCTCTTCGGCCTTTTCTTTCACATACGTCTGGCGTTGTGGTACACTCATGCCTTTCATTTCTTTAGGCAGTTCATCGTCTTTAGCTTTGGCAATGATCTCTTCATTCTCTTTGGCCGCATCCACCAAATCCCAGCTGGAGTTGCGGTAGGCATGTGAACTTTTGGAAACGGCACGCTCAACTTTGTTGGCTTGTCCGTAGGTTTCGGCATTGCTGTCTTGCGTGGCTTGCATCTCTTTTTTGGAAGCACCGCTGGCGCCATAATAGACATAGGTTTGGTTTAGTTTATCATTCAACGCACTGATGTGTTGATCATAAGGCGTAGGGATATACACCGTTTTACGATTTTGCTCAATGCTCATATACGATCCGCCTGTGATGTCAGCACCCTCTTTCCAACTCGTGTTCATGCCTTCATCAAAGGGTCCGCAGAAAATGGTATTCACCACCACCCCTTTTTCTCGTGCCAATCCACAAGCCGTGCGATAGGCAATACCCCCTTGTGTAAAAGGTTCGTTGCCGGCAATGAAAATCATTTTCAAATCATTAGGCGATGCGCTCCAGGCAAGCTGTCGCAACGATGAATTGATCACATGACCACAGAATTCATTTCCTCCATTGGTAGAAAGTGAAAAAAGTTTTTCTGAAATCAGATCCAGGTCATCGGTGAGACCGCTCACCTGACGAATGTATCCCTCGCTTGAGGAAAGGTTGTCATTGCCATATTCATACAACGCGATTTTAATGCTTGGCTTTTTTCCATCGGTACATTTGGCGACTGCGAGTTCGTTTACGATTTTCCACAGTTGCGATTTAGCCTGGTCGATCAGACCATCCATACTGTTGCTGGTGTCCAGCAGTATCGCAAGTTGAATGCTCTGATCCTTTGCCGGAGGTACCGTGGTGAAGGCGCTCAAATGCCAGAACAGGATTACCGAAAGAAGAGTAAGTATGCGGTTCTTAACCTTACTTACAGGGGCGAGTGTCGTTTTCATACTATTTGTTTTTGGTAAAGTTTACGCGGAAACCTGCGAACGGGTACCTGAACTTAGTGAGGGAGTCGAGAGGTTGGGTGAAATGCACCTTTCACTGAGTGAGGGATCAGAACGAGCAAATACATGTCAAAAACTGTAAAAATTATTGTGTTAACTTTCCATTGAAATGAAAATGGTAATGCCCATGATCTGTGCCCACACAGACCATGACGGTAATTAAAAATAAATTTCGGTCTGTGGGGACACCGAGGATAGAGTTAGTCACAGATTAATGATGGAAGAGTCATCTCTTAACATGATGCTCAGGGAAAATAAATTAGAATACATTTCGGTCTGTGAGGACACACAGACCGAGGATAGATGACAACAAAATAAAAATGAAACACAGGTTCCTCATCATATGCATTGTCACCAGCATTCTATTCGCTGTGAATAG
>Ga0163153_10007549_pt1 | contig 11661 bp, 9 predicted proteins | sample OliLakLV19MP6IB1_FD_148629 | JGI IMG/M metagenome (GOLD analysis project Ga0163153, IMG submission 148629) | Freshwater microbial mat bacterial communities from Lake Vanda, McMurdo Dry Valleys, Antarctica - Oligotrophic Lake LV.19.MP6.IB-1 | ecosystem: Environmental > Aquatic > Freshwater > Lake... | reverse complement strand
GTTCGACTCCCCTCCCTCTTAGGGAGGGGCAGGGGGAGGGTCGCGTCGCCGAGGAATCCAGCGCCGCCGCCGCCGCAAAAATCGACCCCAAAGCCCTCTTCGCCACCGGCTTCCTCAAGGTCACCCCCGCCCACGACCCCAACGACTACGACATCGGCCGGCGTCACGAAAAAACGCTCGGCCCCAACTGGCTCATCAACGTGATGGCCCCCGACGCCTCCATCAGCAAAGACCACGGCTGGCCCGCGGAGGAATGGCAGGATGCACCATCCGCAGGAGCACCATCCCGGCAGGGTGGTGCTGCCCCGGATACCCACGCGTCAACGACATCGCATCAGCACCGCCCTGCCGGGACGGTGATCCCAACCGTCGACCCCTTCGCGCACACGCTCCTGGGCAAGTCCCGCGAAGACGCCCGCAAACTCATCGTCAACTGGTTCCGCGAGCACGGCCTGTTCGAAGACATGAAACCCTACAAGCACTCGGTGGGTCACAGCTACCGCAGCCACGTGCCCATCGAGCCGTACCTGAGCGACCAGTGGTACGTCAAGGTGACGGACGACCGCCTGCGCGGCGCCGCCCTGCGCGCGATGGCGCGCGATCAGTTCGATGAGCGCAGCGAGCCGGGCCGTGCCGGCCCGCTCCGGGGCGAACACGCCCCGGCTCGCAAAGACACCGACGAGTCTCAGCTCCGCTTCTACCCGCAGCGCTACGCGAAGACCTTCCAGCAGTGGCACGAAAACATCCGCGACTGGTGCATCAGCCGGCAACTGTGGTGGGGGCATCGGATCCCGGTGTGGAGCAAGCATTTTGAGAACGAGCGGGAATATTGGGGCGAGCCTGGCACTGAACAGGATGATTTGCAAGACACGTTGACGGTGCTCAGTGAGAACGATCTTGGCGGCGCGATCGCCATTGCTTTCGTCTCTGATGAAGACCCAACTCGTATGATCCCGTTCACTGCGCCGAAGATCGGCGGCTTCACGGCGTTCGTGTGCTTGCCGAGCGATATCACAATCTCCGATCATTACGAAAGGCAACCCCAGGAACTCCGGCGAAGACTGGAAACCGCCGGCTTCACCCAAGACCCTGACGTCCTCGACACCTGGTTCTCCTCCGGCCTCTGGCCCATCTCCACGCTCGGCTGGCCCGACCCCGCGAAGTTCCCCGCGGAGTTTCCGGGGGGCGATGCCGCGCTCAACAAGTGGAACCCCTCCAACACCCTCTGCACCGCCCGCGAGATCATCACGCTCTGGGTCTCGCGCATGGTGATGTTCAACATCTACTTCCGCGGGTGCCTGCCCTTCAAGGACGTGTTCATCCACGCCATGATCCAGGACGGGCACGGGCAGAAGATGTCGAAGTCACTCGGCAACGGCGTCGACCCGCTCGACATCATCCACTCGCACGGCTCCGATGCGATGCGCTTCACGCTCGCCGCCATGACCACGCAGACGCAGGACGTGCGCATGACCGTGGAGATGGTCTGCCCGCACTGCGCGCAGAGTTTCACGCCGAAGTTCACGAAGGACAAGGCGGGTTACACGGTGGCCGCACCGAACCAGGAATGCCCCGCCCCCGGATGCAAGAAGAAGCTGGTCTCCAGCTATGGAGTGGCCTCCGGCAAAGCGAAGCCCACCGATGAAGCACCCGCCGCCCGCAACACCAGCGAAAAGTTTGACTACGGCCGGAACTTCGCCAACAAGTTCTGGAACGCGGTGCGCTTCGCGCTGGGCCACGTGAAGGCAACCGAGGCCGATCATTGGATCCTTCCGGGGGTGGCCGACCAATGGATTCTCGCCCGGCTGTCGAAGACGATCATCGCCACCACCAAGGCCCTTGAGTCGTTCGAGTTCAAGGTGTACGCCGACACGCTGTATGACTTCATCTGGCGCGACTTCTGCGATTGGTACATCGAGGCGATCAAGCCGACGGTGGCCACTTCCGGCGGGCAGCAGCGCGCGCTGGTGACGGTGATCGATGTGATCCTGCGTCTGCTGCACCCGGCGATGCCGTTCATCACGGAGAAGCTGTGGGAGCGGCTCAACACCGTCGCACCCAAGCGCACCGACCTCACCATGGACGGCCTGTTTGAATTGAAGCTGCCGAACACGGGCGAACTGCTCGTGCGCTCCGGCTGGCCCACCGCCGGGCTGCACGAAGGCAAGGCCGCCGAGATCGAGGCCCGCTTCGAGTCGACGCGACAGATCGTCTCCGCCATCCGCGAGGCCCGCTCGACCTACAAGGTGCCGCCGCGGAACAAGGTGCCGGCCGCCATCAAGGCCCCCAACGACAAGCTCGAACGCCTGCGCGACGACAAGGACCTGATCGCGACGATGGCGAACGTCGAGATCGGCGCGTTCGGCGCGCAGACGGAGCGCGGCGAAGACGCGGCCGCCGTGACGGTGGGCGATGTCGAAATCTACCTGTCCGGCCTGATCGACAAGGGCGCGGAGAAGACGCGCCTCGAAAAACGCCTCGCGGAGCTGACGAAATCGGTGGCGGGTCTCGAAGGCCGGCTCACGAACAAGGCGTACACCGACAAAGCCCCCGCGAAGCTCGTGCAGGAGACCCGCGATCAGCTTGAGAGCGCGAAGAAGGAGTTAGAGGCGGTGAAGGCGCAGCTGAGTGCTTTGTAATGACGAATGTCAAATCACGAATGTCTAATGAATGACGAATGAGACAATGACAAATGACTAAGAACGGATGAACAGGCACCGTTGACGAGCAAACCTCTCCGCCATTTGTTGCCGTCATTTGTGCTTCGTCATTCATTAGATATTCCGTCATTCGTGCTTCGTCATTGGATTCGCCATGCCTCGCTTCAAAGACCAAGCCGTGTGCATCCGCCTCATTGACTGGTCGGAGACCAGCCAGGTGGTGGCGCTGTTCACGCGCGGGCACGGCAAGGTGCGCGGGCTCGCCAAGGGCAGCAAGCGCACCAGCCCCGGGGCGGTCGCGCGGTTCTCCGGCGGCATCGAGCTGCTCACGCGCGGCGAGGTGGTGGCGACGATCAAGGCGAGCAGCGACCTCGCGGCGATCACCGAGTGGGACTTGCAGGAGCCTTACTCGCACCTGCGCACCGACCTGGCGGCGCACCGGTTGGGGATGTACGCGGCGGAGTTTGTCGGGGCGCTGACGGCGGAGCATGATGCGCATCCGAAGGTGTTTGAGGCGCTGGTGGGGTTTTTGGAGGGGGTGGGGGAAGCGGACGCTAAACCGCAAGCGTTGCTCTTGCGGTTTCAGTGGGCGGTGCTGGCGGACTGCGGGTTTAAGCCGGAGCTGATGCGGGATGTGAAGACGGGGGAGGAGGTGGGGAGCGCGGATGCGGGGACGCAAGCGTTGCTTTTTGATCCGATCGCGGGCGGGGTGATGCTGGGAGGCGCGGAGGGGGCGTATGGTTCTCGCGTCAGCGATGCCGGGCCGTGGCGGGTGCGCGGGGAGACGATCGAGCTGCTGCGCGAGGTCGCGGCAGGGGCGGCGGGTGTGGATGTGATGGATGGCGAGCGCGTGAAGCGCGCGAACCGGCTGCTGTGTGTCTATACCCGCGCCATTCTCGACCGCGAGCTGGCGACGATGAAGTTTGTTTTGGAATACTGAAGAGGACCCACGGACAGGAGTCCGCGGGCTTTGACCCGTAAGCTTCGACCCCTGCCTCCTGCCTCCTGTCTCCTGCCTCCTGCCTCCTGTCTCCTGCCCTCACTCCTTCGGCTCATGCCGGTGGATGTAGAACATGCTGTCCGATGCTCGCGGGCCGACCATGTGCCAGCTCAAGGGGAACTTCGGTTTCTGAGCGACGTAGAGGTCGAAGATGCGCTGGCCCCACTGGTACTGCTGCTCGATGTTCTTCTCGACCTTGGCGGTGTCGCTGTTGGGGATGAAGGTGCAGGTTTGATAATCCCAGTTGGGGTCGAGGCGGATCATGAGGTGGCCCTCGTCCCACTCGATGGGGTAGCCGTGCACGTAGCCTTCGCCGGTGTTGGGCGTGTGGTACCAGTAGCAGAGGAACTTGTCCTTGTCGGCCGTGGAGGTGTCGTTGGTGCCGCCGATGAGCAGGCGGGCGTGGCTGACGCGGACGGGGACGACGCCCCATTTTTTTTTGGCGATCCAGACCTGCTTGGCCGCGACGTCGTACAGGCCGACGTGGGCGTACTCGACGTGGATCACGTCGGTGCAGTAGCTCTTGTTGATCTTTTTGGTGCTGGCGGACAAGGGGGTTTTTTCGGCGGCGGACGCGATTGTCACTGTGTGAACGGCGGCGATATCTTAAGCAACCCCGGGATTCTGCGGGTGGCACTGACAAGGCCGGCTCGGCGGGCTTGTCAGTGGCGAGTTCACGGCGCACCCTCCACTGACAAGCTCCGCGGACTCCGCTTGTCAGTGCCACCCGCTCCAGTCAGCGCCACCCAACACCGCGAAGAACACCATGGCCCACGTCAGCACCACCACCGGCCCGATCGCGCACGGCGTCCTTGCCGAGAAGCGCGACGGCGAGATCGTCTTGGAGATCCACCACACCGATTACCGGCTGTATCTCCAAGTCGAAACCGGCACCCTCGACGGCGTCGCCCTGCACCAGCCGATCGCCGGGCGCATCCTCGCTCGCGCCAAGCGCGTGGATGTCGTCACCACCGGCGGCCGATACATCGAGCCGGTCTACGGCCGGCCGCGCCGCCTCCAGGGGCGCATCAGCGCGATCGATCCGGCGGCGAACACCCTCACGCTCCAGACCGCGTGCCCGTTCGTCTGCACGCTGATGCCGGGGCAGAAGGCGGAGGGATTCGCGGTGGGGCAGTTGGTGTCGTTCGATGTCGAACGGGGGGCGGTGTTTGAGCCGGAAAGTTCCAAATAACAAGCTCCAAATTCCAAACAAGCTCCAAGTTCCAAAATCCAAGTCCCAGATTGGGGGATCGATTGGACGATAAGAACCCTGACAAACCGTTCGACCTCGCGGAAAGAACCTACCTCTTTGCCGCGAGATGCAGGAAGTTTGTGAAAGGCTTACCTACCACGGTCTGCAATCGTGAGGATGGGAAACAGCTGGTCAGATCCTCGGGTTCCGTCGGGGCCAACTATATCGAGGCGAACGAGCGCCTGAGCAAGCGTGACTTCGAACTGCGGTTGAAGATCAGCAGAAAAGAAGCCAAAGAGAGTCGCTATTGGCTTCGTTTGTGCGAGACGCAAAACAACGCTTCGCTGGATCAGGAGCGTGCGTTGTTAATCGCTGAAGCGACGGAACTACTGAAGATTTTTTCATCGATACTCAGGTAGCTCCGGTAACACAGCTTAAAAATTGATTTTTGGAGCTTGTTTGGAGTTTGGAACTTGAATCTTGGAGCTTCGCCTTCACCAATGTCCACCCTCAAACGCATCCTCGTCACCGGCGGCGCCGGCTTCCTCGGTTCGCACATCTGCGACCGCATGGTCTCCGCCGGCCATGACGTCATCTGCCTCGACAACTTCTTCACCAGCCAGAAGAACAACATCACGCACCTGCTGGGCAAGCCGAACTTCGAGCTGGTGCGCCACGACATCACGCACCCCATGTGGCTCGAGGTCGATGAGATTTACAACATGGCGTGCCCCGCGTCGCCGGTGCATTATCAGTACAACCCGATCAAGACGATGAAGGTCTCGGTCATGGGCGCGATCAACGTGCTGGGCATGGCCAAGCGCTGCCGGGCGAAGGTGCTTCAGGCATCGACCAGCGAGGTGTACGGCGACCCGACGCCCGAGCATCACCCGCAGACCGAGAGCTACCGCGGCAATGTGAACCCGATCGGCATCCGCGCCTGCTACGACGAAGGCAAGCGGGCCGCCGAGACGCTCTTCTTCGATTACCACCGCAGCAACGGCGTGAACATCCGCGTCGTCCGCATCTTCAACACCTACGGCCCGCGCATGCACCCCTACGACGGCCGGGTCGTCAGCAACTTCATCGTGCAGGCCATCGGCGGGCAGGACATCACCATCTACGGCGACGGCTCGCAGACGCGATCGTTCTGCTACTGCGACGACCTCGTCAGCGCCATCATCTCCATGATGAACGGCCCCGACGATTTCGTGGGGCCGGTCAACATCGGCAACCCCGATGAGTTCACGATCAAGGAGCTCGCCGAGCAGGTGATCGAGCTGACGAAGAGCAAGAGCAAAATCGTTTATCTCCCGCTGCCGAACGACGACCCGCTCCAGCGGCAGCCGGACATCTCGCTGGCGAAAGCGAAGCTGGGCTGGGCGCCGAAGGTGAAGCTGCACGACGGTCTGAAGAAGACGATCGCGTATTTCAAGTCGCTCGACCTGTCGAAGTTCAGGAAGCCCACGGACCACACGGCCCACAAGAGCTCGAAGAAGTGAACTCCGGTCCCCCTCCCTCGAAGGGAGGGGTTAGGGGAGGGACGACCGCTCAGCCTTGTGTGCTTGAGTCATTCGCACACGCCTGACAATTTAGTATCCCTCCCCCAGCCCCTCCCTCCGAGGGAGGGGAGCCGACAACGCCGCGCTTCACAGCGGCCAATGCGGCAGGTTATCGCGGTGCCACGGCTTCAAGACCTCGGGATCGGCGGAGAAGGTGACGAGCTTGCTGCGCGGGGACTGATCGACGTGGCCGTCGCCGCGCAGGATGTTGGCGTAGCCGTCGTGCACTTCCTTGGGGTACTGTCGTTCGGCGTACATGCCGATGTAGGCGGCCCAGTTCACATCGCCACCAGTAGCCACGTCCCAGTTGCTGTCGCCGAGCACGATGAAGGTGGCGGGCGAGACGACGGTGGTCATCTTGCGTTCGCCGAGGGTGGCGTGCTGGTAGTAGGTGCCGGTGCCGTAGGCATCGGCGCAGCAGGGCGCGCCCCAGACGTTCATGCCGTAGCTGAAGGAATCGCCTCGGCCGGGGCCGAGCCGGCGTTCGTTCTGTTTCCAGCCGGTGGGGTGCGACGGGCTGCCGGGGTTTTCGCGTTTGACCCAGCGGGTGTAGTCCGGGGCCGAGGGGCAGTTGAAGATGTCCATGTCGCCGCCCATCTGCTCGCGGAGGATCGCCATCCAGAGCCAGTCGCCGCTGCCGGGGTTGACGCCGACGGGGAAATACTGGCGGTTGCTCACGCCGTAGGTGCGGATCGCGATGCCGAGCTGATGTTCGTTCGACGAGCAGATGACGGCCCGGGCGCGGGCCCTGGCGCGGGTGAGCGACGGCATCAGCATCGACATGATGATGGCGATGACCGCAACGACCGCGAGCACTTCGGGCACGGTGAAGGCGCGGCGGCAGCGCGACGCTGATTGAAGCTGCGGATGTTCGGCACGCATGAGAAGACTCCGGCCATCGAACGGTGCGATCCACCAGACGCAAGAAGCCCACATATCTTACGGCAGTGTGCGGATACGCATCATTTTTTTGACGAAGGGCACCTCTGGCGCAGGCCCATCTCCGCCAGGACGCCAGGGAAACACCACTCCCCGCCCTGCATGCATTCATCATCGATCACACGCGGAACACTTTACACGTCGAGTTCAGCAAATTTGTCGGGGCGCTGCTGCGCCGGTAATCGAACGCGAGTTCTCATTCTTTCCAAACAGTTATTCGATCCATCGCTCACAAAGCTAGCTTAGCTTGCTCCCTTGGGTCGGGCGAAGCGAAGGGCGATGGTGTCTTTCTGCCTGGTCTGCTGGGTCGTTTTTTAACTAGGAGATCGTGAGATGAAGACGAAGCAAGTGTTGGCGGCGTCGTTGCTGCTGCTGGCTGGGGCGGCGGGGGCTCAGGCGGTGCCGAACATGACGCTGGTGGGGCGCAATGTGGGCGGCCCGGCCAACGGCGGTGCGTTTGAGATCTCCGCGTACGACAAGTTCACGAACCGCCTGTTCTCGACCGTTGGCGGCGACCGTCTGGAAATCTTCAACTTCGGCAACGGCAGGACGCTCACCGATGTGGGTGATGTCGATTTCAGCTCCGTCGGCACGTTCGACTCCTTCAGCAGCGTCTCCATCGATCCCCTTGGCCGAGGCTTTGGTGTGGTCAGCGCCATTCCCGAGGCCAACACCACCACGCCGGGCAAGGCGATTTTCTTCAACACGACCACCGGCGCGATCCTCGGCTCAGTCGATGTCGGCTTCCACCCCGACATGATCACCTTCACGCCCGATGGCACCAAGATTCTCGTGGCTAACGAAGGTGAACCGGCGCTGGCGCCCCTCGTCGCCGATGGCGTCGGCTCGGTCAGCGTCATTACTGTCAATGCCGGCTCGCTGGGCAGCAGCAGCGTCGCCAACATCAGCCTCGCTGCGATGGACCTCACCGGCCTTCGCATCAATCCCGCCAATGCGGCCACCCCGTTCAATGATCTGGATCCGGAATATGTCGCCATCTCCGCTGATGGCACCAAGGCGTTTGTCTCCGTTCAGGAAGCCAACGCGGTCATCACCATCGACCTCACCGGCCCGAACGCCAACACCATCACCAAGACCAACGCCCTGGGCACGATTGTCCAGAACATTGATGCCTCGAACACCGACGGCGGCCCGACCGATCGCCACCCCTTCGCCAGCATCTTCATGCCCGATGCCATCGCCACCTACTCCATCGGCGGCACGAACTATTACATCACCGCCAACGAAGGCGATGCCCGCGATGCTGCTGAGTTCCCCTTCATGCAGAACGATTTCATCACCCTCGCCCAAGCCAACATCGACGGCCTGCTCGATGCTGCCACCGCGGCCTCGCTCGACCTGACCCCGAGCGGCGTGGGCAATCTGGTCATCTCCAAGTTCGACGGCGACACCGACAACGATGGCCAGATCGAGGTGCCCCACGCTTTCGGCACCCGTTCCTTCACCATCTGGAATGCGGACACCGGCGCGATGGTGTTCGACTCGGGCAGCGATTTCGAAGAGATCACCGCCCTGCTCGTCAACTCGATTTACAACTCGAGCAACAGCAACGCCGGCGCTGGCAACCAAGACAGCCGTTCCGATGACAAAGGCCCCGAGCCCGAAGCGGTCACCATCGGTCTGATCGAAGGTCGCTTCTATGCGTACATCGGCCTGGAGCGCGTCGGTGGTTTCTTCGTGTACGACATCACCGATCCGAACAACCCCTTTTTCGTTGAGTATGAAAACCCCGCCCTCGTTCGCGGCCTCGGGGCCACCCGTCGCCCCGAAGGCATGATCTTCATCTCTGCCGCCGACAGCCCCACCGGCGAAGAATTCATCATCCTCAGCCACGAAGACCGCGGCGGCATCCAGGTCTACGCGAATGTCATTCCCGAGCCTTCATCCGCCCTGCTCGCGCTGTGCGGGTTCGCGGGGATGCTCGCGCGGCGGGCCCGGCGTGACTAATGCAACATGCATCGCGCCGGCGGCGACCGCGCCCGCCGCCGGCGCTGCGTTTGAGAAATCGGGAGAACACGGCCATGAGCACCGCACCGAACGCCATCCACTCGCCACTCAGTATCAACGATCGCATGGCACGCGGGCCGGCCCGGCTGTCTCGAACGGCGAGCCGAATGACGCGATGGCTCGCCGGGGGCGCCCTGCGGCGGGCGCTGGTCGACATTGCCGGCCACCGGGCGCTCTGCCTCGGAGATGACGACGCGCGCTACGAAACCATCGTCCGCGAGCGATGCCGGGAGCTCGTGGACCATGATGAAGGCGCCGCCGATGCCACCGCGCCGATGAAGGGTGAACACGGCAGCGACGCGGAGTGGGCGATCTGTCACCGCCGGTTCGCCCGGCTCGACGATGACCGATCGCGCGTGGACCTGTTGCGGCGGCTCGGGAGCGTCGCGAAGCACGGCGTTATCGTGGAGGCGTCGATCCATCCGCTGGCGCAGGGCCACACGGGCGGCGGGCAGTGCGCGATCACGCTCCTCGAAGCGCGGGAGCTGATCGCCGTGGCCGGGCTTGAGTTGCGTTCGGTTCATTTCGCGTGCTGGCCGTTCTCGACGACGGCGTGGATCGTCTGCTCGAAGGCGAGCCGGGCGGCGCTGGCAAGCGGAGTCCGCGGAGCTTGTCAGTGTCAGTGACTTGATGGGCATCCACACTGACAAGGCCTCCAAGCAGTCCTTGTCAGTGCCACCCTTCAATCGATGCGCTGGCCCGGGGTGAGCCGGTCCCAGCCCGCGTGGCCCCACCGCACATCTGATATCCTGCGCGGCTCCGTTTGATTTTTTCAGGAGCCCAAGCCATGCCGATCCGCACCGCGCTTTTCGACCTCTCCAACCAGGTCGCCCTCGTCACCGGCGGGGCGACCGGCATCGGCAAGGAGATCGCCAAGGCGCTGGTGCAACACGGGGCCCACGTGCTCATCGGCTCGCGCACTGCCGACAAGGTCACCGCCGCGGTCGCCGAGCTCCGCCGGGACACCGAGGGCGACGGGGCCGACCCGATCGAGCCGATCGTCGAGGGCGTGTCGCTGGACGTGACCAACGACGCCAGCGTCGAGGCCGCGATGAAGAAGTGCATCGACCTCTTCGGCCGGCTGGACATCCTCGTCAACTCGGCCGGCGTGATGGTGAAAAAGCCGACGTTCGACTTGACCATGGCGGAGTTCGAGATGGTGTATAGCTCGCACGTCACCGGCTCCTTCCGCTGCTGCCAGGCGGCGGGGCACCTGATGCGCGAGCAGCACGCGGGCTGCATCATCAACGTCGCGTCGATCAGCTCGTTCGTCGGGCTCACTGAAGTCACGGCTTATGCGTCCGCCAAGAGCGCGGTGCTCGGGCTGACCCGGCAGCTTGCGACGGAGTGGGCGAAGTTCGGCATCCGCACCAACGCGATCGCCCCCGGCTTCATCCCGACGGACTTGAACAAGAAGTTCATGGTCGGCAGCGACCGCGGCCGGCGCATCATCGAGCGCACGCCGATGGCCCGCTTCGGCACCGCCGACGAGATCGCCGGCGGCGCGGTGTACCTCGCCAGCAAAGCGGGCGCGTTCGTGAATGGCCACACGCTGGTGATCGACGGCGGGTATCTGGCGACGGGCATCGGCGACAGCGTGGCGCCGTGGACGCAGGAATAAAAGCCTCCGAAATGCAAGCGCGCCGAGCGGCGCTGGCACGCGGGGGCCGCGCCATTGGCGTCCGTGCCTCCATCCCGCGCCGCATGAACGATCGTGCTCGTTATAATTTGCCAGTTCCCGTCCCTTTCTTCGTCAGGAGGACGCAATTATGTCACGGACGACAGCCGCCTCGCTCTGCAAGAAGTTCAGCCGGTTTTTCGACTCCCGAGTCCGGGGCAAGGGTGACAGTTATTACTTTCGCGGGGCGGTGCGGCGGCTTAAGGGCGATGATCATTATGTTGAAGCGAACGTCGACGGCTCCGACGTTTACCAGGTGACGTGCGACTGCCTGCCGCGCCAAATGCGGGCGGTGGCCACCTGCACCTGTCCGTATTTTGACGGCGGAGATTTGTGCAAGCACATCTGGGCGGTGCTGCTGGCGGCGGACGCTCGCGGGTTTCTCGATTCGGCGATGATGCCGCAGTGTGTGGGTATTGACGCCGCGTACGAAGACGAAGGCGAAGACGAACATCAAGGCGACGGTGCGCAGTGGGAAGAGATCGTGGTCGCCGCGCCTTCGAGGCGGGCCGCCCGGCAGGTCGAAGCGATCGTGACACCGGTGGCCGCCCCGGCCGAACCCGCCGCCCCGCCGAAGCCCGCCGCGACGCCCGCGTGGAAGC
>Ga0163153_10007546_pt1 | contig 11663 bp, 8 predicted proteins | sample OliLakLV19MP6IB1_FD_148629 | JGI IMG/M metagenome (GOLD analysis project Ga0163153, IMG submission 148629) | Freshwater microbial mat bacterial communities from Lake Vanda, McMurdo Dry Valleys, Antarctica - Oligotrophic Lake LV.19.MP6.IB-1 | ecosystem: Environmental > Aquatic > Freshwater > Lake... | reverse complement strand
ACGGCCCTGGCGACCGGCAGCGTGCTCGAAACCGACGTGCTGCTAGAGCGCCTGTACACCCAGGTGCAGCAACTGCTCCAGCCCGACACCTTTGTGGTGGCGCTCTACCACGCCGCCACCGACGAGATGGAAGTGGCGCTGGCCGTGGAAAACGGTCACGCCGCCTACGATGCCGTGCCGCAGGGCCGGATGCCCGTCTCGCAGGGGCTCACCGGCTGGGTCACGCGCCACCGACAATCGCTGCTGGTGGACGACCTGCTGGCCCAGGCCGGCCCGCTGCCCCCGCGCCACGGCACGCGGCCGGGCCGCTCATGGCTGGGCGTGCCGCTCATCGCCCGCGACCGCATCATCGGCGCGGTGTCGGTGCAGTCGTTTACCGCCTGCGCCTTTGACGCCACCGACCGGCGCTTCCTCGAGTCGGTCGCCAGCCAGGTGGCCATCGCGGTTGAGAATGCCCGGCTGTATGCCGAGGTCAGTGTGCGCGCTTCCGAGTTGGGCCGGCTGTACGCCGCCGCGCAAGACCTGGGCGTCAAGCTCGAGCCGCGCGCCGTGCTCGGCCAACTGGCGCGGCACCTGACCGAGGCGGTGGGCGGCACCAGCGGCTATGTGCTCGAAGTCAACTTGCCGAACGACACGCTGACGGTGCTGGCGGAATATTGGGCGGCGGATGCGGTGACCGAAGAGCGCGTGTCTGACCTGGACGGCGTCTTCACCCTCAGCCAATTCCCCACCAGCCAGCGCGCCGTGACGCGCCTGGCCGTGTTCGAAAAGCACAGCGACGACCCGCAGTTGCCCGCCGCCGAGCAGGCCAAGATGCAGCACTATCACATCCTGTCGGCGGTCGTGCTGCCGATTGTGGCGCGCGGCGAGGTCATTGGCACGGCCGAAGTCTGGGAGAGCCGCCGCCGGCGGGTGTTCACCTTGGCCGAGCGCCGCTTGCTGCAAACGCTCTGCCAGCACGCCGCCGGGGTGATCGAGAATGCCCGCCTGTTCCAGGCAACGCGCCAGCACGCCGACGAGGTGACGACCGCCAGCGAGATTCTCCACCTGCTCAACGCCTCCGCCAATGTGCGCGACGCCTTCCCGGCCATCGCCGCCGCCATCAAGACCATCACCGCCTGCGAGCGCGTCAGCCTGGCGATGCTCGACCCGCTGCAAACTAAAGTCTCCATCCTGGCGCTCGACCAGCAGCGTGTCGAGCTGCCACGCGGGGTGGTCTTCCCCATCGCCGCCACGGCCGCGGCCGAAGATGTGCTGGCCGGCCGCCTGCACCTGACGCCCGACCTGGCCGCCGAGCGCGCCTTTCCGGCCGAGCGGGCGCTGGAGGCAGCCGGCTTTGGCTCGCGCCTGAACCTGCCGCTGCGCGTCGGCGCCCAGGTGATTGGCGCGCTCAACCTGGTCTGGCGCGCCAAGAACGGCTTTGCGCGCGCTAACTTGCTGCTCCTGAGCCAGTTGACCGATGCCGTGGCCCTGGCAATGGAAAAGTCGCGCCTGTTTGAGGAGACGCGCCGGCGTGATGCCATTCTGGAAGCCCTGGCCTACGCTAGCGGCAAGTTCCTCATCGCCACCGCCGCCGAGGACGTGATGCCCGACCTGTTGGCGCAATTGGGCCGCGCCGCCGGCGTCAGCCGCGCCTACGTGGCCTACAACCACCTCGGCCCGGAGGGCGCGTTGCTGTCCAGCCTGGGCTATGAGTGGACCGCCCCCGGCCAGACGCCGGCCAGCCGCGACGCCAGTTGGCAGGCGCTGCCCTACGTGGCGGGCGGCATGTCACGCTGGCAGCAGACGCTCGGCGCCGGTCGCCCGCTCGACGGCCCGGTGCGCGACTTCCCGCCGGCCGAGCGCGAGCGCCTGGAACGTCAGGGGGTGCTCTCGCTGGCGGTCGTGCCGATCATGATCGGCGGCGAGTGGTGGGGCTGGTTGAGCTTCGACGACTGCGAAGCCGAGCGCGCCTGGTCGGGCGCGGAGATCGAGGCGCTCAAGAGCGCCGCCAGCGCCCTGGGCGCGTTCCTTGACCGCCAGCGCAGCGAGGCGGCCGAGCGCGAGCAGCGCGCCCTGGCCGAGGCCCTGCGCGACACGGCGGCGGTGCTCAACAGCACGCTCGACCTGGACGAGGTGCTCGACCACATCATGGCCGACGTGGGCCACGTGGTGCCGCACGACTCGGCCAACATCATGCTGATCGAGGACGGCTATGCGCGCGTGGTGCGCAATCTCGATCCGCGGCCGGTAGCGACCATGGCCGCCATGCTGGCGCTGCGCTACTTGGTAGCCGCGCTGCCCAATCTGGCGGCCATGGTCGCTACCGGCCGGCCCAGCGTCATTGTGGACACTTTGTCTGCCCCCGGCTGGGCGGATTTGCCGGAAACGCGCTGGATCCGCGCGGTGGTCGGCGCGCCGGTGCAGATTAAGGGCCGGGTCATCGGCTTCATTACGCTCGACAGCACCGTGCCGGGTTTCTTCACCCCGGCCCACGCCGAGCGCTTGCTGGCCTTTGCCCATCAGGCCGGCCTGGCGATTGAGAACGCCCAACTCTATGAATCGATCCGCGAGCACGCAGAGGAGTTGGAGCAGCGCGTGGCGGCCCGCACCAGCGAGTTGGCCGACGCCAACCGCCGCTTGCGCGAGCTTGACCGCCTGAAGGATCAGTTTATCTCCAACGTGTCGCACGAACTGCGCACGCCGCTGACCAACATCAAGCTGCACCTGGGCCTGCTCGAAAAGCGCGGCCCGGAAGTGCTGCCGCGCTATCTGCCGACGCTTCAGCGCGAGACCGAGCGCCTGCGCCGCCTGATCGAAGACCTGCTCGACCTCTCCCGGCTGCAAACGCAAAGCGAGCCGCTGCACCGCGACCTGCACCCGCTGGATGAGCTGCTGACGGAGGTGCTCACCCTGCACGCCGCCCGCGCCGAGGCCAAGAACCTGACGCTGCGGCATGTGGTCAACCCGGCCGCCCTGGCGCTGCCGCTCGACCGGGCCCAGATCATCCAGGTCTTCACCAACCTCATCGGCAACGCCGTGGCCTACACGCCGCCTGGCGGCCACGCCGAGGTCGGGTCGGCGCTCGAATGGCTCGGCAACGCGCCTGGCGTCAGCGTGCGCTTCTCCAACGACGGCCCGCCCATCCCGCCGGAGGATTTGCCGCACCTCTTCCGCCGCTTTTATCGCGGTCGCACCGCGCACGACTCGGGCGAGCCGGGCACCGGGCTGGGCCTCGCCATCTGCCGCGAGATCATCGAACGCCACGGCGGCCAGATCGAGGTCGAGAGCTCGCCCGGGCGCGGCACGACCTTCACCGTCTGGCTACCGCTCACCTAGCAGGCGGGTTGCCCGGAGCGTCTGGATCGCTAGGTGGCAGTCGGTTGTCGGTCGTCGTTAGACTACCCGCGGCCGTTTGCAAGTGCCGACGAAAAAGTAGACACGGGGTAGGCTTGCCTACCCCGTGTCTACTTTTTCGATAGGGTCAGTGTGGCGGTTCTCAATATCCCTGGGTGCGATGAGGTGGCCTTCTGACATTGACATATGCGGCTGGCGCACCGGCAGTTGGCCAGCCAGCAATCTGCCCAAATTTCATCGCTTTGGTAGTCAAACTCCTGGAAGTGATATAATTTGTGAAGGCGTGCACTTTGTATGCATAAACGCTCCTGGACTGGGAGTACGCGCTCGTCAAACCGAATGGTCGTTCGAAGCTCGACCTGGCGTTTGTCAACATCAACGGCTAGATCAGCCTGACAATCTTTTTTGGCGCGGAGCCGGCGGCTTGGTTGCGCTAAACGTGCCGCCGCCGCTCCGCCGCCCGGCGTGGCTGCCCAGCGTGCTGGGCCAAGGATGAGGAGGACCAATGAACTTTGCAATGTGGGCCAAGGCGCTGCGCACCATCCCGCACCTCACGAAAGACGAATGGAATGGGCTGGATATTGTCTCACGCTGGCTGATTGCCTCGCGGGCCGGGGTGCTCGTCATCACCTTCATCTCGGCCGGGCTGGCCGGGCTGTTCGCCTACGGCGCGGGGAAGTTCGATCTCGGCTTGTGGCTGCTGGTGACGCTGGGGCTGCTGCTGGCCCACGCCACCAACAACCAGCTCAACGACTTCACCGACTATGTGAGGGGCGTTGACCGCAACAACTACATCCGGACGCAGTACGGCGTCCACACGCTGGAGCACGGCCTGCTGACTAAGCGCCAACTGCTGGCCTACATCGCCGTCACCGGCGGGCTGGCGCTGCTGATCGGCGCCTATCTGGTTTACCTGCGCGGCTTTCCGGCCCTGGCACTGCTGGGCTTTGGCGCGTTCTTTGTGCTGTTCTACACCTGGCCGCTTAAGTACATCGGCCTGGGCGAGGTGGCGGTGCTGCTGGTGTGGGGCCCGCTGATGATCGGCGGCGGCTACTACATCGTCACCGGCCTGTGGGATTGGAACGTGGCGCTGGCCGGGCTGCCCTACGCCATTGGGGCCACGACCATTATTTTCGGCAAGCACATTGACAAAGAAGTGGGCGACCGGGAAAAGCGGATCTTTACGCTGCCGGTCATCCTGGGCGAGCGCGTGGCCCGCGCGGCCGTGGTCGGGATGATGGTGCTGCAATACCTGACGGTCGGCTACCTGGTGCTTATCGGTTTCTTTACGCCCATCGTGCTGATCGTGCTGCTGGCTCTGCCGATGCTGGCGACGGCCATGCGCGGTTTAAGCAAGCCCAAGCCGGAAGCCCCGCCAGCCGAGTACCCGCCGAACGTGTGGCCGCTGTGGTTTGTCGGCTTTGCGTTTGTCCACAGTCGCCGCTTTGGGCTGCTCTTCATGCTCGGCCTGATCGGCGATGTCGTGTGGCGCGCCGTCGTCAAACCGTAAGGCGGCGCGCCAGAATTTGGCGAACGCCACGTCCCCGCCGAAGTAACTGCGCTCTCAACGGGCGGCGGGCTGGGTTTTATCCAGCCCGCCGCCTAGGACCTGTACCGGGCAAAATTCCCCAGCGCGGCCGGCTTCCAGGCCGCGCTGGCCCCGCTCCAACTTCAAACTGCTCACGCCGCGCTCGGCGCGCCTGATTGACAATAACCACGGTTTTGGGCGCAAGGCCGAGCTGAAGTTCCCCGCGCCCTAGCCGCCGGTGTTTCAAACTTGCCCGCAACTATGTTAGAACTCGCCGCAAATTGAACTTGGCTATAGCTTTTGAGGTTAGAGTTTCGTATAATAACCATGCTCAGGCGTCTCCCGTAAGGCCATTCATTCTTGAAAGGACCTCCCCATGCGTCTCATCCCGCGCGAAGAGGGGCAGGGCCTCGTGGAGTATGCCTTTATCCTCATCTTGGTCGCCATGCTGGTGCTGGCGGCCCTGGTGCTCCTGGGTCCGCCCATCGGCAACGTCTTTAGTAACGTCATCCTGAACATCTAGCACTTCTTTGTTGCAAGAGCCTGAGCAACAGCGCGACCTTCCACTCGGGAGGTCGTTCTGCGTCTGGGTCCGCTACCCGGCCGGCGGCCCCTCCCCCGACAACTCCCACACGATGATCTCCGGCGGCGCGAGGAAGCGCACGCGCGGCGCGCCCTTGCCCTCCATGCCGATCCCGCGCGTGACGTACAGCGTCATCAGCCCCTCGCTCAACCGCCCGACCTCGTACCGCTTGCCGTACAGCGATGCCGCAAACAGCGCCCCGTAGAAAGGCAGCCGCACCTGCCCGCCGTGCGTGTGCCCGGAGAGTTGCAGGTCCACCCCGGCCTCGGCGGCTTCGGGCGCGAGGTCAGGCGTGTGGTAGAGCAGGATCGTAAACGGCACGGGCCTACCAGCCGTCTCGGCGCGCGCCTCGGCCAGCACCGCTTGCAGGCGCGGGCCATCCACAAACGGCTTGTGCGTACACGTCAGCCCGACGATTTCTATCGGCGTCCCCTCGTGCTCCACCGTCACCACCTCATCTTGCAGCCAGCGGATGTTATCCAAACCGGCCAGCAGTTGCGGCAGTATTTCTGGTAGGTCCACCGCCGGGCTGCCCGACACGGCCAACACGCCCAGCGGCGCGTGCAGCGTTTGCAGCACCTCGCGCGCCGCCGCCCACGCGCGCGGGTCGTGCAGGTACGAGAGACTCAAGAAATCGCCGGAGAACAAAATCAGGTCGGCCTCGGCGGCGCGCACCAGCCGGATGAGCTCGCGCTCGCGGGCCGTGACGCCGATCTCGGCGTGCAGGTCGCCCAGGTGCAGCAGCCGCAGCGGCCGGCCGGCGGCGAGCTTAGGCGAGTGCAGCGTTTGGCGCGTCAGCCCCAGGCGGTGCGGCTCGATCCAGAAGCCGTAGATCACCAGCAGCGTGCCGACGGCTTGCAGCGGGAAGCTGACGAACGGCGGCAGCAGCGCCACCAACACGCGCGCGGCGGCCAGTAGCAGCGTGGGCGGCTTGGCCGGGCCGTAAGAGCGCTGATAGCGCGGTAGGCCGGCCAGCAGCGCCCAGTCCCCCAGCATGAACGCCCACAGGCCCAACCCCAGGGGCCAACTGCGCCAGAGCAGCGCGGGCACCGCCGCCGTCACCGCCAGCAGCAGCGCAAAGACCGGGCCGGGCAGGCCTTCGATGATGTCGGCCACGCGCAGCACCACGTCGAAACGGTTGCCGTGCGTGCCGGGGAAGCTCTGGAGGTGCGTAAAGTCGCGTTTGGAGGCGGGCATCGCGCCATCCTACCATAGCCGCCCGCCGCCGCGTGTTATACTCCGCCGCGCCGCCTGCCGGGTGCGTCTCCGGATGGTGGCCGCTTCGGAAAATGGCCGGGTGGCTCTCAACGTCTTGGCGGGTTCTCATCGCATGCTGGGGTAGTGAAAGCATGTATCTGACCGATTCCAAATTTTCAGGCCGGGGATGGGCTTGCCCATCCCCAGCCTGAAAATTTGGCTGCTGGCCCAAAACGGCTTCGGTCAATAACTGCGAATACACCCCTGCCCGCTCCCTCTATCGCCCTCATGCCCAAGCTCAACACTGGATTACTGTCCGTCACGGTGGCCGCTGTTACCTGGGGCACCATTGGCGTGGCCGTTGATTTGCTCTATCGCCTGACGCCGACCGGCGCGCTGTCAGTCGGCTTCTGGCGGTTGGCGTTCTCGGTGCCGGTGCTGCTGACCCTCAGCCGCGTCTACGCCGGGCCGGGCTTCTGGCGCGTGCAGCGCCGCGACCTCGGCCCGCTGCTGCTGATGGGCGCGGCCTTCGCCGCTTACCAGGTGTGCTACTTCGCCGCGATCCCTTATATCGGCGTGGCCGCCGCCGTGCTGGTGAACATCTGCAGCGCGCCCATCATCGTGGCGCTGCTGTCGGGCCTGTTCCTGGGCGAACGGCTGACGTGGGTGATCGGCCTGGCGCTGGTGGGCGCGCTGGCCGGGGCGGCGCTGCTGGTGGGCGGCTCGCCCGAGGCGGCCTCGCCGCAGGCGCTGCTGGCCGGCGGCGCGCTGGCGTTGGGCGCGGGCTTCTCGTACAGCCTGGTGGCGCTGGCGGCGCGGTTCGTCGCGCCGCGCTATCATCCGATCCAGCCCATCGCTGTGACCTTCACACTCAGCGCCTTGCTGCTGCTGCCGGCGGCCCTCAGCACCGGGCTAGACGTGCGCTACCCGGCGGCCGGGTGGGGGCTGCTGCTCTACCTCGGGCTGGTGCCCACGGCACTGGGCTATACCCTCTACCTGCACGGCCTCCAGACCGTCACCGCCACGGTCTCGACCATCTTCGCGCTGCTGGAGCCGCTGATCTCGACGGTGCTGGCGGTCACGCTGCTGCGCGAGCAGTTGTCGCCCAATAGCGTGCTGGGCGGGGCGCTGCTGCTGGGCAGCGTGGTGTTTCTGTATCTCAATCAACACAAGTCCGTTGACAAAGCGCCCAAAGCCAGTTAGAGTCACACCACAAACCTATATCTGCATGCAGGGTGCTCTCACTCCCGGATGGGGAGAGCACAATGAGCGAAGCCGGTGAAAGTCCGGCGCTGTCGCGCAACTGTAAGCCAGTCTAACTGGTAAGCCAGGTCGCCCGCCCCGTGTGCGTTGCCACGAACCTCGCCGAAAGGGGGTGTGCACACTGAGCAAGCCAGCTATTTGTTCAGCCGCCGCCTAAACCCCTTGTCCCGCGACAAGGGGTTTAGTTTTTTAACCGCCGGTTTCCGTTCGCTGTCTTAGGAGACTTCGCATGTTACGCCGTCTGCGCCCCCTACTTCCACCCTTCTTAGCCCTCAGCCTGGCGCTGGCCGCCTGCGCGCCCGCCGCTACGCCGGTCCCGGCTACCGCCACGGCCACGGCCACCGCTACACCCGCGCCGATCACGCTCACCGACGGCCTGGGCCGCGAAGTGACTTTGGCCAGCCTGCCCGTGAAGATTGTCTCGGTAGCGCCCTCGACCACCGAACTGCTCTTCGCGCTGGGCGCCGGCGACCTGCTGGTCGGCCGCGACAGCCTCTCTGATTTCCCGGCGGAGGCGCTGGACATCGCCAGCATCGGCGACACCTATCCCGCCATCAACGCCGAAGCGCTGGTGGACCTGGAACCAGATTTGGTGCTGGCGGCCGGCATTACCAACCCCGACGACATCCAGAAGCTGGAAGACCTGGGCCTGACCGTCTTCGCCACCCGCTTCGCCGTCACGATTGACGACATCTACGCCGACATCACCGACGTGGGCACGTTGACCGGCCACGCCGCCGAAGCCGCCGCGCTGATCGCCGACATACAGGCGCGCATCGCCGCCGTGCAAGCCGCCACCGCCAACGTCAGCGAGCGCCCGTCGGTGTTTTACGAAATTGACGCCTCCGACCCCAGCAAGCCGTACACCGCCGGCCCCGGCTCGTTCAACGACCAGCTCATCACCCTGGCCGGCGGCGAGAACGTGGGCAACATCTCGACCGATCCGTACCCGCAGTTAAGCCTGGAGCAGATCGTGGCCGAAGACCCGGATATTATTGTGCTCGGCTCGTTCACCTACGGCGGGCAGACGCCCGAGACCGTGGCGGCCCGGCCCGGCTGGGGCGACCTGAGCGCGGTGCAGAATGACAAGGTCTACACCTTCGACGATAATCTAATCAGCCGCCCCGGCCCGCGCATCGTGGACGGCCTGGAAGCCTTAGCCAAGTTGATCCATCCCGAACTGTTTCAATGACCCCTCGCCCGACCAACTCCGCGCCGCTCACCCCGGCGCGGAGCACCGCCGGCCCCGCGCCGCATGATCTCACCCACAGCCGGGGCCGCAGCTTGCGCCTGCTGCTACTGTGCCTGGCCGTCTTGGCCGGGGCGGCGCTGCTGGCCGTCGGCATCGGCTCGGTGGCGCTGCCACCCCAGGCGGTGCTGGCGCTGCTGGCCGAGCGGCTGTTTGGGCTGGCGCCCTTTACGGCCTGGCCCGACAAATACCGTACCATCCTGTTCGACATCCGCTTGCCGCGCGTGGTCTTCATCGCCATCACCGGCGCGGCGCTGGCCCCGGCCGGGGCCGCCTACCAGGGCCTGTTCCGCAACCCGCTGGCCGACCCGTACCTGGTGGGCGTGGCTTCCGGCGCGGGGCTGGGCGCGACCCTGGCCCTCACGCTGCAACTGCCCGGCACGTTCATCGGCCTGAGCGCCGTGCCGCTGGCCGCGTTCGTCGGCGCGCTGGCGACCGTGGGGGTGGTGATGCTCAGCGCCCAGGTCGGCCGCCACATGCCCATCTCGACCATGCTGCTGGCGGGCGTCGCCATCGGCGCGTTCGCCTCGGCCTGCACCACGTTCCTGATGCTGCGCACGCCCGAGGGCCTGCGGCGCGCCTTCAACTGGCTGCTGGGCGGCTATACCGGCGGTGGCTGGGAGCCGGTGGCGCTGATCCTGCCCTACGTCGGCGTCGGCCTGATCGTGCTGCAACTGCACGCGCGCGCGCTGAACGTGCTCCAGTTGGATGAGGAGCAGGCGCGCCAGTTGGGCATCAACGTCGAGCGCGTCAAGCTCACGCTGGTGGTCGCCGCCACGCTGATGACGGCGGCAGTGGTGGCCTTTGGCGGGCTGATCGGCTTCGTGGGCCTGGTGGTGCCGCATGCCCTGCGCCTGCTGGGCGGGCCGGACTATCGCCGCCTGCTGCCACTCTCGGCTATCGGCGGGGCGGCCTTCCTCATCCTGGCCGACCTGGCGGCCCGCACCGTCCTGTCGCCGCAGGAGATTCCGGTCGGCGTCGTCACCGCGCTGGCGGGCGCGCCGTTCTTCATTTTCCTGCTGCGCCGCCTCAAGCGCTCGGTGTTCTAAGCCATGCCGCCGCTACTGCGCCTGCTCAATCTCTTTGCCAGTTATGGCTCGCGCGTCGTGCTGCGGGGCGTCAGCCTGGACGTTGCGGCCGGGGAGGTCGTGGCCCTGGTCGGCCCCAACGGCGCGGGCAAATCCACCCTCATCCGCGTGCTCAGCGGGGTGCTGCCCGCGCGCGGCGGCGAGGCCCAGCTCGACGGCGCTGACCTGCTGCGGCTGCCGCCCGCCCAGCGCGCCCAGCGCGTGGCCGTGGTGCCGCAGATGATCCACCTGCCAGAGAGCTTCACCGTCAGCGAGATCGTGCTGATGGGCCGCACGCCGCACCTGCCGCTGTGGGCCGGCGAGAGCCAGCACGATTGCGAAGTGGCCTGGTCGGCCATGCGCCGCACGAACATCGAGAACCTGGCCGACCGCCTGGCGGGCGAACTCTCCGGCGGCGAGCAGCAGCGCGTGGTGCTGGCCCGCGCCCTGACGCAAGAGCCGCGCGTGCTGCTGCTGGATGAGCCGACCGCCCACCTGGACCTCAAGCACCAGGTGACCGTGCTCGAACTGGTGCGTGAGCTGGCCCGCACCGAACAGTTGGCCGTGCTGGTCACGCTGCACGACCTGAACCAGGCGGCGCTGTACGCCGACCGCGTGGCCCTGATGCAGCGCGGCGAGATCGTGGCCCAGGGCGCTGCCGCCGAGGTCTTTACCGCCGAGCGCCTGAGCCAGGTTTATGATGTCAACATTGCCGTCAGCACCCATCCCTCGCGCGGCACGCCCGTGGTGCTGGCGGATGGTGCGCGCTAGCGGGCGCGCTAGCAAGCGCGCCAGGAGGCCCGCCCATGCCACGTTTGACCAAGCTCTACACCCGCCGCGGCGATGAAGGCGAAACCAGCCTGGGCGGCGGCCAGCGCATCTCCAAAGACGCGCCGCGTGTGGCCGCCTACGGCACGGTGGACGAGCTGAACGCCGTGCTGGGCGCGGCGCTGGCGCTGGGCCTGGCCCCCCGGCTGGACGAGGCCTTCCGGCCGATCCAGAACGAGCTGTTTCACCTCGGCTCAGACCTGTGCTTCCGCGAGGCCGACAAGGCCAAGCACGCCCTGCCGCAGATCGAGGCCCGCCACATCGAGCGCCTGGAGCATTTGATTGATGAGTTCAACAGCGTCGTCGGCCCGCTGCAAAACTTCATCCTGCCGGGCCTCACGCTCGGCGCGGCCCAACTGCACGTGGCCCGCACCGTCTGCCGCCGCGCCGAGCGTGAGGTGGTGACGCTGGCCCGGCGCGAGGCCATCGGCGCGTTCGCGCTGCGCTACCTCAACCGCCTGTCAGACCTGCTGTTTGTCGCCGCTCGCTACGAGAACAAGCAGCGCGCCGTGCCCGAACCGCTGTGGGACTCGCGCGCCTAGCCATGCCGCTGGCCCTGCCCGCCATCCCGCCGCTCGATGCCGCCGCCGCCGGCAACGTGCTCTTCATGGT
>Ga0163153_10007545_pt1 | contig 11665 bp, 9 predicted proteins | sample OliLakLV19MP6IB1_FD_148629 | JGI IMG/M metagenome (GOLD analysis project Ga0163153, IMG submission 148629) | Freshwater microbial mat bacterial communities from Lake Vanda, McMurdo Dry Valleys, Antarctica - Oligotrophic Lake LV.19.MP6.IB-1 | ecosystem: Environmental > Aquatic > Freshwater > Lake... | reverse complement strand
TCCTGTGAGAATCCCAGGACATTGCCGCCTAACCCCTTGTAGCGGCGGTTCGGGTCGGGATCGTCGGGGGTGGGGAGCACGCAGAACCCGTGCGCCCGTGCAACGATGATGTTGTGTTCACGATATCGTCCGAAAGGACTTACACCGACTTGCGGCTTGTGCCAACTGACGCCGTCGTCCGACTCCGCATAACACTGAATGTATTCGGCGGTCCCGGGCGCTTCGGGCGTATCGGGGATGCCGCTGTCCGATTCGCTGGCCAGGTACCAGCAGCGATACTTGCCGATCGTTTCGTCGTAGAGCACCGTCCCGTAGACCTGCAGGCTGCGTTTCTCCCAGGGCTGATCCTGCACGATCAATGGATTCTGCGCGTGCCGCGTCGGTGATTGGACCTCACGCTTGAGGTTGTGCGATACGGCAACCAGATGGTCATCGAGAAAGAGCTGTGGATGGGGCGACAGCCGGATGACAGCACTGTCTGGCTCGGTCGCGGGCGACTCGTTCCACCCCAGCACGCCGACCAGAACCGCGATTCCGACGATCCGCATCGATTGTCTCCCCTCGCTACTCGTTAAACAAACGGTCACTGTGCGGCGGCTCGCTCGCTGCTGTGATGAAGTCAATTCCCTACGTCCCGACGATTCCACTGATGTCGATCAGGTGCATTTGCCTGCCACTCCCTCCGTGCGGCGAATCGATCACCACGAATCGCCCGTCAGGACTGAAACGCGGATGTGTGTCGCATCGCCATTCGCCGGTGTATTCCGGCGGAGACAGGAAATCTCCGAGCGGGACCTTCCGGCAGGACTGCACGTGATAGAGGTAGGGATTCTGGTTGCGGTCGGCGTCGGGATATGTGTCGCAGAGAATCCACTGATTGCCCGGGAGGTACGTGCAATGACCATCCAGAGTCATCACGTCGCGGGCAACGACTTCGATCCTGCCGTCCATCAAGTCTTCAAACAGGTAGAACCGCGCACCGTCGCTCGGCTGTTTCGAGAAGACCAGAAGATGGCTCGGATCGCGCCAGATGTAGTGCGACGTGTGTCCGTTGAAGTCGAGCACTCGGACGTCGCTTCCATCGGGAGCGGCGGTCAGCAATCTGGATTGACGCCCCTGGCCGACTTTCCAGCGATGGAGAAATGAGAAACGCGAACCGTCGGTGTTAAAGAGGAGATGATTGAACCAGTGCTTGGTGTCTTTCATGCTCGGAAGCTGCGGTCCGAAGCCGGCGACTTCGGCCACGGAAAGAATCAGTTCCTGTCGGCCTGATTCCAGATCGATGCGAAAGATCCCCGTGCTGTCGGGTGTCTGCTGCTGCGAGTTCGGATCGGGAATCCCGTTGTAGCCATAGCCGGGGCGCATGTCGGCCAATCGGCGGAAGTCCGGGGCGATCGCGTGCATGCCGTCGGGACTCAGGGCATAGATGGGGTGCGGAATGGTCCTACGTTGGCGGGTCTGTGAGTCCAGAATGCGACAGACGTACTGGTCGTCCTCGCGGTCGTTCCAGAGCACTGTTGACGTCGACTGCGGCAGCCATTGGAGCATGCAGCCTTGTTGCCAGCACCAGGCAGTCGACTCGCCCAGGTCGATCCAGCGGTCGCCGTCGTGCAGGTCGACCATTCCTACTTGAATGACGTCGTCCGGCTCCGGAGATCGATGCTCGAAGGAGACCTGCATTCCGAGACAAAAGCGACAGCCGGGATTGAATTGCAGCTTGTCGTAGTACCCAAACCAGTGGTGCCGCGGGCCCCGGGTCAGCGCTCGGACCGGCGGCAATGCTGTCGAGTCTTCAGCGCGAGCACTCCACGGTCCGAGCGCGACACAGGCTGTGGCCGCGCACCCGCGGCGAATTAACGACCGTCGTGACAAGAGTCTCTGGTTCACGCTCTCCATCCGCTGACTTCTCCACTGAATTTAATTGCGCTCATTTGGCAGATGCCCTCTGGTGCCCTGTAGCCTCCCGACATACAACGCTTCCAATTTCACATCTGGTCGTGAGTGAAACGGAGTGAATACGCATCAAGCCTGGGCGTCACCATCGCATCGTCCGTCGACAATACGAACTCCAGTTTCACAGGCTGATCGATCTCCGATGCCGATCCGCTTTCGACCGCTGTCACGAGCGGAGCGCCCTTTGCGTCGAGCACATTCACGACGAGCTTCGTACGCGGTGGCGTCTCCGCGTCATAAGTCAGAGACGTGAATGTGCAATGCGGCGGCAGTGTGAGCAGCTCTGTTCGGAATCGTCCGGAGGACTGAAACTGATCACCGTTCCGTTCCAGAACGAGGTCGTCGGTCAGGTTGCGGACATGCTGCTTTTCTCCCCGAGACAGGAAATATGTGTCCTCATAGGCCCACGGGTAGACGTTCAGTCGCTGATACGTCCGTCGCCGCTGAAACACTTCGGCATCGGCGCCGAATCCATTGGTCTCGATCACGTCCAGTCCACCCCAGCCCGCGACCGCCAGCTCCATCTGGGGATCGTCGTCGACGTTGCAGTAGAACGCTTCGTTCCAGTAACGCGGACTCCCGACATCCAGTTGAATGAGGATCTCCCCGCCGGCTGAGAGCGCGAAGACAATGCCGTGCGGCTTTTCCGGATCCAGCTCGCCCGTATAGAACGGGCCATTCGTCATCGCCAGGATTTCCAGGTCTTCATCGCCGTCAACGTCGCACAGCATCGGGGACACATAGGCATGTGCTGCATCGTCGAACTCGGGCCGCAAATCCTTCCTCCACTTGAAATGACCGGAGGCATCGAGGCAGTACACTTCGCCGCCGAATGTCATGCCGACGATTTCGACCGCACCGTCGCCATCGAGGTCGGCGACATTGGGGGAATCTTCTTTGGAAATCCCTGCCACCTTCCGCAGCACCGTTCCATCTGTCTCCAGGGCATACACCGCGTCATGTGGGTCGTCATGGTGATAGTTGTCGACGGACTTGATGATCTCCACTTCACCGTCATTGTCGATGTCAACAAGCACCATGTCGGCGCTTGAGGCATTGTCGTTCGAGGGAAGCTCCCATTTGCTCTCCAGGGAGATCGGTTCATATCGGTGCAGCACTCCCTTGGCGAGTTCGTCATCCCCTGAACCAGCGAAGAGATCCCAACGTCCGTCATGGTCCACATTCATCGCGGTCGTGTAGCAACCACACTGCGACCAGCCGGGCCGCTGAGCAATCAAGGTCAGGTCGCGCATGTTCACACGCAGCAGGTACTTCGTGCGTGATCCGAAGTAGCCGTCCAGCACTCCGTCGCCGTCCGCATCGACAATCACCGGCGAGTTGCCCAACTTGCCGTCCCCGGAGTCGAACTGTTTCAGCAGTGTGCCGTCTCTGATATTGGATGCGCATCAGCGGATCGGATTCCCGCTGCGCTGCAGTTTCGCCGCCGTAGAGCGTCAGGCAATGCAGCAGGCCGACGCAGTACACTGACGTCAGCCAGACAATGCAGTGCCTCATAACACCTCCAGTCGAAGTGGTAGGCTCTGTCAGCGGATTCAGAGAAGTTGACGACTTGTCACGATTCCGAACAGCGGTGAGCGACGTCCGCTTCGCGGCGCGCTCGTCTCGCTCTTTACTTGGCTGAAGCAGCAAGCCCAGCGCGACCCGCCGCATCCACAGTTCGACGTGAATGCGCCGGACCATTACGGCAACCCTGTTTACGTGCTGCGGCGGTTTGCGTTTCCGGCGCTGTTCGGAGTGGAAGACGCCGAGCAGCTGTGGGAGGCTAAGCAGACGACAATCGACGACTGGATCACCTTCTACGAAACGAATCGGCAGCCGGATCACTCTCCAGGCAACTCGCCCGTCAACTCGAACTTGAAGTCGTTCGCGGCGGCGTCCGCAGCCACCTGCGCCGACAGGCCCGACTCTCTCGGATTCCCGTACTTGGCCGGGAGCAACCGCTTCGGCGTAGGGATCTTGTCCGGATCAAGTGGGCGTTGGTTGCCTTCTGGCGGTATCTCGACCTTCTCCGACTTGGTAATCGTCACCACGTGCGAGCCGATCACGGCACCGTCATGCGCGTCGACGGTGGTCAGTTGAAATCGCCCCTCGGAGTTCGTCACGCCGACGGCCGGCCGGCCGGTGGGGGGCGTAAACACGACGTTGGCGTCCGCAAGGGGCTTGCTGTTGTAGAGCACCACCCCGCCCGCGGGCGCCATGTCTGGTCCGTCCGAGCCACAACCCAGAACGCCCAATGCGAGGGCAATGATGGGAACCGCGACGAGACACCGAGTCATGAATCCTCCAGCGAATAGCACAAAAGGAAGCCGACCGGCGCGATCGCGCCGACCAGGCACTCGATTTTCTCCGCTCGCGGCTGCCGTTAGTATTCGCCGATCGGTTGCCCGTCGCGGCGGTCGCCCAGGCGCTGATAGGTCATGTAGTCGATATTCTCGCTCAGGAAGTGCACCGAGCCGTCACCGCGCAGAATATCCACGCCCCCTTCGTGATTCGACTTAAAGCCTTCGGAGGCCTGCGGCGTGTCGCGCTGATAGCAAGCGCCGCTTGGACGCCCGATGTCGTCGACACACGTCCGCCAGTTGATCGGCACGGTCGTGGTCGCATAAGTCGCACCCCACAGCCATCCGCCGACCTGCCCGGAACTACAGTTCGGCAACGTTTCTCCCATGGCAATCGTATTGGACATCCCGTCCCTGATGTCGCGGATGCGGGAACTCCAGCAGGTCCGCGCGAAAAAGCCCGAGACCTGTGAGCCCTGGCAGCTCATGCCGACGTTCGCCGAGCCGGTCCCGAACACGTTCCCCGGAAAGCCGCAATCGGTCCCGCTGGTAATGGCCTGGGCGCCAGCGCTGGGGGCGTAGTTCTGAATGGTCCAATCGTCGGAGAAAATGCCGCCGGCCCAGGTATTCCAGGGTTGATCGTGATCGCTGGGGCAGTTGTAGACGGGAATCACCTTGGCGATCGGATTGGTTCCATCCGAGCAGAGGCTCAACTCTTCGGCCAGAACGGGAATGCGAAAATCGTAGCAGCTGTACAGCGGGGCCTGATCCACGTAGGGCAAAATGTGGACGAACACAGTTCCATTGCGCGGCGCGCCGCCGGTGACGCCGATGAAGTGGCCGGCCGGAAAGATATTGTGCGTGTCGTGATAATTGTGCAGCGCCAGGCCGATCTGCTTCAGGTTGTTCTTGCACTGGGTGCGGCGGGCGGCTTCGCGCGCCTGCTGGACCGCGGGCAGCAGCAGGCTAATCAGCACGGCGATGATCGCAATCACCACCAGGAGTTCGATCAGTGTGAACCCGGACGAATTCGTCCGGGTAAGAACGTGAGGGCGTTCACTGGCTTGCCGATTCTGATTGTCGGTGAAATGGACACTCATCAGGACGACTCCTCTTTTTATTGGATAACGACACACAAGACTACGGAACGGAATGTCATCAACCATGAGTCATGGCGGTGCAGCATTTGTCCAGTGAAATGAATGTAAACGACCAATCTGTGATCTGCGGGTCACAGCGGCTGCGCGGCGATTCCGTACATCGACCACCCAGAGAGTCTTTCTCCGATCGAACCCAGCCTCACGGAACCGGCCTGAGCGACCCGCCGACGCCAGATCGAATGCACGGCGTCGATGCTCGTGCCGGGGTCGACGTCAACTCGAAATGAATGCATTATCGGGGAAGGTCCTTCGTCCAGTCCGATATTGAAGCCCGTGTCCTCGAAGGACTCACTCAGCCAGTCCGGTACAACCATCCGGTCGTCATAGAAAACATACAGGACGGCGGGCTGCGATAACTCGACCGTGATTGTTGGACACTGCCGCTTATCATCATTAAACGTCGCCACATAGTCAGCGCCATGAAGAAAATAGGGCAGCCCTTCTTTGGCTATCCCGTTCCATTCGTGGACGCGGTCGACATAGGCCCGCGCGTCTTCACCAAGTCCTTCGTGGCAGATGCGGTAATACTTGGGACTCGCTGGAGAACGCAGGTCGTCGCGAACTCCAATGATCACTGGCGGTCGGCGAGTGGTCTGCACGAACATCCGCTCGCCGAACGGGAAGGCGTCATTGTCGATCGAGACCAGGCGCTGCCAATCGCCGTCGGCGCTGATGCGGGCCGCTTCGCCGATCGCCAGGCGTCGCGGCGCTGGATCGGCCCCTGAGATCGCCAGTGGCGTGAAGTCAACTGAGCCATCGAACACCACTACGTCAGTTTCCCCGCCGGGGACCACTCTCACACCGAATTCTGTTCCTAAATCCACGACCTCCGTCGCCGGAGTCAGGACGCGGAACTTGCCGGCGGGCGATTTTTCCGCTCCTTCGACACGCGTCGTCGCTGTGCCGGAGTGCAATCGGACAGAGTCTTCCGATTCGAGGACGAGCACGGCCGGACCGGCCAACGCCAACACGGCGCCCGCATTGAACACCAGTTCTGCGCGGCCGGAAGCCAACTCCACTCGCTGGCCAACTGACACCTGATCCCCGACCGCCCAGCGATGCGCCCCACCGGGCCACTCCGCGTTCACGGATCGTGAAAACCGGGCCACCGAGGACTTCGTCGCAACATTGGCGACCTGAGGCGCCTGCTGACGAAACCGTCCGCTGAACAGCCACGTGCATATCAATGCGGCGCCTATGCACGCCATCGCCGCCAGCTGCCAGATCCGCAAGCGCTTTCGGCTTGGCGTGCTTCGGGGTACGGCCTGAGAATTCAATTGGTGCGCCAGTCGATCGCAGGCATGCGGTGTCCCATTATCTGGGACAGTGGCCGTAAACCCTTTCCGAAACGATGCCAACCAGTTGGCATGGACCGCGTCGCGAAGGAACTCCACATGCCGTGACAACAGGTCGTCGATGATGACGCCTTGCACCAGCGCATCCACGAGCGCTGGATCCTTTGTGGAGTCGAGCATCAGTGCGCGCAACTCCGTCTCGGACAGAGTCCCGTCAAGCAGCCGCAAGATGTTTTCGCACCGATCGCTCAAGAGACGTGAACCTCTCCTGCAGATGACAATCGCTGGCGAACACAGTCCCCCAGCAGGCGAAGCGAGCGCGCCAAGGCCTTGTAGGTTGCTTCCAACGTGCGACTCATCTGCCGGGCCACTTCATCGACGGGCAAAGCCTCATGATATCGCTTCGCGATCAATTCCCGCGAAAGCGGAGGCAGCGCCCCCAGACAAGCCTCCAACGCGACAAATTGTTCGGACGATGGATTTGAGGCGAGGGGGGAACGCTCAAATCCCTCAACCACAGACGCAACCCACTCGGACGTCACGGCCGGAACGGCTCGGCGATCCGATCGTTGCATCTCCAGTACAACCTTTGCCGCCACTCCCCGTGCCCAAGAGTTGAACGGGCGGGACGGGTCATATTCGTCGAATACCTCCCACAGCCGCAGGGCCACGGCTTGACAGGTATCCTCACGCAGATGATGGTCCTGGATCAACAACCGCAGCAACTGCCACACAGATTGCTGACATTGCACGTACTCGGCCAGGAATCGGCGCTGCCGGTCATCGCACTCCGCCATGAGCAACTCCGAGGTGCCAATAGTATTTGTAAGTTCCATGGCTGAAATTGGACAGAATTCCGGACCGTTACCGAACTTTCTGGCTCATCCGGGAAACGCGTACCTGAGTTGAAAAAAGTCGGACATGCTGCTGTGGTTTGGAGTTGTATCAATCACTTCAAACCCCAGAGCCAGCATGTTCGACTGGATGTTGTACCACGTGTGGCGGATTCGCGGCTACGAAGTCAAACACTGTGAACGCGTCGAACCCGATCGTCTGGTCGTGACCATCACTGCCAAACCGAACTCGCTCTGCTGTCCGTGCTGCGGCTCGAAGCACGTGATCCGCAAAGGGGTCAATCTGCGATTGCTGCGCGGCGTCCCCGTCGGCCGCACGCAGGTCCACTTTGCCGCCCACGTCCCCCGCGTGTACTGCGGGCGCTGCGGCCTGACGCGGCAGGTGCGCCTCTCCTTTGCCGAGGAGAAGCGCCGCCACACCCGGCAGGTCGAACGGTACGCCCTCGAACTCGCGCAGCTCACTACGACGGCCCACGCCGCCCGGCATCTGGGCGTCGCCTGGGACACGGTCCGCGACATCGAGAGCCGGTATCTCGGAACACAACTGTCCGGCTAACGCCGTAAGGGATCAACCGAACTACTTTTCTGCTTATGGATTACGTCCCAAAATGAGCGCGCACGATTTCAACTCGGGTCTGCACAATCTCCACCCGGAGACCATTTCTTCCGGGCCGGGGGGATTGACACATGCACGCCGGGCAGTTCGTGTTCGCTCAACTCATGGAGTTCCTGCCCCGTCACGAATTCGATACGTGCGTCCGCCGCTATCGTGGCGATCGACGCCAGCGCGGCTTCTCGTGTCACGATCAGTGGCTCTGCCTGGCCTTCGGACAACTCACGTTTCGCGAGAGCCTGCGGGATATCGAAACCTGTCTGCGGGCGCTCGACTCCAAGCTGTATCACGCCGGCTTCCGCGGCGGCATTGCGCGGAGCACGCTCGCCGACGCCAACCAGGCGCACGACTGGCGGATCTTCGCCGACTTCGCGCAGGTCCGCATTCGCCGCGCCCGCGCGCTGTATGCGAACGACCCACTGGCAGTGACGCTCCACCAGACTGTCTATGCGCTCGACAGCACGACCATCGACTTGTGCCTCAAGCTGTTTCCGTGGGCGCGGTTTCGGCGACGCAAGCGAGCGGTCAAGCTGCACACGCTGATCGACCTGCGGGGCAACATCCCCACGTTTGTGCATGTTTCTCACGGGAAAATACCGGATGTGACGGTCCTCGACGATCTGCCGCTGGAAGCCGGCGCGTTCTACGTCATGGACCGCGGCTATATCGATTTTGCGCGGCTGTACCGCTTCACGCAGCAGGGAGCGCTCTTCATCACGCGCGGCAAGAAGACGCTGAATTACACGCGGCGAGCGCGGCGGCAGGTCGACAAGTCGACGGGCCTGCGTTGCGATCAGACGATCGTGCTGGCCGGACCGAAGTCGTCGCAACTGTACCCGGCCGCGTTGAGGCGCGTGGCGTTCTACGATGTCGAGCACAAGCGGCGGTTCGTGTTTCTGACGAACAACTTCGACCTGCCGGCGCTGGTGGTGGCGCAGTTGTATCGCTGTCGCTGGCAGATCGAACTGTTCTTCAAGTGGATCAAGCAGCATCTGCGGATCAAGGCGTTTTATGGGAACAGTCCGAATGCGGTGAAGACACAAGTCTGGGTGGCGATCAGCGTCTACGTGCTGGTGGCCATCGTGAAACGGGAGCTGCGCCTCGAACGACCGTTGTCCGAGATCCTGCAAATTCTGAGCGTCACGTTGTTCGAGAAAACCCCTATTTGTGAGATGCTGACGACGAAAACCGCACCCCTTTCCGATACCTCACGCCATAACCAGCGAACCCTGTTCGACATATAGCCGGACAGTTGTGATCTCGGAAAGCAATACCGGAAACCGAAGCTGAAACATCTCAAGCAGCTGGCCATCGACGAAATCTACCTGGGGAAGAGCGTCAAGTTCCTGACGGTCGTGCTGGACCTCGAGAGCGGCGCGATTGTGTTTATCGGCCGGGGCAAAGGGGCCGAGGCGCTCGATCCGTTCTGGAAGCGGCTGCATGGCTCGCGAGCGCGGATCGAAGCCGTGGCGGCCGACATGTCGCCGGCGTATGCGCTGGCGGTGCGGGAGCATCTGCCGGACGCGGTGCTGGTCAACGACCGGTTCCATGTGATCAAGCTGTACAACGAGCTGTTGACCGAGCTGCGCCGGGAACTGCACCGCGAGGCGACGACGCAGCTGGACAAGGACGTGTTGAAGGGAACACGTTGGCTGCTGCTGAAGCGGCTGGACAACCTGGACGAGACGCGTGACGAGCCGGGCCGGTTGCTGCAGGCGCTGAAGCTGAACCAGTCGTTGGCCGTGGCGTACTACCTGCGGGATGACCTCAACGAGTTCTGGGAGCAGCCGGACAAGTGGTCGGCGGAGCGGTGGCTGCAGGCCTGGATCGAGGATGCGGACGGGTCGGGGATCCGGCGGCTGCAGAAGTTCGCGAAGACCCTGGCGAGCCGTCGGAACAGCCTGCTGGCGTGGTACGACGACCCGATCTCGACGGGTCCCTTGGAAGCGGTCAATAACAAGATCAAGTTGTTGAACCGGCAGGCGTTCGGCTACCGCAACCGAGAGTTCTTCGAACTGAAACTGTTTGCACTTCACAATGCCAGGTACGCGTTAGTCGGATGAGCCAACTTTCTGCATCTCCATTGGTGTCGGCCACCGTCGCTTTTGAAATTCGACAAGCCGCAAGTTGCTCAGACGCTTAAGTTTGAGATTTTCAGACATTGAGCCGCGTCAATACTGAGCGCTGCGGCTGAGAAGCCCCGCGGCCAATCGTGGCCAGGCACGTGCCCCGTTCTCTCTCGGTCCATCCGCTGCCGGACGGCCTTTCTTGCTCAGGATCCAAAACTGCCGCAGCGCGCCGCCAGTAGCAACTGCTCGACGCTCAGGTCGTCGGACGCGACTTCGATCCGGCGAAGGGGCTGCGTTGGTTCGAGTCGGTACTCGAGTGCGACCCGGGCCACAAACCGATGCACGGCGTGCTGCCGAGTACTTCAAGCAGAGGGAAGAACGGGAGCAGACCGCCTTTCATGGTCAAAGTTGCGGGAGTCGGTGCACTTGTTCATACGTCGTCGCACTGTCGCCGACTGCTCGCGCCACCGGGGCCGTTACATTCTGCGGCAGAGCTGCACGATGCACGAGTATCTCGACCGGTGTTTCGGTTCGTCGAGGCATAGTCGCGGTGTGTCGGTTAGCTATTGCATCGGCGAGCAGGGAAACGATGCGGCCATTCCCGAGTCGATGTCGGGGGAGTGACGTGTCCGACTTTGACGCCGACGGGTGTCTTGTCTGTTCTTTACCGGAGGAGGGCCGATCGGGCAAGGGAGAGCATATCGCCGGCTTACTCTCGGAGCCTACCGCAGACTCGGCTTCACGGCCACATGGACACCGGCGGAAACTCACACTAGACCTTAAACAAGCACACGGCGACGGGTTGTGAGCTTCAATCGTTGTGGTTCCGGGTGGGCGCACCGCGAGCGGGCCGCCGGGTGGCGGGGGATGGCGTCGGGTTGTTGGTCGGCATGTGAGCGGGTTCCGTTCCGGGTGCGGTGTGACGGCGGGGGAGATGAAGCAGGACGGACTTCATCGTCGTGAGCGGCGCGCCGGGGTGTCGGCCGTGCGACTCCGGCGCGCCGGCTCATCAGCAGCGCAGCCGGCGAGGCACGCGCCGCGCGGGTGTGAGGGCGTCCGCCAGGCGGAAGAACACCGGTTGCCAGTCGTTCCACGCCAGCCGCCGCAGCACGAGTTGACGGCCCGTCTGCAGCACCTGGGCCGGAATGCGCATCAGGCGGTTGACGAACGTGCGGAACTCGCAGGTGAGCAGAGACTGTTTCTGCGCCTGGTGCCGCTCGTGCCAGCGTCCCTTCTCGACCGGCAGCCACAGCGCCAGCCAGGCCTTGAGGTTCCAGGCCAGGCTGGTCATCAGCATGTAGGCCCAGTTCGAGAGCAGGTTGTCCACCGGTGCGTGCAGCGCCCGACAGGCGTTGAGCTGGGCCAGCAGGTTCTCCTGGTCGCAGCGGTCGTTGGCCGAGAACACGATCGCCTCGGCCGTC
>Ga0163153_10007544_pt1 | contig 11668 bp, 6 predicted proteins | sample OliLakLV19MP6IB1_FD_148629 | JGI IMG/M metagenome (GOLD analysis project Ga0163153, IMG submission 148629) | Freshwater microbial mat bacterial communities from Lake Vanda, McMurdo Dry Valleys, Antarctica - Oligotrophic Lake LV.19.MP6.IB-1 | ecosystem: Environmental > Aquatic > Freshwater > Lake... | reverse complement strand
ACTCAGGACGGCTACCACCGCGCCAAGCAACCATTTCTTGCTCAGCAAATTTGTCATAACTCTCTTGCTCCCCATGGAATAGGACTGGTCACCTGTTGCGGTCCTGCCGCAAAACATACCAACCATAGCTCGTAATTCAAGGAACCTGGGGGAGCTTTTTCATTTTCGGGGGCTGCGGCGACTGCGGGGAATTTTCCGCGCATTGCGCAAATAAGCCCAGGGAAGGCCTCCCGCAGCTTGGCTGCCGCCGACGGTTTTGAGGGCCATCCCTGGGCTTCGACGTGGACGGCTGCTTCGATTGCCCGCTGCCCGCCTCCACTTGCCGGAAACCCATTAAAATCTATACTTTGCGTGCATTCTGCGGTATTCCGTGCGCTGGCCCTGCCCACGCCTGCTCGCAGGGCCGCTCCAGGGAGTTTTGCTAGACCGACATGGTGAAGATCAAGCTGCCGGACGGGAGCGTCCGCGAGTACGCGCGTCACGTGCGCCCGATTGATGTTGCGGCGGAAATCGGCCCCGGTCTGGCCAAGGCGACACTCGCGGCGGTGGTAGACGGCGCCACCGTGGACAGCGTGACTCCGTTTCCCGGCGACGGCGAACACACGCTCCGGCTGCTGACCAAGAAAGACCCCGAAGCCCTGGCGATCATGCGCCATTCCTGCGCGCATGTGATGGCCCGGGCCGTGATGCGGCTCTACGACGGCGTGCAGTTGGCCTTCGGGCCGACCATTGAAAACGGCTTTTACTACGACTTCGATCTGCCGCACAAACTGAGCGAGGCCGACTTCCCGGCGATCGAAGCCGAGATGGCGAAGCTCATCAAGGAAGACGAGCCGTTCGAACGAATCGACGTGCCGCGCGGCGAAGCGATGTCGATGTGTCGCGAGTTGAAGCAGGCGCTCAAGGTCGAACACATCGAAACGGGGCTCGCCGAAGAACAGCGGCTGTCGTTCTACCGGCAAGGCGAGTTCCTCGATCTCTGCCGCGGACGCCATATCCCGAGCGCCGGCGCGATCGGCGCGTTCAAGTTGCTCTCAGTGGCCGGCGCCTACTGGAAAGGGGACTCGACGCGGCAGCAGTTGCAACGGCTTTACGCCACGGCGTTCTTCTCCAAACAAGAGTTGGAAGCGCGGCTCGTACACTTGGAAGAAGCCAAGCGCCGCGATCACCGTGTGCTGGGCAAGCAACTCGAACTGTTCACGATCAACCCGTTGGTCGGCTCCGGGCTGATCCTCTGGCTGCCGAAAGGCGCGATCATTCGCGGCGAGTTGGAAAAATTCGTTCGCGAGGAGTTGCTCAAGCGCGGCTACGAAACCGTCTACACGCCGAACATTGGCCGCGTGGAATTGTACCAGATTTCCGGCCATTTCCCGTACTACTCGGACAGCCAGTTCAAGCCGATCGAGATGGAAGAGGGCGAGCGTTATCTGCTCAAGCCGATGAATTGCCCTCATCACATCATGATCTACAAAGCGAAGCCGCGCAGCTATCGCGACCTGCCGGTCCGCCTGGCGGAGTTCGGCACCGTCTACCGCTACGAGCAATCGGGCGAGCTGAACGGCATGACCCGCGTGCGCGGTTTCACGCAAGACGACGCGCACATCTTCTGCACCGAAGAGCAAGTCGCCGGCGAGTTCCGTAGTTGCATCGAGATGACCCGCACCGTGTTGCAAGCGCTGGGCATGAACCAGTACCGCGTGCGGCTCGGCTTCCGCGATCCGGACAGCGACAAATATGTCGGCAGCGCCGAGGCTTGGGAACGGGCCGAGAACGCGATCCTCAAGGTCTGCGAAGGGCTCGACCTGCCCGGCATGTCAATCGAACGCGGCGACGCGGCGTTCTATGGGCCGAAGGTCGACTTCGTCGTCGCCGACTGCATCGGCCGCGAGTGGCAGCTTGGTACCGTGCAACTCGACTACAACCTGCCGAGCGCCGAGCGCTTCGCGCTGGAATATATCGGCTCGGACAACACGGCGCACCGTCCGGTGATGATCCACCGCGCCCCGTTCGGCTCCCTGGAGCGCTTCGTCGGCGTGTTGATTGAACACTTCGCTGGCGTGTTCCCGCTCTGGCTCGCGCCGGAACAAGTCCGCGTGCTGGTCGTCAGCCAGAAGTTCGAGGACTACGCCCGCGACTTGGAGTGCAAGCTTCGCGCGGCCGGCCTCCGCGTGACCGGCGACTACCGACCAGAAAAGATCGGCGCGAAGATTCGCGACGCCCAGTTGCAGCACATCCCATACATGTTGGTCGTCGGCGGCCGCGAAGCGGAGAACGGCGAAGTCGCCGTCCGCGATCGGATCGACGGCGACCTGGGCGCAATGAAAATCGACGCCGCGATCGAACGCTTGCTGACCGAAGTGCGCGAGAAGACGATTCGCCAGGTTGCCGCGCCCACCGTGGCGGCGGCCATCACCGACGACGGCAAGGCGAATGAGTATTGAGTCTGAAGTTTTCAGTGTTCAGTTTTCAGCGGGGATGTGAACGGAGTTCGTTGACTCCCCGTTCCGGACGCATCAAGATGACAAAGTGAAGGGCCGGCACTACTCCGCCTACTTCACCTACTCCCTACTCCACCCACTTCCTACTTCCTACTTCCTACTTCCTACTTCCTACTTCCTGTCCCCTTCCCATCACAAGGAGTTTTGCCATCGAACGAGCTCAGCAGCAGCGCGTGAACGAGCAGATTCGTATTTCGCCCGTTCGCGTCGTTTCGGATACCGGAGAATTATTAGGGGTCATGCCGACCGATCAGGCTCTCAATGCGGCGCGCGAAGCCGGCTTGGACCTCGTCGAAGTGGCGCCGAACGAGCGCCCGCCCGTTTGCCGCATCATGGATTTCGGCAAATTCAAATACCAGAAGAAAAAGCGGGAACACAAGAGCCACGGGCACCAGGTCAAGATGAAGGAAATTCGCGTTCGCCCCAAGACCGGCGAACACGACATCGAGACCAAGGTCAAGCATGCCCGGGAGTTCCTGGAACACAAAGACAAGGTGATCCTGTCGGTGGTGTTCCGCGGCCGCGAGCTCGCGCACAAGGAAGAAGGCCGGCGCGTCGTCGACCAGTTCATCAAGTCGTTGGAAGACGTCGGCAAGGTCGAGACGCACCCTTCCGAGCAAGGCAAACGCATCGTCTGCACGATCGCGCCGAAGTAACCGATGACCATCCCAGGCAAGAGATCCATCGGCACACTTCGCGGCGCGCTCGTGCTGCTGGCGCTGTGGGGGGCGATCAAGCCCCCGGCACAGCTTCACGCGGCGGAAGCAGGCGGCCTTCGCATCGCGTGGGCGGACAATTATCTCACGATCCACGGCGAGGACCTGCCCGGCGATGAGATCAAGATTCTGTACCTCGAAGCATACTGCCGCGCCGGCTCCACCGATCGCGATTGGAACGCGACGGTCGTGCCGCATCGTACGGAATTGATCGCGGCCTCCGACGATCAGCAAACCATCGACCTGCGCTGTACGATCTCCGACGGCGTGACGGTCGAACATCGCATCACCGCCAACGGCGATGAGATTGATTTCCGGCTGCGGGCGCACAACCCGACGGATCGGCGCTCCGAAGTGCATTGGGCGCAGCCGTGCATTCGGGTCGATCGTTTTACCGGACGCAGGCAAGAGGACTATTTGCCCAACTGCTTTGTGTTCGTCGACGGCCAGTTGACGCGATTTCCGTTCGAGCCTTGGGCCGCGAAGGCGCGCTATATCCCCGGCCAGGTCTGGTGTCCGCGCAAGGTACCACGCGACGACGTGAACCCGCGCCCGTTGAGCGATGTCGTTCCCTCGAACGGCCTGATCGGTTGCTACTCGGCCGACGGCAAGACGATTATGGCCACGTCCTTCGAGCCGTATCAGGAATTGTTCCAAGGCGTGATCGTTTGCGTCCACGCAGATTTTCGCCTGGGCGGCCTGCCACCGGGCGAACGTAAAGAAATCCGCGGCAAGCTCTATGTAGTCGACGCCGACGTGCCAAAGTTGCTGGAACGCTACGAGAAGGATTTTCCGGAGCACCGCGCAGGTGAATGATTGCCCGCGAAACACGCAGAAGAGGAGAGTGGCGTGGGCGAATCAATGTTTGGGAAATCCTTGGTCGTTGAAGTAACGACGCCCCGTAGCCACCGACATCGGCTGAAGTTGACGAATGCTCAAAAACGCCTTTTAACAGACGACAAACTAAACATTTCCCCTTCCACTTTCGTGTGTTTCGCGTGTTTCGCGGGCTAACTCCTCCCCATGGCCGAAGACCATTTTTCCAGGTTGCGTCGGCTGTTGGAGTTGGAGAGCGATGCCGAGGCGGCGCGGATTTTGGAGCGCAGCCGCCGCCTGACTCCTGCCGAGGCCGAAGAAAGCGGCAATAGCCTCGTCGATTTGGTGATCGCCGATGAGGACGCTGGACTGGGCGGGCGCTACCTCGTGCGATTGGTGAAGCGCCGCCGCTCACCGCTGCCTTGGACGCGACTCGACGTGGGCAGCCCCGTCATATTGTCCCCAGGCGCGAAAACGACGGGCGGCGGGTATCGCGGCGTGATCAGCGAGCGCCGGCCGGACCAGGTGCAAGTTGCGCTCAGTTCCATGCCGGACGATCTGGAAGATCACGCCACTTGGCGACTCGATCTGGCGTTCGACGAGATCGCCATGCACCGGCAGCGCGCGGCGCTCCAACAAGCGGCGATGGCCGCCGGGAATCGCACCGCGGCGCTCCGCGCGATTCTACTCGGTGAAAAGCCGCCGAGTTTTTCGCCGTTCCGCGCACTGCCGACGCTGGATGAAAACCTCAACGCAACGCAACGCGATGCGGTGCGACTGGCCGTCTCGGCGCGGGACTTGGCGCTGATACATGGTCCACCCGGCACCGGCAAGACGACAACCATCGTGGAAGTCATCCGCCACGCGATCCGCGCCGGACAGAAAGTGCTGGCCTGCGCGCCGAGCAACATGGGCGTCGACAATTTGTTTCAACGCCTGCTGGCCTGCGACGAACTGGCGGTTCGTTTGGGTCATCCCGCGCGGGTATTGCCCGAGTTGCGTGCCCACACGTTAGACCTGATGGTCGAAGAGCATCCGGACGTCAAAGTCGCGCGGCGGCTCGTTAAAGACGCCGTGGCGATGTTTCGCAAGGCCGATCATCATCGCCGCTCGAAACCGCAGCGCGGCGAGAAGCGCGGTATCCGCGAGGAAGCCCGCAGCTTGCTCGCGGACGCGCGGCGACTGGAAGCCCAAGCGGTGCGACATATTCTCGATACGGCCGACGTGCTTTGCGCCACGACGACGGGCCTGGACGCGGAGTTGCTCGGCAATCGTCGCTTCGACCTCGTGGTCATCGACGAAGCTTGCCAAAGCACTGAGCCTGGCTGCTGGATTCCGATTCTGCGCGCGGAGCGCATCGTGCTGGCCGGCGATCATCGCCAGTTGCCGCCGACGATTCTCAGCCCGCAAGCGGCCGAGGAGGGATTCGGCGTCAGCCTCTTCGAACGCATCGTAGCGATGTACGGCGAGACCGTTTCGCGCCGCTTGGAAGTGCAGTACCGCATGCACGCCCAGATCATGGAGTTCTCCTCGCGGGAGTTTTACGACGATACGCTCGTGGCGCACGAGTCGGTGGTAAGTCACCGGCTCTGCGACCTGCCAGACGTTCAATCGACGCCGCTCACGGAACGCGTGATCGATTTCATCGACACCGCCGGCGCCGGCTACGACGAAGAACTCGAGCCCGACGGCGACAGCAAACTCAATCCGCAGGAAGCGGAGCTAGTGCGAAGCGAAGTCCTCGCGCTGCTTGCGTCTGGCGTCCGGCCGCAGGATATCGCGGTGATCGCCCCTTATTCCGCGCAAGGCAAGCTGCTGCGGAATTTGATCCAAGTACCGGGGCTGGAGATCGACAGCGTCGACGGCTTTCAAGGTCGCGAAAAGGAAGCGGTGGTGATTTCGCTGGTGCGTTCCAACGCGCGCGGCGAGATCGGCTTCCTCTCGGACGTCCGCCGGATGAACGTGGCGCTCACGCGGGCGCGGCGCAAACTCATCGTGATTGGCGACAGCGCAACGCTCTCCAGCGCCCCGTTTTTCGCGCGGATGATCACGTATTTCGAGGAAATCGGCGCGTACCAGACCGTCTGGGACCGCCTGCCGCTCGAGTGATCGCCGATTTCGTCCCCTTTCACTAAATTCGACTTTTGCCGTTTTGGGGTTGCTAAAGACTGGTCTGCATAAATGGTGCGAGCCTCCGCCAGAATGCTTGGGACATCACTCTCAAGCCATCGAGCAAGGAGGCTCACGGTGGAACGTGCACCCAGTTTTTGGGGCATTGTGGCAAGGGCTGTTCGCAACGATGACCGCCCCGACTTTCGCCAGCTTGACAACCGTCACGACCGGCTGGGCCTTCGCCAGTCGGCGTACGGTTACGGCGGCCAAAGCTTGCTGTGCTGCTTGCCGACGAATTGCAGTCTGACGAACCGGCTGGTGAAGGAAGCGCGGTTGTACGGCGCGCGGCTTCCGCGAAAAGCAGGAACGGCCGGCCGCACAAGCGACACGAGCGGATTCCCACGCGCTCTTCAAAAACCCACTCGGCCTGATGCTCAAGTAGACATAGCGGTTGCTCGCGCCCAAGCGGACCGAACCGTCCGTCAACCCAGGGAGAGACGAGAGCTAGAATCAACCGCGGGTTTTCGCCAAAGTGTTCCAATTCTGCGCCAAGATCGCAGACGGTAGATGTCTCGCCGAGCGAGGGCAGAGACGCAATGCTTGCGGCCTTTACGCCGCAAGCTCTTGTCACAACTGGCCCTACAACGCAAAAAGCCGACGTCTCGCGACGTCGGCTTTGCGTATAACCCTGCGGTAGGCGGATTTCACTACCGCAAATTCAAGTGGCGGGGACAGGATTCGAACCTGCGACCTCGAGGTTATGAGCCTCGCGAGCTACCGGGCTGCTCCACCCCGCGTCAAGTTGGGCGCCGGAAACGACGGGCATACAGCCAATCGCTCCGGGCCTTGAAGTTTATCCGCTGTTACCCGCAAGTCCAGGGGAGCGCGCTGGAAATTTCGGGACTCGCAGGGGCCTCGTAGAGACCGGAACGACATTCCGTTCGCTGCCAACGCGTCGCCGTTTCCAGGCAATTTGCCGGCCGACCGTCATCTGCGTTGCGATCGTCATAACCATTGTCCACGTCCGGCCTTTTGCTTGTCGGGCCGCAGTTCCAGGGTTAAGATGCCCCATACGGAACGAGGCGGACGGCTATGGCCATTGCGGGGAACAATCCGCGTTCGAACGCCGCCAAAACGCGGGATCAGGGTGGCCCCGCGCGCAAATCCGGAGACGATTCGGCCAACGAGCACGAACCGGACCTGCGCGAACAAGCGATCGAAAACGCGCCTCCCTGGCTGATCAGCGCCGTCGTCCACTTAGTGGCGATCATTCTACTCGGCCTTTCGTGGTACGCCACGCGCGAACAGGCGCCGGTCGACCTCGACGTGGTTTGGTCGGAACAACTCGGCAGCCAGCTCGACGACCCGTCGATGTCCAAAGACCGCGACGGCCCGGTCGTGGAAGGAGTCGTACTATCCGGCGATGACGCAACCGTCGACGATCCCTTCGCCGCGCCGCCGCAGCTAGATGTCTCGCTGGACGGGAATTCGGTCAGCAGCCAACTCACGTCGCCGCAAATCGGCTTGGCGCTGAGCGGCCGCAGCCAAGGCATGCGCGAAGGCCTGATGCGCAAATACGGCGGCACCAAGCTCACGGCCGACGCCGTCGATCTCGGACTCACTTGGCTCGCGCGGCAACAGCGCTCCGACGGAACCTGGAGCCTCACCGGTCCCTACACTGCCGGCGCCAAGGGCGAATGCATCGCCGCCGCCACCGCCATGGCCATGCTCGCCTTCCAAGGGGACGGCCACACGCATCAAACTGGCGAACACAAACAGGTGATGACCAAGGCCGTGGAAGCCCTCGTCGCCATGCAAGACGACGAAGGCAATTTCTGGCAAGGCGAGCGCGAGCACGATTGGCTCTACTCGCATTCGCAGGCCACGATTGCCATCTGCGAACTCTACGGCATGACCAAAGACCCGGAGCTCAAAGAACCGGCGCAGCGGGCGATTAACTACCTCGTCGGTGCGCAACATGAACTCGGCGGCTGGCGCTATCGCCCGCGCAGCGACAGCGATACCTCCGTCACCGGCTGGGCGGTGATGGCCCTGCAAAGCGCGCTCATGGCCGGGCTCGACGTGCCGAGCCCCACGCTCAGCAAGATCTCGTCTTATCTCGACAAGGCCGAACGCGAGGGAGGCGTGAAGTACGCCTATCAGCCAGGCCACGATCCCGATCTCGTCATGACGGCCGAAGCGCTGCTCTGCCGGCAATATCTCGGCTGGCCGCAAACCGACGAGCGCCTCGTCGCCGGCGCGGACTACCTGCTCCGCAACCGCATCAACTACCACGATCGCGACGTGTATTACTGGTACTACGCCACGCAGACCCTGCATCACATGGAAGGCAAGTATTGGGACGAATGGAACAATGTGATGCGCCAGGAAGTGCCCGCCAAACAAGTCCGCTCGGGCCGCGAAACCGGCAGTTGGGACCCCGACGGCGAGCACCCCGACAGATGGGCGAACACCCAACGCGGCGAAGGCGGCCGCCTCTACGTGACCTGCCTCTCGATCTACATGCTAGAAGTCTACTACCGGCATCTGCCGATCTACCGCACCCACGATGTGGTGCAATCGCAGTAAACGCCTCAGCAGTCTCATCGCCACGGACTCGACCCCACCAGCGCGACGCGGCAGCGGGGGGAGTCCAAGCGGGATGCAGTGCAGTGCGATCACGTCGATATGAGGCGATCCTCCGGCACGGCTATCGCCTGAATTGGGAGCTACCCTTGAGCGGCCGCAGGCGTTGAATTGTCCGCTCAGCAGGAGATTCCTGCCGGACGGCGTACGACGCATAGTCGCCGCAACGGCGGCTCGCGGCGCCCTTCGTCGCACCCATTCCTTACGCGAGGTTACCTTTCATGCACACTTCCAAATGGATTCTGTCGGCCGCTCTGTTGCTCACGTTGTCACTGCCTTGCTGGGCGGCCCGCCCCATTGAATCCGCCGCAGACGAACAGGACGTCAAAGAGGCGAACCACCAGTTCTACTCCAGTCTGAACGCGATGTTTACGGGCGATGCGACGCCGATGAGCCAAGTCTGGTCGCATGCGGATGACGTGACGTACATGGGACCAACCGGCGGAATCTTGGTCGGCTGGGAGCAGATTGGCGAAGTGTGGGAGTCGCAAGCCGCCTTGAAGCTCGGCGGAGAAGTGCTGCCCGAAGAAACGCACGTCATTCTTGGCAGCGAACTGTCGATCGTGCAGTGTCGCGAGGTAGGCCACAATCTGGATGCCCAGGGCAAGCCGCTGCAGGTGTCGATCCGGGCCACGAACATTTTCCGCAAGGAAGCTGGGGAGTGGAAGATGATCGGCCACCACACGGACGTGCTGCCGTTCTTGAATCAGGAGCCGTCAGCCGCATCGACCAAATAGTCAGGCGGAAATGCCGTCACGCACAGAAAAGCGTGGGCCGCACCAGTTTGCGGCCCACGCGATTCATGGGCCGCAAAGTAAATGCACCCCGCGCGCGAGGTGCAATGCGTATCGGAACAAAGGCCGCCAAAAAAGCGCCCAGCCCCGCGTTTCGAATCCAGTTCCTCCGGTAACGCCCAGCCGCTTGCCCAGCCGGGGGGCAGGCATCATATTATCCCTGCGCCGCGGTGTTCGCGGTTCTTCGGTTCCTTTGCGCTCGAGCGGATAACCCATCTCATGGCCTCGCTGAATCTCAAGTCGCTGGTTGGAAAGCTCAACCAAACCTGCCGTCGGGCGCTCGAAAGCTCGGCGGGGCTGTGTCTTTCGCGGACCAATTACAACGTCGAAGTCGAGCACTGGTTCATGAAGTTGCTCGAACCGGCAGACACCGACCTCCCACGCATTCTCCGCCATTACGAAATCGACCCCGCCCGGCTCAACCGCGAGATGACCAAGGTCCTCGACGGCCTCAAAACCGGCAACGCCCGGGCGCCGGAGCTGTCGCCCGAGATCGTCGACCTGATGCGCGAAGCCTGGGTGCTGGCAAGCCTGAAATACGGCGCCGGCCAGATCCGCTCCGGAGCCTTGCTGACGGCACTCCTGACCGACAAGACCCTGTCGAGCCGCGTACGGACGCTCGTGCCCGAACTGGCGAAGATTCCGGCCGCGCAACTGGAAAACGACCTTCCCGCCCTGGTCGCCGGAAGCGCCGAAGAACAGCAAACCGCGGTTGCCGGTGGTTCTGGCGATGCGCCGGCTTCTCCCGGACAGCCTGGCGCGCCGATGCCTAGTTCGCAGACGCCGTCGCTGGATCAATTCACGACCGATCTCACCGCGCAGGCCCGCGCCGGCAAGATCGACCCGGTGCTGGGGCGCGATCCGGAAATCCGCCAGATCATCGACATCCTCACCCGCCGTCGCCAGAACAACCCGATCCTCACCGGCGAGGCCGGGGTCGGCAAAACGGCCGTCGTCGAAGGCTTCGCCCTCCGCATCGCGGCCGGCGACGTGCCAGATCCGCTGAAAGGCGTCGCGCTCAAGACGCTCGACCTCGGCCTGTTACAAGCCGGCGCCGGGGTAAAGGGTGAATTCGAAAACCGCTTGAAGAGCGTGATCGACGAGGTGAAGAAATCGCCGAAACCGATCATCTTGTTCATCGACGAGGCGCACACAATGATCGGCGCTGGTGGCGCCGCCGGTCAGAACGACGCCGCCAACCTGCTCAAGCCAGCGCTCGCCCGCGGCGAGTTGCGCACGATCGCCGCCACGACCTGGGCGGAATACAAGAAATACTTCGAAAAGGACCCGGCACTGGCGCGGCGCTTTCAAGTCGTCAAAGTCGAAGAACCGATCGAAGCTGCTGCGATCGAGATGATGCGCGGCTTCGTCCACGCGCTCGAAAAACATTACAACGTGCGCGTGCTCGACGCGGCCGTGGTTGACGCGGTCAAGCTGTCCCACCGTTACATCTCCGGCCGCCAACTGCCGGATAAATCGGTGAGCCTGCTCGACACCGCGTGCAGCCGCGTGGCGATTCGCCAGAGCGCGACGCCGCCGCTGGTCGAGGACAACATCCGCCGTATCGCCGCGCTGGCGACGACGATCGACATCCTCGAACGCGAAAATGAAACCGACGGCGGCCACGACGATCGGCTGACCGAACTGCGCGACGAGAAGAAAACCTCTGAGGCGTCGCTGACCGCGCTCGAGGAACGCTGGACCAAAGAAAAGGAGTTGGTCGGCAAAATTCGCGAGATCCGCGCTCAGTTGGAAAAACGCCCCGCGAACGGCGAACCGGTCGATCCGAAAACCACCCTCACGCCCGAACAGCGAGTCAAGATGCGGGCGGAACTGGATGGGCTCACCGAAGAGTTGGAAAAACTCCAAGGCGAAGAACCGTTGATGCAAGTTTGCGTCGACAGCCAGGCCATTGCCGACGTCGTCTCCAGTTGGACCGGCGTCCCGGTCGGCCGAATGATGTCCGACGAGATTCAAACCGTGTTGAATCTCAAGCAAAAGCTGGAAGAGCGGATCGTCGGGCAATCCCACGCCTTGGAAGCGATTGCCGAAGCGATTCGCACCTCACGTGCCGGCATGACCGACC
>Ga0163153_10007542_pt1 | contig 11671 bp, 12 predicted proteins | sample OliLakLV19MP6IB1_FD_148629 | JGI IMG/M metagenome (GOLD analysis project Ga0163153, IMG submission 148629) | Freshwater microbial mat bacterial communities from Lake Vanda, McMurdo Dry Valleys, Antarctica - Oligotrophic Lake LV.19.MP6.IB-1 | ecosystem: Environmental > Aquatic > Freshwater >... | reverse complement strand
CACCGATCACTCCAGCGGCGAAAACCCCTTCTACCAGTAGGCCGTTCGCTGCTGTCTTCTCGCCTTCGCGTAGAGTGCGGCCATGACGAACCTCCGCAAACTCCTCCGGCCGGCAGTTGCCGCGCTGGCGATCGGCGCACTCGCCGCATCCGGCTGCAGCTCAACTTCGAAGACAACGACTGCTGATACTGGCTCGACGACTAGCTCGTCGACAACGACATCCACAGTGGTGAGTGGCGCCACGACGACAGCCGCGACCGCACCGGCAACTACAGCGCCGGCCGCGACCGCCAAGCCGCTGGCGACGACGCCAGCAACCAAGCCGCCAGCGACCAATCCTCCGGCGACCCAAGTCATCACGAGCTTCTCGGTGTCGAATGCAGCTTCGTGCACCGATCCAAGCGCCACCTTTCAACCGCCGCCGCCGTCAGTCACCGTCTCCTGGACGGTCGTCGGCGCCGACAGCGTGTCAGTGGCGATGGACAGCGAAGGCGGCCTGTGGGAGTCGGGACTTCCTTTGTCGGGCTCGACCACAGTCCCTGCGTCGTGTGACTCCAACCTCCACAACGTGCATACCTATTACGTGATCGCGATCAAGAACGGCCAAAAGATCGCCAGCAAAAACGCCACCCGCGGGAACTGAGCTCAGGGTTGCTGGAGAGTTAGTCGATCAGAACGGTTGTAACTGTGACTTCGGTCGTGGTCTGGCCCGCGATCTGGGCGAGGGCTTTGCCAGCGAGGTCGTCGCCGAGCAACACAATCACCGAGCTACCGGATGCCCAGGTGCCCGTCAGACTGAGAACGACTGGTCCGTTCGGTTCGACCAACGCATTGCCGAGGTACAGCGCCACTGTCCGAGCAACCGCAAACGCGGCGGGATCGTCTGCGTTGTAAATCACCTTTGTCACCGGCAGGTCGATCGTGCCCGTGTCGGCTTCGGCCATCGTGAACCCCTCCTCAGCGAGCATGGAAGTCAAGAAGCCGGCGACGCCTTCTTGGTTGCTGCAGTTGACCACCTGGATCAACGTGCCCGTCCTGGTGAAGCCGGACGGTGATTCGAGCAGCGACGTCGAGGTTGTTGTCTCGCCAGGAATGGTCGCCTCGGGAATGGTCGAATCAGACACCGTGACGCAGTTGGTCTCGACGAAACCAGTTGTCGTTGTCGTTGACGTTGTCGTTGACGTTGACGTTGACGTTGACGTTGACGTTGACGAGGTGCCCTGTAAATCGGTGCTCCACGGAACAGCCGTTGGTTCGACGATGTAGTCGAGCGATGTAGTCGTCCCGGCCAACGGGAGCGATGTTGCGGGGCCGGTGTACGGCGGGGGAGGAAGAGCGTTGAACACAGTGCTGTCGGGCATGGTCGACGTATCGAAAACTTCGACTGTTGAAGCAACGATGACTGTTGAGACCGTCGGCTCAGCCACGGCATCGCAGATGGTGGATCCGGTCTCGTCGAGTCCCTCACCGATGGTGGTTTGGTTCGACGGCGACCGTGTCGCGAGGACTGCGACGCCGCCAACGCCGACGAGCGCGCACGCGCTCAACACGCCTGCGCTGCGCTGGCGTTGGTGACGGCGGGCTCGCTGCTGCACGTTGCGTAGCGATGGACGAGACAACGTGCTTGGTCGTTCTGCGAACGCGGCTTCTAGTGCACGGTCGATGTCGTCGAATTCATTCATCTCTGTACCTCTGTTCGTAAGCGGGTCAGTGCCCGGTGGAGTGTTGACTTGACGGTGCCCAGCGGAATGCCGAGCGTTTTTGCGATCTCTGCGTCGGTGAGTTGCAACTCGTAGCGCAGTGTGACGGCGTTGCGCTGCGCGGTGGGCAGGCGGCGCACCGCGTCGAGCATGTGGTTGAAGCCGAGTTCACCCGTGCCGTCATCGCGTTGCGATGTGGCATGCAACGCGCGGGCGAGTCGACGCCGCCTCAGTACACCGCGGCAGCCGTTCAGCACGCTGACTCGCAAGTACGCAACCGGCGTGTCGATCGACGCGTAGCGCATGTACAACTGCGCGAACGCTTCCTGCACGACCTCTTCGGCCTTTTCTTGGTAGTCGACCAGCGCGGTCGCCATCCGAACCATCGCCCGATACTCGCGGTGGTACAGCGTGTCGAATGGTGTGGCGGGTTCGTCGGCCGGGTCGTTCACCTCAATGAGGGGGATATCCGGACTGAGGGGGATATCCGGGTCCATCGAGTCCATCGAGTCCATCGCGTGCTCCATGCGGATAGAGAGAGTCCTCAACTGCCCGATTGGTTCCGTTTGGGTTTGATCAGGAAGTCGGGAGCGCGTTCGTGAGGTCGGCAAGAAGATCGGCGGGGTCTTCTAGCCCGATCGATATGCGTAGCAATCCGGGGCCGACGCCCTGCTCGGCCGCTTCGGCGTCGGTGAGGCTGGCGTGCGTTGTGGTGCGCGGGTGCGAGATCAGTGTCTCGGGGCCTCCGAGCGATGTGGCCGGCCGCACAATGTGCACATTGGCCATGAGGTGTTCGGCAGCACTGCGACCGCCGGCGAGGTCGATCGTGAGGACAGTGCCGAAGTGATCCATCTGTCGCTTGGCGAGATCGTGCTGTCGATGGCTGTGCAGGCCTGGGTAGTGCACGGCCTTGACAGCCGGATGGCGCTGCAGCGTCTCGGCGATATGCAATGCGCTCGCTGATTGATGGGTGGTCCGTACCGACAGTGTGCGAATGCCGCGCAACGCGTTGAGCGCATCAAACGGTGAGGCCGTCGCGCCGTGCAACACGCTGTACGACCAGATGCTGTCGAGCAGATCGCGATCACCGCTGATCACACCGAGCGTCGCGTCGTTGTGACCGGCGATCCCCTTGGTCGCTGAGTGCAACGACAGGTGCACACCGTGCGCGAGTGGTTGTTGCCCGAGTGGTGTCGCGAATGTCGAATCGACCAGCGTGATCGGGCCGCGCAGCGCGCCCAGTTCATCGAGGTCCACCAGTTCCAGCAGTGGATTGGATGGTGTCTCCGCGATGACCAGCATCGTGCGACCCGATTGCAACGCGGCGGCGAAGGCACCGGGCTGCGTGCCGTCGACGAAGGTCACCTCGATGCCAAAGCGCGCACACGGCCCCTGCAGGAACGCGAGCGTGGCCGAATAGAGCTGCCGTTGGGCGACGATGTGATCGCCAGCGCTGCACAGCGCGAGCACTGTCGTGCTGATCGCGCCCATACCGCTGCCGAACGCGAGTGATGCCTCGGCGCCCTCTAGCGCAGCGACCGCTTCTTCGAACGAGGCGACGGTCGGGTTTGCGTAGCGGCCGTAGAACTCGCCCGATCGCAAAGTTGTCGCTCGCCGATTCGCATCGGTGAGATCGGTCGACTGCCACACACTGCTGGCCCACAGCGCTGGCGCCAGCGCCTGGCCACTGTGGGCGCGCCCAGCCGTAATCGCACGAGTCGCAGGCTGCTGCGCGTCGGTGGGCGGGTCGCTCGGCATCTGGCACACGTTACGGCATCGCTCTACGCTGCGCCCGTGACGAATACTGACTTCGGAGCCCTTTATGGGGCTGCCCGCGGCGAACACTTGTGATTGGCCGACTCGACGAAGTGGTGATCGATTGCCATGCGCCGATGCCGCTTGCCGAGTTCTGGCAACACGTACTTGGTGGGTACATCGTCCGCCAGAGTCACGAATGGGTTGCGCTCCAGCCACCGACTGGAATCATGGTGTCGTTCCAACTCGTGCCAGAGGACAAGTTGGCCAAGAACCGTGTGCACCTCGATATCGACGTCAACGATCTCGACGTTGCAGCGGAGACCGCCGTCGCCGTTGGGGGTCGGCGCGTCGGTGAAGTCGTGTACGACGAACACGGTGGCTTTCAGGTGATGGCGGATCCGGAAGGCAACGAGTTCTGCTTCGTCAACGGACCAACTGCGATAACTGCCTAACTGCCGGTCAGGAGTGTCGACGGTCCTACGGTTTTCGCGGCATCCGAGGTTTTCATGCGGGGCGGGAATCCCGGCACGAAAGCCTCGGCGCTAGATCAGCCGCCGCATCACATTGCTCGTCACCTGCGCGACGAGCGGATCGTTCAAGCCGTATACCCAGTCGGTGCTGCCGATCGTCGCGACCGTGCCACCCGACTCGCCGGCCGGCTTGCAGGTGAGCATCACCGCGTTGCCGTAGCGCGCGCGGGCAAGAGAATCGCGATCGACGACCCCGTAGATGCGTTCAGCGATGAACTCAAGGTCGCACTGATCGCCGAGCGCAGCGATCGACGCCGGGTAGTCGCCCTGACCGAGATTGGATGACGGCGTGAACGCAACCACTTCCATCTGTGGCGGCATGAGTGCGCCGGCGGGGAACGGCATCGCGATCGGAAGTTGATGGTCGTCGAGTCCGAGTCGGCAGCCAACCGTTTCATACCCGACGACTCCGTGATCACGACCAAGCTGATCGCCGTAGCGCAGTCCCGTGCCTTCGAACATCCAGTGGTCGTGCCGATAGATGGTGAACGCGCCCGAGCCTCGCGGTGTCGACAGCCCGAAGCGGCTGTACAAACCGAAGGCGGAACCGGCGCCGAGGATCGTCCACTCCGGCCGCTTGACGATGGGATCGGCCCACATACCACTCATCGATTGCTCGCTGGCGGTGCCAAGAACCGGATCGACCTTGTGCGCGCTGTATTTGTGGCACACCATCGATCGGCCGTCGTCTTCGAGGCGCACCTGCCAGAACATCGTGTTGCCCGAGAAGCTCGCGTAGTTGCCCCCACGCGCAACATGTGCCTCGACCGCCTCACGTTGCGCGGCCGACCAGTACTCGTCGTGCCCCGCTCCGACGACAAGCGTGTACCCGTCGAGCGCAGTGGGGTCGTTGGCGAGATCGCTGGACACAGCGCAGTGCAACTCGATATCGGCGCTCTCTGCCCACTCGACGAAGCGGCGTTCGTATGTCCACCAACCGGCCGAGCTCATGTAGCCGGGGTAGCCGTGCTCGTTGCGGTACTGCTGATACGCCGCGCCGTCGGTGTCGGGTTGCTCGCCGAAGTGCACAGGCGGACTCTTGCGGTCGGCGCGGTCGGTGTGCGGACGCACCAACATGCCGCGGCCAAACGGTCGATCGAACGAGACGCGATTCCCACCCGTATACAAACTGCGGCCGCCCCAGTTGTTGTAAGCGTTGTACGTATTGGTGGCGATAACGAGCAGCGCGGCGCCCTTGCGGGTGGCGACGGAAGCGCGCACTACGAACATCGCGTACGACACAGCCCGACCGTCGGGCGCGCCGTGAGCGCGCAAGGTGATCAGGTACATCCCGCTCGTCCAGTTAGCGGCGACCGGAATGCTCACCGCGACCGGCCATCCACAACCGTGCGAGTCGGCGTTAGCTGGAGTGTCGTGGGCGACGCCAGTTAGACCCTCAGCCGACCAGCACACATCAGCACCCCAACGGCGAACATCGATGTCGTAGCTAGCGGCAGAGCACCACGCATGCACGCCAACAACATCGCCGGGCAGATAGCTCAGTTGATCGCAATACGCCTCAACGGCGTCGTAGTGAGTGACATCGTCGACCATTGTGCGAACCGTAACGGGTGCAATCGAGTCGGCGGGTAGCCAACGGTTTCTGGGGCTGAATTGTCCCAAAACACGAAAATCCACGACGAATTTCCGTTCGAAGGACGAGCGCGTACCCAGTTCCAGTGTGAAGTTGCATTTGCTCGACTCATTCGCACTGCGCCATCACGGATTGATCAACGCCACGGCCGCACAGGCGATGGGCATCAGCAGATCGACGTGGTATCGCGCGATTGCGAGTGAACAGGTCGAGTCGTTATATCCGAACGTCGTGCGGCTCTGGGGCTCAGCTTCGACGCTGCCGCAGCGGGCGCTGGCCGCCGCCTGGGCCGCAGGCGACGATGCGTTGACCTCGCACCGGACCTCGGCTTGGTTATGGGGAGTCGAGCGACCGGGCGATGATCCGATCGACGTCATCTGAAGGTCGCGGCTTCGTCACTCATTGCCCGGCGGCGTTGTGGTTCACCGTCCACGCGACTTGCTCGACCTTCGCCCGATCTTTCGTTTCCAAGTTCCGACAACTAACCCGATGCGGATGCTGCTCGATCTCGGTGCCGTCGACCCGCCAGCGGTCGAGCTCGCGATGATCGCTGTGTTGAGTTCGAAGGTTGCATCGCCAGCCGCAATCCGCGCGACGCTCTTTCGCCATGCGAAGCGGGGCCGGCACGGAATCACTCCGCTTCGGAGTGCGCTGGAAATGTGGCTCGACGAAGAACTGCCACCCGACAGTGCCCTCGAAGCGCCCATGGCCTCGGTGGTAGCCGCGTATCGTCTGCCCGAACTGCAATTTCATGCGATCGTTGTTGGATTCGAAGTTGACTTTCTGGTCGTCGGAACGAACATCGTCATCGAATGCGACGGCTGGGGCTCACATGGGCTCGATCGGAACCAATTCGAGTTCGATCGGGTCCGAAATGCGGAGATCGTTGCGGCCGGCTACACGATTGTCCACATCACATGGCGGCAATTGAAGAATGCTCCGGAGGACGTGGCCGAGCGACTGCGCAGCGTCATTCAACGGTGGGCACCGCATCTTTCCCGGCCGAACCGGGGCTGATTCGTCCCGGAAGCCGAGACAATCCAGCCCCAGAGCCCGTTTTGAGGCTTTTCAGCCCCAGAAACCCTTGCCTGTTAGCTGCGACCGGCGCGTAGTAGGCGGCCTGGGGTTGCACCGGTGAACTCGTCGTGATCGACGGTTTGAACTCCCGCTACCCAGGTGCCGACGTAGCCGCTTGCCTTCTGCACCAAACGACGACCGCCAGCGGGTAGGTCGAACGCCATGCGCGGCGATTCGAACGACAGACGGTCGTAGTCGATGAGATTCATGTCGGCGCGCATTCCGGGCGCGATCACACCACGGTCGCTGAGCCCGTAGAGCGACGCAGTTTGGGCGGTCTGGCGATGGACGATGTGCTCGAGCGACAGCTTTGGCCCGCGCGTGCGATCGCGCGTCCAGTGGGTGAGCATGAACGTGGGCATGCCGCCATCGCAGATCGCGCCGCAATGAGCGCCGCCGTCGCTGAGACCCATGCGAGTGTGCGGATGCCGAGTGACTGCCTCGGTGAACGACAGATCGCCGTAGCTGTAGTTGAAGAATGGCGCGTAAACCATCCCGTTGCCGCCGAGTGATGTCAGGTGGTCGAGCAGCAGTTGCATCCCCGGTATTCCCCGGCGAGCAGCCTGTGCCGCGATGCTGTCCTGCGCGGCTGGCTCGTAATCGATGTTGGTGTCGTCGACGCAGTAGATCTTGCCGAGCCCTTTGATGATGGCCGATCGAAACATGCCGCCATCGTCCGGTACGTCCTCGATAATGCGTCGGCGACGCTCGGGTTCCGCTAGTGCGACCAGTCGTTCCGGCAGCGGGAGGGCAGCGATCTCTTGATACGCGGGATGAAACATCAGCGGATGGATGCTGCCCTGCAGGCAGTACAAGATGCCGATGCTTCGCCCAGCGACCTGCGCAACAATCGCTAGGCCGTCGTCGTTGGCTTCATCGAGCAGTCGCAACACGTCTCGCCAGAGATCCGGTGCCTTGTCGGGCTGATTGAGGTTGACGCTGACAGTTCGACCGGTAAGCGTCGCGACCTTGCGCATCCATGGCCACTCATCCACAGGCACGAGTGCGTGATCGGGAGCGAACTGAAACACACCGTGACCAGCGGCCGGGATCGCAGCAGCGATTCCCAACAACTCGCGTTCGTCGGCGTTCGTGCCCGGCACCAACTCACCGTCCTTCGCTTTATGGATCGGAGTGCGCGATGTGCTGAACCCGAACGCGCCAGCACGCAGCGCCTGCTCGACGAGTCGCGCCATTCCGCTGATGTCGTCGTCGGTCGCCGTCTCGTTCGCCGCGCCACGATCGCCCATCACATAAGCGCGCAATGGGCCGTGCCCGATCAACGAGCCGATGTCCATCACGCGCGGCAACTGCTCGAGCACGTCGAGGTATTCCGGGTAGGTCTCCCAGCCCCACTTCAGACCTTCGGTCAGTGCGCTGCCGGGTATGTCTTCGACGCCCTCCATCAACTGGATCAGCCACTCGTGACGATCGGGTGCTGCGGGTGCGAAGCCAACTCCACAGTTGCCCATGATCGTGGTCGTCACGCCGTGCCAACCCGACGGCGTCACGAACGGATCCCACGTCGCCTGCGCGTCGTAGTGCGTGTGCACGTCGACGAACCCGGGCGTCAGTAGCAGGCCGTCGGCATCGACAGATCGATCGCTGCGCCCGATCGTGCCCGCCGGTTTGACCGCGGTGATCGTGGCCCCGTCGATTGCAACGTCGGCGGCGCGCCCAGGTGAGCCGCTGCCGTCGACCAGGTGTGCGTTGCGGATGACGAATTCGCTCATGCTGTTTCCCTCACGTCAAGATTCTCGCGCAGTCGTGGAGCAATCCGTTCGACGAGATGGCGGTGTCGCTCTCGAAGGTGCGCACGCCCTTGCGATCGGTGAACGTGCCGCCAGCTTCCTCGACCACAACCATCACGGCTGCGAGGTCGTAGGACTGCACGCCTACAGCGTCGATCGCCAGATCTATCGCACCTTCAGCGACCAGCATGTGCTGCCAGAAGTCGCCAAAGCCACGCGCTCGATATGCCTGTTGCTGCAATTGCACGAGCTTGTCGGTCAGTTCCAAGGAGTCCCAGCCTTTGGAGAACGTGACGCTGACCTGCGCTTCGTCCAGACGTGAAACCTTCGACACGTGGCATTCGCGCCCGTCGGCGAACGCGCCGAGACCGTGTGCTGCCCACCAACGCCGATTCATCGCGGGAGCTGACACCACTCCAACGACCGCGCCATGTTCGGCGTGTGTCAGCGCGATCAACGTCGCCCATACCGGGATGCCGCGCACGAAGTTCGACGTGCCGTCGATCGGGTCGACGATCCAGCGCCACGGGCTGGCGGGATTGCCAACCAAGCCATGCTCCTCGCCGAACAGGCCGTGTTCTGGTCGTTCGGCCAACACCAGTCCGGCAATCGCCGACTCTGTGTCGCGATCGGCCTCGGTGACTTCCGTTTTGTTTGCCTTCCAATCAAGGCTGAACGAACGGTTTGTGTAGTGCGGCAGCGTGATCGCATCGGCAGCATCGGCGAGCCTCTGCGCAAACTGCAACTCGCCCGCTGCGTCGAAACCCTCGACCTTCAAACGCTCAACGCCTGACGCGCCGCGGCTGCAATGCCATCGGCGTTGAGACCGAGTTGGGCAAGGATGCGATCGGCGGAACCTTGCGGCATGAACTTCGATGGAAGCCCGAGCACTCTCACCTGCACATTGGAGGCGATTGCATGCACCTGATCGGCGATCGTCATGCCGATGCCGCCGTCTCGGACGCCGTCTTCCACTGTGACCACCACCTGATGGCGCGCCGCGTCGGCGATCATCTCCGGGTCGAGCGGTGCAACTGAACGCGCATCCCACACGGTTGCTTGCAAGCCACTCGCAGCCATCGCCTCGGCAGCCTTCGCGGCGTCGATCACCATCTTGCCGATCGCCACGATGCACACCGAGCCGTCGCCTTTGCGAACTTGGCGGGCGTGCAGTCCGACACCAATTTCGAGTTCGGTCACGTGGTGTGCCGCGCCACGGGGCCACCGGATGGCGACCGGCCCCTCGTCGGCCAGTGCTATCGCGTCGTGCAACATCGATTGCAGTTCCTCTGCACTGGAAGGCGCGAGCACACGCATGCCGGGAACCCGGGCAAGTAACGCCATGTCGTACACGCCGTGGTGACTCGCACCATCGGGCCCCGTAACGCCGGCGCGATCCAGACAGAAGACGACGGGCAGTCGATGCATCGCGACGTCGTACACAACCTGATCCCACGCGCGATTCAGAAACGTCGAGTAAATCGCGACGATCGGTCGCAATCCAGCCATCGCCATTCCTGCGGCGCCGGTCACGGCGTGTTGCTCGGCAATTCCGACATCGAAGAAACGATCGGGAAAGCGCGCTTGGAACGGCAGCAGACCCGTCGGCCCCGGCATCGCTGCCGTGATCGCAACAATCCGCGGGTCGGCTTCCGCTTCCTTGATGATCGCCTCGGCGAACGCCTGTGTGTAGCCGGTCACGACGGCGGGTGGCGGACCGATGATCGGATCGAAGATTGGGGCGTCGTGTAGGTGCTTCTCGTCGTCGTCTTCGGCTGGTGAATAGCCGCGACCCTTTTGTGTGAGCACATGCACGACGATGGGACCTTCGGCCGATAGCTCGATCGCGTTCTGAAAGGTCCGCTCGAGGAGTTCGGTGTTGTGGCCATCGACCGGGCCGACGTAGCGAACACCGAGCGCCTCGAAGAAGGAAGGTGGTTGCAGGAACTCGCGTACCGCCGCCTTGACTGCGTCGACACTTTTCTCGGCTTGCGGACCGACATAGGGCAGGTCGCGCAGGAATTGTTCGAGCTTGCGTTGTCGCCGCACGTAGACAGGATTGAGGCGAACGCGTGTCAGAACTTTTGAGAGCGTCGCTGTCGCGCGTTCGGGAAGGCTCGGATGATCGGCGATCGCTTGCTCACGTTCGGTTGGCCCAGCGGTGAGATTGCTGATCGTCGCGGCGTAGCTGCGACCGTTGTCGTTCAACACGATGATCACGCGTTTCTTGCCGTGGCCGATGTTGTTGAGCGCCTCGTAGGCCATTCCGCCGGTCATGCTGCCGTCGCCGATGACGGCGACGATGTGACGGTGCGAGTTCACCCCGGCGTCGCGGGCAACGGCAAAACCGTATGCGTATGACAGCACTGTCGAGGCGTGACTGTTCTCAATGAAGTCGTGCGGGCTTTCCTCGCGATTGGGGTAGCCAGAGAGACCGCCAGCCTGACGAAGTTGGTCGAAACCTGCTTGACGACCGGTGACGATCTTGTGCACGTATGCCTGGTGCCCTGTGTCCCAAAGAATGGCGTCGGTGGGCGAGTCGAACACTCGGTGCAAAGCCAGCGTCAGTTCAACGGCCCCCAGGTTGCTGCCAAGGTGACCTGCGTTCTCGGCGACTGCCTGCACAATGAAGTCGCGTATCTCACCTGCGAGATCTGCAAGCTCCGGATGACTGAGTTCTCGTAGATCGGCCGGTTGCCGAAGTTGCTGCAGCCTCATGACGAAGCCACGCTACAACGGGTTGGTGGCAACCGATGTAGCAGTACGGTCCTGGAAATGACAACTCACATCGAGGGGCACGCCGGCCAGCAAGCCATCGCAGCGATGATGGCGTTTGGGACCGACACCATGTTCACATTGAACGGTGGGCACGTGTGGCCACTGTACGAAGCGGCGCGGGATCAGGGGATGCATGTGGTCGATACGCGCCACGAGCAAACGGCGACTTTCGCCGCCGAGGGGTACGCCAAGCTCACGCGCAGGCCCGGCCTGGCCGCACTGACGGCCGGCCCCGGGATCACCAACGGGGTGTCGGCCGTGACCTCGGCGTGGTTCAACGGTTCACCGCTCGTTGTGTTGGGCGGACGTGCTCCGGCGATGCGCTGGGGGAGCGGCTCGTTGCAGGAGTTTGATCATGTTCCAGTGATGAAGTCGATCACAAAGTCGGCAGCCACGATTGGCGACGCGGCGACGGCTGGCGAGGTGGTGTTCCAGGCGGCTCAGCTGGCGATGACGCCACATCGCGGCCCGACGTTTCTTGAC
>Ga0163153_10007539_pt1 | contig 11674 bp, 12 predicted proteins | sample OliLakLV19MP6IB1_FD_148629 | JGI IMG/M metagenome (GOLD analysis project Ga0163153, IMG submission 148629) | Freshwater microbial mat bacterial communities from Lake Vanda, McMurdo Dry Valleys, Antarctica - Oligotrophic Lake LV.19.MP6.IB-1 | ecosystem: Environmental > Aquatic > Freshwater >... | reverse complement strand
CTTCCACGCCGTGCCGACCGACCCATTTACGAACCCGACGATCCGTGCGTCCCAACGCTCGTGCGATGCCTTGCGGACTTTCGCCCGCCAACCGTCGCCGCACCGCCTCCTCGTCCGAAACTCGAACGACGGAACGACGAAGCAAAGCGGAACGATGTCCTGCCGTTCGCGGCGGAACGATGTCCTGCGGATCGTCAACTACGCGCGTGGAAGTGACCGAGTTGATCGCACGCGGGGGTCACGAACAGGTCGTCGCGTTCGCCGACGCGAGTGTCGGGCTCCGGGGAATGATCGCGATCCACTCGACGGCGCTCGGGCCGGCACTCGGTGGCGTCCGGTTCTGGCAGTCAACGTCGCGAATCATTCTTGTCCAACCCCGCGGCGCGGGATGGAGCGACCTCGAATGGAGCGCCCCCGATGATCGCTTGGTAGACCTCGCGGGCCACGGAGCGCTTCAGGCCAAAGAGCCGGGATCGGGGCGAACCGCTACTTCTTCGCCGCCTCGTAGTACGGGTTGGTTCCCGCGGCATGGTCGGTCACGTCGACGATCTTGACGATCTCGGGGACCGACTCCTTGATGGCGACCTCAATGCCCTCGCTGAGGGTGACGGCGGCCATCCCGCAGCCCGCGCAGCCGCCGCTCAGGCGCAGGTACGCGGCGTCGTCCTCCACCGCGACCAGGTCGGCGCGCCCGCCGTGAGCGGCGATGGACGGGTTGATCTGGCGGTCGAGGACCTGGATCACCCGCTGCGCGACGTCGCCGCTCAGATCGGGCGGGGGACCGGTCATCGCCGGGCTGGCCTGGGGTGGCGCCGGCGGAAGATTGGGGTTGCGGATGCTCATCCCGCCGGCCAGGAGGTCACGGTCGAGGTCGAGGACCGAGCCCACCAGCTTCGCCACGCTGTCGGTGGGCACGACGATCGTCAGCCCGCTCTGGACCCCGGTCCAGTCGTCGGGCGCGGCCTCCTTGGCCGCCTGGAAATACATGTCGTAGGTGTAGGCGTCACCGCTCGTCCCGTTGACCTCGACCCAGAGGCCCAGGGATTCGGGGTCCGTCTCAGCGGCGCGCAGCTCCAGCAGCCTGGCCAGGGCGGCGTCGGTCACACTCAGGACAGGCACGCCGTCGGGATCGTTCTCGGTCATGGTGGGTTCCTCTCACTGGTGGATTGGGGATAGCCCTCACGCGAGGGGTTCGAGCGGTGCGAGCTGCGCCTCGGTGGGCTCACTGCAACAGAACCACGGCTCGGTGAGGTGCGCCCGGTCCCCGATCGGGCCCACCGACACCGCTCCTCGAGCGGGGCGGGCCGATGCCGTCTCGGCGCTCGAGCGGATCAGCGCGTCGATCTCGTCGAAGGTCCGCACGGGGGCCTGCCCGACCCGCGCCTCGACAAGCCTCGTGATCTGATCGTGGAGGCGGTCCATCGCGGGATCGGGATGCGCCCACGTCCAGCCCAGCCGGGTCGGATCGTAGGCACCGAGGTGCGCGGTCATGGACGTCTCACCCAAGAGCAGCGAGCCGTCGGGGACCAACAGGCGCACGCTGTACTGCACCGGATCGACGTTGGCGATGAGATCGTGGGCGACCACGAAGTCGACCACGTCGACCAGGTCGTCAACGGTGGTCCACGGGGTGAAGGGCAGCCACGACGGACGGACCTCGATGCCTTGGGCTCGAAGGGCGATCACCGCGTCGGACGCGTCCGCCGCGGTGTGGCCTTTGTCCAGACAGCGGAGGATGGGGTCGCTGACCGACTCGAACGCGGAGACCACGAACGCGCAGCCGGCTTCGGCTAGCTCGGGGAGCACGTCGGGGTAACGGAGGATGTGCTCGACCTTGATCGTGGCGTCGAAGGTCAGGTCCGGGTGCCGGCGGTGGATAGCTGCCACGACGCGACGGGAGTGGTGGGGGGCGTTGAGGAAGTCGGGGTCGGCGAAGCTGATGTGACGGGCCCCGGCGGCCACCAGCTGGTCGACGTCGGCGAGCACCACGGCCTCCTCGACGGGGCGGACCCGCCCGTCGTAGACCACCGGCACCGGGCAGTGGCGGCAGCGGTGAGCGCAACCGCGGCTGGCGGCGACGGAGCCGACCAGTCGCTCCTCCCCGGCGACGGCCAGGCGGGTGTAGCGCCCCAGCTCCGCCAACAACTCGCGGACCGGCACACGACCTTCGGAGCGGTGCAACTGGACGGCGGCTCCCGGGTCTGCGCCGTCCGCCCATGCCACCAGGCCGGCCTCGTACTCGCCGGCGATGATCGCGTCCGCCGGCGACGTCACGGTGAGCTCCCGACCCATCCCTGCGTACAGGCCGAAGAAACACATCGCCAGGTCAGGCCGACGAGCCCGGATGGTCTCGACGACCCGCAACGCCAGTCGCATGGCCGTGTGCATCGGCACCGACAGTGCCACCCGCCCGGCCCAGTCGACATCGGCGCGGTCGAGGGTGTCGACGGCGACATCGACGCAACGTACCTCGTGGCCGGCGCCGAGCAGCGCGGCGGCGGCCGTCGCCGCGCCCAGCGGTTGGTGCCCCAACTCGTAGGTGGACACCACCAGAACCCTCACCCTTGCGCCCTACGGTCGGGCCTCGCCGGTCCGGGCGCCGGGCGCACGACGACGTCCAGTGAAGCCTCGGCCCGGCGTAGGGCGAGCTCGACGTCGGCCGGGTCGGGCCCGCGGGCGAAGACGAACCCGAGGTAGCGGTCGCCCTCGGGGAGCGGGATCACCGGCCGCCCGACGGGGATGCTGATCTCCACACCGACGACGCCGTCGACGCCGAGCGCGTCGCTCTGGCCGGAGACCCGTTCGAGCACGCCCGCCGAGCGGATCGGGAGCATCATCACCCCCGACGCCTGAGTCTCCCGGCTCAGCCCGTCGAGACCCGCGCCGACGGCGTGGCGGATGATGACCTCTTCGAGGCTCACCCCGGCCCCGAATCGCAGCGCTCGCGCGCAGCGCCCACCGATGGAGCGCGCCGCGACCTCCAGGACGGTCAGCTCGCCTGCCGGGCCGATGCGCAGCTCGGCGTGGACTGGGCCTTCCCTCAGCCCGAGCGCCGCCGCCGCGGACGCGACCGTCGCCTCGAGCGCGGCGAGGACCGGTGGCGGCCGGCGTGACGGCGTGACGTAGATCGTCTCCTCGAAGAACGGGCCGTCGAGCGGGTCGGGTTTGTCGAACACGGCGAGAACCTCGAGCGTCCCGCCTTCGAGCAGGCCCTCGACGGCGACCTCTGCGCCGGGAACGAACCGCTCGACGAGGAGCGGCTCGGATGCACCGACGATCGACCGGATTCGGTCCTCCGCGGCGACCGCCTGGGCGCGGTCGTCGACGCGGATGACCCCCTGGCTACCGGAGCGAGACACCGGCTTGACCACGCACGGGTAGCCGATCTCCGCCGCCGCGGCGGAGATCCGACCACCGGGCATGACGACCCGATGGTCGGGCTGGGGCACCGACGATGCGGCCAGACGCGCCCGCAGAGCCGCTTTGTTTCTCGTCGCGGCCACCGCGTCGGTTGGGTTGTGGGTCATCCCCAGGCGCTCGGACGCGGCGGCGGCCACCATCAACCCCTGGTCGTCGACGGCCAGCACCGCGTCGAGCGGTCGACGCTCGTGGAGGGCAGCGATGATGTCCACGGCGACGTCGACGTCACCCATGGGCACGACCACCGCCCGGTCGCCCATCGACCCGGCCATCGCCTGGCGACGCTCGGAGCCGACGACGACGTCGACGTCGAGGCGGCCGGCGGCCGCCAGGAAATCCGCAGCCCGGTAGGTCTCGGTCGGCAGGAGGAGCAGGACGCGGCTCACGACCCCAGGACGGCGAAGCGGCGTGCGTCCTCGGCGGCGTACCGACCGACGGTGGCGTCGATCCCCGAGGTCTTCTCGATGGCCGCGACGATCGAGTCGAGTTGTGGGGCCGGCAGGGCACACGTCATCTCCTCGGGGCCCATGCCGGTCCGCTGGCGACTGAGCGCACAGCCCACGCTCGCCGCCGGGACACCGTGCTCTTTGGCCAGCGCCACGATGTGGCACTGCGGCTTTCCCCCGATCGATAGGCCCGGCAGCGCATCGGCCAGCACCATCAGCTGACGGGCGTCGACCCTCAAGAGCACCACGTCAGGCTCGACCGGGGTGTCCTGGAGCGGCGCGTAGACGACCGATCCCGGCCGCCCCGTCACCTTGGGCAGCGCATCGAGAACGTCGGGGCCGACCCACCCGGCGCCGACCAGCTCGGCGACGTCGCTGTGATCGACCACTTCGCTCGGCGCCAGCAGGCCATGGGTGACACTGCCGACGCTGCAGTTGCCGTGGTCCTCGGGCACCGTGGCGAACGCCCGGCCGGCTCCGTGCATCCAGAACACGCAGCCGGCCGGAACCCGCCCCTGGCGACCGTCCTCGGTCGCGGAGGGCATCGGGGCGTCGAAGCGGTCGACGCCCGGCGGCGGGCTGGCAGCGAAGCTGATAGCCACCGGGACCGTGGAGAGCCGGAGGACCTTGACGAGTCGTTCGCTGAGATCAGGCCAGTTCTGACGGACCAGGGGATCTACCGCCTCGCGGGGCGCGTCACGCGTCACGAGAACGACTGCCCGCAGCCGCAGGAGCGCTGGGCGTTGGGGTTCTCGATGTGGAACCCGGCGTCCTTGAGGCTGTCCTTGTAGTCGAGGGTGGCACCGGCGAGGTGGGGGGCGCTGGCCGGATCGACTCTCACCTTGACCGTGCCGAACACGACCTCATGGTCCCCGGGGCCGGTGTCGGTGTCGAAGAAGATCTCGTAGGACATCCCTGAACACCCGCCGGCCTTGACGGCGACGCGCAGGGCGAGCTGGTCGTCGCCCTCCTGGGCCAGCAGCTCGGCGACTTTGGCCGCGGCGCGGTCGGTGAGGTTGATGACGGGTGTGGTTGTGACCTCGATGGTCCTCATGCGAAAGGGCTCCTTGTTGTTGTCAATTTGTCGGGCCTCGGTAGCCGCCGTGGGCCGGTGGCTCCGGCATGGGCCTGTGGCTCCGGCATGGGCCTATGACCCTGGCATGGGCCTATGACCCTGGCATGGGGTTGAGGAGACCGGCGGCTTTGAAGAACTGTCGGGCGGTGCAGGTGACCATCTCGACGAGCGGGATGACCTCTAGTCCTCGATGAAGATGCACTCGCCCGGGCACTCCTCGGCTGACTCGATCGTCGCGTCGAGCAGCCCGTCGGGGATGATCGCCATGCCCTTGGCACCCTCAGGGTTGCCCTTGGCGGCGGCGAAGATCTTGTCGCCCTCCCTGACGTAGGCCAGGCCATCGTCGAGGAGGGTGAACACGTCGGGTGCGATCTCCTCGCACAGGCCGTCGCCCGTGCACAGGTCCTGATCGATCCAAACCTTCATGGTGATGTGTCCTCCTCCTGTGTGGCTGCTCGGGTGGTCTTGGTGTCGGGCGACGGCTGCTGCGCCGACGGTTGGTTCCTTCTCACAACATGCCGAGCTCTAGTCGGGCGGCTTCGGACATGCGGCTCGGGTCCCAGGGCGGGTCCCAGACGAGCTCGACGTCGACCTCGGCGACGCCGGGGACCTCCTGCACCCTGGCGATGGCGTCCTCGCGGAGCACGTCGCCCATCCCGCAGCCGGGCGCCGTCATCGACATCTTGATCTCGACCCGGTGGCCCCCGGCGGGGAGCGGTTGCTCCTCGCAGGTGTAGATCAGGCCGAGATCCACGACGTTGACGGGGATCTCCGGGTCGAAAACGGTCTTGAGCTTGTCGAACACGTCGTCCAGGGCGAACGCGCCGGACGCCGGCGGCTGGTCGATCGCCGGGCGAGATTCGAGGCCTTCGAGGCCGAGCGCGCCGGCGTCTGTGGCCCCGATCCGGGCCAGGTAGCCCCCGCTGGTGGTGACCGTGAAGGTGCCGCCCAGGGCCTGGGTGACCCGTACCTGGTCGCCGCGCCGGAGCGTGATCCTGTCGCCGCCGGGGATCACGGTCGCCTCGCAGTCCCGCTGGAGCTCGATCGAGGTATGTCGGTCGGTCATGGTCACCTACTCCGTCGACACGCGGTCGCCGGTTGATTCGGATTCGAGGGCGCTTCGCAGCGTGTGCCAAGCGAGGGTGGCGCACTTGACCCGCATCGGGAACTCCCAGACGCCGGACAGGACCGCGAGCTTGCCCAGTTCTTCGGGCGGGACCTCGCCGTTGGGTCCTTCGGTCAGCATGGCGTGGACGCGGCCGAACAGGGCGAGGGCCTCCTCTTGGTTCTTACCTTTGAGGGCCGTGGTCATCAAAGAGGCCGAGGCCTGCGAGATGGCGCAGCCGACGCCCTGGAAGGCGATGTCCTCGATTTGGCCGTCGCCGAGCTTCACGTAGAGCGTGAGCTGGTCGCCGCACAGGAGATTGACGCCCTCGGCGGTCCGGGTGGCGCCCTCGAGCTCGCGGAAGTTCCGCGGATGGCGGCCGTGGTCGACGACCACGTCCTGGTAGAGACCCCGGAGGTCGCTGCTCATCGGAACGTCTCCCGGACGGCATTCAGGCCGGCCACGAGCGCGTCGATGTCCTGGCGCGTGTTGTAACAGCCCAGCGAGGCGCGGACAGTGGCGGCGACGCCGAGGCGGCTCATCAGGGGCTGGGCGCAGTGATGACCGGTGCGGACGGCGATGCCCTCGCGGTCGAGGATCGTCCCGATGTCGTGGGGGTGCACGCCGTCGACGAGGAACGAGATCACGCCGGCCTTGGCGCGGGCCGTGCCGATGAGCTGGAGGCCGGGGACTTCCGAGAGCGCTTCGATGCCGTAGGCAAGGACGTCGTGTTCGTGGGCCGCGAGCGCCTCATGGCGAAGGCCGTCCAGGAAGTCGATGGCCGCCCCCAGCCCGACCGCGCCGGCCAGGTCCGGGGTGCCCGCCTCGAACTTGTAGGGAACCTTGTTGTAGACGGTGCTCTCGAAGCTGACCGACGCGATCATGTCGCCGCCTCCCTGGTAGGGGGGCATCTCCTCGAGCAGCTCGCGGCGGCCGTAGAGCACGCCGATGCCGGTGGGGCCGTACATCTTGTGGCCCGACAGCGCGTAGAAGTCACAGCCCAGCGCCGCCACGTCGACGTTGAGGTGGGGCGCGGCCTGGGCGCCGTCGACCAGCACCCGAGCGCCGCGTGCGTGGGCGATGTCCACGATCCGGCGGATGGGGTTGATCGTGCCGAGCACGTTCGAGACGTGGGTGACGGCCACGAGCTTGGTCCTCGGCCCTACGAGAGCGTCGAGCTCGTCGAGCAGGAGCTCGCCGGCATCGTCGATGGGCGCCACCCGGAGCCGGGCGCCGCGCTCGGTGCAGATCATCTGCCAGGGCACGATGTTGGAGTGGTGCTCCATCGCCGTGATGAGCACTTCGTCGTCAACGCCGAGATGGGTCTTGGCGTAGGTCTGGGCCACGAGGTTGATGGACTCGGTGGTGCCCCGGGTGAAGACGATCTCCTGGGTGTGGGCGGCGTTGAGGAACCCCTGGGCCTTGGCTCGGGCGCCCTCGTAGGCCTCGGTGGCCCGCTCGGAGAGGTAGTGCACGCCCCGGTGGACGTTGGCGTTGTCCTTCGCGTAGAACCCCGAGATCGCGTCGATGACCGCGTGGGGCTTCTGGCTTGTGGCTGCGCTGTCGAGGTAGACGAGGGGCTTGGCGTAGGGCGCTTCCGCCAGGATCGGGAACTGCCGGCGGACGCCCTCGACGTCGAAGCCGGCCGAGCCGTTCCGGGTGGCCTCGACGTAGCCGGGACCCGAGACAAGCGCACTCGCCTGCACCGCGGTCATCTCCGCACCTCGACACGGCCGGCTCGCAGCCGCTCGGCGACCTTGCTCTCGACATGGGACCGCAGTGGCCCCACCCGAATGAGCGCCAGCATCTCGCCCGCGAACGCGTAGGTGAGCACGCCCCGGGCCTCTTGGTGCGGCACACCCCGCGAGCGCAGGTAGAACACGGCCTCCTCGTCGAGCTGGCCCACCGCGGCCCCATGCGTGCAGCGCACGTCGTCGGTGAGGATCTCGAGCCGCGGCCGCGTGTCGACCTCTGCCGTGTCGGAGAGGAGCAGGTTCTTGTTCGTCTGGCTGGCGTCGGTCCCCAGCGCGTCAGGGCCCACGACGATGTGCCCGTTGAACACCCCCCGGCCATGCCCGCCCAGGACGCCCTTGTAGAGCTGGCGGCTGGTGCAGCGGGGCGCGACGTGCTCGATCAACGTCGGGTTGTCGTGGTGTTGGTTCCCCTCGGGCAGGTACAGGCCGTTGAGGGTCACCTCCGCCCCCTCGGCCTCGAGCCGCACCCAGACCTCGTGGCGGGCGATCGCGGCGCCGAGGGCCAGCCCATGGGTGGAGAAGCTGCTGTCGCGACCGGGTCGCACGTGCAGGGCCGCGAGGTGGAACGCGGTGTCGGCCTCGTCCTGGACCTTGTAGTGCTCGACCCGGGCGCCGTCGGAGAGGATCACCTCGGTGACCGCGTTCGTGAGGTACACGCCGCCACTGCCGACGTGGGTCTCGACGATCGTCGCCCGGCTTCGGGCACCGGCGAGCACCACCGACCGCGGGCTCGACACGAGAGGGGAGGCGCCGGCGTCGGAGACGAACACCAGGTGGATCGGCGCGGCGATGGTGGTGTCGGGCGGGATCTGGATGAACGCCCCGTCCTCGGCGAGCGCGGCGTTGAGCGCAGCGAACGCGTGGCGATGCCCCGGCAAGGCGCCGGCGAGGAACGGTTCGAGACGTTCGGCGTCTTCGGCCAGCACCGAGGCGAGGCTGGTCACCGTGGCGCCTTCGGGAAGCGTCGTGCGCGATGACAGCTCGGGAGCGAAGTAGCCGTTGACAAAGACCAGCCGCGTGCCGCCGAGGTCGCCCGCGAGCTCGTCGATCGCGCTCGACGACAGCCGGTGATTCATCCCGCCTACGGCCGGCTCGAACGGGACGTCCAGGATGGGCCCGACCCGCGTGTACTTCCAGTCCTCGTCCTTGAGCGTGGGGAACCCATGCTCTGCCACCCACTCGAAGCCGGCGCGGCGAATCGTCCCGAGCCAGGCCGGCTGGTGGCCGTCGGGTGCGGGTTCGAGGCCCGCGAGGCCCCGGGGCGACGCGGTGGTGGCCGTGGTGGTCATGGCGTCGCTCCGACCGGCGCGGCGGACGGCGTCAGGGCGGCGCGCTGCTCCAGGCCGGCGTAGCCGTGCTGCTCGAGCTCGAGCGCCAGGTCCTTGTCGCCGGAACGGACGATCCGGCCCTCGGCGAAGACGTGCACGACGTCGGGAACGATGTAGTCGAGCAGCCGCTGGTAGTGGGTGATGACCAACATGGCCCGGCCCTCGCTCCGCAGCGCGTTCACCCCCTGGGCCACGACCGCCAGGGCGTCGATGTCGAGGCCCGAGTCGGTCTCGTCCAGGATGGCGAGCTTCGGCTCGAGGACCGCCATCTGGAAGATCTCGTTGCGCTTCTTCTCGCCGCCCGAGAACCCCTCGTTGACGGAGCGGCTCATGAAGCTCTCGTCCATCTCGACGAGGCCCATCCGCTCCCTGGCGAGGGACAGGAAGTCGATCGCGTCGAGCTCGTCGAGCCCTTGCCGGCGGCGCAGCGAGTTGAGCGCCGTGCGCACGAAGTAGAGGTTGCCCACCCCGGGGATCTCCACCGGGTACTGGAACGCGAGGAACACCCCTGCCGCGGCACGTTCCTCGGGCGACAGGGCGAGCAGGTCCTCGCCCTCGTAGAGGACCTCGCCGGTGACGTCGTAGCTCTCGCGGCCGGCGAGCACCTGGGCGAGGGTGCTCTTGCCCGAGCCGTTCGGCCCCATGACCGCGTGCACCTCGCCCGCGTGAACTTCCAGGTTTACCCCCCGGAGGATCTCGTTGCCACCGATACTGGCGTGAAGGTTCTCGATCCGCAGCATCACCCGACGCTCCCTTCCAGGCTGACGCTGAGCAGCTTCTGGGCTTCGACCGCGAACTCCATGGGCAGCTCCTTGAACACCTCACGGCAGAAGCCGTTCACGATCATCGACACCGCGTCCTCCTCGGGGATGCCGCGCTGGCGGCAGTAGAAGAGCTGGTCCTCGCCGATCTTGGAGGTGGACGCCTCGTGCTCGACCTGCGCGGTCGGGTTCTTCACCTCGACGTAGGGGAAGGTATGGGCGCCGCAGTCGCCGCCCAGGAGCAGCGAGTCACATTGGGTGTGGTTGCGGGCGCCGCTCGCCGAGTCGAGGACCTTCACGAGGCCCCGGTAGGTGTTCTGGCCGTGGCCGGCGGAGATGGCCTTGGAGACGATGGTGCTGCTGGTGTTCTTGCCGATGTGGATCATCTTCGTGCCGGTGTCGGCCTGCTGGTGGTTGGCCGTGAGCGCGACCGAGTAGAACTCGCCGACTGAGTTGTCGCCCTGGAGGATCACCCCCGGGTACTTCCAGGTGATGGCCGAGCCGGTCTCGACCTGGGTCCAGGAGATCTTCGAGTTCGCCCCGGCGCACTTGCCCCGCTTGGTGACGAAGTTGTAGATGCCGCCCCGCCCTTCGGCGTCGCCCGGGTACCAGTTCTGCACCGTGGAGTACTTGATCTGGGCGTCGTCGAGGGCGACGAGCTCGACCACCGCGGCGTGGAGCTGGTTGGTGTCACGCATTGGGGCCGTGCAGCCTTCGAGATAGCTGACGTAGGCGCCCTCTTCGGCGATGATGAGCGTCCGCTCGAACTGGCCGGTATCCGCGGCGTTGATGCGGAAGTACGTGGAAAGCTCCATCGGGCAGCGCACCCCCTTGGGGATGTAGCAGAACGAGCCGTCGGAGAACACCGCGGAGTTCAGGGCGGCAAAGAAGTTGTCCCTCCTCGGGACCACGGTGCCGAGGTACCGCCTCACCAGTTCGGGGTGGCGCTGGACCGCCTCGGAGAAGGAGCAGAAGATGACGCCGACGTCGGCCAACTTCTCCTTGAACGTCGTGGCCACCGACACCGAGTCGACGATCGCGTCGACGGCGACGCCGCTCAGGCGCCCCTGCTCGGCCAGGGAGATCCCGAGCTTGTCGAACATCGCCAGCACCTCGGGATCGACCTCGTCGAGGCTGGCCGGCGCCACCTTCGGCTTGGGGGCGGCGTAGTAGATGATGTCCTGGTAGTCGATCGGCGCGTAGCGGGCCTTCTGCCAGCTGGGCTCCTCCATCGTGAGCCAACCTCGGTAGGCCTTGAGGCGCCACTCGAGCATCCAGTCCGGCTCGTTCTTCTTCGCCGAGATCAGCCGGATGACGTCCTCGTTCAGCCCCCGAGGCGCGACGTCGGTCTCGAGATCAGTCACGAACCCGTACTGGTACTCCCGGCCGGCAAGCTCGCGGACCTCGCTCGACACGTCGGTCATCGCGCCCCGTCCGAGCTCTGGCAACCCTCGGTCTCCGACACCGCCGAACCAAGCGCCTCCAGAACCTCGCCCATCGTGCCGTGTCTGGTGATCGCAATCGCCGGTCGAGTCATCGTCTCGTCTCCCTGGGGCTGCAGTTTGAGCCTCATGGGAGTGTAGTTACACAAGTTGCTACTTGTCAAACTGGCGTCTTGGCCTCGTCGGCAGTACACTCGGAGCGTGATCGATGCTGTCCACGCACCCCTGGTTGATCTTTCGCCCGCCCAGCGCCAGGTCGTCGTCGCGCTCAAGAGACGAGGGGAGGCATCGGCCGAAGAGCTGGCGGAGGCCCTGGGGATCACTCCGAGCGGTGTCCGTCAAC
>Ga0163153_10007536_pt1 | contig 11676 bp, 14 predicted proteins | sample OliLakLV19MP6IB1_FD_148629 | JGI IMG/M metagenome (GOLD analysis project Ga0163153, IMG submission 148629) | Freshwater microbial mat bacterial communities from Lake Vanda, McMurdo Dry Valleys, Antarctica - Oligotrophic Lake LV.19.MP6.IB-1 | ecosystem: Environmental > Aquatic > Freshwater >... | reverse complement strand
TCCGCGAGTTTTTCGCTTCACGCCTGCCGCCCGACACCCACCTGACCAAAGGTTTTTTCGGGCGGTTGTACCTCTACCAGGCCTACTGCTGGCACGGACTCATCCTGCAGGACTTCCTGATGTACTACCGTTACGCACAAAAATGGGTCGATCTGTTTCGCGATGAGCCGCACATGTGCCGGGTAGAAACGCTGTTTTACATCAAAGGACTGCACAACCTGACGATCGCGCATTTTATGCTGCGCAACCACCGAAAATACGATGAAACACTGAGCCTGTTTGAAGCATTTTCCGATTCGGACGAAGCCAATGCCAACGACAATACCCGCGTACAAACCTTTGTGTATCTGACGATTGCGCGCATCAACGGGCATTTCCTGAAAGGTACTTTTTCGGACGGCCTGTACTTAGTGCCACAAATAGAGGAAAAACTCACCCAATTCCACCTGCTGATCGACCACCACCGCACGCTGGTGTTGTACTATAAAATCGCCAGCCTCTACTTCGGCGCCGGCGACGCGGAAAAGGCTATCGAATACCTGCACCGCATCATACATTGGAAAGTAAACCTGCGCAGCGACCTGCAATGTTACGCCCGGCTGCTGCACCTCATCGCACATTACGAATTGGGCAATTTCGGTATCCTCGAACACCTGATTAAATCCGTGTACCGATTCATGGCGCAAATGGAAACACTCAGTGTGGTGGAAGAGGAAATTTTCCGTTTCCTGCGCAAGGTATTCCAACTCAACAGCCCCGACCGCCTGCGCGCCGCCTTTGTGATCCTGAAAGAAAAATTAGAAAAACTGCAAAACAGCCCCTTTGAAAGCCGCTCTTTTATGTACCTGGACATCATTGCCTGGTTAGAAAGCAAAATCGCGGGCGTGCCGATACAGGAGGTGATTTATAATCGGGAAAGCGGGCGGGCGGATGCCAAGCGGCAAAAATGAGGGGTGAGTTATGAGTTATGAGTTATGACGTAGAGTACACACATCTAATTTTAGTAACGGATGCCATCATAACTCATAACTCATAACTCATAACTTGATCCGCGCGTCTACCGAAAAGCGCCCCGGCCCCATCAAAAAAACCGCCGCATACACCGCTAAGTACAACAGGGGCAATTCCTTGTCGGTAATATCATTTTCCCAGTGGATGCGCAGCACCGCCACCGACATGGTTATCATCAGGGGTATGAGCGCCCAGCGTGTGAACAATCCGACCAGCACCAGCGCGCCGCAGATTATTTCGGCAAACAGGACCAAGTAAAAAGAGTTGGCGGCTCCGAAACCCAAGGGGTCTGGAAAACTTTCGGGATTGTCGCGGAACAGGGCGAGTTTGACAAAAGCGTGGTTGAACAGGAGCAGGCCGCAAAAAATGACACGCAGGATCAGCGCGGCCCAGTCCGTGGAGAGAACTGCAAGAGAGGATATTCGGCGTAGCATGGTGGTTGGTTTTATTGGGACAATAGTAGCGAAAATTGAAGGATTAGTGTAGCGAAATTACCTGCACCCGCTCGATATTTTTCAGTATCAACTCGATGTGTTTTTCATGCGCCTGTTTTTCATATTCGCTGATCATTTCCAGGACGTCGTAATCGATGAAGCGGCTGTCGGAACCGTCGATAGTGAGTACCGAATACGGCGGCACTTTGTAGAGCGTATTTTGGAGGTTTACCTTGTTCAGAAACGTGACCATCGAGTTCAGTTTGATGTAATAATACTGGGTCACCGATTTCTGGTGCCGCTCGATCTTGTACTCCGCTTTGAAGTTGTTCCGCACGATAAAGTAGATCGACAAGGCCAGCCCGATGGTGAACGCGTCTTTAAAAATGCGCGCGTCGCTCCACACTTTTGAAAAATCGGGCAGGGAAATTTGCCCGAATATATTGGCCGGAATCTGCACGATCTTCGTCGGTTTCAGCGCCCAGGCCGGGTTGATTAACGGTTGCAACAGGGAAATACCTACCCCCGTTGCCACAACAAGCAACGGCAACGGCAACCACTTCGCTTTTCGGCGAAAAAACTCGCTCTACAATGCCAGAATGGCTAAAGACACCACTGTGATCAGCAACACCGAATTGGAAAAATGATGGTAAAAATCGTCTATGCTTTTAAAAATATTCGTCTCGCTGAATATTCCCAGAAACCCGTCGGTCCAGAAATCGGGCTGGTCGTAGCCCAACGCCAGCGGTATTTGTTTGGAAATCAGGATAATGCCGATAGCCGAAAGCATACCCTTGATAACGGCGGATGGAAAAAAATTGGCGACGGCGCCCAGTTTCATCAGCCCCAGCAATACCTGAAAAATGCCGGCTCCGAACAACGCCAACAAATACACGCGGTAATCGCCTAAACCGATGATGGAAGCGGAAACCACGGTGGTCAGGCCCGCAGCCGGCCCCGACACGCCCAATTGCGAACCGCTGACGAAAGAAACCACTAATCCGCCGATCACGCCCGACAAAATGCCGGCATACAGCGGTGCGCAGGAAGCCAGCGAAATGCCCAGACAAAGCGGCAGTGCCACCAGAAAAACGGTAAACCCCGCAGGCAAATCGTGTTTCAGCCAGATAAGGCGGTAATAATGTAGTTTTTGGCGGTTGAGCAATGACCCGGGTTCCAGCATTTCTGTATATGACTTTTTGACGCTTCTTTGGCATGTTTCCAAATATACAAAGATAATATCTCGATCCATGCACTGCCGAACATTTTCCGCCGCCGGCAGTTATTATAGTCAAGTTTGAGTGGTTTGGAACGGTTTGATGGCTTGAATACAAGATTATCAGTTAGTTGAAATTCCGCTTCGTTCAAAACCACTTTAAAATAAGCTATGTCATTTTCCACGCTCCTCGCTACATCGTTTTTTATACTGGTCGTAATAGCAGCCTTATGGCGGCTGCTTTTCAAAAAGAGAAAACTCCTGACAGCAGACTTCCCGGTAGCATGGCGGCTGATACTTTCAGAAAAAGTAGTTTTCTATAATCAACTATCACCAACAGAAAAAAAATGCTTTGAAGAAAGTATATTACAGTTGTTGGGCGAGATTAGAATCACCGGAGTGGGTACTGAGGTGGACGATACCGACCGTTTGCTGGTGGCGGCCAGCGGCATGATACCGCTCTTCGGATTCCCCGGGTGGCGCTACCGGAAACTGAACGAAGTAATCCTGTACGAAGGCGCGTTCAACCAGGATTTCAAGACCCGGGAAGCGGAAGAGCGGAATATACTGGGCATGGTGGGCGGCAGCGGCATGACCGGCACCATGATCCTCTCGAAACCGGCACTACATCGCGGCTTTGAGCCGGGGGCTTCCACAAACAACGTGGGTATTCATGAGTTTGTCCACTTGATCGACCGCGCCGATGGAGATACGGATGGTATTCCTGAAGCATTATTGCAGCAGCCATTTATAATTCCCTGGGTCCAACTGATGCACCGTGAAATCAGGGCCATCCAGGAAGGTGAATCGCCTATAAATCCTTATGGCGGCACCAATGAGGCCGAGTTTTTTAGCGTAGTGAGCGAGTTTTTCTTCCAAAAGCCTCATGCCTTGAAAAAACACCACCCCGAATTGTATGCGATGCTGGAGAAGATATTCAATCAGGATCCTGACGGATAGCAAGAGGAATAATGTGTTCTGAGTTCCCACTAGGAGCCGGAGTTCAGTTCACCTTTAAAAACATACTCAAAAATCCGGGCACCCCATTCTCCGTCAACCGCTCGTCCGAATAATGGCTTAAAACGCAACTCATAAACCTGCCCCTGATTTCTTCTGCCACGTAGTAGATGATCAATTCATTACTACCGCCCGTAACAAATTTAGGCACTTTTACTTTTAAAAGTACCTTTTTGGCTTTCGTCGCTTTCCCTTCAAATACCACATCTACCGTCTCTTCTGAAATAATGGAACTCATATCACGGCTTTTAGTGAGATGAAATTGGTTGTCTATGGCTTTTTGCGCAGCCTCCATGTTTTCATGCAAGGCCCAGTTCATCTCTCCGGAACGGGGACATTGCACGACATTTACATTCATCCACTGACAAGCGCCGCTCACCTCGATGCTGCGCCCTGCAAAATCAAACTTGTCGACCGGATTATCGACGTACACACTGGCAGGTATTTTTTTGGCCAGTTGCAGGTCTATGAACTGGTACTCTTTCAAGGTGTCTTGGTATTCCATACTGGAAAAGCCCACGACGACGATCGTTGCATTGTAATCGATCAGATAATAGGAGGTATAAGAAAGCAGATTGGATTTATCTGTTTCCTTCCGTCGGATAACCAGGTCGTCTTGTTGTAGCAGCGCCGATTTGTAGACCTCCGCCGGTTCCGGTTTGGCATATTTTTTTTTAATTTCTGGACATTTTTTGCGAAAAACTCCATGTCCGTCGCTTCCGTATAAATCAGATAATTGCCCAGACTGTAATAGGCTTTGTTCTCCTGTTTTAGTCCACTCAATGATCTATGAGGGTGTTTTGAAACGTCGCCTGAGCAAACAAAAACCAGGGAAAAACGAACCCCAGTGCAGCAAACAGTATTTTTTTCATGATTTCTTATGTATGATGAATCTGTAACTATCACCTTATATTTATCGGGCTTCAACAGGTGTTTCCAACCTTTAATGGTTGCGGTGGTGATATATTTATCGGTGTATCCTTCGACAGGAAACGGTTTTATGTTGTTTTGGTGCAAATACAGGTTTAAAAGGATAATCGTACTGTACGTTGGCAGCAGATCGGAGACACTGCTGCCAACGTACAGCGCAAATGCCAAATCCAGTGTATGTGGTTTGGTATTATAACAAACGCATAAAACCAAACCTCTCCCCGATCTGCCAAAAAAGTCATAGCATCTGTAACGATTACCTTATATTTATCGGGTTATTGGCAGCAGGTCTTGGGAGGAAATGGTAAGCAGGGGTACCTGACGAGGCTAAAGAAATTTTATCACACACAAAATCATAGGTTTTATGAAAAAAGTCGTTTTACTCTTCCTCTTTTTCGCGGCGTTTGCCAAGGCCAAGGCCCAAAACGAGATCATGCTGCACCTCGCCCCGCGCCTCGGCTCGGCGGTTTTCTCGCTCAACCAGACTGTGGAACACCCAAGCGGCTCGTACCAATTGAAGTTCACCCGGTTCGAGTACTACATTTCCGAAATCAAAATCACACACGACGGCGGACAGGTCGCGCCGATCACAGGACTGCATTTGCTCGTGCGCCCCGCGCTCGATTCGATGTACAGTCTCGGCCAGATGCCCAGTGTGCAGAACGTCGAGGCCATCACCTTTTCGGTGGGCGTGGAACAGGCATTCAACCACCTCGACCCCGCCATTTACCCCGCAAGCGACCCACTATCTCCTCAAAACCCGGCCATGCAATGGGGCTGGACGGCGGGCTATCGCTTCGCGGCCATCGAGGGCGAGGCCGGCACGAACCTCGGACAACATTTTGAAATCCACGCGCTCGGCGACGCGAACTACAAAACACAGACGATCTCGACCGATGCCGAACAGGCCGCACCGGATATGAAGATGATCCACATCATCGCCGACTATTCGCAGGTGGTGAAAAGCATCACCCTGTCAAGCGGCCTGGTCGTGCATAGCACATCGGGGGCAGCGGTGACGCTGCTGAACAACTTCAAGAACCTCGTTTTCACCGCCGAGACATCGAGCGCGGTGATTGACCCAGCCTTCGCGGGCGCATTCGCCGTGTCGCCCAATCCGGCAAAAGATGTTGCGCCGCAGCTGCGCTTTTCGCTGCCCGCTGGCAACGAGTATGAAATGACCGTGACGGATTTGACCGGAAAAATCGTGGCTCGCCGCTCGCTTTCCGCAGGTGAGAACCAATCGGTTTTGCTGGAAAAAATGCCGACTTCGGGGCTGTACTTCGTGTATCTTTGGCAAAACGCCCGCCCGGTTGCGGTCGAAAAATTGGTCATTTTGAATTGATTTCTGATGAAAAAAATCGTTTTCATTGCCTTCAGGTTGCTTCTCATTGGGGCTTGCCAAAAAGAGAATCAACCTGATTTACCCCCACAATCCGAACCCTTTCTCGTGGTGCCGAAGGGCTTTCCCGCACCCGTTTTTCCGGCAGACAACGAACTGACGGCGGCGCGTTTCGAGCTCGGCAAGCGGCTGTTTTACGACCCGGTGATGTCCCGCGACAGTTCGATTTCGTGCGCTTCGTGCCATGCGCCGGGGCGGGCGTTTTCAGATTCAGTGGCGTTCTCGCCCGGCGCGGGCGGCGCGGCAGGCAAGCGGAATGCGCCGACTTTGGCAAACGTAGCCTACCAGCCGTATTTCACCCGTGAAGGCGGCGTGCCGACGCTGGAAATGCAGATTTTAGTGCCGATACAGGAACACAACGAGTTCGACTTCAACCTTTTGCTCATCGCCGACCGATTGAAAACCGACACGGCTTACGTCCGAATGAGCCGCGAAGCCTACGGGCGCGACCCCGATTTTTACATCATCACGCGGGGTATCGCTTGTTTCGAGCGGACGCTGATTTCGGGGCAAAGCCGCTACGACGAGTTCTATTTTTCAGGAAAAACAAATGCACTTTCGATTGTCGAACAACGCGGCATGGACTTGTTTTTTTCGGAAAAAACCAACTGCTCGAACTGCCATGCAGGGTTCAATTTTTCAAACTACGCCTTTGAAAACAATGGGTTGTACGATACATACCCGGATGCCGGACGTTTTCGGTTGACCGAAGATTCGTCGGACATCGCCCGTTTCAAAGTGCCAACACTGCGAAACGTCGCCCTGACCGCGCCTTTCATGCACGACGGCTCGCTGCCAACGCTGCAAAGCGTTGTCGAACACTACAATTCAGGCGGAAAAGGGCACCCGCACCGCAGCCCGATAGTTCGCACGCTGGGTTTGTCGGCGGGCGAACTATCGGATTTGGTGGCGTTTTTGGGGAGTTTGACGGATGAGCATTTTATCAATAATTCAAAATTCAGATAATTGAAAATCAAGTTTTTCATGAAAAAGAAATTCCTCGCGCTGCCAATTTTGACAGCCCTTTTTTTTGCCTGCAAACCCGATCCTGTGGAAGAGCCTGCCGTGTTCGACCCCACGCCGTACACGGTCAATTTGCGCGATTTTCCTGACCCTGACTTTCCCGCCGACAACAAACCCACGAATGCGGGCGTGCAATTGGGGCGGATGCTTTTTTTTGAAAAATTGCTTTCAAAAGACGGTTCTCAGGCCTGTGCCGATTGTCACCGACAACAGCATGCCTTTTCGGACAGCCTTCAATTTTCAATAGGCGTGGAAAGAATGCCCGGGAAACGGCAAGCGATGGCCGTACAAAACCTCGCTTGGCACAAAAACGGGATGTTTTGGGACGGTCGTACGCCGCTTGTGCGCGACCAAGCCCTCAAACCAATCCAAGACCCACTCGAAATGAATGAGTTGCTGGTGAATGCCGTCGCCAAGTTGCAAGCCGAAAAAAAATACCGCGACCAGTTCATCCGGGCTTTCGGCAGCGAAACGATTACGAGCGAAAAAATGGGGCGAGCCATCGAGCAATTTGAGTTTACGATGATTTCGAACAACTCAAAATTTGACCAATTTAAACGCGGTGCAGCGACGCTAACCGATGCCGAGGAACGCGGGCGCAGCCTGTTCTTCACCGAATTTGATCCGTCAGGAGTAACAAAAGGGGCGGAATGTTTTCATTGCCACGGTGGTTTCAATTTTACAAACGACGAATTTATGAACAATGGCCTTGACAACGAGGCCGACCAAACCGATATCGGACGGCAAAAAGTGACCCTTAACCCGCTCGACAAAGCAAAAATGAAAGTGCCGTCGCTGCGAAACGTAGCCGTCACCGCGCCTTTCATGCACGACGGGCGTTTCAAAACGTTGGAAGAAGTCGTTGAACATTATGATACAGGTGTAAAAACTTCCGCGACCCTCGACGAATTGATGCAGTACAATATCCAGCCGGACGGCTTGAAACTCACGCCACAAGATAAAACCGACCTTGTGGCTTTTTTGAAAACGCTGAATGATACGGAGTTCTTGACAAATAAGGCTTTTGAAAAGCCAAAGTAGTTATCCAATTTATCTTTAGAAAAAAGTGAAACGGATTGGGCTACGATTTCTAAACAGCCTACTATGATTTTACTATCAAACTAACGATGCCCGAAAAGAAATTTCGTCGTCTGTTGGTCGAGAAAATCAGTCCGCAGGCTGGCGAAAAGCACTTTCATGTCAGCATGGAAGTGCTTTTCGCTTTTCTGAATAAGTCAATGTGTGAATCATGTAACTTATTACCATAATTGTGTAAGGTTGTCCCTTGTAAAGAAGTTTACCTTTGAGTGTAATAATTCAATTACAAAATCAATCAAAGATTGACAATGAAAAATTCAACGACCCTTTCAATTCTTTTTGCAGCAGCAATGAGTTTGCTTTTTGCCTGCAATTCAAAACAAACAGCTGACCAAAGCCTCAAGGACGATAACCAACGCAAAGCCATCATTACTGGAATTGCGCACCATCAACCTTATATGGCTGATATGATGCGCGAGATGATGAACAGCGACAGTTGCAAACAAATGATGGCTCAAAGCATGATGAGCGACCCCAACATGAAAACCATGATGATGGACAACATGATGACCATGAGTAAAAACGACACTTCCATGTTCAATATGATGATGGGCAAAACGATGGCCATGTGCGATGCCGACTCGTCAAAGTGCACCATGATGATGGGGGCCATGCAGCCGCACCCGAATGTGATGAAGTCAATGAAAGGCATGTGCGACATGAAAGGGATGGGCGACATGAAGATGATGCCGAAAAAATGACCAAAACTCGGGCAACAGCGTATCTGACGGACGAGCGACAGCGTAACTGAAGTAGTTTTAAATACTGAGCAAAATGAGTCATCAGAAATTTCAAACCTGCATTGATGCTTGTGTGGCCTGTGCAGTAGAATGCAATCATTGCGCCACAGAATGTCTGCACGAGAGCGACATTAAAATGCTCGTCAAGTGTATTCAACTGGACAGGGAATGCGCTGCGATTTGTTTCGCAGCCGCTAACCTGATGAGTATAGGTGGCGACCATGCCGCTCTTTTGTGCCACGAATGTGCAGAAATATGCGACGCTTGTGCGGTGGAATGTGAAAAACATGCACACATGGAGCATTGCAAAAAATGCGCTGAGGCTTGCCGCAAGTGTGCGAAAGAATGCAGGGCTATGAGTTTAGTAGCGGCATAATTGAATTTTGTCGTGCCGGTTGCTTGAAAATGAAGCAGCCGGTGCGACATAATTCATATTAAAACTAACAAAATTTAAAAATTATGGAAAATTCAATCAAGCATACTTACCACATCGGTGGTATGAGTTGCGGTGGCTGTGTTTCAACAGTTAAAAATAAATTATCCGCTGCTCCTGGAGTAACTTCCGTGCAAGTTGACCTGGCAAAGAAGGAAGCAGAAATTACTTCTTCTGCAGAAATTAAAGCGGATACGCTTCAGCATGCATTAAAGAATACGCATTACACCATTACGGAACTTAGGACAGCTTAATTAAATTTACCAAGCCAAAATAAGGGTATAGAAAACAATAAGGGTATAGAAAACCGAGACATTTCCCGGAGACATTTGTACCCTTATTTAAAAACGGTGCGCCATTCACTGGACGCGGCACTAGTACGCTGTCAAAAGTCTTTTCGCCATCAGGGGCACAGGCCGTGTAAATCGTTTGCAAGCGATCGCGGTACGCATTGTAAAAACTGATCGTTCTGCCCTAAATCTACATCAAATGGGAATTACACCCCTTCTCTTCATTCCGCAAAATAATTTTGTGAATAATATATATTATTCACAAAATTATGTAACACTCAATCTTTCAACTGGCTATACTTTTGTGTTGTTATTACATTTCACAATGGCTCGTAAAGAAATCGGCTTAGCCGATTTGAGTTCATATTAATAAAAAAGCGCAAAAGTTTAGGTTTGTGGTACGAAACATAAACCAACCTCTGCCCATAAGCATCGAAACAGTCCTTTTATGAAAAAGAATTTCTTTCTTCTTGCGAGTTTCCTATTGGTAGGGACCATCACACATGCTCAAAAACAGGAGGTTTTTTTTGATGTGATTTACAAAGATGAAAAGGTAGGTGTGTTGCATGCTAAGGAGACAAAGACGAAATCTAAATCCTTCAAGCTGCTTACCATTGAGACGAACACCACTTTTCTATTTATTCCTATTCATATGGAATCAGAAGTAACCACGATTCACGAAAACGGTATTTTGATGAAAGGAACTGCTTTCCGAAATGCAAGTCGCCAATCCAGTGATGTCATTGCCACGGTTACAAAAATTGGATTCAATCTGTATAAACGAGAGCGAAATGGCGTAAAGGATAAAATCAGAAATCAACGCATTACGTATTGTGTAGTCGATCTTTACTTTAAAGAACCTTTGGGCGTTACTAAAGTTTTTTCAAACATGTATGCGCAAATGCTAGAATTGAAGAGCATGGATAATGGGCAGTATCAATTGATTACACCAGACAATAATAATTCTCTTTATTCTTACAGGAATGGAAAATTGATCAGCATTGAAGTAGATACACCTGTCGGTAAAGTCATTTCCAAACGTATCTAAAAAATTGGGAATGTTGCCACCCTGAAAGGATGAAGACCATGGATGGAAAAAATGCGTGAGCAGGGTATGAAGGATTTATGATAAAAGGAAAAGAAATGATGTACACGAAAGCAAAGAAAGAAAACAAGAAATGCCATCATTAATCTGGATATCAATGACAATGAAATGACTCTAATCATTTAATCACAATTAAAATTAAAATAAAATGAAACGCAGCATAAACAGCTTATTAGGCTACACCATTAAAGGAACTGATGGTGAAATTGGAAAAGTAGAGGAGTTCTATTTCGATGACCGCAGCTCTACCGTCCGGTACATGGTTGTAAAAACGGGAGGATGGTTTTCCGGAAAAAAAGTTTTGATTTCGCCCGAAGCATTTCAAAAACCTGAATGGGAATCAAAAACATTTTCTGTAAATCTTACCCAGGAAAAAATAAAAAACAGCCCCGATATTGACACGGATAAACCTGTTTCGCGACAGCAGGAAGAGTTGATGCGAGGGTACTACTCCTTGCCCGGCTATTACGGGTACGGGTTCGGGATGTCCGGATACTGGGGGCTTGGGATGTGGGGCTATCCGGCAGTTGAAGAAAGCGCGGAAGAAAAGGAAATGAATCAAATGAAAACGGCAGAGCATGCATCTGACAATCCGCATCTGCGAAGCACACATGAAGTTACGGGTTATGGTATTCATGCAACGGACGGTGACATAGGCGAAGTGGATGATTTTATAATTGATGATGCAACCTGGAAAATCCATTTTCTTGTTGTGGAAACCGGCAACTGGTTTTCGGGAAAAAAAGTGCTTATTTCTCCACATTGGATTAAAGATGTAAAATGGCAGGAGCAGAAAGTTACTATCAATCACTCAAAGGACGAAGTGAAAAACAGTCCCGAATATGATTCTTCGCAACCGATAAATGATTCGTATGAACATTCCCTCAATGATTATTACGGAAAATAAATTTAAGCAAGAATCAAAATCCTTTAGGAACGTGTCGTAAATAACTTTCCGGTTTAGTATAGTGTAGGCT
>Ga0163153_10007535_pt1 | contig 11677 bp, 13 predicted proteins | sample OliLakLV19MP6IB1_FD_148629 | JGI IMG/M metagenome (GOLD analysis project Ga0163153, IMG submission 148629) | Freshwater microbial mat bacterial communities from Lake Vanda, McMurdo Dry Valleys, Antarctica - Oligotrophic Lake LV.19.MP6.IB-1 | ecosystem: Environmental > Aquatic > Freshwater >... | reverse complement strand
GGGTGCCGGCGACGAGGGCCGCGGTCGCGCTCATCGTGGCCCCGGTGGTCGTCACCTGCGCCTCGGCGCGCGCCGCGCCGTCGGCCGCTGCGGTCGCGATGAAGCGCAGCGTCGCCGGGGTCGGAGGCCGCGGGACGGTCGGCAGCAGCGCGCCAAGGAGGGGGCGCAGATCCGCGCTGTCCACCTGCAACCGGCCAGCCGTCGGTTGGCGAGCGCGGTACGGCCAAACGATGTCGCTGGCGGTGGCGGTGACCCCGTAGCCGTGCGCTTCGAGGTGCGAGATGGCGGCACCGTCGCGGTCGACGCGACCCTCTACCACCACGTCCTGCACCGGGTACGCGGCGATCATCAGGTTCGCGCCGGTGATCCGCCCCACGACCGACCCGCCGCGCCGACCGCGGGCCAGGTGACGCTGGCGCTGGCGGCGTCCGCGGTGGCGGTGAGGGCGAGGGCGCCTGCGGCCACCTCGATGTCGGCCGCCATGTGCGCGCCGCTGCTGGCCAGGGTGATCGTGATGCGGCGCGGCACGATGCCGGCGATGGGGTCGATGCCGTCGATCTCGAGCCGATCGCCACGGCGGGCGATGCTCAGCGCGAACGGTTCGAGCGCGCCCACCAGCGGGGCTTCGCCGCCGACCACGGCGAGGGAGCAGGCGCGGCCGTCGCTGATCAGGCGCAGGGCGCGCACCCGGATCTCTCCAGCACTGGTCTGCACCACGACCGAGGCGGCGATGTCCAGGGCGGGCAGCGGCTCGGCGAGCGTGGCGAGGTCGAACGCGCTGCCGCCACCGACCGAGTGGCGCGGGGCGACCTCCAACACCAGACCCTCGGCGCGGATCGCGGTCAGGGCGGCCAGCCCCTGCCCGCGCAGCAGATCGAGCGGTCGCCAAGCGATCACCAGCCGCTCGCAGGTCATTCGTGGAATGACCCCGCCGGCCAGGTGGCTGCCCTGCGCGCCGGTGATCACGACGCCGCTGACCCAGCTGCCCCCGATCTGATCGATGTGGACCGGGCCGCCCAGGCTGGCGGCCAGCCGATCCGCCACGATCCGCCCGAGCAGCGCACCGAACAGCGGTACGCGCAGGCCGTAGAGCAGGGCAAGGGTGCCGACCGCGGCCAGAGCGACGCGCAGAATCCGGCGGCGGCGGCTGGTCATGGGAGCGGCAGAGACCGGGATGGACGTGGCTTCGCCATGATGCAACCAGGGCCCGTCGTACCCGCGGAAGGCGCAGGCGTCTCGGGCAAAGCCGGTCGGGACTACAGCGTGGCGAACTTCCGGGTTGCGCCGGTGGCAAGCAGGGGGTCCCTGGGTACGGTCAGCATCCGATGTCGAACGAAACCACGGTAGGGCGGACGGGCGAGGCGGCGGCCTTCGCCGCCGAGGCCGAGGCCGCGGGCCGGGCCCAGGGCGAGTTGCGCGTCCTGGTGATCGACGATGACGCGGCCATCCGTCGCGTGCTCGGCACCCTGCTTGGCACCCTCAACTGCCGGGTCGACGCCGCCGGCGACGTCGACGCGGCAATCCACCTCGCCCGGCTCGGCGCGCACGATCTGGCATTCTGCGATCTGCGTCTGGGCGAACGCAGCGGCATCGACCTGCTGCCCAAGCTGCTCGCGGTCAACCCTGACCTCCAGATCGTGCTGATCACCGCCTTCGCCAGCATCGAGACCGCGGTCCAGGCGGTGAAGGCCGGCGCCGCCAACTACCTCGCCAAGCCCTTCGCCGCCGAGCAGGTCCGCGTCATCGTCGAGCAGGCCACCCGCGAGCGGCGCCTGGCCCAGAACCTCGGCGACTTCGAGCGGCGGATGCGCCACGCGGTGCCCGACCTCGATCTGCACTCGCGCTCGGCGGCGGTCCAGGCCGCCTACCGCACCATCGCCCGCGCCGCCCAGGCCGACGTCGCCGTGCTGCTGCGCGGTGAAAGCGGCACCGGCAAGGGCATGCTCGCCCAGGCTCTGCACCTGCAGAGTCCGCGTGGCGAGAAGCCGTTCGTCACCGTCAACTGCCCGTCCTTAAGCGACGAGCTGCTCGCCAGCGAACTGTTCGGCCACGTGAAGGGCGCCTTCACCGGCGCGATCCGCGATCAGCCGGGCAAGGTCGAATCGGCCAACGGCGGCACGCTCTTCCTTGACGAACTCGCCGACATGTCGCGCACGGTGCAGGCCAAGCTGCTGCGCTTCCTGCAGGAACACCGCTACGAGCGCCTCGGTGACACCCGCACCCAGCGCGCCGACGTGCGCGTGGTCACCGCCACCAACCGCGATCTCGAAGCCCAGGTCCGCGACGGCAGCTTCCGCGAGGATCTGCTCTACCGCCTCAACGTGGTGGAGGTCGTGCTGCCGCCGCTGCGCGAGCGCCGCGAAGATCTCATCGAGCTCGCCAAGCACTTCCTCGCCGCCTTCGCCAAGGCCACCGACCGCGGCCCGCTCGAACTGTCGTCCTCGGCCCAGGAGGCGTTGCTCGCCTATGATTGGCCGGGCAACATCCGCGAACTGCGCAACGAGATGCAGCGCGTCACCGTGCTCTGGCCGTCGCGGGTGATCGAGCCAGAGGCGTTTTCGAAGCGCCTGGTCAAGTCCCTCAACGAGGGCCCGCGCCTGGGCGGCGAATGTTCGCTCGCGGACATCGAGAGCGAGCACATTCGCAAGGTCATGCTGCGCGCCGATACCTTCGAAGAGGCGGCCCAGATCCTGGCGATCGAGCCCTCGACCCTCTGGCGCAAACGCAAGCGCCTCGGTCTCTAACGACATCCGGCGATAGCGGCCCATCTGCGGCGGTGGTCGTCAGTCATGTGGCGCTGCCACGCTCCTTCCTTCCGCCCGATCACTTGGCGGGGCCCCAAGTGATCCCGCAGCTGGGCCACTCTCGCCGGATTTCTGGCGCTCAGTTGGGCTGCGAAAAGTCCAGCACCAACCGGTCTGCGGCGCTGCGACAGGATCCGCCGAGAGCCTCGACCAAGCGGGCGCACAACCAAGACGCCATGGTCGTGGCGGGGGCGCTGGCGTCGGGTTTCCAGGTGATGGTCAGCGCGCGGTCCTGGTTGGCGATCGTCACCATGCTGCCGCGGGCCGCGCAGGTGATGGCATGGTCCAGACCGCGGGCGATGGCACGGGTCAGACGCGCCGGGTCAGTGGTCAGCTCCACCGACGCGGCGTCGGCGAGGAGGGTGATGAGGCGCGCGCCGGCCGAAGCGATCGCTGTCGCGATTGCCGCGGCCACGGCGGTGGCGAGGTCGATCGGGATCGTCGCCAGCCGCGTGTGATCGCCGGCCAGGACCGGATCGGTGAGTTCATCGATGAGCTGACGTAGGCGACCGCAATCCTCTAGCGCGCCGGCGAGGGTTTCGCGCTGGACCGCTTCGAGTGGCCCCAGTGTGCCGTCGGCGCACATCTCGATCGCGAGCGAGAGCGAGGTCAGCGGGGTGCGCAGTTCATGTCCGCTGTAGGCGAGCAGATCGGCGAGTGGATCGCGCGGCATGTCCAGAGGCTAGCACCCCGCTGGCAATGTCCCACGGTGGGTGTTTTGGCGGCTAATGCGCGCGCTTAACCGTCAGCCGTGCGCTGCCGCGGCGCAGCAGGTCGAGATCGGAGGGGCCGTCGACCAGGGTGGTGACGTCCCAGAACACGTCATCCGGGCGCAGGGTGACATGGCCGGCGTGCACATCGGCATCGACCGCCAGATGCGGTCGGGCGCCGGCAGTCAGGAAGGGCGCGTTGCCGGGCAGCGGATTCCACAGCCACGGTCGGGCGATGCGCCCGCGTTGCGAGAGGATGGCGGCGACGAGATGGGCGAGGGGATCGTCGGACGCGGTCGACGGCACCACCCACAACGGCCGTACATCGGGCGGCAGGCGGCCGTGTTCGTCGCGCAGGCGTTCGCGGACGCAGCGCAGCAGCACGGCTTCACGCGCGAGCGGCCGCCCGCGCTGGCGCAGCTCGTCGGCTCCGGCAAGGCAGGGCAGCCAGGCGGTCCGGATGCGGTCGTGCGGCTCGACCTCCCAGGCGCAGCGCATGAGCGCATCCCAGGCTCGCTGATGGTCATCCGCGGCGAGGGCGGCGAGCAGCCGCTGGCGTACCCCGCAGCCGGCCTCGCTGTGCGGGGTGGGCAGGGCGGCGGTGGCGGGCAGCCATTGCCGGACCGGGTCAGACATGGGCGTGATCCGCTGCGACGTGGGTGTGGGCGGCCTTGGCGGCGATGACCGCGGCGACGACCCGACCGACCTGGCTCAGGATCTCGATCCAGCCGCGCGAGGGCGCAGCGGCAGGGCGGTCCCGGGATGGCGTCGGACGGGACTCACGACCGGAAAGCCAGGCACCGATGGCGACGCCAGCGACCCCGGCAACCACCAGCGCCGACCACGGCCGGGCCCGGACCGCGCGCCGCGCAAGCGCCGTTGGCGTAAGCGAGGAGCGCAGGTCGCGCGCGGCGGTCGACAGCCGGACGCGCGCGGCAGATTCGTGCAGCGCCAGCAGGCTGAGATCGTCGTTCATGCCGGACTCCCTGCGCCCGGAGGCGCATAGCGTTCACGCAGCTTGCGGCTCCAGCCGCGGCGCAGCGAGCGCGTCGTCAGCCACGCGCCGAGCCCGATGAGGGCGAGCAGGACGCCACCGACGATCAGACCACCACCGCCATCGCCAAGCTGCAGGCTGGTCTCAAGCATAGCGGCCAACCCGGCGAGGAGGAGGAACACGCTGACCGAGATCACCGCGCTGAGGACGATCACCCCACCCAATCCGATCGCGCCGAGCAGCAGAGTGCGCTGGACGCTCACCACTGCCTGATCGCGCTTGATGGCGATCCACACCCTGCCGGCCTCGGTGAGGCGAGCGAACTGGACGTCGAGCCCGAGGTCGTCCCCTGCGGGTGGCGCCGGTCCACCAGCGGGACCGGTCGAACCGGTCCCGCTGGTGGTCGACGTCCCCGCGCCCGCGGCTGGGCCGTGGAGCGGGCTCATGGATCAGCGCGTCCGCTTGAGCAGGTAGCCGAGCACCAGACCAGCGCCCGCGGCGATCGCCAAGGCCTTGAAGGGCTCATCCTTGATGTAGTCGCCGGTGCTGCCGGCCAGCTCGCCCGCGCGCTCCTTGCCGCGGTTGTAGACGCGGTTGGCGTTCTGGCGCAGGCGACCGGCCTGCTCGTTGGCCACATTGCGGCCGGCGCCGACCAGCTGACCGAGGTTGGCGCGCAGATCGCGGGCCACGGCCAACAGTTCATCGATCGCCTTGCCGCCGCCGGCGCTGGGATTCTCGTCGCCGTGGTACATGTTGTCGCCCTCGGTTGCGGTGCCGCCGGCATAGCCCGGCTGGTCGGTCGCGTCGTTACGGTTGTCAAATTCGGCCATGTCCGCCCCTTTGTGAAATGCAGAGAGCCGCCGGTCACTTCACGGTTCCGGCTCTTGCGGTTCAGGGCATCCTACCTCATCCGGGGCTGCGATCGTGGATCGTATCGAGCGAGTTGAACAATGCCGGGCAAGGTCAGGTCGACCCGGCGAGGCGCTGATACAGGCTGAGCGCCTGGGCCACGACCTGGTCCATGTTGTAATACTTGTAGGTCGCCAGCCGGCCGACGAAGTGGACCCCGGCGGTGGCATCGGCCAGCGCACGATACTGCTTGTAGAGCGCGGCATTCTCGGCGCGGGGAACCGGGTAGTACGGATCGCCCTCGGCGCGCGGATACTCGTAGACCAGGCTGCTGCGCGGGCTGCGCTGGCCGGTGAGGTGCTTGAACTCGGTGATGCGCGTATAGAGGTTGTCGTTGGGGTAGTTCACCGTGCCCACCTGCTGGTGCCATTCCTGCTCGACGGTCTCGAAGCGGAACTCCAGCGACCGGTAGGGAAGCTTGCCGAAGCGGTGGTCGAAGAACGCGTCGACCGGGCCGCTGTAGATCATCTCCTTGTGGGGCAGGGATTTCACCACGTCGCGGTAGTCGGTGTTGAGCAGGATGCTGATGTTGGGGTGGTCGAGCATGTTCTCGAACATGCGGGTGTAGCCGTGCTGCGGCATCGCCTGATACGAATCGGTGAAATAGCGGTCGTCGCGGTTGGTGCGGGTCGGTACCCGCGCGGTGACCGAGGCATCGAGTTCGCTGGGGTCGAGATCCCATTGTTTGCGGGTGTAGTTGCGGAAGAACTTCTCGTACAGCTCGCGGCCGACCTTGGCGACGACGACATCCTCGCTGGTCGCGATCCGTTCGCGTTTCTCGGCCACCTTCGCGAACCAGGCTTCGACCTCGTCCGAGCGCAGGTTCAGGTTGTACATGCGGTTGACGGTATCGAGGTTGATCGGCACCGGCAGCAGTTGCCCGTCAATCGACGCCAGGACGCGGTGCTCGTAGCGGCGCCAGGCGGTGAAGCGCGAGAGGTATTCGAAGACCTCGCGCGAATTGGTGTGGAAGATATGCGGCCCGTACTTGTGGATGAGCAGGCCGGCGTCGTCATAGCGGTCGTAGGCGTTGCCGCCGATGTGGTTGCGCTTGTCGACGATCAGGACCTTCTTCCCGGACCCGCGGGTAAGGCGCTCGGCGAGCACGCTGCCGGCGAAGCCGGCGCCGACGATGAGGTAGTCGTACACGCCTTCAGCCCGACTTCCCGTGGCGCGCGGCAAGCGCATCGGCCATCGCCCGCGACATGCCCTTCCAGGTCCGATCCCATGAGGTGTGGGCGAGGAAGGCGTCGACGCGCGCCAGCCAGGCGTCGTCATCGCGCTGGGCCAGCGCGGCCTCGATGGCATCGACCCAGCCGGCACAATCGTCGGCGATGTGCACCAGCCGGTCATTGCCATAGGGGCGGACGACGTCGGTGATCGCGGTTGACACCACGGGGCGTCCGGCGGCGAGGTACTCGGGGGTCTTGGTCGGGCTGATGTAGCGCGTCGACTCGTTGCGGGCGAACGGCAGCATCGCCACGTCCCAGTTGGCGAGATATGCCGGCAATTCGCCGTAGGCCTTCAGGCCCAGGTAGTGGATGTTGGCGTGCCGCGGCAGGCTTGCCGGATCGATCTTGGCGGTCGGTCCGATGATGACGAACGACCAGTCCGGCCGCGCCGCCGCAACCCGGTCAAGCAGTTCGATGTCGAAGCGTTCGTCGACGACGCCGTAGAAGCCGATGCGCGGCCGCGCGATGTCGCGCTGGTCCTCGGGATCGGCCATGCCGTCGCGGGCCTTGGCGAAGTGATCGTACTCGATGCTGCTGGGGAAGGCATGCACCCGCGGATGGCGGTCCTTCTTGGCCTCGTACAGGCTCTGGCCTCCGGTGAAGACCACATCGGCCCGTTCGAGCAGCTGCCGCTCGCGTTCGAGCAGTTCCGGCGGCGCGCCGGCGAAGGCGGAGAGCTCGTCCATGCAGTCGTAGACGACCAGTCTGGCCGTCAGGTGATCGGTGATCGGCAGCATCATCGGCGTGTAGTACCACAGCGCGTAGTCGGCGACGCCCTCGTCGGCGAGGAAGCGGGTCAGGCGCGAACGCACCAGTTCGATCCGGGTCTCCTCGCCCAGGCCGTGCGGCAGCACCGGCGTGGCGATGGTGACCCTGCCCTCGCGGCGGAGGCGCAGCGCGCCCTCGATACCATCGGTGAACACCGGCTCCTCGATGAGGAATACGCGGCGCTCGCTGCCGAAGCGGGTCATCAGATGCTGCGGACGCTGGAACACGAAATCCCACCGCAGGTGGCACAGGCAGACCACGTCGAGACCGGCCGGCAGGGTCGCCGGGGCGCGCGCGGCGCTGGCGCTGGTGCCGGTCATGGTCCCGCCAATGCGGCCCTGGTGGTGGTCATCCGTGATCGTGCTCATGTCGGTATGGTAGTCGGGTGACCTACCCCGCCACGAGGCAGGAAAGCATGTTCAACGCCTGTGCAGTTGAACATGCATGCAAGCCCTGGCTGTCACCGGGTTCGCGCGTTCGACAGCTGGCGAGACGCTCAGCGCCTGGTGCCGATGAACACCGAGTACACCGGTCCCTGCTGATCGACCGTCACCGCGCCCGCCGTGGAGGGCGTCAGATCGTACGAGCTCTCGTTCACCAGGTAGCCGACCCCGCCGCCGAACTGCAGGCCGCCCGAGGTGGTCAGCGAGGCGTTGACGTTGAGGCCGTACTCGAAGAAGTCGTCGCGGTCGCGTCGCGATCCCGGCACGCCGCCGCTGACGTAATCCAGTTCTGACAATCCATACCCGGCGAAAGGCAGGATCTCGATCTGGACGCGATCGGCCGGCGCCAGCGCGACGCCGAGGTTGACCCGGCCGGTGACCGCCTGGTAGCCGAGCCGGTCGCCGCGGTGGTCTTCCTGATTTTGCTGGCCGCCGAGCGACACGCCGAGGCCCAGCGGGGCCATCGCGCGGAGCAGGTCGAGGCGTACGCCCTGGGCGCGATCCCAGTGGCCGTCATGGGCGACGCCCGGCGCGGGGGAGGTGATTGAGTAGCGGTCAGGCCCCAACGCGTAGACGAAGCGCAGATCGGTGCCGGTCCCGGCGACGGGGGGCTGCTCGACGGCGACGACGGTCCCGAGGGTCATCAGCAGCGGCACGGGGAAGAGGTGGCGGCGCACGTGTGTGAGCCGCGCAGTGTGGGGGACGGGACCTGGCTGCAAGCTTGAGAAAGCAAGTGAACGCCCGCTTGGGAAGCAGCCGCAGGCCCGGACATTTTTTACGACTAGCCCCGCAAATCTTGTACATGAGCCAGCTTACGACGGTGATCCGAGCCTGTTCCCCATTACAATCAACGAATAGACGGAGCGCCCGAACGCGCGTCATCGCCAAAGGAGCGAGCCATGTCCAAGGCCGTGTTCTCGATCGCCACCAGCCACGCGATGGCCGAAGCGATCGTCAATCAAATGAAGGTCGCCGGTTTCTCTGGCAACGACATCTCGGTGCTGTTCCCCGATAAGCGCGGCAGCAAGGACTTCGCCCACGAGCAGCACACCAAAGCACCGGAAGGCGCTGCGACCGGCGCCGGAACCGGTGGATTGCTCGGCGGCGCGCTCGGGTGGCTTGCTGGCATCGGCGCCCTCGCCATCCCTGGTGTGGGGCCCTTCATCGCCGCGGGTCCGATCATGGCGGCCCTGAGCGGCGCCGCGGTGGGCGCCGCGGTCGGTGGCATCACTGGTTCGCTGGTCGGCATGGGCATCCCCGAATACGAAGCCAAGCGCTATGAAGGGAAGATCCGCGAGGGCAACATCCTGATCTCGGTGCATACCGAGAACGCAGCAGAGGTCGAGCGGGCCAAGGGCATCTTCCGCGCTTCCGCCGCGCGCGACATCAGCGTCGCGGAAGAGGCCGAGGTCGATCCCGGTTTCCGCAGCACCAGCCGCACGCGTAGCGACTGGTGATCCCCACCCATTCCCAGAAGGAGCCAACATGAACGCACTCGACATGCTCAAGCAGGATCACCAGAAGGTGAAGGACATCCTCGACCAGCTCGAGGAAACCAGCGAACGGGCGACCAAGAAACGCAGCGAGTTGTTCGCCCGCCTCAAGGATGAGATCTCCACCCACGAGACCATCGAAGAGGAGATCTTCTACCCCGCGCTGCGCGAGCACGAGGAGGCCCGCGAACTGGTCAACGAGGCATATGAAGAGCACCAAGTCGTCGATTATGTCCTTGAGGACATGTCCGAGCTTTCGCCGGACGACGAGGCCTGGAGCGCCAAGCTCTGCGTCGCCAAGGAGAACATCCTTCACCACATCAAGGAGGAGGAGGGCGAGATGTTCAAGCGCGCGCGCGAGGCATTCGCCAAGGACGAACTCGAGGATCTGGCCGTGCAGATGGAGGAGCGCAAGGAGGCCCTGCACGCGCAGTAGCAACGGCTGCTGAATCGATCAGATCCCGGACGACCGCGCGGAATGCCGCGCGGTCGTTGTCGTCTGCCGGCAAGGCAGCCGCCCGCCTTCCCAACCTCCTGTCCGGTACTACCCTTCGCGGCATGGAAACCGACGTCATCGTGATCGGCAGCGGACCCGGCGGCGAAGGCGCGGCCATGAAAGCGGTGAAAGAGGGCAAACGCGTCACCGTGATCGAGTGGTATACCCAGGTCGGCGGCGGCTGCACCCATTGGGGCACCATCCCCAGCAAAGCCCTGCGCCACGCCGTCCAGCGCCTGGTCGAGATCCGCACCAATCCGCTGTTCATGGGCGCGCTCGAGAATTTTGAACTGACCATGCCTCAGCTCATGCGCAGCGCCGATGCGGTGATTCGCAAGCAGGTCAGCCTGCGCCACGGCTTCTATGAGCGCAACAAGGTCCGCATGGTCCAGGGGCGGGCACGTTTCATCGACGCCCACACCGTCGAGGTCGCGCAGGAGAATGGCGGCAAGGAGACCATCACCGGTAGCCATATCGTGCTCGCCACCGGCTCGCGGCCTTATCGGCCGGCCGATGTCGACTTCGCGCACCCGCGCGTCTTCGACAGCGACACCATTCTTAAGCTTCAGGAATCGCCGCAGAGCATGACGATCTACGGTGCGGGAGTGGTCGGCTGCGAATACGCGTCGATCTTCCGCAGCATGGGCATCAAGATCAACCTCATCAACACCCGCGAGCATCTGCTCTCGTTCCTCGACGCCGAGATCTGCGATGCGCTCAGCTACCACCTCCGCGACCAGGGCGTGATCATCCGCCACAACGAGGAATGCGAGCGCGTCGAGCCGCTCGCCGACGGCGTCGTGCTCCACCTCACATCCGGCAAGCGGCTCAAGACCGATGTGCTGCTGTGGGCCAACGGCCGCACCGGAAATTCTCAGGACATGGGGCTGGAGGCCCTCGGCATCGTCACCGACGCGCGCGGACTGATCAAGGTCAACGCTGACTACCAGACCCCCCAGCCGCACATCTACGCCGTCGGCGACGTCCAGGGCTGGCCGAGCCTGGCCAGCGCCGCCTATGATGAAGGCCGCTTCGCCGCGACCCACCTCGTCCACGGCAGCTGCGATCATCGCCTCGTCCGCGACATCCCATCCGGCATCTACACCACGCCCGAGATCAGCTCGCTTGGCCGTACTGAACGCGAACTCACCGAGGCCAAGGTCCCCTACGAAGTCGGCCACTCGCTGTTCCGCAGCCTGGCCCGCGCCCAGATCACCGGCCAGACGGTGGGTATGCTCAAGATCCTCTTCCATCGCGAGACGCTCGAGATCCTCGGCATCCACTGCTTCGGCGACCAGGCGAGCGAGATCATCCACATCGGCCAGGCGATCATGACCCAGCCCGGCAAGGCGAATACGCTGCATTACTTCGTGAACACCACCTTCAACTACCCGACCATGGCCGAGGCCTATCGGGTGGCGGCGCTCAACGGGCTGAACCGGCTGTTCTGAATTGCCGCAGAGTTCGGGCCGTGAATCCTTGCCGATTCAGTGACTGAGCTCCGCCAGCTTGCGCAGATTCTCGGCCACATCGGGATTGCTGCGGTCCTGATCGAGTTGCAGCTCATGGGCGAGGTTGCGCGCCTGGGTGGCGTGTGCGCGGGCGAGGTCGCCGTTGCCGAGGGCGGCTTCGGCGCGGGCGATGCGGGCGAAGAGCAGGAAGTCGTACTCACCGGCACGGCGCGGGACGTTGCGGAGGTGGGCGAGGGCGTCTTGGAGGTCGCTGCGCGCGCGAGCGAGATCGTTGCCGGCGAGATCCGATTCGGCGCGGCTGCTGAGCGTATTGATGATGCCGTTGGCCTCGTGGGCGGCGCGGTACTCGGTGAGGG
>Ga0163153_10007533_pt1 | contig 11679 bp, 9 predicted proteins | sample OliLakLV19MP6IB1_FD_148629 | JGI IMG/M metagenome (GOLD analysis project Ga0163153, IMG submission 148629) | Freshwater microbial mat bacterial communities from Lake Vanda, McMurdo Dry Valleys, Antarctica - Oligotrophic Lake LV.19.MP6.IB-1 | ecosystem: Environmental > Aquatic > Freshwater > Lake... | reverse complement strand
CAGCTAGCGAGTTTGACGCGTCGGTCGACCGTATACCGGTCGTCAGACGTGTGGTATTCTCGAATTATGGGGAAAATGAAGCCTAGGGCGGTCGCGGGCGTTGACGAATATCGCCAAGCGTTGCGCGGAGCCGGGCTGCGCAGCACCGCCGCCCGAATTGCCGTGCTGGAGCATCTCAGTCAGGCGCGAGCACCGAGAAGCCACGCCGAGATCGCGGAGATCCTGGAACCGATGGGCTTCGATCGGGCCACCGCCTATCGCAACCTGATCGATTTGACCGAAGCCGGGTTGGTTTCGCGCACCGAACTGGGCGACCATGTCTGGCGCTTCGAGATGCGCCGACCCGGCCACGATCACGACAACGAGCACCCGCATTTCGTGTGCGTCGATTGCGGCGAGGTCTCCTGCCTCCCGGACGTGCAGGTGAATATTTCTCCGTCGCCCGGCACCAAGCGTTCAGGGATCAGCGACGTGACGGAAGTTCTCCTCCGCGGGCACTGCGGGCGCTGCTCGTAGAATTTCTGAAGGAACGGCCGAATCTCGAATCCGGCCGTGGCTGGCAACCGTAATTTTGGCGATAGCGCTGCGCCTTGAAAGGCGCTCCCGCCACTGGTTTGGCGAACTGCCCCCTCTATTCACCAGGAGTTGCCCCATGAAACGCATGATGTCGCTGGCGTGCGCCGTCGTAGCGTTGTTGACTTGGTCGACCCACGGCCAGGCCGCCATTGTGAAATATGAGGTGCTGCTCGACGGCCATCAGGAAGTCGACTCCAGCGGCAATCCGGACAAAGGCGATCTCGACGGCACCGGTTTCGCGCAACTGTGGGTCGATTCCGAAGCGCTGTCGATCGATTGGAACATCACTGCCGAAAACATCGAGTTCCCGCTGATCGGAGCCCACATCCACGAATCTCCGGCTGGCACAAATGGCTCGGTGAAGATCGATTTCGATGCACAGCTGACTGGCAGCGGAAAAGTTGATGCTGACCTGGCGAACCTGTTGGCCAACCCGACCGGGTTCTACGTCAACCTGCACAACAACTCCTTCACCGGCGGCGCGATTCGCGGGCAAATCGGCCAGCCTGTGCCGGAACCAACCTCGCTTGTCTTAGCTGGTTTAGGCTTCGTGGCGCTCGCGCTCTGGCGCAGGAAATAGCGATCCTGCGCTGTGACTACCTGCTGGTCACTTTCAGACCAACCACGGCGACGACCAGCAGGCCGAGGAAGAGAAACCGCAGCGCGTGGCGCGGCTCGTCGAACAGGAACATCCCGAGGATCGACGCGCCGAGCGCGCCGATGCCGACCCAGGCGACGTAGGCCGTGCCGATCGGAATCTCGCGCGTCGCGAGCGACAGCAGGACCATGCTTGTGGCAATGCCCGCGATCGTGAGCAGACTGGGGATCGGCCGGGTGAAGCCGTCGGTGAACTTGAGACCGACCGCCCAACCAGCCTCCAACAATCCGGCGATGATCAAGAGAATCCAGGCCATACCACGACACTCCTAAAGCAAGGAAGCTTGGGGAGCGTCGTCTTCGCATCACCGGGTACGGCGCATCTCGTCCGGGGCCGATGAGTTCGACCGCGAGAATCTTAGCGTACGAACGGTTCAGGTCAACCGCACGGCGTTTATTTTGCCGCAGCCTGCACTTGAGCGGTCTCTGTGACGAAACCCGGCGCGGCGATGAACGATGTCACTTGCGTGCCGTCGGCCGTGTTCCAAACGCGCACTTCGCCGTTGATCGATCCCGTCACGAGCCGATTCGCGGCCGGGTCAAACGCCGCCGATTGCAGCCGGTCGCTGTGGCCCGCATAGGTCCGCACCGCGGCGCGATCGTCGGCCTTGAACTGCCGCGCGTGCGAGTCGGAGGCCACGGTGAAAATCTGACCGCCGGCAGCCAGGATGCGTTGAATCTCCCCTCCGACAGCAACCTCGGCGGCGCGCACGCCGTCCGCGGCGTTCCAGAAATCCATCCTTCCGGCGCGCCCGCCGGCAATCACCTGAGCGCCGTCGGCGCTGAATGCCACGCCGTAAACCGCGTCGCCGTAGTTCGGGTACGTCGCCAGCGCATCGCCGGTCGCGACGTCGAACAACTTCGAGGTCTTATCTCGACTGCCCGAGGCGATCCGCGCTCCGTCGGGGCTAAAGGCAATCGCCGTCACCCAATCGGCGTGGTCCTCGATGGTCGTCGCTTCGCTCCAATCGGCGACTTGATACACACGGATCGCGCGATCCGCGCCGGACACGGCGAGTTTCGTGCCGTCCGGATTGAACGTCACGGCGAAGGCGGTGTCCGCGAAACGGCCGACTTCGCGCACCAGCGCGCCATCTGCCGGATTGTAGACACGCAGCTCTCCGGAAACGCCCGGCGCGCCGCCGGCAGCGGCCAACATCGCACCGTCGGCGGAATAGGCCAGGCCCAGCGTGCGCTCGGCGACATTCGGGATCCGTCGTAACAGTTTGCCGTCCGCCGCGTTCCAGATCGTGATTTCATGGTAGCCGCTGGCTGCGACTTCCTGACCATTGGGAGAGATGGCCACGGCGGTAATCGGCAAGGCAAAGCGATACGCTTCCGGTGGCGCGGCGTGCGTCACTTGGGGTAGATACGATTGCAGCGCGGCCTTGGCGTCGGGCCCATCGAACTTCGCCCCTTCCTCGATCCAGCGCCGAATCAGCGCCCGCTGCTCGGCCGGCAGCGCCTCGGCTTCCTTCGGCATGCGCGCGTCTGCGTCATCGCTTTCGATCAATTCCAGTAAGTAGCTCGCGTCGGGATCGCCAGCTGTCAAAGGATCGGATTCCGTCTCGCCGGGCGAGAGCATCGCGGTGAAGGAGTTCACTCGATATCCCGCCTTCGCCTCGGCCCCGCCGTGACAGCCGGCGCACCGCGCGGCCAGAATCGGCGCAATCTCATTCTTAAACGAGACGTCGGCCGCGAAGGACGGCGAAACCCAGAGCGCCGCAACGGGAATCAAGCAAAGGAAGTGGCGCATGGAATCGGAATGGCAGTGGGGGGAGTAGGTGAAGTAGTTGGTAGGTAAAGTAGTTGGTAGAAGGCCGAGTGAAAACTACTCCACCTACTACCTACTCCACCTACTTCCTAGTGCTGAAATAAAAACTCATTCGCGTTGATCACCGCCCAACAAAGATCTTCCAGAGCGGCAAGGCGATCTCCACTGGCGGCGATGTGCCGGTCGGCGACGGCCAATTCCTGTTCGCTGGGCGGACGACTGAACGCGGACAGATACAACTCGGTGACGATGGCGCGATCGCTCTTGCCAGCGGCCACGAGGGTCCGGAAACGATTGTGCTCGTCCTTCAACTTCGCGTGGACCAACGGGCCGTTAATGAGTTGCAATGCCTGCGAGAGATTCGAATCGGCGCCGCGCTCGCATTGGCAGGCGGTCTCTCGGGCGGGCTGGCCAAAGGTTTTCAGGAACGGATGATCGACGTCCGGGCTGGGCAATTGCGTAGCGCGGATGCCAGCGGGCAACCCAGGGTATTTTTCCGGTACGCCGGTTACCTGGCAGATGGCGTCGAGCAATTGCTCCGCGGTTTGCAGGCGCGTCGCGGTGTGGGACGAGTACTTCACGTCTTGCGCGTTGAAAGAGTTCGTCCGCGAGCTGAGTTGGTACGTGCGGCTGTTGAGAATCGTCCGCAGCGTGTGCTTCCAGTCGAAACCGTGGGCGGCGAAATCCTCGGCCAGCGCATCCAGCAGCGGTGCGTTGGCCGGCGGATTCGAGTCGCGGAAATCGTCGACCGGCTCCACGATGCCGCGCCCCATCAGGTGTCCCCAGATGCGATTCACCGCCACGCGGGCAAAGAACGGATTCTCTGGGCGCGTCAACCATTCGGCGAACGCCTGGCGGCGATCCTCGTCGTCCGGCACTTGCGCGTCGCCGACGAGCGGCAACCACGGCGGCATCTGCTTGCCGGTCCGCGGCTGCACGATCTCACCGCTGCGCGAAGCGAAGACCACCAACTCGTCCGGCACGGAACCGGACTTGCGCGCGACGCGATGAAAGAACGCGCCGATGCCGTAGTAGTTGTCCTGCGTCCACCGCTCGAACGGATGGTTGTGGCACTTGGCGCATTGGATACGCACGCCCAAGAAAACTTGCGAAGTGGTTTCAGTGCATTCGTTGGTGTCCGTCGCCGTGCGATAGTAATTCGCAGCAGGGTTGGCGAATGTGCTGCCGGACGCAGTCAGCAACTCGCGGGCGAATTCATCGTACGGCATGTTCCGCGCGACGGCGCTCACGAGCCAATGATGGAACTTGTGTACGCCCGCCTGGGAAACTCGCTTGTTGCCGAGCTTGAGCAGGTCTCCCCATTTCAGTGCCCAGAACTGCGAGTATTCTGGACGCTCCAGGAGCGCGTCGATCAAGTGGCTGCGCTTCCAAGGATTGGGATCGGACAAGAACGCGCGGGTTTCCTCCGGCGTGGGCAATTCGCCGACCACGTCCAGATGGGCGCGGCGGATGAACTCGTCGTCGGTGCAAAGATCGGACGGCAGAATCTGCATCAGGCGCAGCTTGTCGAACACATGCTGGTCGACAAAGTTGTTTTCCTTGGGATCGTTCCAGGCGAAGCCTTCCACGTCCCGCAGGAACGTCATCCGCGACGTTTCCATGTGCTCCAAATAGCGAACGAGAATCGCCGCTTCGCCGCGATCCTTGGCTTGCACCTGGCCGCGGACGTCGGCCGAAGCCACCGCTTCGTCGGAGCTGGAATACACGGCCACGTCGGTGATATCGCGGACCGAGCCATCCGAAAAATGGGCCAGCGCGATGATTTGTTGCGTCGTCGCCGGATAGTGCAGCGTGCGGGCGGGCGGATAGACTTCGATTCGCACGCAGCGCGGGCGTTCTGGAGTATCGACGCGTCCGCCTTCGGCAATCCAATCATGCAGCAACGCATAGGCCGGATCGCTTGGCTGAAGCTTTTGCCCGCCGCCATGCGTGACGGCCATCGTCGGTTTTTGCAGGACGAGGCTATTCGACGGTTCCAGCAGATTCACGCGACGCTGATGATCTTCCTGCGTCAATGTGTAGATATCGAGCGCCGCGTCGTAGGCTCGCAGGGACAGCCGAAAGCCCCCCTTGCCGCTGGGAGATCCATGGCAAGCGCCGGAGTTGCAGCCTTGCTTGGAGAGCGCGACTAAGGCGCCGTATTGAAAAGAAACTGGCTCCCGGGCGGCCTGCCCCAGCACCTCGACGGGAACCAGTGTTTCTTGGCCATTGACGGTAACTCGGATATCCGCGACGCCATCCGCAACCGGACGGACGATGCCCTGATCAATCGTCGCAATCGCGGGGTTCGTGGATTCGAACGTGGCGACGTCCGTGAGATCGCGCGTTTGTCCCGCGGCGTTCACGCCGGTGACCACGAGATGCATCGCACGCCGCGCGGATTCCAGCTTAATTTGTGGCGGAAAAACCTCAATCCGCGCCACGTCGTCCAGCGTCGCCGCCGTTTCGTCGGCATGCGTCGTCGCCACGAGCGCCAGCGACAGCATGGCGCCGCAGCAGGCAATCGCAGTGACCTTCAGGACGGAACGCGTGCATCGTCGCATGTGGGCATCCTTCGATTCTGGCGGACAGGCCCGAAAACATTCGAGCAGGACGAAGCGGACGAACTATTCTGTTTTCGCAGCTACGGTGATCGTGATTGGCGTACGTGTGACAACCGCCTGGCCTTTGACTTCACTGGCGGCGATCAGCGCTACGCCGTCGAAGGCGCCGGCCGCAGCCTCGTCCGTGGCCGTTAACGGCAACTCGATTTCTTGCTGATCAGCGGCAACGGTTACCTCACCCGAAGATGTCACGCCTGGCGGCAAGTTGGTGAGCGAAACGCGCACCGGCGCGGCGTCGCCAAAGCGCGTGATCTGCACCTTCAAGGGAGACGATGCGCCAGCCGTCAACGGCGCGGCCTGTTCTCCACGGGCTTGCAACGGATCGACCACCTGGAACGGCACGTCGGCCAGCACAATTCTCTGCGGCTGATTGCGGAACGTGGCCTGACCCACGAGTTGCAGCGGATAGGGCGTATCACTCAGCAGCGCGGGTCCGGTGAGCACGACGGCAACCTCGCTCTGTCCCTTTTCCAGCGGCTTGATATCGGCGGTCACGCCCGGCGGCAGCCCTTCCAACGATAACGCGATGCCATCCTCGAATCCGTTCAGCCGCTCGCTCTTGATCGTGAACGTGCTCGCGCCGACCAAGCGCGGGAAGGCGATGCTTTCGCGGTCGAGCGCGAGTTTGAAAAAGTCGGGAAACACCGGCCCGACGCCCAAGCCCAGCACGCCGTTGAGCGCCGCGGGCGGATAGGCCAGTCCATTAAAGGCGGCGGTCAGCAGCGGCCGCGTCTGCGCGACGACGGCCAGCGCCTTACCGCCCAGTTCCGCGCGGCCCACGATCTGCGCCGGCGTAAACCGGCCCGGTTCGATGGACGGGGGCAGTGTGATTTGCAAATTTGTTTCGTTCTGACCCTCAGCGATCACGTTACCGGCAAGCTGCACGCCATCCCCGAGACCTTCAAGCGCTAGCGTGATCGGACCGTTGTATTCCTTGCGCGCGGACGTGACCTTCGTGACCAGCACTCCGCCGCGCGGGACATCCCATTTATCGGCTTCGGCCGTCAGCGTGAAGCCGGGCTCGAACGGAATGACTTCCACGCGGTACGTAAACTCCGGCCCAGCGCGACGATAGAGCTCGTCAACGACGATGCGATAGTCGCCATCCGCCGGCGACTGAAATTCCAATTCCCGATCGCCGCCACCGGAGTTTTCCAGTTCCGCGATCGTCCCGCCGTCGGCGTTCAGAATCCGCACCGATAAATCGGCGGGCGAGCCGAGACTCCGCGTTTGGAGCCTTAAGGTGTAGCGCGTTCCGGCGGCGGCATGAAACATGAACCGGTCGCGATCGCGCGCGGAATTCATGCGGCCGTTGATCGCGCCGGGCAATGCCACCGCGTTCGAAGCGTCGAGCGCATCGTTCGGCTCGGTCTCGACGAACTCATCCCAATCGCTCGACGCCACCATGACAGCCGTCGAACCGGCGCCGTCCGGAAGCTTCACGCCCATCGGCACGGCGGAGTTGGAACAATCGGCCGCGAGCGCCAAGGTCATTGGGCCCATCCCGGCGATGGAATTCCCGGCTGCTTCGAGTTGCGATTCACGACCTTTGCGAGCGGCGAGCGGAAACGTGGTCGACACCAGCGGGAAATTACCAATCCGCAAGCGGTAGCGATGCGCGTCGCCCCCTTGGTAGCGAATGTCGCGAATCTCCAGCGTGTAATCCCCTTCGGCCGGCACATCGAACGCGAACCGACAATCTGGACCCAGGCTGGGGTCGTCGTCGGCGTAAACCAATTCGCGTCCCGCGGCATCTAAAAGTCGAACGACTGGATCGAGCGCGAAGCCAAGCCGTCGCGCCACGGCTTCGACGGTGATCCGGGCGCCAGCTGTCGCATGGATGCGATAGTAGTCCGATTGTTCCGCGTCGATCTTGCCATCCACGGCGATGGGGAACGAGAGCGTTTGCGCGACGTCAAAGGTATTGTTCTGATTGTTCTCGGCGACGCTCGGCAAATCATCGACCATGATCAGCCGCAGGTTGGAAATCCCCTCGGTGGTCCCGATTCGTAGGCCCGCGATTCCGACCGGCGTTTCCGGCGGGACGTCCAAGCGGTACGAAACTTGCGCAGGTTGCGTGCCATTCTCCGCGACGTCGGGCGTTAGCGTCTGCGTAGCCGCGAAGCTCGTCCAAACCCCAGTGCTGCCGGCGAGTGCGCCGCCGTGGAGCGTGACATCGGTCGTGACGCCCGGCTGGACCGCCAGCGGCATCGTGTGCGTCAGCGTCGGCGGATCGCCGAACGCCGCCCCGCACACGAGCGATAAGCCGACGATAGCGCAGCAGAAAGGGCGCGCGAGGCTCATCAGGCACTCCGATCGAAAAACGGTCAGGGCGGGCGCGAAAAAACGACGGAACAGTCAGGTAGGCGTTCAGGCGGGTGGGAGAAGTTGTCGCCCGGCGACAATCGTTCGTCTCTCGGCAGCTGTTCCGCAAACTCAGCCAAGGGACGCCGACGGGCGAAATCTCCTCCAGGTAGCCCTGACGGTAACCGTGATATCAACGAAAGTCAATGCAATGCCCCCTCTGGAGGGTTGTTCGGCGGGCCGCGGCCGTTAAGCAATAAGCCCAGGGAAGGCCTCGGAGACTTCTCTATCACCAACGACATCGGTGGCCTTCCCTGGGCTTGGCGAAATCGGTGTCAATTCCAAGGTTCCCCCACGAACTCGACTTAACGCCGGCTGACGGACATAATCGAAGGGCGTGGCGTCGAGATCCGCTCAGCCGCGTGTTTTGATCCTCACGATGGATGAACGCGTGATGCGAAAACTGCAGACTGGCGCAGTGTTCTGTTGGGTGTTACTCGGCGCTGGGTGCGCGCCAGTAATGGCCTGGGCAGCCGACGAGATCGATCGCGCCGCGCTGGAACAGGCGTTCACCGGCGACATCGCCCCAATTCTGGAACGGCACTGCGCGGATTGCCACAACGCCGACGCCCCGGAACACGAGTTGGACCTCTCCAGCCTGGCCGGCGCGTTGAAAGGAGGCGTCTCCGGGCCGGCCGTCGCTCCGGGCCGCGCCGCCGAGAGTATGGTGCATCGCTTCGTCCAGCTGGACGGCGACCCGCACATGCCGCCCGAAGGACAATTGAATGCGACCGAAATCGCCACGCTCGCCAAATGGATCGACAGCCTGCCGGCGTCGCTCGCCTCGGCGGAAAAAAAAATCCGCGATGAAGATCGCGCTCATTGGTCCTATCTGCCCGTCGTGCGTCACGAGCCGCCCAGCGTTTCCAACCCCGACTGGGTGCGCAATGCGATCGACGCCTTCGTCTTGGCCGGTTTGGACCAAGCCGAACTAAGCCCGTCGCCGGAAGCGACGAAGTTAGCCCTCGTTCGCCGCGCCACGTTCGACTTGATCGGCCTGCCGCCGACGCCGGAGGAAGTGCAATCATTCCTAGCGGATGAATCGCCGGACGCCTACGAAAAACTGATCGATCGACTCCTGGCGAGCGAGCACTACGGCGAACGTTGGGGTCGGCACTGGCTGGATGTCGCGCGGTACGCCGACTCGGACGGCTTCGAGTTCGATATGGACCGGCCGCAGGCGTACAAGTATCGCGACTACGTGATTCGCTCCTTCAACGAAGACAAGCCCTACGATCGGTTCATCGAAGAACAGATCGCCGGCGATGAAATCGCGCCGGGCAATCAAGACGCGCTCATCGCTACGGCGTTCCTGCGAAACGGGCCGACGATCGACAACCAGAAGAACGAAAAGATTCGCTTCGACGAGTTGGACGACGTCGTCTCGACAACGAGCGCCGTCGTCATGGGGCTGACCGTCGGTTGCGCTCGCTGCCACGACCATAAGTACGACGCCATCCCGCAGCGCGACTATTACCGCATGCTGGCCGTGTTCAACAGCATGGAACGGGAGATGGTCGACGACGTGATGTGCGTTCAGGATATCGGCCGCAACCCGCGCGAGACGCACGTGTTGTTGCGCGGCGAGCCGCACATGAAAGGCGACGTCGTCGAGCCAGGCGTGTTGAGCGTGCTGGAAACGCTGCCGGTGCAATTCCCCGAATCGCCGGAACACGCCGCTTCGACGGGTCGACGCGCAACATTGGCGCATTGGCTTGCGCGGCCGGAGAACCCACTCACCGCGCGGGTGATGGCCAACCGCATCTGGCACTATCACTTCGGCCAAGGGCTGGTCCGCACGCCCAGCGACTATGGCGTGCGTGGCGAGCGCCCCACGCATCCGGAGTTACTTGATTGGCTGGCTAGCGAGTTCGTCGCCGGCGGCTGGCGCATGAAGCCGCTGCATCGGCAGATCATGCTCTCGAGCACGTATCGCCAGGCCTCCGTGCAGGACGTGGAAAAGTCCAAGCACGATCCGCAGAACGTTTGGTTGTGGCGCTTCCCGCTCAAGCGCAACGAAGCCGAGGTGATTCGCGACACGATTCTCTCCGTTGCGGGCACGCTCAACACGCAAATGTTCGGCCCCGGCGTCCATCCGCGGATCGACCCGAGCGTCATCGCCACGGGCTCGACGAGCAAATGGCCCGTCGTGGAAAAAGAAGGCCCCGAGCAATGGCGCCGCAGCGTGTACGTGTTCGTCAAACGCTCGGTGCTGGTGCCCATGCTCGAAGGCTTTGACGCCCCGAACGCGACCACGACCTGCGACCGTCGCTTAGTGACGACGGTGCCGACGCAGTCGCTGCAACTGATGAACAACGTCTTCGGTAACGACCAGGCGCTCTTGATGGCCCAGCGGCTGCGCCGCGAGGCCGGCGCGGAACTGCCAGCCCAAATCGACCGCGCCTACTGGCTCGCCTTCCAACGCCCCGTGACAGACGGGCAACGGGCCGCGGCCGTGGAATTCGTTCAAGCCGAGACCGAGCAGCACGTAGCTAGGCTAAAGGACGACGCCTCGGTTTACGAAGCCGACCGCGCGAACGTCGCGGCGGAACGAGCGCTGGCGGACTTTTGCCATGTGCTGCTCAATGCGAATGAGTTTGTGTATGTGGAGTAGCAAGTGGCCGAACAGGTTATGTTTCATTACACCGACGAGGCTGGTTTCAAGGCTATCTCGTCACAGATCGCCTGGACTTTCTTGGCCGGGCAGCCGCCGGGAGGGCGACCGATTGGCGCTTACTTTACTACGAAAAATCCGCAGTTTCCACGACTATTCAAGTTGGCCATACCGCGGTGGAAACGGGCGTACGTATTCGCTTTTGCCGACGTGAGTGATCTCAAGGGATTAAGTGGCGGACGCGGTGAGTACGTTTTTTATTCTCCAACCGACTACACTGTAGATGTGACGCGTCAACGATTTTGTGGGAGGGTCGAACTATGGAAATCGGCGGAACCGACGTGATCTTTGCCGTTCCAGCGGAATTGGACGCCTTGTCCATAACCGTTGAGCGCTCAGTGGCTCTTTGGCCGCAGTGCGTGGTCGTGGACGACGCAGATGGATTCATGCACCGCGGACAACACTTTCATTTAATGATGCGGCGAGATCGTGAAGAGCATCTTATCTTCCGCGACGTCAATGCTAAGACTTCCTGGGAAGATGAAGGCTGCACGGAAAGCAATGCTGCTGACATGCTGCAATTCATCTCACGCCCCGTAGCAGGTGACGCCGCACTACAAGAAGTCACTCTCGTCTACTTCAGCAATCGAGAGGCAATCCGCGAGTTGGTGGAAAACATCCGAGCAAATCTAACGTCGCAGCCCCAATCGCCGTCAATGCGAACACGCACGTAGAACAAATCGCCACAGTCGCCTTTCGCTCCGCGAAAGGGCGCTCTTTCGCGGAGCGAAAGGCGACCATGACGAGCGACTACTCAAACGCAACGCAATTCCAGCATTTTCATGTCAAACAATCAATCCAACTCCCAACGCTGCAACTGGGGCCAATGGCCCACGATCTGGAACCGGCGCAAATTCCTGCAAACCACCGGCGGCGGCTTTGCCTCGCTGGGCTTGCAATATTTGCTCGGTCGAGAGGGCAAGCTCGCGGCCGATGACCGCGCAGCGCTCAATCCCCTCGCGCCGCGGCCGCCGCATCATGCGCCGAAGGCGAAGAGCGTGATCTTTCTT
>Ga0163153_10007532_pt1 | contig 11680 bp, 13 predicted proteins | sample OliLakLV19MP6IB1_FD_148629 | JGI IMG/M metagenome (GOLD analysis project Ga0163153, IMG submission 148629) | Freshwater microbial mat bacterial communities from Lake Vanda, McMurdo Dry Valleys, Antarctica - Oligotrophic Lake LV.19.MP6.IB-1 | ecosystem: Environmental > Aquatic > Freshwater >... | reverse complement strand
GCATGCGGCCCAGCAGGCTATCGTCGGCCCACTCGCTGGCAGGCCAGCTATCGAGCACGCGGTCGAAATGCGGCGCGGCCGCCCCCCCGTCGCCGGATCGCCAGCGGGCATCGCCGGCATGAAAAGCAATGGCGGAGGCCAACTCGTGTTCGGGGGGCGCCGCCAGGCGCTCCAACGCCTCGGCCGCGGCCGGCCAGTTCTCGCGGGCTTTTTCGGTCAGGCTGAGCCAATAGCCGGCTTCCAATGCCACGTCGGGACGTTCGACCAGCGATGCGAAGATGGCGGCGGCCTCTTGGTGGCGGCCGAGTTGGAACTCGCACCAACCGCGGCCGAGTTCCGCCCGCCCGCGATGGGGGCTGTCCGGGAAGCGGGCCTCTAACTCTGCGAAGGATTCCAACGCGGCCGGATAGTCGGCCCGGCCGTACAGCAGCGCCGCCAGATGGTACTGTGCATCGCCGGCCAAGGGGCTGGCGGTCTTGGAGGACAATGCCAGCAGCAGCCGCTCCGCCCGATCGAGATCGCCCAGTTTTTCGAGTGATCGGGCCAGGCCGAAGCGGCAGTCGTCTTGCAGCCCACCGGTGGGGAAGCGGGTCAGCCCGTCGTCGAAGAACTGTCGTGCCTGTTCGTGCTGCCCCTCGGCGAACGCCATCTCCCCCAAGTAGGGGAGTACATAAGCATTGAGCGGGTCGTCGGCGTGGGCCTGGCGAAAGGCCTCCAAGTCCTGACGGGCGGACGGGTATTCGCCCAAGAGGTAGCTGGCTTCGCCCGATCGAAACGAGGCTTGGGCCGCGAAGCGATGCTGGGGAAACTGGGTAAGAAACTGCCGGAACTGGTCCCGCGAATCGACGTAGCGGTTGCTTTGGACCAGGGCTTCTCCCAGGTAGAACGAAGCGTTGCCGGCGAGGTCGTGGTCCGGGTAGTCCCGCAGAAAGACGCGGAACTCCTCGATGGCAAGCTCCCACCGTTCCCGCGCGTAGTGCCCCGCCCCGACCTTATACTGGTCCGCCGCCGCATCGGCCAGCGCGGGCAAAGGGGCCAGCGCGGCGGCCACGGCGATAACCAAGAGGCATCTGGCGAACATTGGCATTGCTGCCCTGCGGTCCGTCGGCGGAGCACGATTGAACGTCCGTAGGTCAATCGTACCGGCGGGCCGCCGGCAGGGGCAAGGGGTGCCGGGACTCAGGCTTTCCGGCGGTTTCCTGGCGTGCTGAACCTGGCTGGCGCTCGATCGTCGGAGCGAGCCGCGCGTGCCAAAAGCACAGGCATCGCTGCCTGTGCTTTCGACGGTCCACGTGCGCGCCTCTTGATCTCCTTAGAAGCCCGATCCGGTCTCGACGTTCCCCACCATGTGCAGGTGGTTGTGGTCGATGTAGATCACTTCCTGGGCTTCCTCGTCCACGGTCGTGTAAGGCACCGGCCAACCCACGCGAGTGGTCTCGCTGTAGTAGACGGTGCACTTGTAATGGGCATGGTGCTGCTGCGCCGGTCCGATCATCGGATAAACGCGGGGCGGATCGAGGTAGTCGGAAATCGGCTCGACGGTGATCCGCACGTTGCTGCGTTGCCGCTCGTGCAACAGGGGGATGCCCCCTTCGATGGTCGGCATGGCACGCATGATCTCGTCGGGCGTGGGCGGATCGAGGGCAATGTGGTGGCCCGAGGTCACCGGACCGAGGATCGGCACGCGCTCGTAACGTTCCTTTTCCCAGTAGCGATCTTCGAGTTGGTCTTGGAAATACGGGCTGACCGGAATGGGGTAGCCCAGCAAGCCCACCTGCGGGCCGAGTTGCGTGGCGCAGCCGGTCAGGGCGAGCAGCGATGCCGCCAACACGGCGAATCGAGAGACGTTCTTGACCGACATGAGGGTGATCCCTGGGCTTAGTGGGGCTGTCGATTCGTTCGGGTTCGCCGCGGCGATGTCTCGGCCGCTGCCGCCAAGTCGCGCCCTCTCAACTGCGCTCGGGCACGGCTAGCCCTAGTTATCGTGTTAAGCTGCGCCGAACTTGCGGATTTTTCCCGTTCTGCGGAAAAAAACGCCTGGGGCGCGATCCGCACCGAGATGCACCGCTAGCACGCGAACGTGCTCAGATCGTATGCGTTGCCAAGAGAGCGCCGCACCGACGTCGAAGTGGCCCCGCCTTCGCATGGGTTGCGAACGGCGGCGCATACGCTGAAGGGCGCGGTGGGCCTGTTCGCGGCGGCGGAAGCGGTGGACTCCGCGCAGCGGCTGGAGCAGATGGGACAACGGTCCGAGTTCTCCGCGGCCGCGGTGGCCTGCGACGACCTGGAGCAGCAAGCCGGCCGCGTGCATGCGGCCATCGCCGCCTTGCTTACGAATCGCGCCGCTTGCGAAGCGTGATCTCGTTGCCGGCCTCGTTGTATTCCACGTCGTCCATGAAGGTCTGAATCAGCAGCCGGCTGCGGCTGGTGAGGTCTTCCAGATCGGCCGTGCCGCCCACCACGGTCAGATGCGTGGGATCGAAGCCGGGCCCTTCGTCGCGGATGACGCATTCCACCTCGTCGCGGGCGGCCTTCGCCCGCACGTGGATGCGGCGGTTGCGATAAGGCGCGGTCCGCAGCCGCTCTTCGACCAGTTCGTGATAGGCGCGCGGGTTGGTCACGGCCAGGTCCGAGCGGACCTCCAGGTTGCCGTAGTACAAGGCGTTGAGCAGCGCTTCCTCCAGCGCGATGCCTAGCCGCACGGTTTCCGTCTCGTCGCATTGCAGCAGATCGGCGAAGGTCCGCCGCAGCGATTCGACCAGTTGCGGAATCAGCGTGCAGTCGTTATCCAACACGTAGTTGGCGCTGCTGCTGAGCAGGCACTCGCCCAACCGCTGCTGGCTGCGGCCGGTTTGCACCTGGGCCAGCACGCCGCCCAAGGTTTCCAACAAACTTTGGCTGAGGTTCCGCTTCGGGACGTAGCTGGCGGCCCCCTTCTGCAAGGCCTGGATGGCGATCTCCTCGCTCCCTTGCGCGGTCATCAGCACGCTGGGCACGAGGGGGTAGCGCTCGCGAATGGCTTCGACCAGTTCCAGGCCGTTCATTTCGGGCATCTGCAAATCGGTCAGGACCAGGTCCGGTAGTTCGGCGGCCATCGCCTGCAGGGCCTCGACGCCGTTGCCGGCGGCGCGCACCTCGTAGCCGGCGCCTTCCAGCATGCCGCGGATGGCCAAGGCCTGGGTGGGACTGTCCTCGACGACGAGCACGCGGGCCATGGTGTCGCTCCCGGCGCCTGGTGCAGGCGCGCCATTCTCAATGCGGTCGATGCGGGGAAAAATCGTCCTGGAAATGTCCTCGTCATTCTGCCGCCCGGCAGGCGGGCTGTCCAACGGTTTTGGCGGTTTTCGCGTTTGTCCAAGGTACGGAGCGTCTCTTCCCCGCCATCCGCCGCGGTTGCACCCGCGCCCGGCCGCAATTACCTTCGGCATGGCTCACGAAGTTCAGCCACACCGCCAGACGTAGGGATATGCCGCCAGTCTCCGTCATCAAATGTTCCCATTGCGGACTGGCGTTCCCGCCGGGTTGGGGCCAATCCACCTACGTGCTGGACTCCGCCGGCAGTCGCATCGTTTGCCCCCATCCGATTGAAGAGAGCACAATTCGACGCGTCGCGGGTCTAACGTGGCATGAGGCGCGATCGAAAGGCCTCATCGGCCACATCACCGAATGCCTGTGTTTTGATTGCTCGACGCCTTGCCAGCTCGACCTCGAACGCGACGTCAAGAAGTGCAGCGAGTGTGGGTCTTTGAACCTACGTTCCGCTGACGCCAGTCTGAGCAGCCAGTGTCCCCGCTGCCACACAGGCACGTTTTGTGAAGACTGTATTGGCATATCGTAAGTTGGTGAACCGCATTCTAATTCGCTGTGGTCCGCTATCTTGGTTCGCGCGGCATCTCGGACTTGGTGGCGGCCACGAATCGGGCGCCAAGCAGGGCAAGTGTCGGGTTGAAATCCACAAGATCTGGCAATCGATACCATGGACTCCGAGGACGCAAAAAACGACTGGAAACTGAAGCTGCGATACGGAAAGCTCACGACACCGTATCGGCATTACACAGTCATCGCCGAGGGGGTCGTGGGAGAACTTGCCCAAGGGTTCTCGTGTCGCGTAGGTAACGCCTTCATGGCAATGAAGACGTGGGCGTCCTCGGCCGAAGAGTCCGAGGACATGATTGCCGCGATCGGCAGGCAGATTGGCTTTACCGTCACCGGACAGATTTACGTTTACGCGACCGAGCCGGCGCAGCCTCCACGGGATAACCCATCTGGTTATGACATCAACTTCACGCCGTTCGATTGAAAGTCGGGCAAGTCCGCGGCTCCGCGGCAGCACCGCCTACCCGGTCAAATGAGCTTCAGTCGTCGAACGGTAACACCGAAAGCCGGCCACAATGTCGTACGTCGATGATCTGTCCTTCGCGCTCGTTCGGGTACTGGACCACGCGGCGTTCCACAAGGATGCTCGTCTGGCAGGGCATGCCGCGAACCTGGACTTTTGGGTAGAAGAAACCCGACACTGCCTCGATTGTCTGGACGGCTACGAACGGAGACATCGGCGACTCGCCGAAGGAAGCCAAGAGTTCGCCGTTCGACAGCGGATCGAATTGGACCCGATTCTGACGACGCGCACGACAACGGACGAGGAGCTTGAGAAGCTCAAGAGCCGCGTCACCGTTGCCGCCCAGCGATTCTTCAAGGTGTGCTGCGAGTACGGCTTCGTCGACCACCACCGGCAGCATGAAATCGAGGCCTATCTGGGAATCCGGATCAACTTCGACCGACGACAGACATGAGCAGCATTCGCCGCGGGCCGGCCATCCGCCGCGGTTGCGCCTTCGCCACAGAGGCCACGGAGAAATACCTACAAAGGTTCCGTATTTTTTGTGCTACCAACGGCTCGAATCCGCGGACGGTGCGAGGACCGAACCCTGGACGCGCCTTTGCTTTTTTTGCGGCCTTTGCGCCTTGGCGTGAAACCTTCTTGCAAGCCAGCGCAAAGCCTCGAAGCGGAGCGTCGCTAGGTCGCACGCCAAGGCGCAAAGACCGCAAAGTCAAAGCGGGAATCCGACGGTACACTCCCTTGGGTTGCGGCAGTGCCGCGCTAAGAACTCTGTGTCCTCTGTGGCAAATATTCTGCTTCTTTTGGTCCGAAACGACTCCCCCATCCTTACACGGCACGCGGCAGCACCGCCTACCCGGTCAAATGAGCTTCAGTCGCCGAACAGCAACACCGAAAGCCGGCCATACTATCGGCTCGAATCCGCGGACGGTGCGAGGACCGAACCCTGGACGCGCTCTTGCTTTCTTTGCGGCCTTTGCGCCTTGGCGTGAAACCTTCTTGCAAGACCGCGCAAAGCCTCGAAGCGGAGCGTCGCTAGGTCGCACGCCAAGGCGCAAAGACCGCAAAGTCAAAGCGGGAATCCGACGGTACACTCCCTTGGGTTGCGGCAGTGCCGCGCTAAGAACTCTGTGTCCTCTGTGGCAAATATTCTGCTTCTTTTGGTCCGAAACGACTCCCCCATCCTTTCACGGCACGCTCGCACGATGAACACCACGACACTCGTCCGCTTCAACCTCTCCCTGCGCACTCTCCAGCACCTTGGGGGTCGAATGGCCGTTCTCGCCACGGCTTTGGCGCTCGCGTGCTCGTTCAGCCCCCCGGCCAAGGCCGAGCAACTGCTGGCCGGAGGGGCCAAAGTGGACATCACCAACGTCGAGGCCGGGCCGGTCAACGATCCCCTCTACGCCAAGGCGCTGGTGCTGAAAAGCGGCGACACCACGGTCGCCATCGTCACCGTCGACGCCGTGGCCATCGGCGAGATCGGCCACATCGGCAACGAGTACCTGCCCAGCGTTCGCGGGCAATTGGAACGGGAGCTGGGCATTCCTCCCACCAACGTGCTGGTGAACGCCAGCCATTGCCACGGCGTCGTCTGCGCGGACGTGGCGGAGCGGACCGTGGCGGCCGTGCGGCAGGCCGCCGCGAACCTGGTGCCCGTCAAGATGGGCGTCGGGGCGGGCCACGAGGACCGCATCATGGAGAATCGCCGGTTGAAGCTGCGGGACGGGACGGAACTGGACGTCCGGCACGCCTACTCGCTGCCGCCGGATGAAGAAGTCGCCGAGGTCGGCCCCGTCGATCCGGAAATCGGCCTGCTGCGATTCGACCGCCTGGACGGCAGCACGTTGGCCGTGGTCTACAACTTCGCCTGCCACCCCATACAAGGCGTGCCCAGCGGCGGCAACACGGCCGACGTCACCGGCTTCGCCTCGCAGGTCATCGAAGACAACCTCAGCGAGGGGACCATCGCCCTGTTCTTGCAAGGCTGCGGCGGCGACATCAACCCCGTCTTGTACAAGGACGTCAACAATCCCCGCAACGCCGAGACGCTGGGCAACATGCTCGGCCTGAGCGCCTTGAAGGGCCTGCGCGGCGTCGAGACGGCCGCGAACGCCCGGCTGATCGTCCACAACGAAGTCATCGAACTGCCGCGGGCGGACCTGGGCGAGCGGATCATCTCCCTGGAGGCCGAGCGCGAGCTGCTGCTGCGGTCGCTGCAAGGCACCAGCCTGAACCTGAAGACCTTCCTGCCGCTGGTGGTGAAGTACAACCTGGACGACGAGTTTCCGTCGTATTACTCGCATCGCTACCTGCGGGACGACGCGCTGGGCCGCGACGACCTCCGCCGGCTGGACGCGGAGAACCGCCGCAACATGGACGCCTACATCCAGAACATCCACACGATGGAGCAACTGACTCGGCTGCAAACCAATCTCGACCTGCTGCGGATGCATCAGGAGGACAACCTGGCGGCGCCGAAACGGATGATCGACGTGGAGCTGGTGGGGCTGCGGATCGGCGAGTTCGTGCTGGTCACCTTTCCCGGCGAGCTGACCGTGCGGATCGGCCTGGGCATCAAGGAGCGCTCGCCCCACGAGCGGACCTTCGTGGCCGGCTACACCAACGGCTACATCTACTACGCCCCTACGGCCGAGCAGTTGCTCAACGTGGGCCGCGCGCAAGAGGACAGCGACTGCATCCTGTCGCCCGCCTGGCAGGACATCTACGAGGCCAAGGTGGCGGAAATGCTGGAAGGGCTGTAGGGCTTCGGGTGCCACGGTTGTGTCAGCCAATGATCTCTACACATCCTAGCTAGCACGGATCGATCGCATGTTGGATCCGACGGCGCCTCGCATCCTCGGCCCGAAGGGCCGAAACAATCCAGCCCAGGGCGAGCGCAGCGACGCCCTGGGTATACGGTTCCCTCGCATTCGTCGGCCCTGAAGGGGCCGCACAAGGGCTGCGGGACTTGTTGGAGAATGGCCGGCACTATTCTGTTCCGCCCCTTCGGGGCTGACGACTGTTGATTGGGGATCGGTAACCCAGGGCTGCGCTTCGCTGGCCCTGGGCTGGTGGATGTGCCGGCCCTTCGGGCCTAAGAGGCGGTGCAACTACTTTGCCGGCGAATGCTAGCAAACTTGTGTCGATATCAACGGTTGTGTCAGCCGTGCGGAATAGACGCCGCATTAAAGCACGGCCGACAAAGCCGTGGCGCCCTCGTCCTCGATCACTCCGGCGGGTCGACGTACTGGTCGAAGCCCAGCCACAGGCTGCGGGCGTAGCGAAAGAACCATATCGGAAACAGCAGGCAAAACGCCGTTTCCGCCCACAGCAGCACCCGCGGCGAGACGCCCCACACGATCGCAAGCGCCAGGTAGCTGACGGTGACGATTCCGGCGGTCAGCCCATAGTTGATGTAGATCGATCCGAGGTAGAAGCCCGGCTCGCGAAAGAAGCTTAGCCCGCAGTGGTCGCACTCCTGGTGCATGGCGAAGTAGTGGCGGAACAGCCGTCCCCGCCCACAGCGCGGACAACGCAGGCGGCAGCTTCGCAGCAGAATGATCCAAGCCCGCATGGCGGCTCCCGCGGTTTTCGCCGGGTTCAAAAGGATGCGACGTTCACATTCCCAAGCGGGAACCCGCGCGCTGTAGGGAACGCCGTCTGTGGCGTTCCGGGAACTGCGCGCAGAGGTCGATTGCGTTTCAGCGGAACGCCACAGAGACCCCAATGGATTTCAATCGGCGAAAACAGAAAGGGCAACTGTGGGAGGCGTCTCCAGACGGCGACCTGGACCCTTGAGACTTGCGGCAGTCGCCGTCTGGAGACGCCTCCCACAGAACATTGGGCAATGAATGAGTTCGGGCGAACTTACGAATCCAGCACCCGTATCCATTGGTCATCATTCGGTCGCGGCCATGAGCGCCTCCAACAGGCTCGCATTCGCCGGCGGAAACGAAAACCGATCGAGCGAAGCGATGGCTACCCACCTGAACGGCGACCGCGGCACGGCCTGCGGTTCCCGCGTCGTACAGGCGAAGAAGTGCAGTTCCACCCGCCCGTGCGGGTAGTCGTGGGCAACGCTGGGGTACTCCTCGCCGACGACGACGGACAAGCCCGTCTCTTCCAGGCATTCCCGCGCGGCGGCCTCGCGTGGCGACTCGCCCGGCCGCGTCTTGCCGCCTGGGAACTCCCAAAGCCCCGCCAAGGGGATGCCCGGCGGACGTTGGCCGATTAACACCTCGTTCGCCCGCCGCACCACGGCCACGGCGATGACGGCGACGGGCAATTCCCTCATTCATCGGCTCCGCGGCGATCGACCATCGACTGCAGGCAATATCTCGATCCGCAGGGCGATGAGGTCGCGGATGAAGTCGGAGCGGGGAGTAGCGGGCTCGGTCATGGGGACGATCCGTCGTGCGGGCGGCTGGGGTCGGCTTCGTTGGGTTTGTGTGCGGGAAGCGGTGCGGTACCGATCGGCAGCGGCGTGTAGGTGGTTTGCAGCATTTCCTCGAACGCCAGCATCCTGGGGTCGGTTGCGTCGAAGACCGTCTCCCACTCGCTGCGGATGTAGTCGATGTCCAACTGGCCGCGGTTGGCGTAGAGCAGTTCAAGGATGTCCAGTCGATCCTGACCGCGTAACGCAATGAGCTTGGTGAGGATGACCCCCTCGGCCGCGGCTATGGGTACTTGCTTACCGTGCCAATCGGCCGGTTGCGCGCGATCGACGATGCGCCGGTAGCACGCGACGGCCGTCCCAAGCCAGTCAATGCGGATTCCGCCGAACTCGAGCACTGTCATATGGTCTTGCGCCCATTCACTCCGGACGCTCGCATCATCGAATATGAATCCGCACTGAGCAAGGTCCATCAACAGCGGCGGCAAGGAGTCCGGCGACACGTCGAGCAGGAGATCGATGTCCTCGGTGTATCGCGGCCGAGCGTGGTAGCCGGTGGCCAGTCCGCCGATCAGCGCATAAGGAACCCCATGCCGCGACAGCACGGTCGCGAGTTCAAGCATCGCTTCGCCGAGGTGCGCCAAAGTGTCAGTCGCCATACCGTGCGAATAGCTCCCTTTGAATCCTCCGCCACTCTTCCTCCTCCTGTTCCCGCCACCGTGTGGCGTAGTCGCGCTTCGGCGAATGCGCCATCAACAATCGTCCGGATTCGGATAGCGAAAAGATTCGTGAAAACCGCTCCGTGTCCGACGCCTGACGGAACTCCCTCGCTTCGTCGTAAACCTTGTCCGCTTCGCTCGGGAACTTGTAGGGGAAGTCCTTCATGGTGCGTACGGGTTCCTCTTCTCTGATTCCGTTGAGGCCGGCGGCGCCGACGGCCAGTAGTAGCATTCTTAGATCCAGAATCAGAGAAGAGGAACCCGTACCGACCTTCGGGCCTTGCCTCGAACGCCGTTATACTCTTTCACCTACCGCCGCCCCCTTCCAATCGAATCGGGCCAGGTTCTCGACTCACCTCGGCGAACTCAATCCCCGCTGCCCTGAGCGTCTCAACCGACTCTTCCCGGAGAATGTAAGTGCGGTAGGCCAGCACCGTACCCGGCGAGTGACGCAGCAAGATCGGCAGCGCCTTAAGTTCTTCCGCTTCGGTGAACTTGATGACGACGTTCATGGCCTCGCGCAATTCGGTCAACGCCTGTTTCCCATTGTCCTCGCTCCGCACCCCGCTCACCCTCGCCCCACCGCCGCGTCCAGCCGCTTCAACGACTCATCCTTCCCCAATATCGCCAGGCAATCGAACAACCCAGGGCCGACGGGCTTGCCGGTCAGCGCTACTCGCAGGGCATGGATGATCTGGCCGATCTGCACTCCCCGCCGGGCGATATACTCCTTCAACAGCCGCTCTAGCGTTTCCGCGTCGTATGGCTCGGCCGCCGCCGCCACGTCTCGAAAACCGGCCAGCAGCCCGCGGGCTTCACTCGGCTTGTTGATCCGCTCCTCGAACGCTTCTGCATTGTACGTAACTTCCGCCGCGAAGAAGAAGTCCGCGTAGGTCAGGATGTCGCCGGCCACCTTCAGGCGGTCGCCGCAGGCCTCGATGACGCGAACCAGCTTCGGCCCCACGTCGCAGGGGGGCGGGTCGGAAACCAGCCCCGCCCGCTGCAAAAAGCCCAGCATCAGCGGCGTCTTCTGCTTCGCCGGCAGCCGCTGCATGTACTGGTCCTCGACCGCCAGCAACTTCTTGGGGTCGAAGCTGGCCGGCGCCGCGTTCACCCGCTCCAGCGAGAAGTTGTCGATCATCTCCTGCCGCGTGAACGTCTCCGTCTTGTCGTCCAGCGACCAGCCCAGCAGCACCAGGTAGTTGATGATCGCGTCGGGCAGGTAGCCCACCTGCTCGTAAAAATCGACGATCACCGGATTGAACGTCTCGGCCGTCGTCGCCAGCCCCAGCGCGCGGGCAATTCCCAGCCCGTGCTCGTTGACCTGGGCGAAGTCCTTGTTCTTCAGGTACTTGTCCAGCTTCCGCTTGCTCAGTTTCGTCTTGCTTCCCGGCTCGGCCACGTACGGCAGATGCGCGTAGACCGGCAGCTCGTAGCCCAGCGATTGCGCGATGAACACCTGCCGCGGCGTGTTGCTCAGGTGCTCTTCCGCCCGGATGACGTGCGAGATTTGGAAGTCGTAATCGTCGACCACGCTGGCCAGGTGGTACAGGCACGTTCCGTCCGCCCGTTGCACGACGTGGTCCTGCTCGCGCGCCCAGTCGAATTGCACGTCGCCCCGGACCTGGTCGGGGATGGTCAGCGTCCCTTCGCGGGGCATCATCAAGCGGACGACGCCCTGACGGCCCTCGGCTTCGTAGCGTTGCTCGTCGGCCGCGGTGTGGGCCATCCAGCGACGGCTGTACAGGAAGGGGCGCTTCTCGGCCTCGGCCGCCGCCCGCTCCGCCTGGATTTCTTCCGTCGTGGCGTAGTCCTTGTACGCCCGGCCGGCGGCCAGCAGTGCGCGGGCGGCTTCCTGATACCGGTCCAGCCGCTGCGATTGATAGTACGGCCCGTACGGGCCGCCCACCTCCGGCCCTTCGTCCCAGTCGATGCCCAGCCAGCGAAAGCCGTGCAGGATGGGGGCCAGCGCCGCCTCGACGTTCCGCTGCTGGTCCGTGTCGTCGATCCGCAGCAGAAACTGCCCTCCGTGCCGCCGCGTGAACAGCCAGTTGAACAAGGCCGTGCGGACGCCGCCGATGTGCAGATAACCGGTCGGACTGGGTGCGAAGCGGGTGCGGACCATGCCGGCGAAATCCCAAAATGCGGGTCTTTCACCGCATTAAACGCCACCGGCCCGATTTACGGAAGGGGAGAGGAATGGGGGGGGAATTGATGATTTAAGAT
>Ga0163153_10007531_pt1 | contig 11680 bp, 12 predicted proteins | sample OliLakLV19MP6IB1_FD_148629 | JGI IMG/M metagenome (GOLD analysis project Ga0163153, IMG submission 148629) | Freshwater microbial mat bacterial communities from Lake Vanda, McMurdo Dry Valleys, Antarctica - Oligotrophic Lake LV.19.MP6.IB-1 | ecosystem: Environmental > Aquatic > Freshwater >... | reverse complement strand
ACTGCTATCTCCTCCTGTTTGTAGCGTAGCCTTGTTGGGCAGCGTTACTTGACCTCGATCATAACCAGACCTTTGACCCAATAGCGTGGCATCATGGTCGGAATGATGTTGCACAGCGCGTCACCCACATCAATGACGATGATGGCATCGGGGTCAGCGTTGAGTTCTTCCAATGTGACTTCCTGGCTGTACCCATCGCCGCCGGTAAAGACGACACTCTTGGCCTCTGCTTGCACCCGTGTCGCGGCCAAGAGCGTGCTCAGCAACACACCCGTATAGTCTTGCTCCGTCGCGCCACGGTCGGTGGCTTTGATCGTCGCCTGTTCCATTGCCCGCAGGTCATCGGCACTATAGCTGGCGGGATTATCCACCAGTCCGCTCACGGCAACAGGCGCAGCCCCCGGCGCAGCGCCGCTGGCATCCCCGGTGGTTGAGATAAAGCCATAGTTCACCAGCACCTGCTGCCCTTCGGGAGCGAGCACATAGCCCATAAACTGCTGGGCCAGTTCCAGGTTCGGGCTGTCACTCAGCGGGGCAATGGGATAGCTGGCAACCGTATTGAGGTTGTCGGGAATCTCAATTTGTCCGACTTCCCCTTCCTTGCTTGCCGCCACATCCGAGGTGTAGACAATCCCGGCATCAGCTTCCCCCAGCGTCACCTTGGCCAACACGGCGCGCACATTTTCTTCATACGAGACCACATTGGCGACCACGGCATCTTTATAGCCAGCGCCCAAACTACCGTCCGCCTCGGCTTTGTCCAGAAAGGCGAGCGAGTATTGACCCACCGGCACCGCTTCGGCGGCAAAGACGATCTTCACCCCTGGCGTGGCTAAATCTGGCAGACCCGTAAGTCCAGCCGGATTGTCGCTGGGCGTGACTACCACCAAGCGGTTGCGGACAAACGTGCGTTGGGTGCCGGTCATAATGCGACCGGTCTCGATGGCAACGTTTAGCTGTGTGGCATTGGCCGAGGCAAAAACATCGGCTGGCGCGCCTTCACCGATCTGCGTAGCCAATTGATTGGAACCGGCGAAGTTAAAGATCGCTTTCACACCGGGGTTGGCGGCAGAAAAATTTTCTCCGATCTCCGTAAAGGCTTCCGTTAGCGAGGCAGCGGCGAAGACTGTCAAGGTGGTTGCCTCAGTCATAGTCGCTGCGCCGGCGGCCGGTTGGGTTGGGGCAGCAATCGGGGCACAGGCCACGAGCACTAGACTTAGCGTGACGATTAAAAACTTAGACAATAACTGGCGCATAAAAACCCTTTCTGTTGTCGTGATTTTATTTTTGCTTATATTCTTCGTGCAGCGCAGGCGTAGGGAGCGCTAGTTGACACGTAGCCAACCAGGTTAGGAAGGATTCAATTTGACTGATTCGAAATTGTTGCACAGCATAAGCAAAAGGCTCGCCAGCGGGGAGTGCGCTGCTCTGTTCCTGCAACGCAGTTAACCAATGTAGGCAGGTCACGGTTTGCTGTTCAATCAACGGCAGCGCCACCGCCGGACCTTGCCGATAGGCAAAATAGAGCTTAGCCAGAAACTCCAGGCGCATCTGACGACCGTGCGTGACAGGGCTGGTCAACCACTGTTCAAAGACGGCGCGGCCTATGGCAGTCAGCGAATAAACTTTGCGCGGCGGACGTGCCTCCTGTGGCTGCAAGGTTGTGACAAGATATTCCTCATCTTCCAGTTTGGTAAGCAAGGCATAAAGTTGGCTTTGCTTCATACGCCAGACCTGCCACAGCCCGCTGGGGGCCGAAAGCTGTTGGTAAATGTCATAGCCATGTGTGGGCCGTTCGTAGACGAACCCCAACAACGCATATTCAACGGTGAGCGTATTGGTTGATAGTTTCATAGTCTGATTACTCAAAATTTGAATATACAATCTATAAATAATTGTACTAGAGAGATGTAGGATTGTCAAATCGACAAAATGCCTGCTCATGCACAACTTATGCGTCCAGCTAGGCGCTCTGTATAATGCGCATATGGTACAATCTGTCCTGACATCAAGTGTGGGAAGGAATGAGGAAAGGCTGGAGAGATAAACGCACTGGTCAAGCGTTCACGCAAAAGGCCAGCAAACATGATAGGTTTTTACAAACCTACTATGAAACCGATTTTACGATGCCGGCTGCATTTTCCGGATCGGGCGTGGGTGTAGCGACCGTGGCAACGGCGGCATTGGCGATAGGTTGCCCAGTGGAGCCACAGGCAACCAGAACACAGGCGGCGCAAAGCGCGCAAAGAATCAGGAAGAGCTTCATGGTTAGCTCCTTAAGGCTGGGAGGGGTTGCCCTCTGGGACAAAGTTCAACGCCAGGCCGTTATTGCAGTAACGCTTGCCAGTCGGCTGGGGGCCATCATCGAACAGATGACCCTGATGGCCGCCGCAACGACCGCAATGGTATTCTGTTCGGGACATCAACAGCGCGTGATCGACTTTTCCCTGGATATGGCGGCAAACCAGATTATCATAACGGCCACGGTACGCACCAATGGTGGTCAGGCGGGCGTTAGTATGGAGGCCATGACCGCGGTTAGTGTGGCGGCACTCACGATTTACGATATGGCCAAAGGCCGCGATCGCGGCATGACGATCGCGAATATCCAATTGCAAGAAAAGCGGGGCGGCCACACTGGGGATTGGCAGCGATCAGGCTAAGGCGATTTTCAATAGCGCCAAGCTTGCATAGTAACAACTGTTTAAGGGCAAATGCTTGTCACGCTGGCAAGCAGCAAGGGAGAGCGGATTGACTAATGAAACCCTGACCAAACTGCTTGAAGCGACATCGGCCTTGCATCGCCATTTATGTCCGCGCCAGGTGCTTGGTGTACGCATGGGTATGCTGGCCGGGGAACTTTTAACGCTCGACCTGCCGCGGGCCAACAAGCGCTTGCTGACCATTGTCGAAACCGATGGTTGTTTTGCTGATGGCGTGGCGGTGGCTACGAACTGTTGGGTTGGACGCCGCACGCTGCGCGTCAATGATTATGGGAAAATAGCCGCTACCTTGAGATCATCAACGAACGGGGGATCTGTCAGGATCATCAGATTTGGTGTCAGAGTTGCGCCGGCCCAGGTTACTATCACGTATTGGTAGAAGGAGGGCCATCAATGATTGTCAAAAACTGCTACAAATAGACGCCCCTTTTCTTCACTATAATAAGTAATTGTATTGTGTATGCTGACGACTGTCAAATCGATAAGGCGATTAGCCAAAGCTGTTGTATAATCAGTATACAAAAAAACTGTTTTTTATCGTTTATCTGGATGAATGAGCTTGTCTATCGTCGTAACCGTAAACCTAATCTGGACAAAGCTTTGCATCGAATTTCCCGAATGATTCACTATTCGACTACATTTCAGGGATTGAGCCAAACTCGCTGATCTCTAATTCGAGAAATTCGAGAAATTCGATGCAAAAAATGGGTTGTTCGTTTTAACTCTTACCTGTTTCGGTACTAAAGGAGCGAGAAAATGAGCGATGAATTGAGAATTTGTATTGATCGGATTCTACCCAGTGATCTGCGACGCTTGAATCGACCGGAATTTTCTCCGGGAACCCCTGGATCTGACGTGGCGCGTGCCGCGCTCTTTCGCGCCAAGAAATGGCCAGTTGGCGCCACTTTGCGCGTTCACTTTCTAAGTGGCACCAGTGCGCAACAAGATATTGTCCGTCAGTTTGTGCCTGAATGGGCGCAATTTGCCAATTTGAAGCTCAACTTTACCAATGTCAATGATGCTGAAATTCGCATCACCTTTGACGCGGCGCTGGGCGCATGGTCCTACATCGGCACGGATTCGCTCAATATTCCGGTGGGTACAGCGACGATGAACTTTGGTTGGCAGGACAAAGCTGTCGTGCTCCACGAGTTTGGTCACGCCATCGGTCTGATTCATGAGCATCAAAACCCCTTGGGCGGGATCAAGTGGAACCGCCCCAACGTTGTGCAAGACTTGAGCGGCCCCCCTAATAACTGGGACCCCCAGACCATTGAACGTAATATTTTCCAGACCTATAATAAAGAACAGCTCAATGGCACCGAGCTTGATAAGTTTTCGATCATGATGTATCGGATTCCCACGCGCTGGACAACGGATGGCTTTTCCGCTGAATTTAACAAGGAGCTTTCCGAAGTCGACAGGAGCTTTATCGGCAGCGATGTCAACTATCCTTTTGATGAGACTGCTCAAGGTACAGCGTTGACGGTGAATGAGATCGTGTCGCAGAGCGCCGGCATTGGTCAGGCTGGTGAGCAGGATCTCTATCACTTTATGGTGGCGCAGGGTGGGGTCTATACCATTGAAACCGGTGGTCCAACCGACCTGATTATGTCACTTTATGGCCCCAATAGTGAAACGGCATTGTTAGCCGAGGATGATGATAGTGGGCAGGATCGTAATGCGCGCATCGTGGCTACCCTGACCACGGCAGGCAAATATTATGTACAGGTTCGTCACTATAATTTGAATAACGGCACCGGCGACTATCGCATCACCGTAAGCCGCACTGCGAGTTGACCTTCGGAAACATCCCCTGTAACTACGAAGTCTAAACCACAGATGGCACAGATTTCACAGATAATAATTATTACCTGTGAAATCTGTGCCATCTGTGGTTTAGGGCTATGGTTTATGCAGCAGGTATAAATAGAGAGAAAAAGTACTGTACAGGGCGGGCTGTGCTGCTATCCTACAAGATAGATTCTATAAACATTATGCAAAGCATGGAAAAAGTGGATAATGGCTCTGTTAACCCGTTTAAAAACTGTTTTTACCACGCTTAGGCTGACGCCGCCGCCGCATCAAAATCGCCCCTTTGACCGCCGGCAAAAGCGTTTTGCCCCTTGCCCCGCTTCTCCCAATTGTGTTTCAACCCAGGCTTCCAGAGAAGACAAAACCCATTACATGGCACCCATCCCCTATACAGGCTCTGGTGCAACCGTGCATAAGCGTCTATTGGCCCTCATTGAAGCAATGCCCCGTTCGACCGTGACAATCAATGCCCCGGATTATATCCGGGCCGAATTTCGTTCGCGTCTCTTTCACTTTGTCGATGATGTGGAATTTTATCTGGACGAGATGCAACAGATGATTCATTTTCGTTCGGCGTCGCGTCTTGGGCGATCGGATTTAGGTGTGAATCGGCACAGAATGAACGTGATCGGGCAGCGCTTGGGAGAAGAGGGATAGCCCTACTTCTCCATCTTTGTAAACCCTTGCCCCAAGACTTGCTGTGTCATCCCAATCGTGACAAACGCCGTAGGGTCGATTTCGGCCACGATTGCCTTCAACTCATTGACCTGAGGGCGGTAGATGGCGCACATGATGACGGTGCGATCTTCGCCTTTATAGCCGCCGGCTGCTTCCCAATAGCTGGCGCCGCGCCCCAATTGCTGGTCAAATGCCTGAATTAACGCTTTGGGCTGATTGGTGACAATAAAGGCGGTGCGCGCTCGACTTGGTCCCTCAAGCACATAATCCGCCGCCAACCCCGCCAGCATGAGCGTCAACATCGAGTAAAGCGCAATCTCCCAGCCAAAGGTAAGCGCGGCCAAGAGGATGATGCCGCCATCCACAAAGAGATAGACCTGGCTAAGCGGCGTACCCGTTTTGCGCTGGAGAATGCGGCCAATAATCCCTGTACCGCCGGTAGTCGCGCCGGCAGCATAGATCAACCCTTCCCCAATGCCGCCCACGAGTCCAGCATAGATGGCGCTGAGCAAGATGTTGTCCGTCAAAGGCCACTGGTCGGCATAGGTGGGTAGATAGCGCCCAAAAAATTCGACACCAGCGGAAAAGATAAAGACAGCCATGACGGTACTGATTAAGAAACGCCAGCCACCCAGATAGAAAAACCCCAGAACCAGCAACGGAATATTCGCCACAAAATAGAAGAGCGAAACCGACCAACCCGTGAAGGCGTTGACGATCAACCCAATGCCCGAAACACCACCCGCCGCCAGATCATAGGGCGCTTGAAAAACGCTAAAAGCCAGCGCCACCACCAATGTTCCTACGATCAAAACGACAACGCGCTGTAATTCCCGCCAAATGCGCTTCCATCGCCCTTGAGTTCGCATAGATCCTCACCTTATGATTAGTAGACCGCATGGACAATGCTTACTTCCTAATTCCTAATTCTTCCACGTCTCCCCCAACACCCGCACCCAATTCTCATGGGCGATCTTCTGGAGGGCGCTGTGATCAAAGCCATGATCGGCGAGCGCTTTCATCAACTTGGGTAGGCCGGCGGCATCCTTGAGATCCTGGGGCATGGTGGCGCCGTCAAAGTCAGAGCCTAGGGCAATATGGTCAATGCCAATGCGATCGGCCATATAGGCGGCGTGCCGCACGATTTCCGTCAAGGACGTTTCGGCGTCAGAGCGACCATCCTCGCGCAGGAAGCCAATGTGAAAATTGACGCCGACGACGCCCCCTGTCTCCTTGACCGCATCCAACTGCTTGTCGGTGAGATTACGCGGCGTAGCGGCGAGCACATGGGCATTGGAATGGGTGGCCACCAATGGGGCCGTGCTCAGGGCAGCCACATCCCAAAAGCCCTTTTCGTTCAAATGCGATAAGTCGAGCATCACGCCCAGTTCGTTGCATGTTTTGACCAATGCCTTGCCGGCATCAGTCAACCCCGGCCCCGTATCGGGCGAAGCAGGAAAGCTAAAAGGGACGCCATGTCCAAACGCATTGGGCCGGCTCCAGGTGATGCCGACCGAGCGCAGCCCCGCTTGGTAAAAAACATGCAATGTGTCAAAGTTGGTGTCGAGGGCTTCCACCCCCTCAAAGTGGAGAATCATGGCAAAGATGCCCTGATCCAGACAAGCGGCCAGTTCCGCGGCCGTGCGTACAATTTTGACCTTGCCGGCTGCTTCCATTTCTAGCTCAAACAGACGACGCAACGCACGCGTGGTAAAATCTAGCGCGTGGCGATGCTCCAGTGGATCGGGCAGCGGCACACGATAGCCACCGCTGGCATCCCGCTGCATACCAGGAAAGCCACCCATTGGTTTCGTGGATGGCACAAAGATGGCGAAAAAGCCACCACCTAGCCCACCAGCCTGGGCGCGTGGCAGGTCAATATGCCCTTTATCACTTTCTTCAAAAAATGAACGCCCACTCAGCATCGCCAGAATGGTGTCATTGTGGCCATCAAAAATGAGTGGATAGTTTGTTTTCGCTGTGCTTTTCTTCGCCATGTTTTCCTCATCGAATATTTGCTTTGGGCGTACGCAAGGGAAGTAACAAGTGCGTAAACCCTATTATGAATAGTTCACGTTTTACGATTATCAGAATTTAGCATATAATAGCGGCTGTGGGAGCAAACCAGTGTTTCAAATTTCCAATCCGCCCAGATGAATAGCTATTTGACCTTCGTGATCTTCTTTCAATTTACGGACCCGCCATGCATCCTTTACAACCGCGTCTTGAGACCAAAGTGCGTTTTGTTGTCGTCAACGGCTTTACGGCGGCAAGTCTGATCTTGGGCTTTGCCTGCATCATCCTGACAATGGCCGGCTTGCTCACCGAGGCTGCCTTTTGCTTATTGGCCAGCGTTGCCCTCGACGCCTGTGACGGCAATCTGGCGCGCTATTGGAAAGTTTCCAGTGCTTTTGGCGCCCAGCTTGATTCGATGGCTGATATGACAGCCTTTGGCATTGCTGCCGCGGCGCTGGCCTATTATTGGCTCACGGAAAAAGAGCCTTCGCATTTGGTCATGGCAGCCATCGTCAGCAGTCTAGTGGCCTTGACGGGAGCAATTCGTCTGGCCCGCTTTAATGTTGCGCCCAAGAATGACGCCTACTTTCAGGGCATTCCCACCACCTTTGCGGCGGCGGTGATCGCCCTCCTCTATCTGGCGGCACCCGATTTAGCACCTTTCTGGGGACTGAGCCTGGTTGCTCTGCTGGCGATTCTGATGGTCAGCGCCTTTCCCTATATGAAACTGACCCAATTGCGCCAACTGCCCAAATGGATCTGGCTGGTCGCTCTGGTCAGCATGGTTTTTAATCCACCAGTAGCAGCCCTGGCCTGTGCTTCGGTCTATCTGTGCAGCGGACCAATCTTGTGGGTAAAACAAAGGCGTGACCAAAGATAAACGCAACGCTCCCCAAGCACTACGTCAGCTTGAATGTCGTAGGTGCGGTTACAAACCGCACAGGTCTGGCATATTCTTGTGCTGTGCGGTTACAAACCGCACCTACTGGATAAGCCGCGCCAGCGGTGTCACCCCACCCATCACGCGATCACCGACTTTGACGAGCGCTGCATACCGTTGGGCGGGTAGATAGAGATCCGTGCGTGAACCAAAGCGAATCAAGCCGATCTTCTCCCCTGGCGTCACTAGCGCGCCGGGGCGTAAGCGGTTGACAATGCGCCGCGCGATCAAGCCGACCCGTTGCGCAACAATACAACGACCATGTACGCCCTCGATCACGGTGTAAAGGGCGTTGTTATGTTCCGCCGCCGGTAAACTGGCTGCGGCAAAGCCACCCATTTCTTCAACCTGCTCCACTACACATCCGGCCACCGGCGCATAGTTGACATGCACATCCAGCAGCGACAAAAAGACGGCGACTCGCAGCCACTTCTCCTCACCAAAGCGTTGGTCGGTCAACTCCTCCACCGCCAAGACAACCCCATCACTTGCCGCATAAGCAATCGTTGGGTCGTGTTGGGACTGGCGCTGCGGATCACGGAAAAAAGCCGCCAACAGCGGCATCAATAGCGCCGGCGCTAGCCAGGCGCGTGAGCGTGGCGCTACCCTGTAGAGCAGCATAGCCGCAGCGCCAGCCAGCGCGAGAAAAGGCAGCACCGCGTTATCCATCACAAAGTCGCCCAGGGTAAAGCGATGATTTGAGCTTCTTGCGGCAAGTTGCTGGGCTGTGGCCGGTTCGGCAGGTTGAAAACGCAAGTAATGAATCCAGGCCGGTGGCACATTACGGAACACAAGATCGCGCCGAATCTCATACGCACCGAGATAGCGATCATAAATGCGCTTGCGCTCGCTCTGCTGCGGGTCAAGACCGCTTGTCATTTTCAGGGTTTGTCCACCCACATATTCAATATAGCTCAAAACACCGCCCGGTTTGAGCAGCCGCTGGTAGTGGGCAAGCACCGCTTCAATAAAGTCCGGTGGGCAATTGTTGAAGGGCAGTGTCGAAACAATAAAATCAAATTGCGCTTCTGCTGGTAGTTCCAGAATACTCCCACCGTTGAAGTGTGTCTGCGCCTGCACACGCCGAAACGCTGCCTCCTGGGTAAAGCGCTGCTGCAAGATCGTCATAAAGGACGAATTGATTTCGCAAAGAACCAATTCGTCTTGCGCTCCAATCTGGTGGACGAGTTGCGCCGTGATCGCCCCTGTGCCCGCGCCGACCTCTAGCACACGCTTGGGGCCGCGCCACCGCGCAATTTCTGCACCCAACGCATCCGCCGCCGTTGCCGATGTCGGCAGCAGTGCGCCAATTTCGCCAATGTTACTGAGAAATTCTTTGATAAATTGAAAATTTTCGGTCATATCAGTTCATATTGATCCGTTGCTGGAGCAAGCCTTTGACAACAAAGAGCACCAAAAAAGAAAGGGCTAACAAAATAACGGCCAGCGTCAAGGCCACCGTCAGATCAAGTTCAAAGCCGATGTAGATCGCCAGCGGCATGGTTTGGGTGCGCCCTGGAAAGTTGCCGGCAAAGATAATGGTAGCGCCAAATTCACCTAAGGCCCGCGCCCAGGTCATCACCGCGCCGCCAAAGAGCGCCGACCAGGCCAGGGGAAAGGTGATGTAGCGGAAGACATTCCAGCGGGTGGCGCCATCCAGCGCGGCCGCTTGTTCCAACTCCTGATCCACACTACGAAAGCCGGCAATGGCCGCTTTTATATAAAACGGAGCCGCTACAAAGATCTGAGCAAGCACAACCGCCGTTTGGGTGAAGGCGATGGTCAACCCTATATCAGCAAGATAGACACCCAGCAACCCACGGCGCCCAAAGGCCAACAAGAGCGCAATCCCTGCCACCGATGGCGGCAAGACCATGGGTAAATCCAGCAACGTATCCATAGCCGCCCGCCCCCGGAAGTGCTGGCGCGCCAACAGATAGGCCAAAGGCGTGCCAAAGAGCAGCGTCAACCAAGTGCTGATGCTCGTCGTCACCATGCTCAACCTGATCGCCTGCAACACTTGTGGTTTAGCAAGATTGGCCGGCAACGCTAGTGGATCGACGCGCAAGACCAACGCCAGCAGCGGCAACAACAGAAAAAGCAACAAAGGCAGCGCCAACAAAGGCAGCAACAGCCTATCTCGCCACGACGGCTGCATGGCTGCTATCGCATCCGCTGCTTTGATAGCTACGTCGGTCGCTCTCTCAGATGATTGGGGTACTTGACCTGGCGTTATAGGTAATTCCGTTACTCGACTTGGCATCACTTCTAGTCAATTTTGAATTTGTCATCCATGGCTAAAAAGCTGTCTATGAAGCGTTCAGTGCGCACGCCCACGTGCGCACTGAACGCTTCATAGACGCTCTACTAGCTTGCTCACAACCGCAAGTACCAGCTTCAAAGCATACCATGTTCACAAGGATTAGAGAATATCACTGGCTACTTACTGGGGGCTATTTCGCTTGCGACCGGCAACTGATCGGCAAATTCGGTCAGCGATTGGCTGGTCAACGCTGCATCTACCAACGCTTCGGTTTGTCCGAGGGATAGGGGTTGCAGACGTCTTTGTAACGTCTCCGGCACTTCCCCAAACCGATGCGTCAGCAAGCGCAGTAGTAAGCGAATTGCAGCTTCGCGTCCTTCTTCGCGTCCTTCTTGGCGTCCTTCTTGGCGTCCTTCTTGGCGTCCTTCTTGGCGTCCTTCCTTCAATCCTTTATCTTCGCCTTTTTGCATGGCGAATCGTTCAACACTGGTTACATATTCCATATGTTTTTCGGCCTCCAATTGTGCTACTTGTTCGATCCATTTTCGTTCCAACTCGTCAGGGAGCCGCATCATCCAGTCGATAAACCGAAACAGGTTGAGAATATCCTGACGCTGGTAGCCCCGATCATAGAGATGGCGAATCAGACGAAATTTCCAAAATTGGCGATGTTCGGGATCGTGTTGTGTCTCTCTGGTTTTCAAATGCGCCATCACCACCACCGAAAATGGGTTGGCGCTACTCTCCAGCTCCGCCCAGCGGTTGCGATAATCTGATAGCTTGACCGTCGGGAACTTGAAGTTGATCTCACAACCCCACAACGCATAGCTGAAGTTGCCGGGGCGCCACGCATCATTGTCATCGGTCAGTACCGCAAAGCTGGCGACGAGGAGGTTGTCCCTATCAAACAAACGATGATTGTAGGTGTAGACGCGTCGGTCAAAATGAGCTTCAGGTTGCCCTTGTACTTCGACATGCGCTAGCACCCATCCTGCTTCGCCGCTCTTCCGCCACACTTTGGCTAACTTATCGGCATAGCGTCGCCCTACTTCCGCGTCGAGCGCTACCTGCTGGAGCTCGCTGTCTAGAAACTCAATCGGTCTGCTCCAATCGATGTCGGCATGGGCGTCGGGAAAGAACAACTGCATGAACTCTGCAAAGTATTCCTCTAACGCATTCTTCCATGGGCTATCGTAATCGTCATGCTGTGTGCTCATCGCTGCCTTTCACCCAAGATCGATAAGG
>Ga0163153_10007527_pt1 | contig 11684 bp, 8 predicted proteins | sample OliLakLV19MP6IB1_FD_148629 | JGI IMG/M metagenome (GOLD analysis project Ga0163153, IMG submission 148629) | Freshwater microbial mat bacterial communities from Lake Vanda, McMurdo Dry Valleys, Antarctica - Oligotrophic Lake LV.19.MP6.IB-1 | ecosystem: Environmental > Aquatic > Freshwater > Lake... | reverse complement strand
GCCGACCCCTGCGCTGAGCCATGTACCCGACGGGACGAAATACAACGCGAGGGCAAGAAAGCCCCCAAGGATGACCACGACCATCACCCAGTTGAGGAGCTCGAGCGTGCGCTCGATGCGGCGTCCGACCAGGAGCAGCGCGATACACAGAAGGAATGTTCCAGCGGCCACGTAGTAGAGCAGCGCCGAGTCGGCCGGCGCAGCGATACGGCCGGTGACGAGGAAGAAAATCGCCCCCGCGGATAACCCGGCCGAGTAGGGCCAGCCGGTCTGCAGGAAATACATGCCCGCGTAAAACCAGGCCCAGAATCCGCGCGAGGGACGCGTCCGCATGAAACCGGTGAACGCCGGCTCGCCGGTCGCCACGGTATAGCGCATCAGCTCGGTATTGAAAATGGTCTGAAAGAACACCGAGACGAGGGTGATCCACAGGAGGGAGAGGCCGTAACGAACGAAGGCGGCGGGTCCCAGGAGGAACTCGCCGCCACCGATCGACAGTCCGAGCACGATCACCCCGGGGCCGACGACGCTGAGCCACTGGAGGCCCCTGGGCGCTGGGGCCTCGGGCAGGTCCGCGCGTACCCAGGGATCGAGGCCGGTGCGCGACTCCGGAGAAGACACGGGCTTATCTTACGCGCGCCTGCGTTTCTTGCCGGCTTTCTTAGCGGCGCGCTTCCGCGAACTCATCGAGCGCACCGGGGCTTTCCTGCCGGCCGTTTTCTTCTTGCTGGCCTTTCTGGAGACCGTTTTCTTCTTGGAGGCCGTTTTCTTCACCGCTTTTTTCTTCCCGGCGGCTTTTTTCTTCGACTTGGCAGGCTTGCGCGTGCGCGTCGCGGCCGCCCGAACGGATGCCGTGCCGGCCTTCGCCGCTTTGACCGTGCGCTTCGCCACGCGCGACGCGGTGCGGACGGTCGTGTTGGCTACGCGCGCAGTGGTACGTGCCGCCTGCTCGGTGCCCTTCGCCACGGATCGCGCAGCCGACATCGTCGAACGGGTTGCGCTCTCGGCCGCCTTGCCAGCGGTGGCCGGCGAGTGGATGCCCGTCATCTCGGCGGCCCGATTCGCGAGCTGGCTCATGCCCTCCACGCCCGCAGCCAGCCCTCGACCGATGAGGCTCGCACCTGCCTCGACGGTGTCGCCGACACTCCTAGCCGTTTCCTTGTCGGCCGAATCATTCGTTGAGTCACTGCCCGGGGACGTTCTGAATCGTTCCGTCATATCACCTCCGCAAAAATTCCGTCACGGCGAGTGTAATGGCTGACGGGCCGAGTTATGTAATTATTTGAGGGTACGCGCCCGTAGCTCAGTGGATAGAGCACCGGCCTTCTAAGCCGGGGGTCGCAGGTTCGAGACCTGCCGGGCGCGCCACCTCGCTTCGCGAGCTGGCTGCGTCCGCCAGTTGTCAGCCACGCGGCTCCGCCCTTCGGGCTCGCCAACGTGGTCGAGACCTGCCGGGCGCGCCACATTCTCAGATCCCGACTGACGAGGAAACGGCGTTGTGGTCAGGTACGGCGGATCCTGGAAGCGGATCTCGATACTTCAGCGAGAATTCCATCGTAGGCACCCGACCTCTCAATGGGCTTTGGCCAGAGCGTAGCTGGTACTACGGCCGCCTGCTGGATTACGCACGAGAATCCGACGGTCAACGAGCTCCGCGATGTCCCGCAGCGCGGTGTCCGAAGAGCATTTGGCGATCTTCGCCCACTTCGATGTCGTGAGGTTGCCCTCGAAACCATCCAGAACACGATTGAGCACGAGACGGTGGCGTTCGTTGATCGGAACATCTCCTAAAGCTTTCCAGAAGCGTGCTTTTTGCAGCACGGCTGAGAGCGTCGTTTGCGCACCTTCAATCGCGCGCCCAAGGCACGCGAGAAACCACGCCATCCACGGCGTGACGTCCAGCGTCCCCTTTTGCGTCTGCTCTAGGATGTCGTAGTACGCCTTCCGCTCCTGTCGAATCTGTGCCGACATGCTGTAGAAACGCTGCGGGCTGTTTTCCGAGCGTGCCAACGCGAGGTCGGAAATCGCTCGGGCGATGCGGCCATTACCATCGTCGAACGGATGGATCGTCACGAACCAGAGATGGCCGAGGGCGCCCTTCACCACGGCATCGATGTCGGCGATGTCGGCGTCCGAATTGAACCAGTCGACGAACGCCTTCATCTCGCGATTGAGCCCTTTCGCCGGCGGAGCCTCGAAATGGGCGCGCTCACGCCCGACGGGACCGGAGACCACCTGCATCGGGCCGCTGCTGTCGTCGCGCCACGCGCCGACGCGGATTTTGCGCATCCCGCTCCGGCCCGTCGGAAACAGCGAAGCGTGCCAGGCAAACAGTCGTTCCGTCGTGAGAGGCTGGTCGAAATGCCGCGTGGCGTCCAGCATCATTTCAACGACGCCTTCGACGTTCCGATCCGCCGCCTTGACGCCGCCGGCATCCATGCCGAGGCGGCGCGCAATCGAGGAGCGAACCTGGTCGGCGTCCAGTTTTTCGCCCTCAATGTCGCTGCTCTTCACGACGTCTTCGGTAAGGGTTTGAAGAACCGCCTCCTGCTGAAGCGGGAACCCGAGGGCCCCCATGTGACCGATCAAGCGCCCCTGCTGATGGCGGACGGAAGCCAGCAGTTTTGCGAGCCTCTCCTGGTCCCAATGGAACTTGGGCCAACCCGGAAGCTTATGGATATATCGATGTGTTCGCCGCATTACTTGCGGTGATTATATCAAGTAATCGCCGCGCTGGTAAGATATTTACCGCATACTATGCGGCGAATGTGGTCGCTCATCGCCGCAATTTGTCGAACCGGTCGTGATCGAAACTGAGGGTATACGCGCCCCGCACGATAAAATCAGTATGGCCAGGGATGAGGAATGAGGAATGAGGGAGAAAAGATGACACTCACACAGTCATTTCAGGAAGAGCTGGATCGCGAAGCTCCGCGCACCCGCCGCGCCCTCGAGCATGTCCCGCTGGGCCGGGACGAGTGGACGCCCCATCCGAAGTCGATGCCGCTCGGCCGGCTCGCCGGGCTGGTCGCCTCCATATGAAGACGAACTGGCGCCTGCTTGCCGGGGGCAAGGTCGTCATGGACGCGCCGCGGCACATCGTCCTTCGCGACACGATCAACGTTGCGTAGTCTGCCGATTCTCCTCGTCCTGCTGCTCCCCACGCCCCCCCAGGCAGCGGCGCAGGTACTCGATCTGTCCCCGCTCGAAACGACCTTCGCGCGCGTCGTCAATACCGCGCGGGGCAAGATCGGCGTCGCGCTCATTCATCTCGAGTCCGGCCGGCTCATCGCGATTCGAGGTGACGAACGTTTTCCCATGGCGAGCGTCGTCAAGCTCCCCATCGCGCTCGAAGTGCTGACGCAGGTCTCCGAAGGCACGCTCTCGCTCGACCGCAACGTGTGGATTGGCGCGAGCGACATCCGGCCCTGCTGCACGTTGTCGCGGCGCTATCCGAATGGGGGCGTGTCGAAAACGGTCCACGAGCTGCTCGCGCTCGCTCTGCAGGAGAGCGACAATACGGCGGCCGACGCGCTGCTGACCCTCGTGGGCGGCGTGCGGCCGGTCGAGCGCCGCCTCCGCGCGCACGGCTTCGCGCACATCAACGTGAACAGGTCAGAAGGGCAATTACTCCTCGACATGGCGGGGGTCGCCGGCGCGCCTCCCCCCGAGCTCTGGACGCTGGAGCTGCAGCGACGCCTTGTGGATGAGGTGCCGAAGTACGCGCTCAACGTCGGGCGCGAGCGGTACCTGACGGACGAACGGGACACGGCGACGCCCTACGACATGGCGCTGTTGCTCGGCCGGCTGCAGCTCGGCAATCTACTCCCACCAGCCGAAACCGATTTGGTGCTGGGCATGATGGCGCAGGCCACGACCGGGCCCAGACGTCTCAAGGGGCGTCTCCCCGCGGACACGCCGGTCGCGCACAAAACCGGGACGACGGCGATTGTGGTCAACGACGTGGGGATCATCACGCTGCCGCCCGCCGGCGCGATTGCCGGGCATCTGGTCGTGAGCGTCTTCGTCGCCGGCGACACGAGCGCCGCGCGGATGGAACGGGCCATCGCCCAGCTCAGCGCCGCGGCATTCGAGTTCTTCACGGGCCAGAAGATCCCGGCGCCTGTGCGCCCGCGACCCTCACGCACACGCCGCCGTTAGTCGCCGTTGCCCGATCGTGCCTCCTCGACGAAATAGCTGTGCGAAACGTTGCCAGGGGCCTATACTGATGAGACACACCCTCTTTTAGACCCTTTACCCAGGACTTACATGAAGAAACTGTTCGTCAGGGTGATGCTCATCAGCATCACCACGGCGACAAGTGTCTCCGCGCAAGCCATCGAGCCGTTTTCGGGTCTCGGCAGCGACCGCAGCGCCTTGTCGGCCGACCAGATCGAGGCGCGATCGGAGCGCCTCGAGGCCAGCACAACCTTTTCGCTCCTCCGCCACGCGGCGGCGCTTCGCGCGCCCGCGCGGATTTTCGACGCGGAGATCTGGAGCGCCATCGAGCGCGCCGCGCGCGCGTACGATCTCGATCCGATGATGCTGGCCGGCATCGTCTTCGTCGAAAGCTACGGCGACCCGCTGGCAAAGAGCCCCACGGGGCCCGCCGGGATCGCCCAGCTCACCAAGGGGTCCGCGAAAGAGATGGGCCTTGCGGTGAACAGAAAAGTGCAGGTCGGATCGCGCGCCGTCACGAAGACGCGCTTCGTCGGCAGGGGGAACACCCGCCGCAGAATTGTCGAGACAAAACAGCGGCCCGTCTACAAGAACATCGACGAGCGATACGTACCCGAGCGCGCGATCATGGCGATGGCGCGCCGTGTCGCCAGCCGCCGGGGATGGCTCGGCGGCAAGGTGGACTTCGCGGTCGCCGAGTACCACATGGGTGCCGGCCGGATGGCCAAGCTCCTCTCCTCGTACCTGGGCCGCACGGTGAAGGTCTCGAACGTGACGAGCGAGATGCGGCAGACGAGCCTCTCGTATCCCGAGCTGTTCTGGACCAACACCCCGTATTTCCGCCCGGCCACCTACAAAATGCTCGACGAGCTGACGTCGGTGGACTACTCGCCCACGTATTACTTCCGCGTGCGTCAGGCCATGCGGCTGTTGGATGTCTATCGCCAGTCGCCGAACGACTATGCCCGCCTGGCCGCCAGGTATCAGGGCCGTCTCGGCCAGGCCACGCTGCCGAGCTGGCAGTGGAGCTTCGTGAGCGACAGCGACGCCGCGGCGCTGCCGATGCGCAGCGCACGTGAGCTGCAGCAGGAACTGGGAGAACGGTTTGTTCTCCTGCCCGACATCGCGTCGAGCTTTGGCGTGCGCGGCCGTGCGGCGCGCCCGGCCGACCGTGCGGTGCTGGCGGCCGAGCGCTCGACGATCGGATCCGCGTTGTTCGTCGCGCATCATCTGAAGCGGCTTCAAGGCGAACGCTACATGGGATTCGACATCAACAACATGGTGACGCACGAAGCCGAAGAGGAGGAGAACGCGTCTCTCCCGGTCCACGGCCTCGGATGGGCGTTCGACGTGCCCTCCACCTCGATGTCGAAGACCGACCAGCGCGACTTGAAGTTCATCCTGACCGATCTTCGCCACGCCGGCCTGCTGGCCTACGCCGAAGAAGGCCGGACACCCACATTCCACATCGTCCGCCATCCCGATCACGCTCAAAGATTCGAGCAGTTCTACTGGGATGTGATGGCCGGTGCGATACCCGCGCCAGAACCACGCATGGCGGCCATGGCCAGTGGGGCGTCCGAGGCCGGAGATGGGCTCTCGACGAGCGCCGGCCGGCGGCCGCGGGTGCTCGCCGCCCTTGGCGGGCTCTTCTCTCGGATGTATTCGTTCTTCGCCCGCCCGTAGCGATCGTCCCCCCACCACTGGAAATTTGACGCAAAGGGCGTCATCATCGGTGAAATGCCCCTCGCCGCTCGCACCGTCGCGATTGCGATCGTCGTCGGACTCGCCTATTTTTTCGCAGCACAACTGGGATTCCGCGCGGCGTTCCTCGCCGAACAGGTGACGACCGTCTGGGCCCCCACCGGCATTGCCCTGGCCGCGCTGCTGCTGTGGGGCATCACGCTCTGGCCCGCCATCTGGCTGGCGGCCTTTGCCGCGAATGCACTCACCCAGGTGCCCCTCTGGGTGGCCGTCGGTATCGCCACCGGAAATACGCTCGAAGCGGTCGCGGCTGCGTGGGTCCTGTCCCGAATACACGGATTCGATCCGGTCTTCCGACGAACGCGCGACGTGCTGGCCTTCATCGCCATCGCCGTCTTCGCGAGCCCCTTCCTCAGCGCCAGTATCGGCGTCCTGATGCTCTGCGTCGGCGGCGTCACCCCGTGGGAGCGGTACGTCGAGCTGTGGAGAGAGTGGTGGTCGGGTGACGCATTAGGTGCGTTGCTCGTCGGACCCGCGATCCTGACGTCGGTTCGCGCTCCGCGGCAGGGCTTCCGGCGAAGGCTGGAAACGCTGGCTCTCCTCGCGCTGACAGTGGCCGCCACCGCAGTGGTGTCGGGACGACTTCTCCCGATCTCGATCGGCGAACCGCACCCGGCGTTCATCATCTTCCCCTTTGTCATCTTTGCGGCGGTACGGCTGGGGCAGCCGGCCACGTCTCTCGTCATCCTTGGCGCCGCGGCGGTCAACGTCTGGCACACGATGTCGGGCTACCTCCCGCTGGGCGAGGCCGCCGTTCACGATCATCTGCTGATCGGGCATGCGTTCATGGGCGTGCTGGCGGGCAGCGGCCTGCTGCTCGCCGCGGCCACAACCGAGCGCCGCCTGCTGGAGCAGCGCCGTGGAGCGGCCTATGCCGTCGGCAACGCGATCGCCGCCTCCTCTTCGCTCGAAGATGCGGCCCCGCGCATTCTTGGTGCACTCTGCTCCAGCCTTGGCTGGCAGGCGGGAGGCTTCTGGATCGTCGATCCCGCACTCGACCGTCTCCGGTGTGTCGCCGGCTGGGCGCAGAACCCCGACAAGGCCTCCACGTTTCTCAGCACGACAAAGGACATGACCATTACCAGCGGATCGGGACTGCCTGGACGCGTCTGGGCCTCCGGCGCGCCCTCATGGATCGACGACGTCGTGGCCGATCCCGGTTTTCCACGAGCGGACGCAGCCAGGCAGTCGGGTCTGCATGGGGCGTTCGCGTTTCCTGTCCGTCACAGCCAGGAGATCGTCGGCGTCGTGGAGTGTTTCAGCGAATCCATCGCCGCAGTGGACCACGATCTGCTCGCCACGATGGCGGCGATCGGATACCAGTTGGGCGACTTTCTCAGTCGCAAGCAGATCGAGACGGCCGTGTCGGACCAGCAGAGCCGTACCCGCGCCATTCTCGAGAGTGCCCTCGACGCGATTATCAGCATGGATCACCGGGGCCGAATCACCGAGTTCAACGGGGCTGCCGAACGGATGTTTGGCCATCCGCGCGAGCAGGCCATCGGACAGGAACTCGCCTCGCTCATCATCCCGAACGCCCTGCGCAACGGACACAGGACGGGGTTGGCCGCCTACCTCCACACGGGCCACGGCCCCTTCATCGATCGACGCGTCGAGACGACCGCCGTTCGATCGGACGGCAGTGAGTTTCCGGTCGAAGTGTCGATTACGAGGGTGCCGACGGTTCCCCCGCTCTTTACAGGATTCGTGCGTGATATGACGGACCGGGTCAATGCCGAGCGGGAGCGCCGCGTGCTGCTCGAGGCCGAGCTCTCAGCGCGTCGCGAAGCGGAAGCGGCCAACCGGGCCAAAGACGAGTTTCTTGCCACGCTCTCGCACGAGCTGCGAACCCCGTTGAATGCCATCGTCGGGTGGACGCGTATGCTGCTCGACGGAATGCTGGATGAACCAAGCGTAAGACGGGCCCTCACCATCATCGATCGCAACGCCCACGCCCAGGCGCAGCTGGTGACGGATCTGCTCGACGTCTCACGGATCATCATCGGGAAGCTCGCTCTGAATCTCTGCCCGATCGACCTCGGATCGGTCATCGGGGCTGCGCTCGACACCGTACGACCAGCGGCCGACGCCAAGCGCATCCGCATCACCTCGACGCTGGGCACCACGCGGCTGACGAGCGGCGACTTTCAACGCCTGCAGCAGGTCGTCTGGAATCTGCTCTCCAACGCGATCAAGTTCACGCCTGAGGGCGGCGTGGTTGAAGTGAAGCTGACAGAGGCCGACACCGGCAACCTGCGCCTGACCGTGACGGATAGCGGGATGGGCATCGATCCTGCGTTCCTCCCCCACGTCTTCGATCGCTTCCGCCAGGCCGACGGCTCTTCGACGCGCCAGCACGGAGGGCTCGGACTCGGCCTCGCGATCGTCCGTCACCTCGTCGAACTGCATGGCGGCACCGTCGCAGCCGAAAGCGTGGGCATCGGGAAGGGCGCGGCGTTGATCGTGGAGCTGCCTCGCCTGGCCGATGGCGCCGCCACCCCGGTCATACCTGGCACTGCGGCTGGTGAACGCCCATCGCGCGAGATCCGGCCGCTGGCGGGTTGTCAGATCGTTGTGGTGGAGGACGACGAAGACGCGCGGCACCTGCTGGTGACGCTTCTCACCTCGGCCGGCGCCACGGTACGGGACGTGTCGTCCGTGGACGCCGCCTTGACGATTCTGCGCGACCAGCGAGCGGATGTCGTGCTGATCGACGCCGGGCTCCCCGGCAAGGACGGCTATGCTCTCGCGCGCGAGTTGCGTGCCGGGGACAGCGCCCAGTCGCAGACGCGCATCGCTGCGGTGACGGCGTATGCGCGTCAGGAAGATAGCGAGAGCCTGCTCGGGGCCGGCTTCGACGCGCACATCGCGAAGCCCGTGGATGTGCGGCTGGTCATCTCGACGGTCCTGCGATTGTGGGAAGCGCGGTCTGCCAGCGCTCATGCGCCTATTGACAGCCCCAACAGAGGGGGGTAGGTTCTTCTGTTGACGTTTCACGAGTGGTTCTTCCAAGGCGCCCACCAGTCGCCCCAGGGTCCCCATACGCCGGCCGTTCACCATCAGGCGCCCTGGTGGAAGGTGATGTGCCTCACCGGCGTGGATTATTTCTCCACGCTGGGCTACCAGCCCGGCATCGCGTTTCTTGCCGCAGGGGCTCTGGCGCCGATCGCGACGGTGATTCTCGTGTTACTGACGCTGTTCGGCGCGCTGCCGGTCTACAGCAAGGTGGCGGCGGCGAGCCCCGACGGCCAGGGCAGCATCTCCATGCTCGAGGACCTGCTCCCTCGATGGCGGGGCAAGGCGCTCGTGCTGGTGCTGCTCGGGTTCGCGGCGACCGATTTCATCATCACCATCACGCTCTCGGCGGCGGATGCCACCGAGCACATCATCCATAACCCGTTCGTCCCGCACGTGTTCGACCATCCCGTGGCGGTGACCATCGTGCTGCTGGCGGCCCTCGGCGCCGTCTTCATCAAGGGCTTCAAGGAAGCCATCGGCATCGCCGTGGTCATCGTGGCCATCTACCTCGCCCTGAACGTGTTTCTCATCGGGCACGGCCTGATGGAAATATTCCGTCACCCGGAATATGTGCCCCGGTGGACGAACGCGCTCTATACGCAGCACGGGAATCCGGTGATGATGCTGGCCCTTGCGCTGCTGGTCTTCCCGAAGCTCGCCCTGGGTCTGTCCGGGTTCGAAACCGGCGTCGCGGTCATGCCGCTCGTCGCCGGCGATCGCGTGCGCAACACCAGAAAGATGCTGCGCACGGCCGCGCTCATCATGAGCGTGGCCCTCATCGGCAGCTCGGTCGTCACGACGCTTCTCATTCCGCCGGCCGCGCTCGCCGAGGGAGGCGAGGCGTCCGGCCGCGCGCTCGCCTACCTCGCACACCACTATCACGGGGAACTCTTCGGCACGATCTATGACATCAGCACGATCGCGATTCTGTGGTTCGCCGGCGCATCGGCCATGGCAGGCCTGCTGAACCTGGTGCCGCGCTACCTGCCGCGTTACGGCATGGCGCCCGAATGGACGCGAGCCACGCGGCCGCTCGTGACCTTGTTCACGGCGATCACATTTCTCATCACCGTCATCTTCAAGGCCAACGTCGTCGCTCAGGGCGGCGCGTACGCGACCGGCGTGCTGGTGTTGATGACGTCTGCGGCAGTGGCGGTGACGCTGGCCCTGTGGCGGGCGAACAGCCGCAGCTGGATGCCGTTCGGGTTGATCACGCTGATCTTTGGATACACCACGGTGACCAACATCATCGAGCGGCCCGACGGCGTGAAAATCGCCGCCTGGTTCATCGTCACGATCGTCGTGACCTCGCTGATTTCGCGGGTGCTTCGCTCGACCGAATTGCGCGTGCTGGGCGTCACCGCCGATCCACTGGCCCAACGTTTTCTCCAGGAGGTTGCGCACTCCCCCATCCGCATCATCGCCAACCGGCCTGACAGCGGCCTGTTTGACGAGTACGCGCACAAGCTGCGCGAGGCACAGGAGACGCACCACCTCCCGCCGGGCACGCGCGTGCTGTTCGTCGAAGTGCGACCGTCGGACGCGTCCGCGTTCAGTGAAGTCTTGAATGTCGCGGGTGTGGACATCGGCGGGCATCACGTGCTCCGCTGCGCAAGTCCGGCGATTCCCAACGCGATCGCCGCGCTGCTGCTGTTCATCCGCGACGAGACCAAGCAGATCCCGCATGCCTATTTCGGCTGGACCGAAGGCAATCCGATCGCGTATCTGTTGAAGTTTCTGGCGTTCGGCGAGGGCGATACGGCGCCGGTGACGCGCGAGGTGCTGAGGCAGGCCGAGCACGACCCCGAGCTGCGCCCCCGCATTCACATCGGGTAGGTGACAAACAACGGGATCTAGTTGGTCTGCACGACCCGCGGCGGCACGCGCGACGACACGTAGGCCGCGATCGTCACGAGATCCTCTTCGGTCAGGTTCGCAATCGCCTGCTTCATCAGCTGCACCGCCGCGCCATTGCGGGTGCCCTGCTGGATGTCCCACATCTGCCTCGCGATGTAGCTCGGCGATCGCCCGGCAATCGGCGGCACATCGGCCACGCCCATCAAATCGAGCCCATGGCACGTGACGCACGGGGTCGTCCTGCCCTGGACGATCGTGTTGCCGACGATCCGCATGCCTCCGGTGGTGACCAGGTCCTTCCCCTTTTCGATGCTGCCGACCGGGACGTACGCGACGAACCCGGACCGCGGATTCCTCAGCAGCTCCGCCTGCTCGAGATCTTCCGGCACCTCGATGATGCGTCCGGCGATCGGCTCGGTCTGCTCGTGGTTGGCCGCGAGGAAGAGATTGCCGACAATGCGCGTCTTCGGCACCAGGTCGGTTTCGACGACGCGAATCCAGGGCGTCCACTTGATGGCAGCAAAATACTCGGCCGATGCCGTCACTTCGTCGTCCGTCATCGCTTTCGCGAGGTCGATCATCGTGTTCGTGTTCGGCTTCCGCGGATCGGCGCTGCGCCGCAGGCCGTTGCGGAAGTCCTGCATCTGCCGGATGAAGTAGGCGATCGGAAGGCCGCCGGGGGGCGCATTCTCCGGGCGTCCCTTCCCATTCGGCAGGTGGCACGATCCGCAGCCGCGTCTGGTCGTCGTGAGCGCGGCGGGGCCCCGGACGATGATTTCCGGCATCGGCGGATGGTCGCCCGGAAACCAGTCGATGACATTCTGGCCGTCGCGCACATCGACCAGCGAGTACTGCGCGCGGCTGCC